>Ga0187855_10000968_pt1 | contig 23799 bp, 13 predicted proteins | sample June2016WEW_8_10_2_FD_132969 | JGI IMG/M metagenome (GOLD analysis project Ga0187855, IMG submission 132969) | Peatland microbial communities from SPRUCE experiment site at the Marcell Experimental Forest, Minnesota, USA - June2016WEW_8_10 | ecosystem: Environmental > Terrestrial > Soil >...
CTCGGGGCAGGCGGCGCCGGCCGCGTCTGCGCCGGCGGCCAGCGGCTTCCCGGTTACCCTCGCCGGTGCCTATGCCCTGCAGTTTGGCCAGGTTTATCTGAACTACAACCCGGGCAGCGCCGCCCAGCGGGCAGCAGAACTGAGCGCCTTCCTGCCGAGCGGATCGGATCCGCAATTGGGCTGGAATGGCCAGGGAACGTCTCAATTGCAGTCCGAACAGGTGGCTGGCACCAGCGTGCAGGATGCTCACCACGCCGTGGTGACGCTCCTGGCTCGGGTGAATGGCCAGTTGATGCAGCTAGGGGTCCCTGTCTACGCGTCCTCGGCCGGGGTCGTCGTGTCCAGTGCGCCGGCCTGGCTGCCTGCTCCAGCGCGAGCCGCCCTTCCCTCGGCCGCACCTGCAAGCTCTGATTCCGCCACCCAGGCGGTGCTGACGAACCAGCTTCCGGCGTTCTTCCAGGCGTATGCCAGTGGCAATCAAGTGACCCTGGGCCGGTTCCTGGCCTCGGGCACCTCACTGACCGGGCTAAACGGTGCGGTGAACTTTCAATCCATCGCTAACGTCAGCGTCCCACCGGGCGGCGCGACCCGCCATATTATTGCGACCGTCGTCTGGAGCGTTCCGGCCAGAAGCCCAGCAGGCCAGGTCCGCAAGGACGGGACGCCTGCCCAGCTCCAGATGAGCTATGCGCTCACCGTCGTGAAGCAGAATGGAACCTGGTACGTCAGGGACATCAGCGCAGCAACCGAGTCACCGGGGTCGCCGTGACCGGACTTCGAAGGCCGCACGCCCCCGCCCGGCCAGGCGTGATCCCCCATAACCCGGAGTAGACCGATGTCGTTCCAATCGCTGATCATCGCGGCCCCGTCGTCGCTCAGCACCTCGGGTCTCGTGAGCTACTTGCAGGGGCTGTTCGGGCCCCTGTTCCTTGGGATCGTCGGGATCGTTGCCCTGTTCTTCTTGTTCACTCGGGAAATCATCCGGTTTGTGCAGTTCCTCGTGCTCGCCGTCGCGATCGCGGTGATCTTCTACACCCCGAGCATCGTGCAGACACTCGCTCAGGGCATCGCGAACGCGCTCGGCGTCCACTGATCTCCGCCCAGGCCGGAAGGAGAGCGCCCGGTGGACTTGCCCACCTATACCAGCATCTGGCGAATCGAAAAGCGGCTGTATAAGCTGTACGACTTCAGGCTGCCGATGCCGGTCCCGGTTGGCCAGATCGCTGTGTTCGCGGCGATCACGGTGCCGTACGTGATCCTGCTGACCATCCTCGGGCTTCCCTTCAACCACACCCTGTTCTGGCTGTACGTGCTGCCGCCGGGCGTGATCACCTGGCTTGCCACGCGGCCCGTGCTGGAAAGCAAGCGACTCCCTGAGCTGGTCATTTCGCAGGTGCGCTACCTGGGTGAGCCAGGTACATGGTGCCGGATGGCTCCACTGGCGGAGAAAGACGACATCGTGGTGATCGGCAAGGTCTGGCGGCGGGACGAGGAGCGCCCCCGGCCGCCAGCCGAGGCCCCGGCTCTGAAGCCCGCGACCGCCCCGTCAGTCGCGCGGCGCCCGGCCCCGGTGCGGACGGCCGCAGCGCAAAAAGCCGCCGCCCAGGCCACCCCGTCCGGCTCGCCCGTCCGTGTGCCGCAGGCCTTCCCGCCGCCCCGGCCTGTGGCGGAGAAGCGGGGCCGTGCGAGCCAGTGGCCCGGTGTCGCGCCTGGCCCCGCAGGAGTACCGTCGGCCGTGGCGGGGCATTCGGCGCCGGCCGAGATCGCCCATGACGAGCGGCAGGCCCCGCTCCGCCCGGCAGCCGAGCCCACAGGCCGCCATGCCGCCAGGCCGGGGGGCCCGGCCGATACGCCGGGGCGCCCCGCCGGACGCCAGGAAGGCGTCACGCGGCAGCCTCGTCCCGAGAGCCTGGCGGTTCCTGCCCGGCCGCCCGCCGCGGCGTGGCCGGTGAAGGACCCGCATGCTCCTGCCTCGACGGCGAGCCCGGCCGGGCCAGCCTGGACCACTCCGGTTCCGCCCGGCCCCATTCCTCCGGTCTCCGGGGCCCGGGGGATGACCGCGGGAACCGCGGTGCCCGCAGCGGCGGATCCAATCCCGGCCGCGGGAGTTCCTGTCCAGGCAGCGGGTGATCCGGTTCCTGCCGGACCAGATCCCCTGCTGCGGAAAGCCGATTCGCTGGCGGTGCCGGACACGGCTGTGCCTGCCCCTCCCGCGGGGCCCGCGGTGAGCGTGCCGGCCCCGGCAGCCCCGCCGGAGCCGGCGGCCGGCACGTCAGCCGGGCCGGCCGGATTCTTCATCGGCCCGGTCCGTACCGAGGCGGCCGATCGTGGGCCGGCCCCGCACGATCGGGCCGACGATCACCCTGCCGCTCTGGTGCCTGCAGCGCACCAGACGGCTGCGCGCGAGAACGCCGCGGCCCAGACCCCCGCGCCCGAGGGAGTCGAGGGTGAGGCACCTGAGCCTGGGGCACCTGAGCCTGGGGCACCTGAGGGCGAGGCATCTGAGCTTGAGGCTTCCGAGCTTGAGGCAGCCGAGGGCGAGGCTGCCGTGCCCGAGCGGGGAACAGCCCAGGACGCCACGGCCCAGCCTGAGGCAGCCTCCTCGGAGTCGGCCGACTCCGAGGAGGCCGGGCCGACCGCCCGCCCTGAGGCCGCGAGCCCTGAGACCGCCGAGCCTGAGACCGCCGAGCCTGAGACCGCCGAGCCTGAGGCGGCAGTGCTGGTGACGGAGGAGGCGCCGGCGCCGGAAGCATCACGCGAAGACGCTGCAGTGGCCCAGCCAGGGTTCGTGCCGGAGTCACACGCCCCCGGCGAGACCAGTGCGCCCGCCGGGGCTGACCGGCCGAACACGTCAGACGATCTGGCCGAACCAGATGATCAGGGGGCACAAGACCAAGACCTGCCAGACGAAGGCCTTCGAGACGAAGACCCGTCCGGCGAGGACGGAGCCGATCAGGAGCCGCCGGGTGAGGCCGCCGCACCTGCTGCGGGCTCACCCTCGGCGCCGGTCAGCCCGTGGTCGCCGCCGATCGTCGTGGTCCGGGGCAGCTCCACTGCCCGGCCGGCCCTGGTGGAGCGGGCGCTGAGCGGTCCGGGCCAGCACCGCGGCGGCAGCAACTGGCGGGAGCATGTCAGGGTTGTGCCGGGCGGTCACGGGCCCGGCCGGCCCGACTTGGAACGGCGTGACCTGGCCCGGGTCCTTCTCCCGATCCGCGGTTCCCGGCTGATCGTGGTGCTGGGCTGCACGGTCGGCGCCGGCCAGACGGTGACCACCCTCATGCTCGGCGACGTGCTGGCCAGCCTCCGTGCGGAGCCGGTCGCGGCGCTCGACCTGAATCCGGGGCAGACCTCCCTCGCCGACATGGCCCGCACCTCCCCTGCGGGGACCGCGCGGGGCCTGGTGGCCGGGGCCACGCCCAACGCGGCGGGCCAGCGCGGGCGGGGCCACCTGGATCTCATCGCGCACGACTCCGTCCCGGACGGGGGCCAGGCGCTCGCCGACGAGGAATACGCCCGGGTGCTTGAGATCCTGACGTCCCGCTACCCGCTTACCCTGACGGATCCCGGCGCGTCGGCCGTGGCCAGGGTCCTGTCCGCGGCCGACCAGCTTGTCCTGGTCGCTCCGGCCAGCGCTGACGCGGCCCGGGCGGTCGCGATGACGATGGAGTGGCTGGACGGGCACGGTTACGGGGAGCTGTGCACCGGGGCAGTCACGGTCATCAACGGAGTGAGCAAGCGCAGCATGTCCCATGTCGAGCAGGCTGAACTCGTCGTCCGCGGCCGTTGCCGGGCCATCGTGCGGGTGCCCTGGGATGATCACCTGGGCGCTCCAGCGACCGAGCGGGGGATCAGCGACTGCCTTCCGGCCGCCGACGCCGAATCCCGGTTCGCGCAGCTCCGTCCGCCGGTCCAGCACGCTTACACGGCCCTGGCGGGAGTGCTGGTCTCGGCCCTCGCGGTCGGTGCGGACAGCCGGGCCGACCCGCCCGGCCCCGTGCCACCCCAGGGCACGCCGCGGCGATGGGCCGCCCGGTGAGCGCCATCCGGTACCAGCTAGCGACCCCGGGCTGTCGGGCCCGGGCGAGCGGGTGGTGGGTGGGTTGCGGCTGGCGGGCGGGTCGTTGCCGGATGGCCCGAACTTCTAGGAGGACACCGTGAGCGCCCGGACGGGAGGACGGTCGCGCCTGTCTCTGCGTTACTTCGATGACCGGATCCTGCTCACCGAGACGCACGCGTGGGCGTATTACCGGCTGCCGACGCAGCCGTATGAGTTCACCACGCCGCTGGAGCGGGAGGCCCTGGCCACCAATATCACGGTCGCGCTGGCCGCGATCCGGATGCCGGATGCGGAGGTCCACCTGCGTATCGTGCACCGGTCGTATCCGGCGGCCGAGTGGGCGGCCCAGCTGGACGCCACGTCGGACGGCGGATCAGGCTGGCGGGACTACCTGGATGAGATGTACCGCCACGTCTGGGCGAAGGATTTCTGGGCGAAAGAGGTCTACCTGGGCGTCCGGCTGGGGCAGCGGGGCATGCGCGCGCAGCTGGGCGGCGGGGTGCTCTCCGGGTTCCTCAGCGCCTACCGGTCGGGCGAGCAGGCTATAGGCCTCGACGACGAGGCGATCGGCGCCGCCGAGATCGCCCGCTGGACCGAGCACGCCGAGCGGCTCGGCCGGGCCCTGGGGGCCAGTGCCCTCGCCGCGCGGCACGCTTCGAGCGACGAGATCGCCTGGCTGGTCCGGCACACGCTGATGGGCACCGCAGGGGACCCGCGGCCGTCCGCGGTCCGGCGCCGCCGGTGGGGGGCGGGGGAGATCGAGTCCCTCTACGAAGGCCAGGTGCACAACGGGCGCACGCTGCTCCGCCTGGAGCACCCGGAGGGGGAGTCGTACGAGGCGTTCCTGTCTTTCTCCCGTTTCCCCGACGTGATGTCGTTCCCGGACGGGGAGCCGTGGCTGCACTTCGCGGACTCGCTGCCGTTCCCGGTGGAGATCAGCTCCCGGATGCGGCTGATCCCGCCGGCCAAGGCCAGCAAGGATGTGGGCCGCCGGCTCGCGCACGCCCGGGACATGGATGCGCACATCAGGGAGGCGGGGGTGGACGCGCCGATCGCCCTGGCTGAGCAGATCGTCGCGGCCCGGATGCTCGAGCACGGCATCACCAAGGAACGCCTGCCCTTCGTCTACGGCTGGCACCGGCTCGTGGTATCCGCCCCGACCCGGGAACTGTGCCAGCGCCGGGTAGAGGCGGTCGTCGAGCACTACCGCGATATGGGCATCGACGTGGTCAACTCGACCGGTGACCAGTTCTCCCTGCTCCGCGAGTCGCTGCCCGGGGACCGGGTCCGGCTGAGCTCCTACGTGCAGCGCCAGCCGCTGTACACGATCGCTGGCGGGGTGCCGACCGCCACGGTCGACCTGGGTGACCGGCCCAACAGCGGCCAGGGCTGGGTCGGCCCGTATATCGGCGAGACCCTCGGCCGGGCCCGCGCCGTGGTCCATTTCGATCCGCTGCTCGCCGCTGCGCTGAACCGGCCCACTGCCATCGCCATCACCGGTGAGCCCGGCGGGGGCAAGACGACACTAGCGTTGCTGCTTATTCTGCAGTTGGCGCTGCGCGGGGTGACGGTCGCGGTGATCGATCCCAAGGGCGATGCGGAACCGCTGGTCCAACTGCTTGCCGGGCGCGGCCGCAAAGCGCGGGTGCTGCCGCTGGGTGCCGCCGCACCGGGCCTCCTCGACCCGTTCTCGTTCGGCGACGATCTGGCCGAGAAGCGGACCATGGCCACGGAGACCCTGCGCCTGCTGCTGCCGCGGATGAGCGAGGAGCGGGAGAGCGCGATGATCCAGGCGGTGGCCAGCGTGGCCAGCCGGGAGCGGCCGAGCCTGGGGAAGGTCATCCGGCATCTGGAGGAGTCCTCGGACCCAGCATCCAAGAACCTGGGCGCGGTGCTCAGGTCGATGTCGGAGATGCGCCTGGCCCGGCTCTGCTTCGCGCCCTCGGGCGGGCAGCAGATCGACACGGCCGGCTGGACGACCGTGTTCACGCTGGCCGGCCTGACCCTGCCCGACACCGGGGCCGGCCGCGAAGACTATTCCTACGAGCAGCGCCTGTCTGTTGCCCTGCTGTACCTCGTCTCACAGTTCGCCCGTAGGCTCCTCAACGGTATTGATCGCCGGCTCCCTAAGGCGATCTTCCTCGATGAAGCGTGGGCGATCACCGCGACGCCGCAGGGGGCCAAGCTGGTTCCCGAGGTGTCCCGCATGGGGCGGTCCCGGAACACGGCCCTGATCCTGGTCTCCCAGAACGCGGGGGATCTGCTTAGTGAGCAGGTCACGAACTGTATATCCGGGGTCTTCGCGTTCCGTTCCTCGGAGCGGGTCGAGGTGGCGAACGTGATGGCGCTGCTAGGGGTGGAGGCGTCCGAGGAACACAAGGCCGTGCTGCGGGGGCTCGGCAACGGGGAATGCATTTTCCGTGATCTGGAAGGCCGGGCGGGCCGGATCGGCATCGACCTGATCTCCGATGAAGTGCGGCAGTGGCTGGACACCAACCCCACCCGGGCCCGCCCTGCCGAGGAACCCTCGTCACCCGATGGCGACCCTGCGCAGGGCGCCGGGCTGCTCGGCGCGACGCCGCCGGGTGACCCCGCAGGGTGACCCGCGGTCACTTCTTGCCCCGACCAGCCTCTCCCCCCAGGCTTCAGGAGCCCACCATGGCCAGAGTCTTCCGCCGGACCGCCAAGGTAGTCCGCAGAACCCTCGCCGTGCCCGGTGTGATCATTGCCGTGGCCGGGGCGGCCCTGCTCGGGTCGCCGGCGATCGCGCAGGCTGCGGTCGGCGCACCCGCCGCGACCGGCCAGCATGCGGTGACGGGCCAGCACGCGGTAACGGGCCAGCACGCCGCTGACGCGCGGCCCGGGGCGCGGGCTGCCGCCAGCACCCCGGCCGACCGGAACGCCCCGACCGGCATCTGCTCTGTCCCCGGGATCGGCGACATCGGCGGCCTGCTCGGCTTCTGCAACGCAGGGTCCAGCGGTTTAATAGGCGACCTCAACAACATCTGCCAGCCTTCCGTCCCCGCGCCGGAGCCGGCGGCGGGCGGGATCGATTCGCTGATCCAGCCGCCCGTGAACGGCGGGAAGCAGGCCGCCACCCTGTACGACAGCTACGGCATGGCGGGCCAGTCCTGGGCGGCCTACGACATGCAGTGCTCGGACATGACCTCGCTGATCGGGAACAGCGTCGCGGGCATGGTATTCGACGCCTCGAAGGCGCTTGACCGGGTCACGATCACCGTCTACCAGTCCGCGGCCGGCGAGGGCATTCTGTCGTGGCTAACCAACGCGGTGGACCGGCTCATCACCAGCCTGGGCAACGCGATCTACTTCCCGTTCCTGGCCCCCGTGGTCATCATCGGCGCGATCTGGCTGGCCTGGCAGGGGCTGATCCGAAAGCGGGCCACCCGGACGATCGAGGGCACCATCTGGATGGTCATCGCCTGCGCGGCGGCCATCTGGCTCATCGGGCGCCCCGCCGACTTCACCGGCCTGGGCAAGACCGTGTCCAACGGGATCACCCAGACCCTGAACGTGGCGTTCGCCGGGCTGCCGGCCCCGGCCGCGAGCAACTGCGTCCCGGTGCAGGGCCACGACCCGCAGGTGAACGCGGCCAACTATAACTTCACCGGCGGGTCGGGCATCGTGGACCAGAACGCCAACGAGCTGTGGGCCGTGCTGGTCTGCAAGCCGTGGCTGGACGGTGAGTTCGGCACCACCACCTACACCACCGGCAAGGGCGCGAAGCCCACGGTGGTCAACCAGTACGCCCGCCAGCTGCTGTGGGCCCAGGCAATCGCCACCAACGAGAACCCCACGCCGTCCCTGATCCAGGCCAAGGAAGACGCCTACGCGGGCATCGCCCAGTCAATCAAGCAGAACGATCCCGACGTCTACTCGCTGTTCCAGGGGAACCAGTACCCCACCCGGCTGGAGATCGCGTTCGCGGCACTGTTCGCGGCGCTCGTCGCGGGCGTCCTGGTGCTGCTGATCGCGATCACGCTGATCATCCTGAAACTCGGGTTCCTGCTGCTGCTCGTGGCCGGGCCGTTCTTCCTCATTGTCGGAACCCATCCCGGGTTCGGCCGGGTGGTCGCGCTGCGCTGGGTCGAGATGCTAGTCGGCGTCCTGCTCAAACAGGCGGCCGTGGCCCTGGTCCTCAGCATCCTGCTGTACGCCTACTCCCTGATCATGGGCACCAGTGACGCGGTGCTGCCCTGGGCGCTGAAAATCCTGATGATCGCCCTGGTCACCGTCGCGGTGTTCATCTACCGGAAGCCGTTCGTGCACCTGTTCTCCGCGGTGGGGTACGGCATGGTCGGCTCCCGCGACCGGGCCGAGGCGGGCCTGGCCCAGGCGGGCAGCACTGCGCGGCGGAACACGCTGGACGCTGCCACCGTGGGTGTCCCCGGCTTCGCCGCGTACCGGGCGGCCCGGTGGGCCAGGCGCAACCCGGCGCAAGCCGCCGGCCTGGCCGCGACGGCCGCGGTGGCGGGCGGTGTGGGCGCCGCGGCAGCGGGGGCGTCGGCGGCCTCCGCGGCGACGGTGGGCGGTGAGGAGGGGCCGGAACAGGCCAGCGCCCCGGGCGATGCGTCCGACGAGACCTACCAGGGCGGATCGGGCCGGAATGGGCTGGCGGCCCGCGGCCGGGGCCGGGCCGCCGCCGACGCCGAGGGAAGCACGCGTGCGGCGCCACCGCTGGACCTGCCGGACCGGGACGGCGGCAGCCAGCAGCGCTCACCGTCGGGCTGGGCCCGCTCCGGCGCGGCCGACGCCGCCGCAGGCCGGACCCGACCGGACGGGGGGAGCGGCCAGCGGGCCGGTGCACCCTCCGGCGGTGCTGCCGCCACCGGAGCCCCCTCCGGTGGTACTCCCTCAGGCCGGGCTCAGACCGGCCGGGCACCAAGCGCACCCACGAGCACCCCGCCCGCCGGGTCGCGCCCGGGAGCGGCCCGGCAGCGCTGGCCAGATACGGCGCCGCGCCCACCCGCGGCGGCGCCGCCGTCCGGGGGCAGCGCGGGGACGGGCGCGGCACCGCCGACGTTCGGGGCGGCCCCCTCACGGGGCGCTCCCTCCCGCACCGGCGCGCCGGCCCGGGGCAGGAGCCCCGCCCGGAGCGCGCCGACGCGGGGCGGCGATCCCGGGTCGAGCACACCAGGGTCCAGCAGCCAGGGCAGCGGGTCTCCCTTCTGGGGGAGGCCGTCCCGCGGTGCCAGCCCGACCCGCAGCGCAGGGCCGTCCCGGGGGCCGTCCCGGAACGCGGCACCACCGTTGCGGGGCAGGGACAGCGGCCCCGGCGGCGGCACGGGCCAGTCCGCCGCGCCGCCCTCCGGACGTGGCCCGGGCGGGGGCAGCCAGGCCGGGGGCAGCCAGGCCGGTGGCAGCCAGGCCGGTGGCAGCCAGGCCGGGGGTGGCCAGGCCGGGGGTGGCCGGGGGAGCGGCCCGGCCGGCCCCGGCGCGGAGCCCGGCCCGCCCGGTCCTTTCTGGCTGCGCCCGGTGCGCCGGAAGAAGTAGCGGACTGACATGGACCTGAGCCCAGCCCAGCGGGTGCTGGCCTTCCTCGGCATTGTCGTCGTGCTCGGCGGCATGGGGGCATATCTGCTCATTCCCGGCGTGCGGTCGGCGCTGGGGCAGGGCCACGGTCCGGCCCCCGCGACGCCCAGCGCGTCGGCGAGCGGCGCCGCGGGGACGTCCCCGGCCGTCCCCGCGGCCTCCACCGCACCCGCCACGCCCGCGTCCCCGGCCGGGTCGGCGCCCGACATCTACCAATGGCTCCCGTTCAGCCAGGCCGACCTGGCCAAGGCGGCCAGCGTTACGGAGGCGTTCGGGACGGCATACGACACCTTCTCCTACCGGGAGGGCACGTCCGGCTATGTGGCGAGCCTGCGCAGCCTGGCCACCAGTGAGCTCAGTGCCACCCTCGCGCGGGCGTACGGCACGCCCGGCGTGGCCAGCCAGCGCACTCGGCAGCAGCAGGTCTCGTCCGCCCGTACGGTGATCGACTCGATCCGGACCTTCGGATCCGGCAGCCTGACCTTCGTGGTGACCATCGTCCAGACGATGCGCACCAAGCAGGGGACGAGCCGCAGCAACGTGCAGTACGCCATCACCCTGACCGGCAGTGGCGAGAGCTGGCTGGTCAACGACATCGAGCTGGCCTCGGCAGGGAATTCGTGAGCTGGCGCTTCGGCTTCAGCGCTGGCAGGCTCGCTGTGCTGGTGGCGATCGGGGTGGCGGCGCTCCTGGTCACGGCCGTGGCTGTGATCCCGATGGCGATGGTTGGCGGGGCCAGCATGCTCTTCGCCGCGGGCGTCGGCTGCCCCTCGTCCGGTACCGGCGCCACGACCCAGCCCGTGGTGACCACCGCGGCCCGCAACTCCATCCCGGCTGACTACCTCGGCTTGTTCAAGCAGGTGGGGCAGCAGTACGGGGTGCCCTGGGTGCTGCTCGCCGGGATCGGCGAAGTGGAGTCCGACGACGGGCGGTCCAGCCTCCCCGGCGTGCACTCCGGGTCGAACGCCTTCGGCGCGGCCGGGCCCATGCAGATCGGCATCGGCGGCGCGTCCGGCAACACCTGGGGTGGTGCGCCGGTGCATCCGGCCTCCGAAGTGGTCAGCGGGGTGGCCACCGACGAGGATGGCGACGGCGTGGCCAGCGTCTACGATCCAGCGGACGCCATCGCGGGCGCGGCCAAGTACCTGCTCGCGCACGGGGTGCAGAACAACGTCAGCGGGGCCATCTTCGCCTACAACCACCTCCAGTCGTATGTGCAGACCGTGCTGTACTGGGCGGGCGTCTACAGCCGGGGCGGCTACACCGAGAGCAACACCACCACGGTGAGCGCGCCGGAGTGCCTGACCAGCGCGCAGACGGCTGCGGTACCGAACCAGGCGGTCTCCACGATGATCGGATACGCCCGGGAGCAGCTGGGCAAGCCCTATCTGTGGGGCGGCACCGGCCCCGATTCGTTCGACTGCTCCGGGCTGGTGATGATGGCCTACCGGGCGGCGGGCATCAGCATCCCGCGGACCTCGCAGCAGCAATGGGCCTGGGGGCCGAAGATCCCGGCCAGCCAGGTACAGCCCGGCGATCTGGTGTTCTTCGCGGGCTCGGACGGCACGCCGACGGCCCCGGGGCATGTCGGCCTGGTCATCGGCAAGGGCATGATGATCGAGGCCTACGCGACCGGCTTTGCCATCCGGATCTCCGCTTACGGCACCTCCGCCGCGGCGCCGGGAGACGGCACCGTGGTCGGCTTCACCCGCCCGTGGGCCCACGCCGGCATCAAACTGCCGCCGGTCCAGTGAGCCCGTGCCGTGCGGGGACGATCAAGTCCGGCTGAGGTCCGGCGACCCCCAATCGGGCGCTGACCTGCGTGAAAGGTCACGCCTGCCAGCTTTGCCCGGCATATCGGCGACGTCAGCTGGCATGGGGCGCCCACCCGGGGGCAGACCGGGAAGTGAGCGCACGTCGTGGCCGAGGAGACCAGGGAGGAAGGTGCCGTGGCCCGTCATATCACCGTGCTGGGCACTGGATATCTCGGGGCCACGCACGCCGCGTGCCTCGCGGAGCTGGGTTTCGATGTACTCGGCCTGGACACCGATCCTGACGTGGTCGCCGCGCTGGCCGAAGGCGAGCTGCCCTTCTACGACCCCGGGCTGGACGAGCTGCTCGACCGGGGCCTGAGGTCGGGCCGGCTCCGGTTCACCACCTCCTACGCCGAAGCTGCGGAGTTCGGTGACGTCCACTTCGTCTGCGTGGGCACGCCGCAGCGGGCCGACTCCGGAGGTGCCGACCTCTCCCAGCTGCTGGGCTGCGTCGAGGCGCTGGCTCCGCGGCTGGAACGGCCGTGCCTGGTCGTCGGCAAGTCCACGATCCCGGTGGGCACGGCCGCGACGCTCGCCGAACGGGTGGCGGAGCTCGCCCCCGCCGGGGCGGCGGTCCAGCTGGCCTGGAACCCGGAGTTCCTGCGCGAGGGGTTCGCGGTGGCCGACACGCTGCGGCCAGAACGGATCGTGGTGGGGGTGCGGTCCGCGGAGGCCGAGGCGATTCTGCGCGAGGTGTACGCGGAGCCGATCGCGGCAGGTGTGCCCTTCCTGGTTACCGGCTACGAGACAGCCGAACTGGTGAAGATCGCGGCCAACGCGTTCCTGGCCACGAAGATCTCCTTCATCAACGCCATGGCCGAGGTCTGCGAGGCGGCCCACGGGGACGTCACCGAGCTGGCTGAAGCGCTCGCCTACGATCACCGGATCGGGCCGGCCAGCCTCCGGCCCGGGCTGGGGTTCGGCGGCGGCTGCCTGCCCAAGGACATCCGGGCGTTCATGACCCGGGCGGCGGAGCTGGGCGTGGCCGACTCCGTCTCGTTCCTGCGTGAGATGGACGCGATCAACGGCCGCCGGCGGACCCGGATGGCCGGGCTGGCCCAGGAGCTGGCGGGCGGGTCGCTGGCGGGGTGCAGGGTCGGCGTGCTGGGCTTGTCGTTCAAGCCTGATTCCGACGACATCCGCGACTCCCCGGCCCTGGCCGTGGCGGCCGAAGTCCACGCCCGGGGAGCCCAGGTCACCGCATACGACCCGGTGGCCATGGACCGGGCCCGGCAGGCGCACCCGGAACTCGGCTACGCCGGCTCGATCCTCGGCGCGGCCGCCGACGCCGACGTGCTGCTCCTGCTGACCGAGTGGCCGGAGTTCAGCCAGGCGGATCCGGAGGTCATCGGGAAGGCCGTGACCCGGCGGAACGTCGCGGACGGGCGGAACGCCCTCGACGCCGGAACCTGGCAGGCCGCGGGCTGGACGTACCGGGCCCTCGGCCGCGCCTAGCCGTTCAGTGTGCCGCCTGGGGCGATTCCTATCGCCCGGGGGGCAACCGCACCGGCCGCCAGGCCAGCACGCTCCGGTCCTGCAGGGTGGGCGGCCCGAACACGTTGGTGAGGTAACGCCCGAGCCGGGAGTCCCGGCTGGTGACGGCGACGATGGCGGCCGGGCGCCAGTACCTCAGGTCGGACCGGACCTGGGCGGTGGAAGGGGCGACGGCTCCCGGCTTGCCCTCCCACAGGTCCTTGAGATACCTGGCGGTCGGCTTCCTGCCGCTGCTGCATATCTTCGCCAGGCCCGTGCCCGGGACAGGTGCGATGCAGTAGCCGCCGATCACGGAACCGGGCACGCCGGTGTCGGCCTGCCAGCGCATCACCGTGGCGGCCTGGAGTGGGACGACCAGTACGGGTGCGTCGCTGGCCAGGTGCAGCCGGGCGAAGGCCTGCTGCCAGCCGGAGGGGGTCGCAATGATCGGCGCCGCCTGCAGCGGGAGCGGGATGATGGGCACGACCGCCAGGGCGATGAGCGCCACGGCGGCGGCCTTACGCCAGGCTGGGGCCCGGGATGAGGCTGAGGCCGGGGCCTGCTGGCGGGCCGATTCCCGCCCCCAGGCCAGATCCAGGGAGAACGCGAGGATCATGGCGGCCGCGCCGTCCGCCAGCAGCGAGAACCTGTTCGGCAGGGTCTGGTTCAGCAGGGGCAGTCCCTGCAGATAGTGCCAAGGGAGCAGGGTGGCCGGGTAGTGCAGGCCGTGCACCACCACGGTGTGGCTGCCGAGGCTGAACACCTCCAGTACCGCGAAGGTGAGAGCCAGCGCCCGGACCCGAAGGTCACTCCAGAACCGGACCACAGCTAGCAGCAGCACGATCAGCAAGGGCCAGCCCAGGTAGGCGAAGTACTCGACCATCCGTACGGCATGGTGGTCCAGGTAGTGCACCGTCGCCTGCGAGTGGAACAGGAACCCGGTGGGCCCGTCCACGAAGTCGCCCGGGCGGTTCCGGAAAAGCCCAGGGCTCCATGGGGCGCCGGTTTCGGCCAGAGGCCCGTGAAGCTGGATCCACAGGGGGTAGCCAGCCGTCACCAGCAGCACGCACGCCGCACTGGCGAGCCCGGTGACGGCCCCGCGGACCAGCCCCGGCACGGCGCGCGGACGCGAGGCCGCCAGCACCGCGACGATCAGCAGGCCGGCCCAGGCCGTCAGCGCCACGGCCTCCTCGGCGATGAACAGTTGCGCGGCGGTCAGCAGGCCCAGCCAGGCTCCGGTGGGCACCGGGCGGCCGCGGCCGGTGACCAGGGTCAGCAGCGCGTCGATGATGAGCGGCAGCAGCACGGCGAACTGCAGGTGGTAGTGCCCTACCGCGGCGACGCGTATCGCGGGGGAAAAGCCGAAGAGCGCCCCGCCGAGGGCCGCCGCGGGCAGGCTGGCGCCCCAGCGGCGCAGGACCCAGAACATGGTGGCCGCGGAGCCGGCGAATCCCAGCGTCAGCACGGTGGTGAGAGTGGCCTGCGGGCCGATGAGCAATGTCAGCGGGGCGAACACCACTCCAGGCAGCAGGAACGAGGTGTTCCACATCAGGTTGATGCCCTGCGGCGCGTTCAGTGCGGTGGTCACCAGCTCAGGGAGCCGCCCGTGGGCGATCGCGGTGGCTTCGTACCGGAAGAACCAGGCGAACAAGTCGATGTCGTGAGAGACGCCGTTGGCGGGCACGACCTGCGCGCGGCCCGCCGGGTCGCCCCACAGATGCCAGGTCAGCGCCACGGCGCACAGCAGGTAGGCGCCCAGGATCAGCCAGGGAGCCAGGCGGGCAGCCCCGCGGGGGCGGTCGCGGGCGGGAGTCTGCCACGGCCGGGCAGCCAACTGGAGCGGCCGGGCCGCGCGCCGGGCAAGACTCACCCCCACCTCCCGCTCGGGTAAGTGAGCCGCGCGCGCTAGCTGGACAGGCGGCGGCGCTGGGCTTGCTTGGATGTGATCCGGATGCGGGTCAGCAGCCAGACGGCCTGGACGCCGTCCTTCCAGGTGATCTTCTTGCCTTGCTCGCGGCTTCGGGCCCGGTAGGTGATCGGCACCTCGAACGGGCGGATCTGGCGTGCGAGGAGCTTGCCTGTGATCTCCGCTTCCATGCCGAACCCGTTGGAGGTGATGTCCAGGCTGCGGTACAGCTCCAGCGGCATCAGCTTGAAGCAGGTCTCCAGGTCGGCGATGTAGGCATTGAACAGGATGTTCGCGACGGTTGTCACGCCTTTGTTGCCCATGACGTACCAGAACGAGTAGGCCGAGTGACTGCCGAACGTCCGGCTCCCGAAGACCACTGTCGCCTCGCCGCGGAGCACCGGCTTAAGCAGTTCCGGGATGTCTTCCGGCTGGTATTCCATGTCGGCGTCGAAGGGCTGGATGTAGTCGCCGGTCGCGGCGGCAGCCGCCGTGCGGACGGCGGCCCCCTTGCCCTGGTTGACGGTGTGCCGGAGCTTGACCAGGCGGTCGTCATGCAGGGCGTCGATGATCTCCGAAGTCCCGTCCGTGCTCGCGTCGTCCACAACCACGAACTCGACCTGGCAGGGGAAATCCACATCCAGCAGACGCTTGATCGCGTTCTGGACCGTCTCAGCCTCGTTGTAGACCGGCATCAGGATCGATAGCTTCACGGCGGTCCCATCCCGTTATCGCAAATTGGTCAATGGACTATATACCGAATATGCCCGAATCCTCGGCGGAGCAGGCAAAATAACAGAAAAGCATCGGCCGGCCCCTGCTAATTTAGCGCCGCCACACCACCACCCGGCCCGTCGTGAAGCTGGGCGGCCCGAGAACCGTGGCCAGCAGCCGACCCAGTGGGGAACTGCGCCGGGTCACCGCGACCACGGCGGCAGGGCGCCACCCGGCGAGGTACCCGCGCAGTTGGCCCGCTGTGGCGCTCTTGTACCGGCCGGAGCCGGTCCACAACGCATCGACCGACCGGGCAGCGGCACGGACTCCGTGGCCGCCATAGGTCACGGCCTGGCCTTTCCGGTTGGGGCCGATGAAGTAACCGCCGTTCATCGAGCCGGGGTTCCCCGTCTCCGCATACCACCGTAGCGGTTGAAACACGGCGCCGTACGGCACGGGCACGACCAGGACCCGCGCGTCCCGCGGCAGCGCCAGCCTGGTAAAGGCCGCCTCGTATCCGGCCGGGACCCCGGCGACCTGGATGGTGTTCATCGGCAGTGGGATCAGGGGGGCCACGGCGATCGCTGCGATCGCCACCGGGATGCCCTGGCGGCGCCAGCGGGGCTGGTCCGCTGCGGACAGGGCCAGCCCGAGAGAGACCGCCAGCACGACGGCGGCCAGCCCGTCCGCCAGGATGGACAGCCGGTTGGGCAGCATCTGGGCGAGAACCGGCAGGTGTGCCAGCCAGTGCCAGGGCAGCAGCGCCGGGGGGACCCTCACGCCGCCGACCACCTGCGTGCCGCCGAGGGACAGGATCTCCAGGACCGCGCAGGCCACCGCCGCGACGCGGACCCGCGCGTCGCGCCAGTACCTGACCGCGGCCACGATCAGCACCAGGAGCAGCGGCCAGCCGAGGTACGCCACGTACTCGGCGGCCCGGCCCGGGTCCCGTGCGATGGTGGCGGCGCCGGACGAGGTATGCAGCAGCATGTTGCCGGCCGGGACCACGAACGAGGCGGCCCGGTTCCGGTAGTGGTTCCCGTCCCATGGGCTGCCGTGCTCGGCCAGCGGGCCGTGGAACTGTATCCAGAGCGCGTATCCGCAGATCACCAGCGCGACCACGGCCGCGGTCGCCAGGCCGGTCACACTGCGGCTAACCCGTCCGGCCATGGCGCGCGGGGCCATGACGGCTGCCACGATGAGCACGACGCCGGCCGCGAAGACCGTGTCAACCAGCAGTTCTTCCCCGATGAAGAACTGCGCGGCGACCAGCAGCCCGAGCCAGATGCCGGTCTTGAGGGTGTGACCGCGGCCAGTGACGATGCGCAGCCCGGCGTCGATCATCAGCGGTGGCAGCACGGCGAACTCCAGATGGTAATGCCCGACCGCGGAGGCCAGCATCGCCGGGGAGAAGCCGTAAAGGGCCCCGCCGAGCGCCGCCGGGCCCACGCGGACCCCCCAGCGCCGCAGCACCCAGTACATCGCGGCCGCCGATCCTGCGAACCCCAGCGTGAGCAGCAGGGTCAGGCTGGTCTGCGCACCGGCCAGCAGCGTCACCGGGGTCAGCAGCACGCCCGGCAGCAGCAGGGACGTGTTCCACATCAGATTGATGCCGTGCGGAGCGTTCATCGCGGTGGTGACGAGGGCCGGCAGGCTCCCGTGCGCGACCGACTCGGCCGAATAGCGGGCAAACCAGGCGAACAGGTTGACGTCGGTGAGGTCGCCGGCCTGCATACGCGAGGCGGGGTCGGCCCACAGCCGCCAGGTCAGCGCGACCGCCCCGAGCAGGTACAGGCACAGGACCAGCCACGTTGCCCCAGGCGTGGCCCGCAGCCGCGGAGGGCCGGAGGTCGGGGACGTTTTCACCGCCGAAGGGACGAGGTCCACCGTCACCTCCAAACACCAGGGACCTGCGGCCGCCCGGATCGAACACCCCTTCATGGACCTTATGCCGGATCCGTCCCGGTCGGCACCTGGTTGGCACGGCCCCGCCCGGGCCAGTCCGGCAGCGTGCGGTCAGTTCGGCGGCCGAGGCCGCCGCCAGGGGCAGACCGGAGCGCCCGCGAATCAGGCAGGGCATCACGTCCGCTCGTCCGGTGCCCCGTGATGACAGCCTGCTGTCAGGCAGGCTGAAGAACTGCTTATGCTTCCTTGTTCCCCGCGTCAGGTTCGAGGGCAAACCCGTACGCGCTGGGTTCCCGCCTCAGGTCTGGTGCCACGGACGGGCTGGCCGGCTGATCAGTGGCCGATCCAGGGGAGCTGGCCGACTGATCAGTGGCCGATCCAGGCGGGGAGGCCAGAGTCGTGCTGAGTGACGTGGCAGGCTCTCGCCGCTTGCCGGAATGCGGGCCTGCCAACGGCCTGGAAATGGCCGGTAGCGGTTGCCCGGCCGCGCGGGTAAGGGTGACCCGGATGGCTGCGCCGACCAGGACGGCGAGGAGCGCGAGGCCGCCGAGCACGAAGGCGTTGCCGGTGAGTACTTGCCAGCCGTGCCAGTGGTATTCGGTGAACCAGGGGCGGTCGCCGCGTGCCGAGACCCTGTCCGGGGTGGAGCCCGGGACCGGGATCACACCCAGGCCGTAGTTGCCCAGTATGTGCGACTTGCCCCATAGTGCGCCGGGCCAGGCGCCGTATACAACGCATATCCCGGCTGCGAGCGCCCAGTACCCGGCCGCGGGCCAGGTCAGTGCGGCCCGTATCCAGCCGTCACGCGCCTGGCTGCGCATCGCCGTAACGGCGTAATGGGCGGCTACGGCCACCGCTGGTACCATCCACACCCAGTGGTGATCCCAGCTCACGGGGGAGACCAGCAGCCCGGTCAGCGCGCAGGCCAGCACCCCAGCCACGTCCTGCCCGGCCCGCGCGAGCAGCACCGCGGCGCCCAGCCCGAGAACCGTGACGATGGCGATCGCGGCTACCCAGGGCGGCACGCCGGCGGCAGTGCTTCCGGCCAGCCGGGTAATCAGGCCGCGCAGCGACTGGTTGCTTTCCTGGCCGATGAACACGACCACCCGGCCGCTGTCGGCGAACATCTCGTGCAGCCACCAGCGGCGGGAGTCGCCGGGCAGCACCGCATAGCCGACCACGACCGTGAGGGCGAAGCCCGCGCACGCAGCGGCGGCCTGCCGGAACCGGCGGGTCAGCAGCAGGTACGGGATGAAGATCAGCGGGACGAGTTTAATCCCGGCCGCTACCCCGATGCCGGCGCCCTTCCACCAGCGCCGGTCCGGCTGGGAAAAGTCCCACAGGATCAGTGCCATCAGGGCCAGGTTGATCTGCCCGAGGTAGATGTCCCGCATCACCGGTTCGGCCAGGAGAACGGCCGCCGACACCAGCAGGGCAGCCCCGGCCCGGCTCCGGCCCGCCCGGTAGCCGAGCATGCCGAAGGTAAACCACGCCGACGCCAGGAGGAAGAGAATGTTCGCCGCTATCGACACCCGGGTCAGCAACGTCCAGGGCAGGAACGACACCGTGGTGAAGAGCAGTGCTGCAAACGGCGGGTAGGTGAAGTAATGCCCGTGTGACACCGACGGTGCCCAGTCATAGAGCGGGGCAGCCAGGTGGGGGTTCCAGTAGGGGCGCACGTGCCGGGCGACGAGCCCGCCGGAGTAGTAGACGTGCAGGTCCAGCGCATGCAAGGTCCAGCCGAGCGGATGGCGCAGCAGATAGGTGAGGTAGACCCCTAGAACAGCCGCGAAAGCGAGGAGCCCCGCTGGAAGCAGCCACTTCCCCGCCCGCTGTTCGTCGCTGGCGCTTGCTGTCGGCGAGACTGAAGTCGCTCCCACCCGGCCACCATATGTGGTCAATCCTCTCATCACCTGACGAGGCGGGAATGTGGTGCACTCGGCTCAGGGCGGGCGAGAGGCGGTTAACAGATGGGCGGATTGGCCGGCATTAGCGCCGCCACACCAGGATCCGGCCCGCCGTGAAGCTGGGCGGCCCGAAAACCGTGGTCAGCGGCCGCCCGAGACGCGAGGTGCGCCGGGTCACCGCGACCACAGCCGCAGGCCGCCAGTGCGCGACGTACCCGCGCATCTGCGCGGCCGCGGGCACCACGAGGACCCGGGCGTCCCGCGGCAGGGCCAGCCGGGCGAAGGCCGTCTGGTACCCGGCCGGGACCGGCGCGGCCAGCGGGGCTGGTCCGCTGCGGACAGGGCCCGGACCTTATGCCGGAGATCCGTCCCTGATGGGGGTCGGTTGTGTTGTTACCCAGCGTTACATCTACTGAACCGAACGTTCACATATCGTGCTGCTGGGCGGGCCGGTACACGGTGACACCGTCGGCCCGGTAGTCGAAGCGGAAGCCGGTCTGCGTCAGGTAGTCCAGGACCGCTGGGGTGTCGCGCCAGACCAGGAGCCAGCCCACATCCATCCGCCGGGCGTCCGCGCGGGCCAGGCGGGCCTGGCGGGCGTCGCTGGCGGCGCCGTTCTGGGCGGCGGCCAGCCGCGCGTAGAACGGGTGGCGGCGTACCGCCCGGAGCGTCGCAAGCGGGATCCAGGAGGTGTAGGAAATAGCCCGGGGGTGACCGTCCGAGCTGGCCAGGGCCAGGGCCTCCGGCTCGATCTTGGCGCCGTAGCGTTCCGGCAGCCCGCCCCGGATGCCGAACGGCACGTCCACCACAATCGAGCCGGAATGATCGGCGGCAATCGGGCCGTCCAGCGCCGGAAGCGAGGCAGGAATGGACTGCTTGACCGGCCCGCCGGGCCATCCGGCCTCCAGGGCCGCGCCGAGCACCACGATCAGTAGCAGGGTGCCGGCGGCCACCGCCCGGGCTCCGGGCTGGCCGGCATCAGCCTGCCGGCCAGTGTCCTGGCTGGGAACGGCGTGGGCGACCCCGGTCTGGGCCGGACGTCGCGGCAGCGGACGGGCGCGGGCGGCGAGCCAGCCCACCGTGCTGCCGCCCAGCAGCGCGGCAGGGACCAGCGCGAGCAGCGTGAACCTGTCGGCCTCGCGGAACGCGGACAGGCCGGGCAGCTGGACCAGCCAGGTGAATGGCATGACGCCGGACAGCCTGACCCCGCCCAGGGTGATCGCGGCAGGCAGGTAACTGGCGGTGCCGATCTTCAGCGCCGGGCCCATCGCCAGTGCCGTGCTGCCCAGCCAGAGCAGGCCCAGCAGCCGGGCGCTGCGCCGCCGCCAGGACAGGGCCAGGCCGGCCAGCGCCAGGACGGTCAGCGTGATCCCGAACGTCGGGACCCCTTCAGTCAGCGGAAAGTGGAAGCCGCCGGCCAGCGCTCCGAGCCCCCACGAGCGGAGCCGTGGTGACGGGGAGAACAAGGTAGGCAGCCCGGCCCCGAGCCGCCGGTACCAGCCGGGCAGCGTCGCCGCGGGCCCGGTTGTCCCGCCCGAGCTCGTTTGCCACGCCATCGCGGCGATCTGCGGGCTGGCCAGGACCAGGGCGGTCAGCGCGGCGAGCCCGCAGTCCCGCAGCCGGTCCAGCGAAGGCTGGCTGGCCAGCCAAGGGATCAGCGCGAGGATGACCAGAACCGCGGCCATGATCGCGGACTCCTGGTTGACCAGCACGGCAAGGCCGATTATCAGCCCGACCCGCAGCGCCCGGGGGGTGCCGGGGCGGCGCCGCAACCGCACCGCGGCCTCCAGCGCCAGCGGAAGGAAGAGCGTCCCGGCGGCGATGTTGAGGTGGAACCAGTCCTGGAAGGTCACCATCGTGGACAAGCCGAACAGGGCGCCGGCGGCGACCGCGCCCACCTCCGAAGTGAGCCACAGCCTCGCGACCCGGTACAGCGCGTAGCACAACACCCCGGGAATCAGCACCACCAGCAGGTTGTAGCTGAACGCCGGTCCGGCGACCAGCGTGACCGGGAGCATCAGCAGGCCCAGCAGGGGCATCAGCGTGTCGTAGCCCAGTTGTACCCCGGCCGGGGCGGCCAGCCGGGGGGTGAACCACGGGTTGGCCAGGTGGGTCACCTGGTGCGCCACCCACCACAGGCTCCACACGTAACTCGCCGGGTCGTCAATGTCCGGCAGGCGGCCGCGCAGGTAGGTGGCAAGCGGCCAGGTGACCACGACTCCCGCCACGATATAGCCGCTCAGCAGCGCGACGTGGCGCAGGGCATGATGGCCCGCGACGGACCGGCGGGAAACCTCGTGTGGTGGAACGGCCGCCGCATTACCCGCACGGGGGATAGTGGACCGGATAGCCGTCCGGGTGGACCCGCCGGACAGCCAGCGCGCTGATGCGGATGGCCCGGAGTTCACCAAGTCGCGCGTCCTCTGCCTCGTCCCCATCGCGATCGCAGACCCGCCTGCGGGCGCGTCCCAGCCAGGGCCTGCTGCCGGGGACCCAGTCTCCCATCCGGCGCGATAATGGCCGGTAACGAGAGGGGACAATTCCAGTCATCTTTCCGCGTGTTGGTAATAAGTCTCTGGGTTTTGGCGGCGTGAGGTTCCCGCGAAACGTGGGTCGCCGGCCTGGCTCGGGCGGTCACGGGCCGACGTCCGGCGGTGGGTGTGCTGCCCGTGTGCCGACGTCGGCGCCGTGACCGGTTCCAGGGTGCCGGAGGATGCGCCGGGTGTCCGGCCCGCTGGTTTGCGTGGCGCGCGGGTCCGCCGCGGGACATGATCGCGGTGTGCTGCCCGTGACGCCGTTCTCTCTTTGGTGCCTCGTGCCCGGTAATAAGTCTGGCGCTGGGGGCGATCATGCGGGCTGGGTACTGTCGCTTCGAGCACGCCGATCAGATTCGGTTTTTCCTGCGCCGCTCCCCGGGCAGCTTCCGGCTGGTTCACGATCAAGGGAAGCGAGGCGGCGATGACCGCTGGGAAGAGCGCGAAGAAGGACGGCGCCGCGGCTGGGTCGCCGGCTGTGGCCGGCCCGGGCGGCGGTGAGGGCGCGGAGGTGGCCGAGGAGCGCGTCGAGGTGGCGACGTACGCGGCCGCGATCGATGTCGCCAAGGGGTCGGGGATGGTGTGCACCCGGGTACCGGGAAGCCGGCCGGACCGCAAGCGGCAGGCGGTGTGGCAGGCGGATGCCACCTACGCGGCCGTGGTCGCGCTGATAGATCACCTGCGGTGCCAGGGCATCCAGCGGCTGGTGATCGAGAGCACCTCCGATTACTGGCGGATCTGGTATTACCTGGCGGAGGCCGCTGGCCTGGAGGTATGGCTGGTCAACGCCAAAGACGTAAAGCACCTGCCCGGCCGGGGCAAATCCGACCGGGAAGACTGCGTGTGGCTGTGCAAGCTGAACGAGCGGGGGATGCTGCGCCGCTCGCTCGTGCCGCCCGAAGGGATCCGGGACCTGCGGTCGCTGACCCGCACCCGGTCCCGGCTGGCCCAGGACCAGGTCCGGCACCAGAACCGGGTCGAGAAGATCCTCGAGGACTCCCTGCTGAAGATCTCCGTGGTGATCTCCGACCTGTTCGGCACCAGCGGACGGCGGTTCCTGGACGCCCTGGTCGCCGGGGAAACAAGCCCTGCGGCGCTGGCCGCTCTCGGGGACCGGCGGCTGAAGGCCACCCGCCAGCAGCTGGCCGCCGCGCTCACCGGCCGGTTCCGCGAGATCCACGCCTTCGAGATCGCCACGCACCTGCGGCTCATCGACACGATCAACGACGAGATCACCCGCCTGGACGCCAGGATCGAACAGCAGCTGGCATCCATCCCTGGCGTGGCGCCGGCCTGCACCAGCTGCGGGCTGACCGGCGGCGGGCACTCGCCCGGCTGCGCCAGCGACGGCACGCCCGTGCCGGGCCTGGTGGCACGGCTCGATGAGATCACCGGGGTCGGCGTGTGCAACGCCCGGGTCCTCATCGCCGAGCTCGGCACCGACATGTCGGTGTTCCCCACCCCCGGCCACGCCGCCGCGTGGGCCCGCCTGACCTCGCGCACCCTCCAGTCAGGGAACAGCGCCCGGCCGGGCCGGACCGGCAAGGGCAACCCCTACCTGCGCGGCGCGCTCGGCCAGTGCGTGATGGCGGCGGCCAGGACCGATACCCGCCTCGGCGAGCAGTACCGGCGGATAGCCCGCCGCCGCGGCAAGCAGAAAGCCATCGTCGCGGTCTCCCGCGTCATCTGCGAGATCGCCTGCATCCTCATCAGCGACCCCGGCGCCCGCTTCACCGACCTCGGCGCCGATTACTGCAACCGCGGAGATTCCCGGCGCCAGACCCGTTCCAGGATCCGGGAACTCGAACGGCTCAACCCCGGCATGAAAGTCACCCTCACCCCGGTTCAGCAAGCCGCCTGAACCACGTCGCGGAACGTAACCAGCCCGCTGCCCATCACTCGCCGGAGCTGTCACCAGCACCCACCGTATTCCCCC
>Ga0187855_10000970_pt1 | contig 23768 bp, 19 predicted proteins | sample June2016WEW_8_10_2_FD_132969 | JGI IMG/M metagenome (GOLD analysis project Ga0187855, IMG submission 132969) | Peatland microbial communities from SPRUCE experiment site at the Marcell Experimental Forest, Minnesota, USA - June2016WEW_8_10 | ecosystem: Environmental > Terrestrial > Soil >...
ACCAAAACCGACTTGCCACCACAGGAGGCGGCAGGATAGAACATTCTCAGTCCTGGACGGCCAATCCCGTTGGCCGGTTTTGAAGTGATAATCGTTGGCCGCTTTTGAAGTGATCACTGAGGTGTGATTTCAATAGCGGAAAAATACTCCTGTTTGCGAGATGCATTCTCTGCGCACAGATGTAATTAGACGGCACGAATTTCGGGCTGCGGGCGCGGGGCCGCAGCGGGGCTAACGTGGATCACTTTTGGTGCGGGGCCAAAGAAAGGGTGGATTAGCCAACCGCTGTGGACGTTCATGTGGACAGCATCCCGTTGCAGCCTCGTTGCCGTCCTTTTCCCAGTGCCGCCCCACGCGCGCGCAGCCCGCGTCCGGCGCGGCTGGCGGCTTATTGCTGAAGATTGGTCGGGGCGCGCGGATTTGAACCGCGGACCCCCTGCGCCCAAGGCAGGTGCGCTACCAGGCTGCGCTACGCCCCGACATGATTAACAGGATTGATTCTAAAGCACGTTCCAATTTTATTTCCAGTCCAACCCTTGGCGTCTGGCCGCGACGGTTGCCCTAACCGTATACGATTCGCTCATTGCACCGAACCGTGCGCATTCGTTGACTTCTTCGTGAGGCCCGTTTCGTAGTTGCTGGGCGCCCCAGCAAAATCCTCTTGACAGTCCAGAGACGGCGTTTTAGAATTCTCCACCAAGAGCGAGCGCTCGTCTTGATGAAACGAGCGGATCAACAAATGCCCAAGCTTTTGGACGACACCGTCGCCAAGAACCGGCGCAAAATCGAACGCGCCGCGCAAAAGCTTTTCACCCGGCAAGGATTTCACGGTACGACGGTCCGTGAAATCGCCCACAAGGCCGGCGTATCCATGGGCAAGCTCTACCTCTACTACCCAACCAAGGAAGACATCTTTATCGATCTCGTCCAGCACATGGAGCAGAAAATGGAAGTCCTCCGGCGGACAAAGATTTTTCCCTTCATGCAATCTCCCGATCCGGAATCGCTGAAGCAGTTGGGCATGGCCGTCGGCCGCGTCGTGTCGGAGAATCTGGACTACTGGCGGCTCATGTACGTCGACGTGGTTGAATTCCGTCATAAGCACTTCATCCACAGTTATCGAGAGGTTGCGGGAGGTCTGCGCACCTATTCGACGGCCCTATTTCAAAAGGCGCCGATTCCTTTTCCCAGCGACGTGAACCCCGGGTTGGCCTATGTAAGTTTGTACCTGCAATTTGTTACCCATTTTCTGGTGGAGAAACTCTTCGGCGCCCAGCGCTATCTGGGCGTGAGTGACGAAGAGGCTGTCGATCAGTTTGTCCGTCTGTACACCCGTAGCCGGAAGGACCGAGGTCGGAAGCCGTAATTGCGACACAAGGAGGAAATATGCGAACGCGAACACTGGTAACCCTGCTGGCGGCCGCCAGCATTCTTTGTTTCATGACGTCGACGACTCAAGCACAGACGGCCACCAGCGGGCAAATCGTAGGCGTGGTGACGGATCCCAGCGGGGCTCTCGTGGTAGGAGCAAAAGTCGCCCTGACCAGCGACGCCGGCGTGCGCCGCGAAACCACAACCGGCAGCAACGGCCGGTACACGTTTCCCCTCCTTGACCCGGGCGCCTATCAGCTCGAAGTGATCCAAAGTGGATTCGCATCGGCCAAACTCGAAGGCATCGTTGTCCAGATAACCGCAAGCACGGTCGCCGACGTTGCCCTCAAAGTGGCTGGTGCGCCAGCCACGGTTTCGGTCACGGGCGAGTCCCCGCTGGTGCAGACCGAAAGCTCCTCCCGCGGCACCGTCATTGATGAGACCCAGGTGCGCGATCTGCCGCTGCCCACCCGCAACTTCCAGCAATTGCTGGCCCTGACTACCGGAACCTCGGGTTCCATCGAGAATTCCTCCGAACTGGGGCGCGGCGATGCCCCCTTATACGTCAACGGACAGCGCGCGGTCTCCAACAGCATAGTCATCAATGGCATCGATGCGAATTCTATCGGCACGGGATCGCTGCCAAATCTTTCCGTCCCTTCCGTCGACTCGCTCCAGGAATTCATCGTTCAGACCAGCATGTACGACGCTTCGCAGGGGCGCAACGCAGGCGGAGTCGTGGCCGCAATCACCAAGTCCGGCGCCAACCGGTTCCATGGCGATGTCTACGAGTTCCTGCGGAATACCGTCCTCGATGCCAACAATTTCTTCCTGAATGGATATGAGAATGGAGTAGTTACGCCGCGGCCCACCTACAGGCGCAACCAGTTTGGCGGCACTCTAGGCGGTCCGGTGGTAAAGGATCGTGCCTGGTTTTTTATCTCCTATCAGGGCACTCGCGAAACCAATGGCACCTCGTTGACCAACTCGCTCGCAACCGTGTTCGCGCCCGCCGGTCTGGGGCCGCTCAACACGCGCAATCCTGCATCTCTTTCTAACCTTTCGAAGTGCTACAACCCTGCATTGCTTGGATATGTCGACCCCGTCGCCGAAGTAGCTTTGACAACAGCGCTTCCCAATGGGCAGCCTATGGTTCCTGGCATTCCCGGTGTGGCGACCGGAACTTGTCCAACGAATCTCAATCCCGTCCTGCAGACGATTCCCTCCAACTCGACATACGATGAAGACCAGTTCAACGCCAATCTGGATATCAAACTGAATAATTCGAGCCGCTTCTTCGCCAAGTACTTCTTTGCCGCCAACCGCACCGATCAGGCACTTTACGATCAGTTTGGCGACGGCAACCCGCTGCAGGCGCCCGGTTGGCCGACCGCGGAAGACGTTGACCAACGTCTGCTTTCGGTGGGAGTAACTTCGGTGATCTCGAGTCATTTGCTGAATGAGGTCAGGTTCGGCTGGAGCACGATCTACGGCCCCAGCAAACCGTCTCAACCCATTAGTTCGTCGCAGTTAGGAATCTCATCGCCGTTAGGCAGCTTGTTCCCCGGAATGCCGACAATGTTGTTCGTGAACCAGTTCACTCTGGGGCCTTCTCCGCTAGCCTCCAACTACGCGGCGACCAACACCTACCCTGTCGGCGATATGATGACGTGGACGAAGGGCCGGCACACCTTCAAATTCGGTGGCGAATATAAGCGCCAGGAGGTCGACGCTCCCTATTTCGATGTGTTCCCCAACGGCGAAATGGTCTTCTTTGGCGTTACTGGCAGCGTCTTCGAAGATTTTCTATCCGGCTTTAACCTTGTGTCCGTGATTGGCTCGGGCACTAACAGCCTTCACAACCGGGCCAACGACTTTTCCGCCTTCTTCCAGGACGATTGGAAGGCTACCCCACGCCTGACTCTAAACCTCGGTCTGCGCTATGACTACTTCGGTCCCACCACCGAGACCGATGGCCATTTTGTCGGCTTCGACCCCTCCCTTGCCACCACCAGTCCTCTGCCTGTATCAGGGCTGACCCCTGGTTGCAGTCCACCCTATACCACGCCCCCCTGCGGTTCAATCGTCACCGGCGGCTTCGTCCAGGCCGGCAATGGAAACCTCCCTGGATATCCCAAGGTCAGCGACGGTCTGGTGAATCCCAACTACAAGAACTTCGGGCCGAGAATCGGCTTCGCTTACCAGGCAACAGATTCCGGTAAGGTTGTCCTGCGTGGTGGTTACGGCATTTTCTACGACCGCCCCAACATGCGGCTCTATAACAGCCAATTGTTCAACACGCCTTACGAAATGCTGGCTACCGCGCTGGAAACCCCGTCCGAAAATCCATTTGTGCAAGTTCCGCCGCCCAACGTCTTCCCCCTGACCCCCAAAGGCAATCCCGCTTACTTCCCATTTGGGGGATATCCGGCCGTCCTGCCGTACACCTCGTACTTTACTGGTCCCGGGTACACTCCAGTTCCGGCCACCGGCCTCTATCCTGACCTGCAAGACTGGAGCATCCCTTATGTGCAAGCCTTCAACCTCGGTGTGCAATGGAGCTTCGCCAATAACTGGATGCTGGACCTGGGCTACGTAGGTTCGCAAGGGCGCAAGTTTCCGCGCTTGTTCTCATTCAACCAGCCCGCCACGCCGGCCTTCGGTGGAATCTACGCGGCAGGAAGTCTGGGCGGACCGCTCTTCCCCGGCTTCGGCAATCTGCCGGCCCCCGGATTGGGCAGCCTCCTGATGGAGAGCAACTCCAATTCCAATTACAACTCTCTCCAGGCCACCCTCAACAAGCGCTTCTCCAAAGGCCTGCAAATGTTGCTCAGCTACACTTACTCCCACTCGATTGATGACTACTCCGGGACCGACGTAAGCGACATCACGGTGACCCCGGGCGACCTCATCAACCAACAGAAGAACTATGCCAACTCGGATTTCGACCGGCGGCAGCGCTTCGTCGCGAGCTACTTATATAACCTTCCGGACGCTTATCACGGCGGCTCGGCCTTCGGGAAAAAACTGATTAACTCCTGGAGCGCGTCGGGAATCGTCACCCTGCAATCCGGCCTTCCGTTCTCCATCTACGGCGACGATACGCTGTTTGAAGCAACCACAGCGGACCTGAAGGCCGGCCGGACGCTTTCATCCGCGATCAAGGGCGGCAACGTGGCCGACCGCCTGAAAGAATATTTCGACACGACCGCCTTCGTGGTACCCTCGGCGTTCGGTGACTTCGGACAGCTAGGAAGGAACATCATACGGGGGCCGAAACAGATCAACACCGACCTCTCCATCATGAAGCTCATCCCGGTCACGGAAAGTCAACGGTTGGAGTTCCGGGCCGAGTTCTTCAATCTGTTCAACAACGTGAATTGGGCCAACCCGGTCAACGTAATTTCCCCCTCGTCCAACTTTGGGTCCATCGTGACAACCACCACTGGGCCCAGGGTGATCCAGTTTGCGTTGAAGTACAACTTTTAGAGGACGCATGAAAGACACAGGTCTGCGCGGTAAGGTCGTCATCGTAACCGGCGCCGCGGCGGGGATCGGCCTCGCCACGGCCCGCCGGTTTGCCAGCGAAGGCTGCCGTGTGGCGGCATGGGATGTCAACGATGCCGGGCAGGAAGAGTTGCTGCGCGAACTGTCTTCGCTCGGAGGAGAGGCGCTCTTCCGCAAAATTAACGTATGCAGCGACGCCGATGTCGAGTCTGCCGTAGAAGAAGTTGTCGGACGCTGGGGCGCGGTCGATGTGCTCGTCAATAACGCCGGCATCACGCGCGACGCGCAGTTCGTTAAGTGGAAGGATGGCGCAGTCGCCGGTAGGATGACCGACGATGCCTTCGATTCCGTCATTTCGGTCAACCTTAAAGGTGTCTTCCTTTGCTCGCGCGCGGTTGTGCCTCACATGATCCGCCAAGGCTCAGGCGTGATCCTCAACGCCTCTTCCGTCGTGGGTCTGTATGGAAATTTCGGCCAGACAAATTATGCCGCCACCAAGGCCGGAGTCATCGCGTTTGCCCGGACGTGGTCGCGTGAATTGGCAAAATACAATATTCGCGTAAACGCCGTCGCGCCCGGTTTCATCGCGACCGAAATGGTGCAGAAGATGCCGGAGAAGGTCGTCCAGAACATGGTTTCGCACACGCCTCTCGGTCGCATGGGCAAGCCTGAGGATGTCGCCGAGGCCTACGTGTGGTTAGCCTCCGATGCGGCATCCTTCATTACCGGTACCGTCCTCTCCGTCGATGGCGGATTAGTACTGGGGACGTGACATACAGCAATTCAAAGGACTCATCCATGCGTTACGCAACCATTGTTGCTACAGGGAGATACGTACCTGAGATAGAAGTGACTAATGACATGTTGCGCGAGCGCTTCAAACATCTCCCGGATTTCGTGGATAAGATGGAGGCCAGCAGCGGCATCAAGACGCGTTGGCACGCCCCCGAAAACTGGGCTACCAGCGATGTCGCACTGCCCGCGGCCAAACTCGCACTGGAGCGCGCCGGCAAGAAACCTGAAGACGTCGATCTGATCATCCTCGGCACCGATTCGCCCGATTACATAACACCCGCTACTTCAGTCGTGCTGCAGTATAAGCTTGGCGCAAAAAATGCCGGGACGTTTGATGTCGGTTGTGCCTGTGCTTCGTTTCCCACGGGTCTTTCCGCAGCCGCGGGAATCATCGCCGCAAATCCAGGGATCAAGACGGTGCTCGTCATCGGCGTCTATCTAATGCACAAACTAACGGCAGCTACCGATCCCATGGTCTTCTTCTATGGTGATGGCGCGGGTGCGGCGGTGCTTGAACCTGCCGCTACGCCCGGCTTTATTACTTCGACCTTCCGCGCCGACGGCTCCTATCACGACTATTGGGGAATCTATTCCGGAGGTACTTTCGAACCGGCGACCGAAGACTCCGTTAAGGCGGGGCGCACCGCGTGCACGATCAAGAACCGCTATCCTCCCGAGTTGAACGAGGAGACGTGGCCGATCATCGCGCAGCGACTCGCGAAGGATGGTGATTTCAATCTGCGCGACGTCGATTGCTTCATCTTTACCCAGGTGCGGAAACCCACGATTGAACGCGTGATGCAGCGTCTCGGCGTTCCCGTGGAACGCGCGCACACTATCATGGAACAGTACGGCTACACCGGCTCCGCCTGCGTCGGCATGGCGCTTGACCACGCGATCGAGCAGGGCAAGGTGAAGTCAGGTAATTTGGTCATACTGGTGGGTTCCGGGGTCGGCTACAACCAGGCGGGCTGCGCTTTTCGTATGCCGTAGGCGGCTGTCACACTTGACTCTCAATTAAGCCGGCCGAGAGGAGCGGAATGGGCCTGGCAATCAAAATTGTACTCCTGCTGGTTTTCGCCGCAGTTAGTGCTCTGATTGTCTTTTCCATTCTCTTCTTTTTGCGCCCCGTCGCCACGATGGTCTGGCTACGGAGGAGCGCGCTTCGCCGAGCCGGTCTTCGGAAAATTAGGCTCACGACCACGGTGGGAGGACAGATTGTGTGGCATGGCGGTGCCGGGCCCTTGCTGGTTTTGCTGCATGGCGCAGGTGATCAAGCGGGAACATGGAACAAAGTGGTGCCCGAGGTGAAGCGTCACTTTCAACTGGTGATCCCGGACCTTGCAGGCCATGGCCAGAGCGACCCGGCTGCGGGTGTGCTGAGTTTGGGAACGCTGCTCACCGCACTCGAGCAACTGCTCGACGCAAAGCCATGGCGAGACGCACCGCTGGTGTTAGTAGGTAATTCGCTCGGAGCCTGGATGGCGATGCTCTATACGCATAAATGTCCGCAGCGGGTGACGCGGGTTATCCTCATCGATGGCGGCCCCATCAAGGCCGTATCGGAGATTGGCATCATGCCCAAGGACCGCGAAGAGGCTAGGCGCGCGCTCGATGCCGTGCTCGATCCTTCCACGCCTCGCCGGCCGAATTTCGTCCTCGATGATCTGGTCCGCGTCTCGAATACCGGTCCGATTTCGCGGCTGCTGGCTGCCGGTGAAGAAGATATGTCGAAATACCTGCTCGATGGCAAGCTGGCAAGTTTCCAGCTGCCGGTCGATCTCATCTGGGGTGCCTCCGATCGTCTCGTCCCGCTGGACTATGCCAAGAAGCTGCAATCGCAGCTTCCACATAGCACGCTGACGGTCATTGAGCATTGCGGCCATGGACCGCAGCTCGAACGTCCCCAGGAATTGACGCGAGTCCTGTTGCAAGTTCTCGCGTCAGAGTCGTCCCGCGCATCCGCCCCTGCACCATCTGTTTCCACGCAGTCTCGGGAGAACTAGTGATTACCGGCGACATTCTCGGAGAGCGCGGCCGTCTTAGTCCTGACGAGGTCGCGTTGATCCACGTTCCTACGCGCCTGCAGTTCACTTATGCGGAACTAAATCGGCGGGCCTTGCAGTGCGCGCGCGTTTGGACGGATCTCTGCTCTCTCGTCCCAGGAGATCGCGTCTGCATCCTTTCCGAGAACCGGGTTGAATATGTCGATGCCTTTTGGGCAGCGGGTAAGTCCGGTATTATTCTTGTCCCTCTCGGCACCCGCAGCACGGCTCACGAACTGCAACAGATCCTCGCGGACTGCGGACCACGGTGCCTCATGTACTCCGCCCGGTACGAGAAACTCGCGAATGAGCTGCAACAACTCGTGCCCTTCGAGCACTTCATCAATCTGGATGCGGACGACAGTGTCCCGAAGGCGCTGAGTTATGCCAAAGCTATCGGTCGGGTTCGTCCAGATCCGCTCCCGACGAACATCCAGCCCGAGGATATTTTCTGCTTGCTCTATACCAGCGGCACCACTGGACGGCCGAAGGGCGTAATGATTCCACACCGGCAGATCGCATGGAACGCCTACAATACGGTGATCTCCTGGCAATTGTGGCAGGGTGACCGGGTCCAGGTTTACACGCCCATGTACCACGCCGGCGGTCTCACCGTATTCATGACCCCACTGTTCGCCATCGGGGGCAGCATTGTTTTGCATGACGGCTTCGACGCCGCTGAGGTTTTACGAGCTCTCCGAGACTACGAGTGCACCCTTTTTTTCGGCGTGCCGACGATCTTCAAAATGCTCCTCGACTCGCCGGAACTTTCAGCGCTCGATGGCAGCCATCTGCGCTGGTGTGCCAGCGGAGGCGCCCCGCTTCCGTTACAGCTTCTCCGTGCCTGCCAGGAACGCGGACTGGTTTTTCGCCAAGGCTACGGGCTGACCGAGGTCGGCGTGAACTGCTTTGCCATGAGCGACGCGGACTCTCTGCGCAAAGCTGGTTCGGTTGGTAAGGCGATGATGTTCACAGAGGCAAAGCTCGTCGATCTGGAAGGGAATCAGGTCGCAACCAACGAGGTTGGCGAACTGTGCCTGCGGGGACCACACGTTTGCCGCGGCTATTGGAATAATCCGGCCGCTACCGCCCAGGTGCTCGATGCAGAAGGATGGTTCCACACCGGCGACTTGGCGCGATGCGATGAAGATGGGTTCTTCTACATCGCAGGCCGCTCCAAAGACATGATTATCAGCGGTGGCGTCAATATCTATCCGGCGGAGATCGAGAAGGAACTACTCGATCATCCGGCCATTGCCGAGGTCTCCGTCATAGGGACGGCCGACGAAAAGTGGGGCGAAGTTCCGGTCGCCTTCGTTGCGCTGAAATCAGGCGCAAGCACCAGCGACCTCGAACTCATCGAGTTCCTTCGCCCCAGAATCAATAAGATCAAACTGCCCCGTCAAGTCATCTTTATAGGAGCATTGCCCCGCAACGCCTATGGTAAGGTTCTGAAACTCGAACTCCAGGATCGGTTGGGGCAGGATCGGTTGAAGCAGGATCGGTCGTAGAATGACCGGCTGCAGAATCTCAAGCCTGGCGTCGCCAGCAAAAGCAATGCTGTCACGCCGGAGCGAAAAAAGTTATCCTACTGACGAGAGGTGTTTTTATGAAGCGCATTTACATCGCTGCCTATCATCAATCGAAATTCGGGAAATTGATGGGCATGTCTGTGCCCGAGATTCTTCAGCGCGCCGTTACAGAGACCTGTGCGGAAATTAAAGTGCAACCCTCTGTCATCGATGTAGGCTCCGTGGGCGCCACTTGCAATATATCCCTCAACCAGCAAGGGCTGCTCGCGGGCCTGGTGGCCGAGGTTCCGGGACTCGCCGGTAAGCCAATCGAGTCGGTCGAGAATGCGTGCGCCTCCGGTGGCCAGGCCGTCCTGTCCGTCATCCAGAAACTGCAAATTGGATGGGGTGATATTGGGATTGCGATCGGCTACGAAAAAATGCGCGACGCCGCAGGCAAGATGGATGGAAAACTCATCGGCCAAGCCCTCGGCTATTTTTCGCATCCCGACGAACGTGAAGGCAAGGTATACATCTTCCCCCACCTCTTTGCGGAGGTGATGGAGTGCTATCTCAAAGTGCACCGCATTCCGGAAGAACACCTGGCGCATATCGCCGTCACCGAGTACGCGAACGCCCATCACAATGAGTACGCGCAGATGCGCAATGTCGACCTTACGGTCGAACAGGCGATGCAGATCGGTGGCATCAATCGCTACATCGTCGAAGGGCTGCCGCTCAAAACCTACGATTGTTCGCAGATCACCGACGGGTATGCCGCGCTCATCCTCGCTACTGAGGAAGGACTGGCAAAGCTCGGCCTGAACAAGCAAGACTGCGTCGAGATTGCCGGGTATGCGCAGGCGACCGACCCTCTCAAGAAGGCTGGCCGCGATGTGCTTCGCCCCGCGGGTGCGATCAAGGCAATGAAAAGCGCTTACCAGATGGCGGGGGTCAAGCCGGACGATGTAAAGGTCGCCGAGATCCACGACTGTTTCACGGTCATGGGAGCGCTCGGCACGGAGGTCTTAGGAAAAGCCGAGTACGGCAAAGGCGCACAGTATTGGGTCGACGGAAAAGCCGCGGTCAATGGCGAATGTGGCATTAACACCTCGGGTGGTCTCATTGCGAAAGGCCATCCCATTGGCGCAACCGGTGTCGCCATGCTCGGATGGTGCTCTTGGCAATTGCTCGGGAAGGCCCCACAGCCGTTGCAGGTAAAGGGTGCCAAGGTTGCTGCCACGTTCAATATAGGCGGCCCCATCTGCGCCTCGGTGTGCACGGTATTGAAATCCTAGAGATTTCCTCACGAGCGCAGAAACTCCAAAGTCAACGCCCACGCCTGCCGCGCCGAGCGCGGCTCATACGATGCACGTTCGTCACAGAAGAATCCATGGTCGGCATTGGAGAACTCGACATTCACATAAATCTTCTGCTGCGCGCTCAAGGCATCGGTCACCGCTTTCCGGTGCGCGGGCGTAATATGCTTGTCCAACCCACCCCAGATGAGCAATGACGGTGCCTGCACCTTCGACGCCCGGTCCAGCAATCCGGGAGCGATTCCTCCTCCGTAAAACGACACTGCGGCGCGCAGCGGAACCACACTGTTGGCAAGAAACGAAACGCGGCCGCCCATGCAGAATCCCACACTCGAAATCTCGTTCGCTTTCACTTGCGCATGCGAACGCAGCCACTCATCGGCCGACCGTATGTCCATCTCCGCCGTCTCGGTTGTCACCGCCTGGTAGTGCGGCATCACGGCAGCAAAGTCGGTATAGCTGCCCTCAAAACCCGGCGGCGCCGTGCGATGAAACAGCTCCGGAGCAAGCACTACATACCCCTCCGCCGCCAACCGCTCGCTCACATTGCGGATGTGCCGGTTGACCCCAAAAGCTTCCTGAAACAGGAGTATCCCCGGATGCGGCCCGCCGTGCCCCGGACGAGCCACATAGGCTGCCATCCGGGTTCCGTCCGCAACCGTCAGTTCCACCTTCTGTTTCACGATCGCTGCTTGGCTCATATCGCCTCTATTTTGGGTGAGGTTTCGTTTTTGACCTCAAGAACGGGGAGGATTGTACACCCACTTGGTCGCATCCAAGCTGTCGCTCCAGCATCGCTCCGGTTCCCGCCTGCCTGATAGTGCCGCGACTAGTGCCGCGACCCAAGCTCCCTGTGGCATAATCGCCCTCGGTGTCCACCGCAAACAAATCCGCACTGTTTCAGAAACTGCCTTCGACGGACGAATTTCTCCGCCAGCCCAACATGCAGGCCTTGGTCGAACGTGAGGGTCATTCCGCCGTCGCCGAAAGTATCCGCGTCGTGCTCGCGAACCTTCGCCAGGAAATCGCCAGCGGTCGAATCGCTGATGGTCAAATCGCCGGCGCCCAGTTAAACGAGAAATCGCTGGATCTCGCGCTCGGCGGCCTGTCCGCAGCAGTCGAACGTCAACTCCGCCAGTCGCTGAGTTACTCGCTGCGTCCGCTCGTCAACGCCACCGGCGTGATCCTGCACACTAATCTCGGACGCGCTCCGCTGGCTCCGAGTGCAATCGATCACATCCGCGCCACGGCGAGCGCCTATTCCAATCTCGAATTCGATCTCTCAACCGGCGAGCGCGGGAAGCGCGACGTCCATGTGGACCGCCTGTTCCGCAAGCTCCTCGGCGACGACCACGTAGGGACGGCCGCCCTCGGCAGTCCAGCCGAGCAAAGCTCGGCAAAGATCTCGACCATAGTCTCGACCCCCCTCTCAACCATAGTAGTCAACAACAACGCCGCCGCCGTTCTGCTCGCGTTGAACTCGCTGGCTGAGGGCGGCGAGGTCCTTGTCTCGCGCGGAGAGCTGATCGAAATCGGCGGCTCCTTCCGCATCCCCGACGTGATGTCGAAGTCGAATGCAACACTGCGCGAAGTTGGCACCACCAACCGTACGCGCATCGCCGACTACGAACTCGCAACCAACGACCGCACCCGCCTCTTGCTCCGCGTGCATCGTTCCAACTTCGAAATCACCGGCTTCACCGAGCAGCCTGGGCTCGACGAACTGATAGCTCTCGCCCGCCGCCGCAATCTTCCGCTCATGCAAGATCTGGGCAGCGGCGCGCTCCTCGATCTGCGTTCAGTCGGAATCAACGGCGAACCGGGCGTGCTCGACAGTTTGCGCGCCGGTGTCGACATCGTCACCTACAGCGGCGATAAACTTCTCGGCGGTCCGCAAGCGGGACTGATCAGCGGCCGCGCCGATCTTGTCGCGCGCATGCGCTCGAACTCGCTGTTCCGTGCCCTGCGCGTGGGCAAGCTCACCTACGCTGCCCTCGAAGCCACGCTGCTCGCATACGTTAAGCGCGATCACGACGCCGTGCCGGTGCTGCGCATGATGCGCCTGTCGAAAGACGAGATCGCCCGCCGCGCTGAAAAAATCGTTTCCCAGGTTGAATCTGCTCCGGTAAAATCCGCGCACCTCAAGCTGGAACTCCAGGATGGTGAATCGGTCATAGGCGGCGGCGCCGCCCCATCGGCGGTCTTGCCCACGCGCCTGATCGCGCTGACCCACGGCGATCTCAGCGCCGACGAAATTAACGCCCGTCTCCGCGTCCACGTTCCGTCGATCATCGCCCGCGTCGAAGATGGACGAGTTCTTCTCGACTTGCGAACAGTTTTCCCGGAGCAAGATGCAAACCTAGCCATGGCTCTGGCATCTCTAAATGAGAAACTGATACCCAGCACCTGAGACCTGCTTTCCCGTGGCAACCCTCCACACCATCGGTCACTCTACGCGCTCACTCGACGAACTCGTGTCCGCCCTGAAGGCGCACGGCATTGAGACGCTCGTGGATATCCGCGCCTTCCCCATGTCGCGGCGCCTGCCCCAGTTTAATCGCGAGTCGCTCGAACGTTCGCTACCGGAGCACGGCATTCGCTACCTCAGGATGAAAGCTCTAGGCGGATATCGCAAAGCAACGGGAAAAGATTCCCCCCACACCGCGCTGCGCAACGCCAGCTTTCGCAACTATGCCGACTACACGCTCACCCCGGAATTCGAGCAAGCCGCCTCCGAACTGATACAGATCGCAAGTGGGTCGCGCACCGCATACATGTGCGCCGAACGCATGTATTTCCGCTGCCATCGCATGATCGTCTCGGATTGGCTCGTCGCACATGGTCACGAAATCCTGCATATTGATGCGGAAGGTCCCCCACGCCCGCACAAACTTTTGCCCGAAGCAAGAATGATCGATGGGCAAGTGATCTACCGCGGCGGCGAACTCTTCTGAATGTTTTTCAGGTCGGTTGGATTGACTAATTGGATTGACTAGATAGTTCGCTGGCAAATTGCCAATTACAAATTAAAAATTAACAATGCTCCTATGATTCTCGGCACCGGGGTTGACATCGCTGAAGTTCCTCGCATCCGCCAAAGCATCGAACGGTTTGGCGACCGATTTCTTCGTCGCATCTTCACCGAAGGCGAAATCCGTTATTGCGAACGAAGAGCCCGCCGCTTTGAAAGCTATGCCGCGCGCTTCGCCGCCAAAGAAGCCGGGATGAAGGCGCTGGGTACGGGATGGAGTCGTGGCGTCCGCTGGCGCGATATCGAAGTGGTGCGACCGAAAGGGCAACGTCCGACTATTCAATTTCACGGTGAGGCGGCAGCCATCGCCGCCAAGCTCGGCACGAAAAACATCGCTCTCTCGCTCACCCATACTTCGGAAGAAGCCCTGGCCCACGTCATTCTCGAGAATTGATCTCAGCCCCCAGTCCTCCCAACGGACCGCATAGGCCGCTGCCAGACACAACCTGCTGATCCAAAACAACTTTCAGCGCCCTCGCAACATGCGTAAAGTTTCAGGGTTTATATGACCGAAACGTAATCAGGCCGGGTCAGCAGTTACAGGCCAAATTGGCGAGGTTAAAGGAAAGGCAATGAAAATGAAATGCTCCGTTCGCTGGTTGATAATGGGTGTTTTGATGTTGTCGGTTTCGGTGCTGTCGCTCTCGACGGCATCGTCTGCAGAGATCGCGATCGGGATTGGAATCTCGGTGCGGATCGGCCCTCCCGCGCTGCCGGTGTATGCGCAGCCCATCTGTCCCGGTCCGGGCTATCTCTGGACCCCGGGTTATTGGGCGTGGAGTGACATCAACGGATACTACTGGGTTCCCGGCACATGGGTGGTTGCGCCGGTGGGCATGCTCTGGACCCCGGGCTACTGGGGCTTCGCAGGTGGCTTCTATGGCTGGCACCCTGGTTATTGGGGACCGCATGTTGGCTTCTACGGCGGGATTAACTACGGCTTCGGATACGGCGGAGTAGGTTTCGCAGGCGGCGAATGGAGAGGCGGAGCCTTCTTCTACAACCGCGAAGTGATGAACGTGAACGTGGTCAATGTGAGGAACGTCTACAGCCGGACCGTCGTGGTGAATAACACGCACGTGGCCTTCAACGGCCCCGGAGGTATCGAAGCGCGCCCGACTCCGCAAGAAGAAGCCTATGGGCGCGAGCAGCATCCTGCGGCGCTGGCAGCGCAAACCGAACACGAGCATGCCGCCAGCCAGAACCGGCAGCTGTTCGCATCCGAGAATCATGGGCGTCCAGCCATTGCGGCGACCACCAGGCCGGGCGAGTTCTCGGGACGCAACGTGGCCAGAGCCAGCGCGGCTGGAGAGCCCTATCGCGAGCCGAAGATGTCGCCGCAGGAAGCGCGCGCGACGTCTGCGGGCAATCGCGGGTTCAATGAGCCAACCAGTAATGAGCCAGCCAGAAATGGCGGCAACTCCAACTTCAACTCGCACTCCAACGATCGCTCGATGACGCGGCCAGAGAATAATGGAGCGGGAAGCCGGGAACAGATGTCGTCCCGGGACAACCCGAAGCCTAACTCCAAGCCCAGCAAGCAGGAGAAGCAGGCTCAGAAGAAAGCGCAGAAACAGGCGAAGGCCGAACAGAAACGCAACGACCGTGAGGAGCGTTAACCGGCAATGTGAAACGGGCAATGTTCAAATAAAAGTTCCCACTCTTCGCGCCAGACCAGACGCGAGGGGTGGGACCCTTCGTTTTGACGCACTCTCCGCCCTTTTCTACCCGCAACAAACTCTCGAATGCTGAAATTCCGCGGCGTTTGTTATCATGCTTCTGTCGTTTACAGACCACCTTGCCTAGCCAGAAGCAGCTCAAATGGTCGCAGCTACGCGTGGGACTCACCCTCCTTTTCGCGAGCATTACACTCGCCGTCCTGATTTTCGTAATGAGCGGCACCGGCGGATGGTTCACCCACAAGATCACGCTGCGATCGTACTTCGATAATGCCGGTGGCTTGCGCGAAGGCGCGCCCGTGCGTTTGGCGGGTGTGGACATCGGCAACGTGACCGGCATCAGGATCGTGGGTGAAAAGCCGGCGACGCCTGTCGAAGTCACGATGAAGGTCAACACCAAGTACAACTATTTGCGCAAAGACTCCGTTACATTATTGAGCACGGCTGGGGTTCTCGGCGAAACCTACGTGGATATTGACAGTTCGACTGCGAGCGGTCCGGCGGCAACGGACGGAGACACGTTGGCAGCCCGCAACCAGCCCGATATCCAGGACGTAGTGCGCGCCAGCCAGGGCACGTTGCAAAACATGGACGCTCTGCTGAAGCGTGTGGATCGCATCGTGGCCTTTATCGAAAGTGGCCAGGGCTCGATCGGCAAGGTCATTTACAGTCCCGCCTTGTACGACCAGCTCAACGCGACGGTTGTTGAATTCAAGGGATTGGTCGATGATATCCAGAAGGGCAAGGGCTCGCTCGGCCCGCTGTTTACCAGCGACGAGGTTTACAAGAAAGCGAATGCCGCCCTCGACAAGCTGAACGCGATGGTGGACGAGTTACAGCAGGGCAAAGGCACGGCCGGCAAACTGCTCAAAGATCCCGAGCTGTATGACAACGCGAACAAGACGGTCGCGAACGTTCGCCAGTTGACCGACGACATCAATGCGGGCAAGGGCGCGCTGGGCAAGATGGCGCACGATCAGGAATTCGCCAACAAGCTGCAGGAGACGATCAACAATCTGGAGGCACTCTCCGAGCGCCTGCAAAAGGGCGAGGGCACGGCGGGAATGCTGTTCAAAGATCCTGCGCTTTACAACAACAGCAACCAGATGCTGGTGGAGACGCGGGAACTGGTGAAATCGATCCGGGAGAACCCCAAGAAATATCTGACGTTCCACGTGAAAGTTTTCTGATTGCTAGTTCAGTAAGGAGTCTTTGGTCGTCAGTCGTTGGGTGTTCGCGACACCAATAGCCCCGTCGGCGGTGGTGACTCAGGAGTGCACGGAATCGAAGAAGCGGATTGACCGGCAACCCTTTGCTGGCTTAGGATAATCCAAACCAAGAGTGCGGGAGTGATCCGAACCATGTCACAGTCAAGGCTTCGGTCTGCGGTTTGCTGTTTGTTGGCGATTCTGTTTCCGGCGCAAGTGATGCTGGCGGGCGAGACGGCGTCGGCCATGTTGTACACGAGCGGTGCGACTTGGTTGAACGGGAGCGTGGTGCCGAAATCGGCGGCCCTGTTCTCGGGAGATATGTTGCAGACGCGTGCCGATTCGACGGCCAGTATTCAAACGAACGGATCGAACGTCATGGTGCTGGCGGACTCGCTGGTGAAATTTGAGGGTCCGGCAGTAGAGCTTGAACATGGCTCGGTGCGCGTGACGACATCGCGCGGACTGGCCGCGCGCGCCGGCGACGTGACGGTGAAGCCAGTCGCCAGTTCGTGGACTGAGTTTCAGGTGACCGACGTGGATGGGCGCGTGCAAATTGCGGCCAACAAGGGCGACGTGACGGTGCAAGATGACAAGGGAACGACAACCGTGACGCAGGGCCAGCAGACCACACGCGACGACACCAGCGATACGGAAAAAAAGAAGAAAAAACGTCGTGCAGCGGGGGCAGCGGTGGGGGCGGGTGGAGGAATCATGAGTTCGACGGCGGCGATCGCCGGCGGATTGGCCGTCGTGGGCGGGGTTGGAGTGTGGATTTGGTTACAGAACGGCTCCCCGGTGAGTCCGCGTGCCCGACGAATCCTTGCCAGTGATTTGTAACGACCCAATTCTCGCCCTGAGTTTTCCAACGGGTTCTGGGGTGGGCGACTGAATCGATGTCGCGCTACGTTTCCTACCGAGATTTCGACTGGGTCCTGATGGGCTTCGTGCTGATGATCTGCGCGCTGGGCGTGCTGCAGATTCACAGCGCAACCGAGCACACGAAATTTGCCGGGGCCCACATCAAACAAATCTACTGGGTTCTGGCAGGCGTGGGCGCGATGTTCCTGGTCAGCCTGCTCAACTATCAAGCCGTGCTGGAACAAATCCACTGGATGTACATTGCATCCCTAGCCTCTCTAATCGCGGTGATTCTATTTGGTCAGAAGTATCTGGGCGCGCGGCGCTGGATCAAGATGCCGGGGGGCTGGCATTTTCAGCCGTCGGAGTGGGTGAAGCTGATCCTGATTCTGGCGGTGGCGAAGTACTTTGCGGATTTGCATGAGCGGGAACTGTCGTGGCCAGACTTTCTGAAGGCGGGTGCCATCGTCGGTTTCCCGATGCTCATGGTGCTCGCGCAACCGGACCTGGGGACGGCGCTGACGTATCTGCCAGTGGCGATCATGGGCTTGTTTCTGGGCGGGCTGCGCTGGAAGCAGGCGCTGATCGTCGTGATGGTCATGGGGTTGCTGGTTCCGGTGGCTTGGATGAAGGTGTTGAAGTCGTATCAGAAGGAGCGGTTGACGAGTTTTGTCAATCCGGATGCGGATCGGCAGGGCTCCGGGTATCAAGTGAATCAATCGTTGATTGCGGTGGGGTCGGGCGGGATCTGGGGGAGCAGTCAAGGCTCGCAGACGCATCTGGCGTTTCTGCCGGTGCCGCAGACCGACTTCATTTTTGCCGCGTTTGCCGAAGAACATGGGTTTGTAGGAGCTTTGGCGGTTCTGCTGTTATACTTTATAGTGCTGATGCGGTTGACCCAGAATGCGCAAACGGCGCCCGACCGCGCCGGGGCATTCCTGGTGATGGGTGTGGTGGCTGTGCTTAGCTTTCACATTCTGGTCAACGTCGGCATGGTGGTTGGCTTTATGCCGGTCACGGGAATACCTCTGCCGCTCATGAGTTACGGTGGGTCTTCCGTTCTTTTCATGTTTTTGGCGCTGGGGATGGTAATGAACGTCCGGATGCGCCGTTTCGTGAACTGAGACGGTCGGCAGAAGTTGGGAGCGCCCTTCTCGACCGCTCTTCTTGACGTTGAGAACGGCGCTGCGAAACAAGATTCAGCAGTAAGCAAGATTACGAAGGCCCTCGCGAAAAAGGAGGGCAGAATGCCGGCAGAAGTCGAAGCCGGACAGGATTGAAGCCAGTCAGGCGGGGAACGGCCCCCTCAGCGTGAACGCGAGAGAGTGGCCACAGACCTGACACAAGGCTTAACGCGATCAGTGCAGACGAGTATTAACAATTCACTGCAGTGTTGGCCCCGGGAAGAACTTCTTCTTGGGGACCGCGCCCGCTCCTACCCGGAGCGGCGCTGAACGCTATCGATCTCTTGGTCCGCCTTGCGCTTCTGGTCCGGTGAAGAAAAACCGGAGTAGCGATGAACAAGGAATTGTTTGTATCAGCCACGCCTCACGAAACCAAAGTGGGGATCACAGAAGACGATCAACTAGCAGAAATTTACCTCGAACGGGAAAACGAATACACCTTAGCGGGCTCGATTTATAAGGGCCGGGTAACGCGCGTGCTGCCAGGCATGCAGTCGGCCTTTGTCGACATTGGGTTGGAACGCGACGCATTTCTATACGTCTCCGATTTCATGGATCTGGAGCAGCAGGACGAAGATCTGGACGAACCCATCCCGGCAAATCGTCCGGTCATGGAGGCGCGTCCACGCCCCGGTTTGGAAGCGGGCGGTCCAGCGCTTGATAGTGACGGGCAAGCCGTCGGCATAGAGGCTGAAGGAGAAGAGCCGGAAGCGGTTTCTTCGGAGGCGCCTGGCAACACTGCGGGCGTTGCGCGCGACTTTCGCGGACGTCGACGCCGTCGCGGACGTCGGGGCGAAACGGGCGGCCGGGGGCCGAGTCCGGAGCGCGGTGAAATTCGCGGCGAACCACGCGGTGAAACCGGCAGCGAATCGAGGAGTGAACCTCGTAACGAATCGCGCAATGAACCGTCGCGTAATGAACCAAGGAACGACCGCTTTAACCGCGGCGACCGGGCAGGACGCAGCGGATCGGAATCGCGATTCCAGCGTCCGGCAGCGACGACCGCTCGATCCGGTCGCGACTACGATTACGGCCCGCCTCCGGGATATCAACCGATCGTGCTTCCCGGCGAATCGATCTCTAAGTACCAGCGACAGAGTCAGAGTCAGAATCAAGCGCCGGCCTTGCCGATGGAGAGCGCGGCAGCGGAGTCGCCGACGTCGGCCGCGATCGTCGCGAACTTCCCGGAAGACGAGCCTATCTTCGCGGCGGAGATTGCCGGGCCACTTCACGAACAGCATGAACACGTGGCGGATGTGGAAGTCGAGGAAGAGGTGCACGGGACCGCTGCTAACGCTGCACCGGAAGTAGGAAAGGAGCTGCGCACGGTCGAGACTTCGGAGACGGAGACCACGTTCCGCGACGCATTCCGCGAAACAATGGAGCACGAGATGGCGAAGGAAGCGGACGTCATCGCAGCTCCGCAGGTTACGCACGATGTTTCGCACGATGTTTCTCGCGACGTTTCGCACGGCGCCGTGGAGGAACAGGAGATCGAGGAAGAAGAAGCCGAGCTCACGTCCTACGGGGAAGAACCCGGAGACGACGAAGGCTTTGAAGAGTTGGAAGAAGAGACGCGCGCGGCCGGTGGAGAGTTGTCGGAACCCGCGGCAGGAGAGGTCGCTCCCGGGCTGGCAGCCAGCGGCGAGCCGGCAGCGAACGGTGATGCGGTTCCCGAGGCTGTCCTCGAAGCCGAAGAGCGGGAAGCGGAGGAGTTGGAGCTCGAAGAAGCGCAAGCCGAAGCTGAGGCGCTGTTGGAGGCCGAGGCGATTGGCGACGGTACGGTGGATGCGAGCGCGGAAGTTCGCGGTCCCGCACCGGAGGCGAGGCTGTTGCAACGCACGCAGCGTCGCGGGCCGGAGCGCGGGTTCGATCGGGGCCGCGGACGGCGCGGTGGGCGCCGCTTCCGCAGCCGCGAAAACACAGTGGTGCCGCAGATCAGCGAACTGCTCAAAGAAGGGCAGGAGGTGCTGATCCAGATTGCGAAGGAGCCGATAGGCAAGAAAGGCGCGCGCATCACCAGTCACATTGCCCTGCCGGGACGCTTCCTCGTTTTCATGCCGACGGTGAACCACACAGGAGTGTCGCGCAAGATCTCGTCGGAAGAAGAGCGGCAGCGGCTGAAGCGGATCATCCAGAGCGAGCGCGAAAATGGCAGCGGCGGTTTCATTGTGCGGACGGCGGCGGCGGGCGCTTCGGATGAGGAACTGCGAGCCGATATCCGCTTTCTGAAAAACCTTTGGAACGAGATCAAGTCGCGCTCCGACAGCAGCAAGTCTCCGGCGCTGATCTATCACGACCTGAATGTGGTGGAGCGGGTGCTGCGCGATCAGGTGAGTTCGGAATTCTCGGCGATCTGGGTCGATACGGAGCAGGAATACGAGCGCATTTTGCGGTTTGCGAATCGCTTCCAGCCGGCTCTGGTCAAGCGCGTCAAGCTCTATACCAAGGAGACGCCGCTCTACGATCAGTTCGGGCTGAACGAGGAAATCAACAAGGCGCTGAAATCCAAAGTCTGGCTGAAGAGCGGTGGCTACATCGTGATCAATCAGACCGAGGCGCTGGTCGCAATCGACGTGAACACCGGCAAGTACGTCGGCAAGACGGCTCGTCTGGAAGACACGATCGTGAAGACGAACGTCGATGCCATCAAGGAAATCGTGCGGCAGGTGCGGCTGCGCGATCTGGGCGGCATCATCATCATCGACTTCATCGACATGGATGAGCGCCGCAACCGTCAGAAAGTGATGCAGGCACTGGAAGAGGCATTGCGCGCCGATCGGGCGCCGTCGAAGGTGCTGCAGTTCAACGATTTCGGCTTGGTGGCGATCACCCGCAAACGCGTAAAACAGTCGCTGGAACGGACGATCGGATCGCCGTGTCCGTATTGCCAGGCCACGGGCTTCGTGAAAGCGGTGAACACCATCTGCAACGAGGTCTATGTCGAGATGCGCAAGATCGCCAACCATTTGGAGCACAGCGACGTGATGTTGCGAGTGAACCCGGAGGTTGCGAAAGCTCTGAAGGCAAACAACGCGCAACTGCTGAATGAGATGGAAGAGCTCACCAAGAAGACGATCATCGTGAAGTCGGATCCGGCGTTGCACCAGGAGCAATTTGATATTCACTGAGTTGCTCTGCATTCCAGGTACTCGCAGGAGGGAATCAAAGGAGGGACGGGCGTGGTGCTCGTCCCTTCTTTAATTGGGTGTAATTTGATATGCGCAAATGCTCGCTCGTGAGCGAGAGAGGTACCAGTCGCCATCTGGGGAGCTAGTGCAGTCAGCCAAAGAAAATAGTGCACTTGATTCCTCGCGGAGTATATAGTGTTGGGCTATTGCCAGCTAATCGGGAAATTCGGTTAATTGGGCGGACCGCCGTCCTTCTCAATCAATTCCTGCCCCGCATTACGAGTCACCGCCCTCATGCTCCGCAGACGATCTGTCTGAGCGGAGGGAAACTGCTCGGCTGCGGAAGCAACGACAAGAAGATGATCGAGGGCTACCAGGAACGCCTCAGTTGGCGCGAAATCATCGGTAGTCGCCTGGCCCGGGAAATCATACTGGAGCCGAAGAAGTAACCTGCCTAACCTTGCAGAGCGGCAAAGGCGGGAGGTGGATCGCGCTCTTGAGCCGGGTGGCCCCCGGGTCTCGCGCCTTTTCGAGACCTCGGAGGTCACCGCATCCTTCAGCAGCGCTGGATGATCCCCGGTCTCCGGCACCATTGACATCGGTGATACGGCCAGAGTAGGGTAAGGTGCTTTTCGAACAAATCCTCTGAGCAAAAGGAGAGTAAAAATGCGAGTGCGACTGGCCCTTTATGGTGTGGTGTTTTGTGTCTGTCTCGTCCCGATCCTCTCGGCGCAAGATGCGGCCAAAGTTGATCCCAAGCATTACACGGTATTGAGCGAAAACGCCCAGGTGCGGATTCTGAAGGTGCACTACGGCCCGCACGAGAAGTCGGTCATGCACAGCCATCCCGCCACGGTTGCGGTGTTCCTCACCGACGCCAACGGGCAGTTCAGCTATCCGGACGGCAAAACGCAACCCTTTACCGTCAAGGCAGGCGAGGCGCAATATAGCGCGGCCGAGATCCACTTGCCGGAGAACACCAGCGACAAAGGGTTCGATGTGATCGTAGTCGAACTGAAAGGCAAGGCAGCCAAGCCGGCGCACTCGGAGATGAAGTAATCTCCGCTGGCTTGCATTGTTGATCTCGATTTGGTGGACCGCAGGGTGCCCCACTCATTCGCGTGTTTTGCGAATGAGTGGGGAAGCTCTCACCCTACGAAAACGCCAACTCCTTAGCCCGCTGTACCGCCTTCACCACCGCCTTGATCAACGTCACGCGCAGTTTTCCTTCTTCCAGTTCCATGATGCCGTCAATCGTGCATCCTGCCGGAGTGGTCACCGCATCCTTCAGCAGCGCTGGATGATCCCCGGTCTCCAGCACCACCCGCGCCGCGCCCATAGTCGTTTGAGCCGCCAGCAGCGTCGCCACATCCCGCGGCAATCCCACCTTCACGCCCGCCTCCGCCAGCGATTCCAGAATGATGTAGATATACGCCGGCCCGCTCGCCGACAATCCCGTGACCGCGTCCATATGTTTTTCGTCGACGGTCACCGTTCGCCCCACCGCATCGAAAAACTTCGTCGCCGTTTCCAGATGCTGCTTGGTCGCGAACTTCCCCTTGCACAGCGCCGTCATGCCCGCGCCCAGCACGCAAGGAGTATTCGGCATCGCCCGCACCACCGGCACTTCCTTCTCTAGCGCCCGCTCGATCATCTCGGTGGGGACCGACGCCGCCACCGAAATCACCAACTGCTTCCCACTCAAGTGCGCGCGGATCTCCTTCACCACGTCCGCCACCACCTGCGGTTTCACGCAAACAAAAATAATGTCCGCGTCCTTCACCGCCTCCGAATTGTCGGTCCCGGCGTGCACCTTCAACTTCTCCTTCAGCATCCGCGCCCGTTCCGGATGCGCCACCGTTGCCCAAGTCTGCCCCGGCGACAGCAATCCATCGCGCAGGAAGGATTGCAGCAGAATCGATCCAATTTTCCCCACGCCCAAAACCGCGACCTTCTTTTTCTCACTCAAACTCTGTGGCATGCGAATTCTCCCAATAGTCGTAAATAAGAAGTCCCAGACTACACCAGTCCCAGAAATGAAGCAGCATTTCGCCGGCTAGCCCACAATTTCCTCCGGCACCATCTTCAATATCTCGCGCCCAATCGGCAATGACGCCGTCGCCGCC
>Ga0187855_10000973_pt1 | contig 23745 bp, 19 predicted proteins | sample June2016WEW_8_10_2_FD_132969 | JGI IMG/M metagenome (GOLD analysis project Ga0187855, IMG submission 132969) | Peatland microbial communities from SPRUCE experiment site at the Marcell Experimental Forest, Minnesota, USA - June2016WEW_8_10 | ecosystem: Environmental > Terrestrial > Soil >...
ATTGCCAACTTCAAGACCTGGCGGATCATGCACACAGATTACCGGCGGCCGATCGAGACGTTCCCCACGACCATCTCAGCCGTCATCGGCTTGCACTTCTACAAGTCGGCCTGAATAAGCCTCATTCGTCGCTGAGTCGCTGTATTCGTCGCTGACAGGACGCTCTCGCTCGCCCCGGACATGCGGGAGGACGAAGAAACCAAGCAGAGGCGGGCAGAGCTTGTGGAGCAACGCGACGGTTCGATCCGAAGGCTTGCACACGTAACCCAGCAACGCGCTGATGTGATCGGCCAGCGCGCTGACCGGATGGAGGACCGGGCGCAACTGCAGGCCCGCTCGTCGGCAGGCACTGTGGACGAGGAGACGTCCAAGCAACTGGCCAAGGTCGACGACGCGATCAACCAGGCAGATGGGCGACTCGAGGAAATTGACGCTTTTATCGTCAGTGAAAATGAGCTAATGGCATTGCTAAATAGGCAGATGCGGGAAAGGGCTACCCTGATTCAAAGATGGTACAAATACAGCCTCGGGATTCTGGTGATCGTCGGGCTGTATGGTGAAATCTGGGCGCTGGTCGGAGGCCTTCGCCTGTGGCCTGACAGCTACCAGATACCTGTCTTTATGTCCACCCTAGCTATCCTGTGGATGCTCTGCCTAATGGCTCAGGGAGCATGGCTTCGCATAGGACCTGAATTCTCCATAAAGACCGACGGCAAGCCGGGAAAGTCCACAGGTGTCGCAGGAACGTTGACGATTGCCACGATCGCAGTTGTGGGGATGATACTCCTTTCTTTCGCCGTGTATGGCTAGGCCGCAAGCTGGTTCGATGGATCGAACGGCGTCCCGTCCTCCCGCGTCCAGCGGGCGTAACGCTCGATCGGGATGGTGGGGTAGCGCTCCTTCAGGTTCGGCCGGACCGGCGCGATCAGGTGGGCCAGCCCGGCGCCGGAAGCCAGCCCGGCCATCGCCCGCAACACCGTGTCCGACAGCCCGCGGCCCTGGTGGCGCGGCAGGATCTCGGCGGCCAGCGCGCACAGCGCCGTCGGTGTCCCGCCCGCCGCCCGCAGGGCGAACCCGGCCTCAAGGGACGCGTCGATGCCCGGGCCGAGGGCCACGTCGGTGCCGTCCCAGGCCACCGGGATGGTGTGGCCCTCGGCGAGCACCTGCCCCGCGCCGGCGTCGTACAGCACGAACTGCCACTCTGGGAACGTGCTGTAGAGCTGATCCCAGTACTGATTGAGCACATCGCCGTGGCGGTTGTACTCGGGCCAGATCTCGGCCGACAGGTCGCCGATGCTGTCCCATAGTTCCGGCCGCTCGCTGTACCGGATTACCTCGGGATTCATGATGTGCCGCGCCGTGTCACCGGGCGCTCCGCTGTCTCACCGGGCGCTGCGCTGTCTCACCGGGTGCTCCGCGCGGGCCGGAACACGTCGCGCAGCGTCTGCGCCAGTAGCGCGGGCTCGGCCACCGCCGGGAAGTGCCCGCCCCGGTCGTACTCGGCCCAGGCGGTGACGTGGAAGTACCGCTCGGCCAGCTCGCGGGGTGGCTTGGGGAACGGGACCCGCTCGCCGCCGAAGATACTGACCGCGGTGGGCACGTCGGGCGGTTCCCCGGGCGGCAGCGCCGCGGCGGGGTTGTGGTTGTAGGCCCAGTACGGCAGCAGCGACGAGGTGATAGTGCCGGTGACCCAGTACAGGGTGAGGGTGGCGAGCAGCAGTTCCCGGCCGAACGCGGGCTGGCCGTCGCCGGTGATCGCGCTCCAGGCGGTGACCTTCTCCCCGATCCAGGCGGCCAGGCCGGCCGGGGAGTCGTTCAGCGCGGCGCCGAGCGTGGACGGCTTGGTCGCGTGCTCGTGGGCGTACCCGCCTTCCGCCGCGGTCCAGGCGGCGGCCTCAGCCAGGAACGCTTCCTCCGCCGGGCTCCACGGCCGGGGCGGCGCAGCCAGTCCCGGCGTGGCCAGGTGAATGCCCGCGACCGCGGCGGGGAAGTCCCGGGCCAGCCACGCGGTGACCCCGGCGCCGAGGTCGCTGCCGTGCGCGGCGAACCAGGGATAGCCCAGGCCTTCGGTCATCAGCCGGTGCCACAGCGCGGCGACCGCGGCGGCGGTGAGGCCGCCCGGCGGCGGGCCGGCGGAGAAGCCGAACCCGGGCAGCGAGGGCACCACCACGGTGAACGCGTCCGCCGGGTCGCCGTCGTGCGCGGCCGGGTCGGCCAGCAGCGGGATCAGGTCCAGGTACTCGCAGAACGAGCCGGGCCAGCCGTGGGTCAGCAGCAGCGGCAGCGGGTCCGGGCCCCGGCCGGCCACGCGCACCAGATGGATCCGCTGGCCGTCCACGGTCGCTTCCTGGTGGGTCAGCCGGTCCAGCCGGGCCTGGAAGGCCGAGGTGTCGAACGACTGCCAGTCCGCCAGCAGCGCCTCCAGCCAGGACCGGGGTACCCCGCGTTCCCAGCTGTCACCGACCGCCGCGGGCAGCCGGGTCCGGCGCAGCCGTTCCCGCAGGTCGTCCGCCGCGTCTCCGGTCAAGGTCACCCGGACGTCCCGGATGCGCACATCGCCCACCTAACCAGCATGGCAGGCCACTCATATCGATCATGGCCAGCACCCACATTTCCCGCGGACGGTGCACTTTTCCGGGGTGTTTTGTCCGGTCCAGCGAACGGTGCGCGGGAAATGTGGGCTGGAGGGGCCAGTGTGACTGGTAAGACCAGGAGCTGTGCCGCAGCAGGCTAGGGATGGGGGGCACGGGAGGGCCCCGGCGCGCTGGGGGCGCGCCGGGGCCTTAGGGGAGTGGGGGAGGGCTAGCTGTCGGTACTGGCGTCCTGGGGGTCGAGGGATTCGGGGGACACCGTGGTCCGGGCCGGACCCGGCTGGTTCATGACCTCGGCGGACACCGTGGCACCCGGGACCGCCATGGCCGCGTCCGGGGCCGGCGCGTCCGCGCCTGCCTCCGGCCACTGCTTCAGCTCCACCTGGGGGATGAGCCAGGAGGCGAGGAAGGCCAGCGCGGCCACCGGCACCGCCACGAGGAACACGGTCTGGATCGACTCCGCGTAGCCCGCCACGAAGCCGGCGTGCACGACAGCGGGCAGCTTGTCCAGCAGGGCCGGGGTGGCATCGGCGGCGCTGAAGCCGGATGGCAGGGTCACCCCGTGCAGGTGCCTGGCCAGGTTCCCGATGAGCACGTTGGCGAAGATCGCGCCGAAGATCGCGGTGCCGAACGATCCGCCGATGGAGCGGAAGAACGTGGCGCCGGAGGTGGCGACGCCCAGCTCGCTGTGCGGCACCCCGTTCTGCACGATGATGACCAGGACCTGCATGACGCCGCCGATGCCCAGGCCGAGGATCAGCATGTAGAACGCGTCCAGGGCGGTGGAGGTGTGCACGCCCATCAGGTGCAGCAGGAACAGGCCCACGGTCGTCAGCGCGGTGCCGGCGATCGGGAAGAACCGGTACTTGCCGGTCCGGGAGATGATCTGCCCCGATCCGATCGACATGACCAGCAGCCCGGCCATCAGCGGCAGCAGGTACACCCCGGAGATGGTCGGCGAGATGCCCCTTACAACCTGGAAGAACGCGGGCAGGTAGGTGATCGCGCCGAACATCGCGAACCCGACGATGAACCCCACCACGCTGGTCACCGAGAAGGTGCGCAGCCGGAACAGGTGCAGCGGCAGGACGGGTTCGGCGGCGCGGCGCTCGACCAGCACGAACAGGCCGATGAACACGACCCCGGCGACGCCCAGGATGTAGATGGGCGCGGACTTCCAGGGGTAGGTGGTGCCGCCCAGGCTGGTCAGCAGGATCAGTGACGTCGCAGCCAGCGACAGGACCAGGGTGCCGAGGTAGTCGATGACGTGGTGCACCCGGGTCAGCGTGCCCGGCACCTGGCTGGCCACCACGACCAGCGCGACCAGGCCGATCGGGACGTTGATGTAGAAGATCCACCGCCAGGTCAGGTTGTCCACGAACACCCCGCCCAGCAGCGGCCCGACCACGCTGGCCAGCCCGAACACCGCCCCGAACAGGCCCACGTAACGACCCCGCTCGCGGGGGGAGACGATGTCCCCGACGATGGCCTGCGCCCCGACCATCAGCCCGCCACTGCCCAGGCCCTGGACCGCGCGGAACGCGATCAGCTCGAACATCGACTGGCTGATGCCGGACAGGATCGAGCCGATCAGGAAGATTACGATGGCGGCCTGGAAGAAGATCTTCCGCCCGTACTGGTCGCCTAGCTTGCCCCACAGGGGCGTGGACACCGTGGTGGCCAGCAGGTAGGCGGTGATCACCCAGGCGATGTGTGATCCGCCCTTCAGGTCACCGACGATGGTCGGCAGCGCCGTGGACACGATGGTCTGGTCCAGCGCGGCCAGCAGCATGCCGAGCATCAGCGCGCCGATGATCAGGAAGATCCGGCGCTGACTGAGCCCCGGCAGTGCGCTGCCAGGATCCACCGCGGTGCTGTCTGGGGATGTCATTCCTCGTCCTTTCCGGGCGCCGCCGTCCGGGTGACGGGGCGCAGTGAGCAGTGTTCGGGCAGTCCGTCGGCCAGGGCCCGGAAGGCCCGGTCGGTGAGCTGGTCCAGCGGCTCCGCGCCGCCGCCGGCGGCCCAGAAGACCGTGGTCGCGCGGATGACCGCGCCGGCGATGCTGGCCAGCAAAGCTGGGTAGGGGTCACGGGCGGGATCCGTGCCGAGCCGTTCCGCGAGCGCCTCGGCCACGGCACCCTCGAAGGCTGCCATGTGAGCGGACTGGGCCGCCCGCAGGTGCGGATCCGCCCGGACCGCCTTCATCCGGCGCAGCATGTCCTGGGGGTCGCCGCCCAGCTCGCTGAGTTCGCGGGTGATCACCCGGGCCTCGGCCACCATGGCCTGCCGCAGCGCGTCCAGGGCCGGTTCTCCCGGCGCCTGGTGCAGGACCCCCTCCCGCAGCGCCGCGACCCGTTCGGGGTCAGCCCCGAACAGCGCGGCTTCCTTGGACGGGAAGTAGTTGAAGAAGGTCCGCGGGGAGACGTCCGCGGCCTCGGCGATGTCCTCGACTGTGACGTGCGCGAAGCCGCGCTGGGCCACCAGATCGAGGGCGTGCCGGCGCAGCGACCGGCGGGTGGCGAGCTTCTTGCGCTCGCGCAGTCCGGTGTGCGGCTCGGCCTCGGGGGCGGCATCGGCCACCGGGGCGGCATCGGCCAGAGTCATGTTGCGCTCACTGAAAGCTGGTAATGCATCGAATGTTGCGGACGCGTCAACATTACACTCTGCGCAAAAATTCCGGGGCTCAGGGGCCGCACATCAGAATCGCCGTGGATCAGCACCAGCGGCTGCCCGGTACCGCCGCGAGTGATTCCGCTCACGACCCTGCCCGGTTCGGCTCACGGGCCGACAACCAGCAAGGCGCCATCTGCCGAATACCGGGTGTCACCTCCCATGCGAGACTCGAGGACATGTCCACTACTTCACTTCGTTGCCTGGTCACCGGCTCTTCCGGGTACATCGGCGGCCGCCTGGTGCCCGAATTGCTGGCCGCGGGCTACCGGGTCCGGTGCATGGCCCGCGACCCCGGGAAGCTGGGCGACCGGCCCTGGACCGGCGACGTGGAGATCGCGGCCGCCGACGTCATGGACCCCGCGGCGACCCGGCGGGCGCTGCAGGACGTGGACGTGGCCTACTACCTTATTCACTCCCTCGGGACCGGCGCCTCGTTCGAGCAGCGGGACCGCGAAGCGGCCGGGCTGTTCGCCAGGGCGGCCTCGGCCGCGGGCGTGCGGCGCATCGTCTACCTGGGCGGGATCGTGTCCGGCCCGGCCGGGGACCTGTCCCCGCACCTGCGCTCCCGGGGCGAGGTGGGTGACATCCTGCTGCGCAGCGGGGTGCCGACCGCCGCGCTGCAGGCTGCCGTGATCATCGGCAGCGGGTCGGCGTCGTTCGAGATGCTCCGGTACCTCACCGAGCGGCTGCCGGTCATGGTCACCCCGAAGTGGGTGGAGACGCGCATCCAGCCCATCGCGGTCAGCGATGTGCTCCGCTACCTGGTCGGCTGCGCGGCGCTGCCGGCCGGCGTGAACCGCCGGTTCGACATCGGCGGCCCGGACATCCTCACCTATGCGGAGATGATGCGGCGGTACACCGAGGCGGCCGGGCTGCGGCCGCGGGTGCTGTTCCCGGTGCCGCTGCTCACCCCGCGGCTATCGTCGCTGTGGGTCGGCCTGGTCACTCCGGTGCCGTCCGGGCTGGCCAAGCCCCTGGTGGAATCGCTGCGCAACGAGGTGGTGTGCGCCGAGCATGACATCGCGGAGTACGTCCCTGACCCGCCGGACGGCCTGTTGCCCATCGGCCGGGCCATCGCCCTGGCGCTGCGGCACACCCGCGAAGGCGACGTGTCCACCCGCTGGTCCTCGGCGGGCACCCCTGGCGCACCGAGCGACCCGCTGCCCAGCGACCCGGCCTGGGCAGGCGGCTCCCTGTTCGTGGACGACCGGAGCAGCGTGGTGCCGGCCTCGCCCGGGGCGCTGTGGCGGGTCATCGAGGGCATCGGCGGCGAGACGGGGTGGTACTCCTTTCCGCTCGCCTGGGCGGCGCGAGGGCTGATGGACCGGCTGGCCGGCGGGGTCGGGCTGCGCCGCGGCCGCCGCGACCCGAAGCACCTGCTGGTCGGGGACGCCCTGGACTTCTGGCGGGTCGAGGCCATCACGCCCGGGTCCCTGCTCCGGCTGCGCGCGGAGATGAAGCTTCCCGGCCTCGCCTGGCTCGAACTCTCGGTCAGTCAGGACGACCAGGGCCGGACCATCTACCACCAGCGGGCCATCTTCCAGCCCCGCGGCGCGGCCGGCATCGCGTACTGGCGGTCTATCTCCCCGTTCCACGGCATCGTCTTCGGCGGTATGGTCCGCAACATCGCCCAGGCGGCCGAGCGGGCCGGGGAGCCTGTGCTCACCAAGCACTGACCGGGTGCCCCGCGGCGTTGCTGCCGCGGAACACCCGGTCGTGGCCGCGTGGCCTCCGCGGGTCAGACGGTGCTGCGGCCCCGGCGGGTCAGCGCGTCCACCGTGACCGCCGCGACGAGCACGAGTGCCGTCCACATCAGCTGGGCGGGAGCGGTCAGGCCCAGCAGTTGCAGCCCGTTGGCGATCACGCCGACGACGAGACCTCCCAGCACCGCGTCCAGCATCTTGCCCCGGCCGCCGAACAGGCTGGTCCCGCCGATGACCGCCGCCGCTACAGCGTTCAGGACGTTCGCGCCGCCGTTGACGCCGCTGGAGATCGACCCCAGATAGGACGAATAGATGATGCCGGTGATGCCGGCGGTCATGCCGCACAGCGCGAACGCCGCCACCTTGATCCGGTTGGTGTTGACGCCCGCCCGGCGGGCCGCCTCGGCATTGCCGCCGATCGCGTAGATATAACGGCCAAACCGGGTCCGTCCGAGAAGCGTCGTGTAGACGACCAGGATGCCCAGCACTACCAGCACGACCCAGGGCAGTCCGCGCACGGCCAGGAACAGTGTGCCCCGGTTGCTGTTGCCCACCAGCACCACCACCACACCGGCCACCGCGATCGCGGCGACCTTCAGCAGGGTGACGGACAGCGGCGGGGCGACCAGGCCGTTGGAACGCCGGCGGTGGTCCCGCAGGTACATCATGACGCCGGCCAGCAACACCAGCGCGATCATCACGATCCAGCTGGCGGCCGCGCCGAGCGCTCCGGCCTCGATGTCGTTGAGGATGTTGCTGTTCAGCCGGATGACGCCGCCGTTGCCGATGCTCCCGGTGGAGTCGATCAGGAAAATCAGGGCGCCGGACAGGAACAGGTAACCAGCCAGCGTAACCACGAACGAGGGCAATCGCAGCCGCGTGATGATGAACCCCTGGAGCGCCCCGTAGGCCGCGGTGGCCGCCAGGCAGGCCAGGATGGCGACCCACCAGGGATAGTTCTTGGCCACCAGATACAGGGCGATGACCGCGCCGCAGGCCGCGGTGAAGCCGGCCGCCAGGTCGATCTCGCCGAGCAGCAGCACGAAGACCTCGGCCATGCCGAGCGTGATGATGAACGCGGCCTGGGTCATCAGGTTGACCAGGTTGCCCGCGGACAGGAACACCGAGCTCTTGACCTGGAAGAAGATCACGATCACGACCAGGCCGATGATGACCGGCAGCGCGCCGCTCTCCCCGCTGCGGATCTGCTTCAGCCAGATCCGCACGTACTCGCCAATCGAGTTGGCCATCAGTTCCGGCGAGGCACCGGTGCGGACCGCGAGGTCTTCCGCGCTAGCTGCCGCGTTCTCGGCGCTGACCGCACCCTTTTCGGGTGCTGGATTCGTGGAAGTCAAGGGTCAGCCCTCCCGGCCGCTGTCAGGGATCCGGGCCCCGTCGTCCACACGGCCGGTACGTTTCGAGGCGCCGGTGGTCATCAGGTCCACCGCGGAGGCGGTGTCGTAGTCCGAGGCAGGCCCGGTCGAGACCAGTCCCCCCAGGTACAGCACCGCCAGCCGGTCCGCGACCTGGAACACGTCGATGAGGTTATGGGAGACCACGAGGACCGCGATGCCCCGCCGGGCCAGGCGGCCGATGAGGTCCAGCACCAGCGCGGTCTGCGATACCCCGAGGGCGGCGGTCGGCTCGTCCATGACGACGAGCTTCGCGTCCAGCATCACGGCCTTGGCTACCGCCACGGCCTGGCGCTGCCCGCCGGACAGCGAGCCGACCGTCTGGCGGATGTTGCGGACCGTGGTGACCCGCAGATCGCTCAGCGTCTGCTTGGCTGTGGTCTCCATCGAGACCTCGTCCAGCAGCAGATGGCGCCGCACCTCGTGACCGAGCAGCATGTTCTGCACGATGTCCAGATTGTCACAGAGCGCGAGGTCCTGGTAAACGGTGGCGATCCCGGCGTTGGTGGCGTCTTTGGGGGTTTTGAAGTTCACGGGCTGGCCCTGCCAGATGATCTGCCCGTGGGAGGGTTCCCAGATCCCTGAGATGGTCTTGATCAGAGTTGACTTTCCGGCCCCGTTGTCGCCGACCAGGGCAGTGACCTGCCCGGCCGGGATATCGAGGTCGATCCCGCTGAGCGCCTGCACCGGGCCGAAGTTCTTCCCGATGCCGCGCAACTGCAGTAGCGGCCCGTCCATGTGACTTCCTTCACTGATGCCGGACGAAGCCCGGCCCGCGGTGGCGGGCCGGGCTCCGTCTGCCGAGCTACCTGTCACTGTTCGTGTCCCGGTCGGCTATCCGACCGCAAAATCAACCCGAGATGCCAGCGGCCGAGCACGGCTGGGCGTACTTGCCCGCGCACAGCTGGGAGGCCGGCACGAACTTGTCCGCGATCACGGTCGAGTTCATGTTGGACGTGGTCACCCATTTCGGAGCCAGCAGCACGGACTTGACGGCCACCTTGGCCTGCGTGTCCTCGGTGGTGCCGTTCACCAGACTGGTCGGCGGCACGACCCCGGCCCTGATGTACATGGCCAGCGCGGCGGCCGCCTGGGCCTCCAGGTAGATGGGCTTGTAGACGGTGCCGCACTGGTAGCCGGTCAGGATGTTCTGCAGGCCGGTCAGCGTGGCGTCCTGGCCCGTGGTCGGGAAGGTCTTGGCCTTGATGCCCTTGTTCTGCAGGTAGTGGATGATCGGCGCGCCGTTCTCGTCGTTCGGGATCAGCGCGGCGTTGATGTTCGGGTGCGCGGTGTACTGCTGCTGGAACTCACTCAGCGCGGTCGGCGGGTCCCAGGTGCCGGCCGGGTTGCTCACGTCCTTCCAGGCACCCGAGCTGAACTTGGGCGCCATCACCGCGTTATAACCCTGGGCGAAGAGTGTCGCGTTGTTGTCGGTCGGCGCGCCCTTCATGACGATGAGCTGGGGCTTCTTGACCCCCCAGGCGGCGACGCAGCTGACCATGCCCAAGCCGATGAGCTTGCCGACCTGCACGTTATTGAAGCTGACGTAGTACTTGCGCTGGCCGCCGAGGACCAGCCGGTCGTAGTCGATGACCGGGACGCCGTGGGCCTTGGCGTAGGACTCGATGTGCGCGCCGACGCCGGAGTCCAGCGCGTCCACGACCAGCACGCTGGCGCCCTTGGTGATGTCCGTCTGGGCGTCGCTGAACTGGGTCGCGTCGCTGCCGAGCGCGTTCTGCACGACATACTGTGACGACTTGAGCCCGGCCTTCTGGAACGACTCCTTCAGGTATGGCGCGTCGAACTCGACGTACCGGGTGGACGACACGGTGTCCGGCAGGATCACGGCGACGTTGCCCTTGCCCTTGGCCGCGAGCGGCTTGAGCGTGGCCATGGCCGAGAAGCTGTTGTTGATCTGGCCGAGCGAGACCGTCGGCGTCGAGGAACTGGTGCTGCTGCTCCCTGAGGAACTGGACGGTGAGCTGCTGCCGCAGGCGGCGATGAGGAGAGCCGCGCTGCCGGCTACGGCCGTCAGCGCAACTTTCTTGGTCACTGGATACAACGGAACCACCTCGCTGTGGGCGGGGACATGTAAGGGCGGCCGGCTCAGCGACTTGGCGCCAGTCACCGTACGACCCCATCTATCTGGGAAAACAGTAGGACGACAACGATAAACAGGTACGTAAACATAGCCCCAACCTCATGAAAAAAGCGTTAAAAAAAGGATTTGGTACGGCCTGGTGCGGGCCCGCCTTCGAATTTGCGGCCGGCGTGAGACTAGCCTGAGACCGGGCTGAGACAGTAATGGCTTAAGCGGGCTGGCCTTAGTCCGCGGCGATCCGGTAGCCGGCCCGCGGCTGGGTGAGGATCACCGGCTCGCTGTGGTCCGTTTCGAGCTTGGCGCGCAGCCGGCGGATATAGACGCGGACGTACTCCGTCTCAGTCTCGTAGCCGCGGCCCCAGACCCGGCGCAATAGGTGCGCGTGGGTCATCAGCTTCCCGCGGTTGATGGCCAGCTCGCGCAGCAGCGCGAACTCCGTCGGGGTGAGATGCACGGTCACACCGTCCCGGCGGACCTGCTGGCCACCCAGATCGATCTCCACCTGGCCGATGGTGATCACCGGCGGAATGCTCTGCGGGGCGGTGTCGGCGGGCCGGGTGCGGCGGAGCGTCGCGGTGATCCGGGCCAGCAGTTCCTCGATGCTGAACGGCTTGGTCAGGTAGTCGTCCGCGCCCATGTTGAGCGCGGTGACCTTGTCCCGTTCGCCGCCGCGGGCGGAGACGACGATGATGGCGACCGATGAGCGTTCCCTGATCAGCTGGCACAGCTCGAACCCATCGATCTCAGGCAGCATGAGATCGAGCAGCACGATGTCGGGTTCCTCGGTCTCCAGCAAGTTCAGTGCGCGCAGCCCATCGACGGAGACCACGGTGTCGAACCCCCGCACCGCGAGGTTGGACCGGATCAGGTCCACGATGTTGGGGTCGTCCTCGACCACCAGGGCCCGCGTGGTCCCGGCCTGCTTGAGCATCTCAGCTGGCTCCCCTCGCCGGCGCGGGCACAGTTCCGCTGGCCATCCCCGGTTCCTTCCCCCTCGTGGTGGCCGGGGCCTCCGAGGCCGGGTTCTCGGGGTTTTCAACCGGCAGGTAGATACGGAAGCAGGTGCCCTGGCCCGGCTGGGCGAGTTCCATCCGGCCGCCGTGAGCCTCGACGATGCCCCGGGCGATGGATAGCCCCAGGCCGGACCCGGAACTGGGGGAGCGGTGGCGGCGCATCGGCTCGAACGGTGCCTGCGCGACGTCGGCCGGCATCCCCGGCCCGTCGTCGGCCACGCTCACCACCAGCGTATCCGCGCCGTGGAGGCTCGCCGTGACCATGACCCGGGTGCCCGGCGGATTATGGCCGACCGCGTTGGCCAGCAGGTTCACGAAGACCTGCTCCAGGCGATCGTGGTCAGCCCAGATGGCAGGCAGGTCAGCCGCGCACCGCACGCTGACCAGCAGCGCGCCCGAGGGGGGCAGGCATGCGATCGCGGCGTCGAGGACCAGGGGGATGTCCGACCAGTCCCGCTGCAGCTGGAGGACGCCGGACTCGATCGCGGAAAAGCGCAGCAAGTCGTCCACGAGCCGGCCGAGCCGGGCCGACTCGGCCGCGATGCGGGTCAGGAACCGCTGCTCGGATTCCTCGTCCCAGGTCACGTCGGTCTGGAGCAGGCTGGAGGCGTATCCCCTGATCGCGGTGAGCGGGGTGCGGAGCTCGTGACTGAGCCGGGACAGGAAGCCGCGCTGCAGTTCCCGGGAGCGGCGCAGCGCAGCGGTCTCCTGGTTGGCGAACCAGGCCTCTTCCCGCTCCAGTGCCAGCCTGAGCGAGTGGGCCGCGTCCTCCAGCAGGGCCGCGGAGTCCGCGGGCAGCGGCCCGTCATGCCAGCGGGCGACCAGCGCGGCCTGGCCGTCCGGTGCGGGGAAGGCCACCGCAAGCAGCCGCTCATCCTCGTCGCGGCTGGGCTGCGCGGCCACGTCCAGCTCTGCCCGGGCCAGGGCCGACCCGGCGGCCTGCAAGACGGCCGGGCTGGCGGGGCCGGCCAGGCTGGCCGCCGCCCGGCAGGCGGGCGGACCGTCGGGCTGCTGGACGACCAGCGCCACCTCGTCGGCCTCCAGGCCGCGGCGGAGCAACTGGAGGGCGATGCCCAGCCCGTCGGCCACTGGGGTCGGGCCGGCCAGCGTCTCCAGCATCTCCCGGATCGTCTCCAGCACCCGGTTGCGGGAAGTGACCTCGTCCAGCAGCCGGTCCCGCTCGATAGCCCCCGCCGCATACCCGGCGTACAGGGTGGCCAGGTCGAGGTCGTCGCGCTGCGGCTTGCCCGCCGTGGCGCGGAATACGGTGATGACGCCGAGGATCCCGCCCGGGCCCAGGACCGGAACCGACCAGGAGCTCGCGACCTTGGCCGACCTGGCCTCCTCGGTGAAGGCCGTCCAGGCCGCTCCTGCCTGCACGTCCTCCTCGACAATGGGGCATTGCGCGGCCGCGGCCAGCCCGACAGGACCGCCGGCCGGGCCCAGCGGCAGCTCGGACCAGGCGGACAGCAGCGGCGGCGCGAGGCCCAGCGAGGCCGCGCACACCAGCCGGGACTCCGCCAGCAGGTGGATGCACAGCCGCTCGCTGCCCAGCGCGGCGCCCAGCGCGGACAGGATCAGGGACAGGCTCGACGACGGGTCCGCCGACACGAGCCGGTCGGTGAGACCGTGCAGCCGGGTCAGCTGCCGCCGCGCGGAGGCGTCCACCTCCTGGCCCGACACCAGGGCCACGACGTCGCCGGGGTGCACCTCGCTCGGCGCCACCTCGGCGATGAGCTGGCCGTACCGGAGCACCGCGATCCGGTCGGCCAGCCGGAGCATCTGGCTGATGTCGTGGCACGCGAGCAGGACCGTGGTGCCCTGCGCGCGGACCCGCGCGATCAGCTCTTCCACCAGTGCCGATTCCTGCACGCCGAGAGAGGCGGTGGGCTCATCGAGGAGCAGCAACCGTGGGCGGTGCGCCATGGCCCGCGCCACCGCGACCAGCTGGCGCTGGCCGCCGGACAGGGACCGGACCGGGCGTTCCGGGTCATTCAGCGGCACGCCCAGCTGCTCGAGGATGGCCGCGGCATCCCCGCGCATCCGGATGCTGGACAGCAGCTGGCGGCGGTGCTCGCGGCCGAGCATCACGTTGGAGGCGATGTCCAGGTTGTCGCAGAGCGCGAGGTCCTGCCAGACCACCGAGACGCCCTGGCGCTTGGCGCCCTGCGGGTCCGACGGGACCGGCCGGCCGTCCAGCGCGATCACGCCCGAAGTCGGGGCGATGTCCCCGGCGATGCACCGGATCAGGGTGCTTTTGCCCGCGCCATTCTCGCCGGCCAGGGCGACGAGCTCACCGGCACGCACCGTGAGGTCCACCCCATCCAGGGCGGTCAGCGGGCCGAAACGGACCCGGAGGCCGGACACCGAGAGCTGCACGGGCGCCCGCGTCCCGGGGGCCCGCGGCCCCGGCGCTAGCGGAGCTGGCGCTGGTTGCACGGGCTCACCGGGGGGCGGCTGGGGGCGCTCATAGGTACATTCTCGCCGACATCGAGGCTGCTCACCACCTATCGGGGCGTCCCGGGGCATCGCGCCGCCCGACTCCGTACCTGAGTACGGTGTTAGAAGATCGTCCGGGCCGCCGAGGCGAAGCTCGTGATGCTGCGCGAGGTCGCCGACTTCCTGTAGGGGCTCCCGCCCGGCAGCAGGTTCCCGGCGCGTCCCGGTTCTCCAGGTGCGGCTGGTGTGAACGCTGCCCGATGGGCATGATCAGCGTCGTGTCCTACTCTGCCCTGACGCATCTCGAATGCTCCCGCTGCGGCACCCGGTACGACGCCGGCCAGGTACAGGGGACCTGCTCGTGCGGGTCGCCGCTGCTGGCCCGCTACGACATCGCGTGGGTCCGCACGCAGGTCAGCCGCGATGACCTCGCGGGCCGGCCCCACGACCTGTGGCGCTATCACGAGCTGCTGCCGGTCTCGGACGCCAGCCGGGTCGTCAGCCTGGGCGAGGGCATGACCCCGCTGCTGGCCCTGCCCCGGCTGGGCCAGTCGATCGGGGTGCCCAGGCTGTTGATGAAGGACGAAGGGCTCACCCCCACTGGCACATTCAAGGCGCGCGGCGCGGCCGTGGGGGTGTCCCGGGCCGCCGAGCTCGGCGTCGCCGGCGTGGCCATGCCCACCAACGGCAACGCGGGCGCGGCCTGGGCGGCGTACGCGGCCCGCGCCGGGCTGCGCAGCCTCATCGTCATGCCCGCCGCGGCGCCGTCCATCACGCACGCCGAGTGCGTGGCGGCCGGCGCGGAGCTCTACCTGGTCGACGGGCTCATCGGGGACGCGGGCGCGATGGTTGCCGCGGCGCTCCCCAGCCGCCCCGGCTACCAGGACGTCTCTACCCTCAGGGAGCCGTACCGGCTGGAGGGCAAGAAGACCATGGCGTACGAGATCGCCGAGCAGCTTGGCTGGCGGCTGCCCGATGTGATCGTCTACCCGGCCGGGGGCGGGGTGGGCATCATCGGGATCTATAAGGCGCTTCGCGAACTGCGTGACCTGGGCTGGGTCGGCGGGAAGCTGCCGCGGCTGGTCGCGGTGCAGGCCAGCGGCTGCGCGCCGATCGTCGCCGCCTTCGCCAGCGGCGCCGCCGAGAGCCAGCCCTGGCCGGACGCCCGGACCGTCGCCTTCGGCATCACGGTCCCCAAGGCGCTCGGCGATTTCCTGGTACTCGACGCGGTGCGGGGAACCCGGGGGACGGCCGTCGCCGTGACCGACGAGGCGCTGCTGGCGGACCAGCGCGAGACCGCCCGGCTGGAAGGCAGCCTGATCTGCCCCGAGGGGGCGGCCTGCGTCACGGCCGTCCGGCAGCTCCGCGAGTCCGGCTGGCTGGGGGCCAGCGACGAGGTGATCGTGCTGAACACCGGAACCGGGCTGAAGTACCCGGACCTGGTAGCCGTCGACCTGCCGGTGCTCGCGCCCGGTGACCCGCTACCGGGACTCGCAGCCGCACCGCCTGCCGGGTAGGTACTCCCTGGTCACCGTGGGGTCGCAGCATAGAATCAAGATCCACGACGCGGCTCAGCCGGGGAGAGAGCATGGCGCGTTCCATCTGGTCGGGGTTCCTGAGTTTCGGGCTGGTGAACGTCCCGGTGGGGCTGTACCCGGCCACCGCGGACCAGACGATCCACTTCAACCAATTGCACAAGGGCACGTCGCACCGGATCCGGTATAAGAAGGTCGACGAGGTCACCGGGGACGAGGTCGCGACCCAGGACATCGTGAACGGGTTCCCGCTCGGCGGCGGCGAGTATGTGGTGGTCACCCGGGACGAGCTGAAGGAAGCTGCGCCGGGCAAGTCGGAGACCATCGAGATCAGCGACTTCGTGGACCTCGGCGAGATCGATCCCGTGCATTTCCGGCAGACCTATTACCTGGCGCCGCGCGGCAAGGGCGCGGATCGCGCCTACGCGCTGCTCCGGCAGGCGATGCAGGAGACCGGCAAGATAGGCATCGCCACCATGGTCCTGCGGGACAAGGAACACCTCGTCGCGGTCCGTCCCGGCGACGACGTGCTGATCCTGGAAACCATGTACTTCGCCGACGAGATCCGCTCGCCCATCGAGGAACTGGAGACCTTGCCGAGGGATGCGAGCTTCCAGGGCCGCGAGCTGGACGTGGCCAAGAGGCTGGTCGAGTCGCTCACAGTGCCCTGGGCGCCCGGGGACTACCACAACACCTACCGGGCCCGGGTCGAGGAGCTGATCGAGCACAAGCGCGAAGGCCAGGCGGTGGTGTTCGAGGCGGAACGGCCCAAGTCGAACGTCATCGACCTGATGGCTGCCCTGGAAGCATCGGTCGCGAACATGGGGCCAGGCGCGGCGGGCGGAACCGGCGGAACCGGCGGCAGCGGGACGCGCGCTGGCGGGACCCGTGCTGGCGGGGCCCGCGCCGATGGGACCCGCGCCGATGGGGCCCGCGCCGATGGGGCCCGCGCCAACGGGACCCGCGCCAGCGGATCGGGCGCCCGGGAAAGCGGGAGCAGCCGGTCCAGGGGACGCGGCGGGGCCGCCGCGGGCCGCGGCCGGGAACCGGGCACGGCGTCCGGGCCAGCCGACCTGGCCGCGCTGTCCAAGGCGGACCTGCTGGCCCGGGCCGCCGGGCTGGACATCCCCGGCCGCTCGAAGATGTCCAAGCCCGAGCTCATCAAGGCCATCCAGGCAGCCGGCCGGCCGAAACGGGGTGCACGGAAGATTTCCTAGGAATCTGCACCCGGCCGGCCCGGCGCGCTGCGAGTGTCGGCCGGTGGTGATAGAGCAGACTCGGAAGGAGCCATGATGCCCGAGTCAGCTGTGATCATCGAAGCGTGTGCCGGGTGCCAGGAGGATCTGGAGCACTGCCACGGGACCGCCATCCTGCACCTGGACGGCGCCGCTGACTGCTCGGACGACCCGGACTGCCGGCTCACCGCCGAGCTGCACCTGTTCGTGATCGCCTGCGCCGAGGTGGACTGTTTCTGCGACGACGCCGGCGACGCACCGGAACTGGCCAGGGAGCAGGCCGCCGCGTCCTGACAGCCCGGCCCCCGTAGTCATGGTCGGCCGCCTCGTGGCTATAGGCGGCACGGTGCCCGTCACTAACGGTGCCTGCCAGTAACCCGTGCCTGCCAATAAAAGGCCGCGCTGCCGTAATAGTCTCCTCTTAGGCCATTCTGCAGGCGTTTGCATACAGTGGGTGGGGAAGGCCTGTCGGCTGAAGGCTGGCGGTGCCAGCAACCCGGCGTGCCGCGGAGAGGGACGCGATGACGGCGCAGGACACGTCCGGCCGGGGTACCAGGGCGGGCGGCGGCCCCCCCACGGCGGCGCCGGGACTGGACACCAGCGTGGCGCACCCCGCCCGGATCTGGGACTACTTCCTCGGCGGCAAGGACAACTTCGCCGCCGACCGGGCGGCCGCCCAGGGCGTCCTGGAGGTCATGCCCACCATGGCGATGGTAGCCCGGGCCGGCCGGGCGTTCCTGGCGTCCGCCGTGCACTACCTGGCCACCACCGGGGGCATCAGCCAGTTCCTCGACATCGGGACGGGCCTGCCCACGGCGAACAACACCCATGAGGTGGCCCAGCGGGCCAACCAGCGGGCGCGGATCGTGTACGTGGACAACGACCCGATCGTGCTCTCCCACGCCCGCGCGCTGCTGACGAGCGGGCCGGACGGCCGGACCGCCTACGTCGACGCCGACATCCGGGACACCGGCCACATCCTGGCCGAAGCCGCGCGGACGCTGGACTTCAGCCAGCCGGTCGCGGTGATGCTGCTGGCGGTACTCCACTTCGTGCCCGACACGGAGGACCCGTACACGATCATTTCACGGCTGATGGAAGCCCTGCCCTCCGGCAGTTTTCTGGCCTTGTCCCACGCATCCAGCGACATCGAGACAGGGGTGGTCGCGGCCGGGACGGAGCGCTACAACGAACGGTCCGCGGTCCCGCTCACGCCACGGACCTGGGCCCAGGTGGCGCGGTTCTTCGACGGCATGCAGGTCGTGGACCCCGGCGTGGTGCCCCTGGGGCACTGGCACCCCGGCCCGCTCCAGCAGTTCGACTCACCGGGCCTGCCCACCTACTGCGCGGTGGGCCGCAAGCCCTGATCGGGCGGGGGCGGGGTGGAACGCAAGCCCGATCCGGCCAGCCCGGGATCACGGCACCGCGGAGGCCTGCGGGGTGGGAGCCGCGGTGTGGTGGCCCTGGAACAGGATCGACGCGATCTGCGTCAGCTTGTTCGAGCCGTACTTGAACCCGGCGTCCCCGACCCCACCGAATCCCCCCAGGTTGTACATGATCGCCATGGTGTAGTCCTGGCCCGGGCCGGCGAACCCGACGGTGTTGGTGATCCATATGTTGCCGTCCTGCTCCCAGCCGTCCTTGTTGCCCGGGTGGTTCTCCGGGCCCGCGCCCCAGACGCCCCACTGCTGGTCGAGTGCGGCGACGTGCTGGAGCCGGTAGACCAGGTAATTCCGGACGTTGGCCGGGGCGTCCTTGAGCACGTAATTGATCAGGTTGTCCAGGTCCTGGGGCGTGCAGTCCATGAAGCCCCAGTTGATATACGACGAGGTGAAACTCGCGTCGTTCATCCCGAACGCCCGGATCCGGTTCAGGAAGCTGCCGTCCTCGTACTTGTTCCACAGGTAGTTGGCGTCGTCGTCGTTGCTGGTGTACAGCGCCTGGAACATGGCCTGCCGGTCGGCGCTGGTCAGGCTGATGGTGCCAGCGTCGGCGCGTTGCAGGATGTCGGTCATCATGGCCAGCTTCATCGTGGACGCGGCCGGGTACGCGACGTCAGCGTCGGCGTTCTGCCAGGTCGCCCCGTTGTTCCGGTCGGTGATCACGATGCCGATGGAACCGGGCAGATGCCGCATGTAGGCGCGGATCTCCTTGATCCGGTTCCGCATCTCGCAGGGGAAGCCGGGCGCGTTCCGGGCACACACCGTGGGCGTGGGCGAAGGCGTGGGGCTGGGCGAGGCGCTCGCGTGCCCGGACGCGCTCCCCGTGGCCAGCGCCGCCGAATGCTGGCTTGCGGGCGTGAACGTACTGCAGCCCGACACGGCCAGAATGACGAAAAGTGAGCATGACACTACAGGGAGCCACGTCCGGGGACGCGTCCTGGCAGCCGACGAATGCATGCCCGCCAGGATACGAGCGACTGGGCGGTGGAAAGCGGACCGGCGCCCCCCCGGGCGCGCCCGTTGCCAATTCTTGACGTGGCGCCTCGTCAGTTCCGGGCCGCGGAGCGGGTCGCTCAGGCCGGGTGTTCCCGCTGGTCGCCGGCCCACTCGGTGTGGAACGTGCCCGGCTTGTCCACCCGGCGATAGGTGTGCGCGCCGAAGTTGTCCCGCAGGGCCTGGATCAGCGCGGCGGGCAGCCGGTCCTGGCGCAGGCCGTCGTAGTAGGCCAGCGACGAGGAGAACGCCGGCGACGGGATGCCGGCCGTCGCGGCCAGGGCCACCACCCGCCGCCAGCTGTCCACCCCGTCCGCCGCGGCGGCGACGAAGTACGGCGCGACCAGCAGGCTGGGCAGTTCCGCGTTCTCGTCGTAGGCCTCCCGGATCCGGTCCAGGAACCGGGCCCGGATGATGCAGCCGCCACGCCAGATCGTCGCCATCATGCCCCGGTCGATGCCCCAGCCGTACTCTTCGCTGCCCGCGCCGATGTGGTCGAAGCCCTGGGCGTAGGCGACCACCTTGGAGGCATACAGCGCCCGGCGGACGTCCTCCACGAACACGTCCCGGTCGCTGACCTGTGGCGACACCGCGGAGCCGAACGCGGCGCGGGCCGCCTCTCGCTGGTCCGCGTGGCCGGACAGGGCCCGGGCGAACGTGGCCTCGGCGATGCTGGTGATCGGGACGCCGAGATCGAGCGCATTCTGCACCGTCCACCGGCCGGTGCCCTTCTGCTCGGCCTGGTCGAGCACGACGTCCACGAACGGCTTCCCGGTCTCGGGGTCGGTGTGCGCGAGTACCTGGGCCGTGATCTGGATCAGGAATGAGTCCAGGTCCCCCTCGTTCCAGGTGCGGAAGATGTCCGCGATCTCGGCCGGCGAGGCACCCAGGCCCGCTCGCAGCAGGTCATAGGCCTCGGCGATGAGCTGCATGTCCGCGTACTCGATGCCGTTGTGCACCATCTTGACGAAGTGGCCGGCGCCGTCCGGGCCCACGTGCGTGCAGCACGGAATGCCGTCCACCTTCACGGCGATCGACTCGAACATCGGGCCGATCCTGGCGTAGGACTCCTTGGACCCGCCGGGCATGATGCTCGGCCCGTTGAGCGCCCCCTCCTCGCCGCCGGACACGCCGCATCCGACGAAGTGCAGGCCCCGCTCGCGCAGGGCGGCCTCCCGCCGTCGGGTATCCATGAAGTGCGCGTTGCCGCAGTCGATGACGATGTCACCCGGGTCCAGCAGCGGGACCAGTTCGTTGATCACGGCGTCGGTGGCCTCGCCCGCCTTGACCATGATGATGATCGCCCGCGGCCGGCTGAGGCTGGCCACGAACTCTTCCATCGAGTCGGCCGGCACGAACGTGCCCTCGTCGCCATGCTCCTTGGCCAGGCTATGGGTACGCTCCGGCGAGCGGTTGTGCAACGCCACCACGTAGCCGTGCCGGGCGAGGTTACGGGCCAGGTTGCGGCCCATCACCGCCAGGCCCGTCACGCCGATGTCTGCGCTGCCCTGCTGAGTCATGCGTGGCTCCTCGGAGAGTCTCGTACTTCATTCGCGAGGGTAGCCCGTCACGTACCCGCGGCCGCCCCGGGTCACCATCCGGTAAGCACTGGGTGGGCCCGTGCGGACAGGGCTTGGCCGTCAGCGACAATGCCAGAGATGACTCTCCTGCTGCAGCGCCCGTCCCCCCCGTTCCGCGCTGATCCCCCGCAGGGCCGGGTATTCGCCACCACCCGCCGGCTGCGCAGCACCGACGTGATCCCGGCGGGCCGGCTCCGGCTCGACGCGCTGGCCCGCTACCTCCAGCAGGCCGCCGAAGACGATGTCAGCGACGCAGGCTGGGACGGGTCATACCTCTGGCTACTCCGCCGCGTGGCCCTGGCCATCCGCGGATACCCCGCGCACCGAGAGCGAATTTCGTTGCGGACCTACTGCTCAGCCACGGGCCCGCGGTGGGCCGAGCGCACAACCACCGTGGGCGGGGCGGACGGGGATCTTATCCAGTCCACCGCGATCTGGGTCGCGGTCTCGGCGGAGGACGGGCGGCCGGTCCCGCTGGGCGAGTCGTTCCAGCGCCTCTACGGGCCCTCGACGGGCGGCCGTGAGGTCTCGGCGCGGCTCTGCCACCCGGGGCTGCCCGGGTCCGCGGCCGGGCGGTCCTGGCCGCTGCGCGCCGCGGACTTCGACACCGCGGGCCATGTCAACAACGCCGTCCACTGGGCCGCCGTGGAAGACGAGCTGGCCAGGCTGGACTGGCTGCCCGGCCACGCCGAGCTCGAATACCACCGGCCCATCCTGCCCGGAGCCGAGCCGGAGCTGCTGACCAGCCAGGAACCAGGGGAGCTGCGGGCCTGGCTGCGGCGGGGGCCGCAGCGGCTGGCCTCCGCCTGGCTCAGCGCGGCAGGAACCCGCTGATCACGGCGGCGAACCCGGCCGGGTCGTGCCAGCCCGGCCCGGGGAGGGTCACCAGCCGGGCCCCGGGAATCCGTCGCGCCAGCAGCCGGCCTTCCCCTCAGGCACCTGCATTACTCACCAGTAGCCTGCTGTGGCAGCTCAGCCCGGACCCCGCTGTGATAGCTCAGCATGCTTCAGGACTGTGACGACCTGGGCGGTGATCATGCTTTCGAGCAGCCGGCCAAGCGGCCGGCCGGCCTCGCTCGCCGGGCACAGCGTTCTCGGGCACGAAGACTCCCCTCTGGGGCCGGATGAAGCCTTGCGAAACGGGCCGGCACAGGCGTTCCGGGTTCCAGTCCACACGCCCGGCCGTGCTTGTAAACGACCCCGGCAGGCCGCCCCAGATTTGGCTCTCGCTTTACACTGGAAGCATCGGCCTGATTGATGCCCGTGGCGTGGTGCGACGAGCAGCGCCGCTGGCTCGGTGGGTCGGGAGGCGGAACAATGATGTCCGGGATCAGCCTGGTCAGCGCGGGGGCGGTCGCCGCTTCCGCATCGAATGCCTTCACCATCCAAGATGCGGTCGTGATCTTCGTGGTGGCCATCATCCTGCTGGCGCTGGGCCTGGCCCTCGCGGGCCGGCGAACCCGGCTGCTGGTCAGCCGGCCCCGGCTGCGGACCGCGCACAGCCGGCGGATCCGGCGGGCCGCCCTCGAGGACGTCGAGGAGATCGAGCGGGACGCCCGGCTGCACGGCCGTCCTGTCCGCGGGGTTCCCCGGCGTAGGGAAGAGAACGACGACCTCTAGGGACGGTTCTGGGCGCGGCGCCATACCAGCCAGCCGATCCCGGTCAGCACCACCAGGCTGCCGGCCACGATGCCCGCGACGGCACCGCCGGACAGGCCCGCCGGGGGAGCGATGCTGCCCGTCTGCGTTCCGTGGGGGCCGGGGCTGGCGGGGGCGGGGGTGGCCGTGCCGTTGGCCGAGGTGGGGGCACCCGGAGCGCCCGTGGCGCGGAACGCGACCACCCGGTCCGCGGTCGGGGCCAGCAGCAGGCCGGCGCCCACGCTCGGGGTGGGGAAGTGATTCGCGGGGGTACCGATGGAAGCCTGCTGCCGCACCTGGCCGGTGCGCGGATCGAGGCCGTAGAGGGTGCCGCCCTGGCTGATCGTCCAGATCAGCCCCCCGGCCACGATCGGCGGCCCGCCGCCGGTCCGGGAACTCCACAGCAGCCGCAGGCCCGGCGGCGACGCCGTCGCGCGGATGGCGATGATCCCGCTGAAGCAGGGCAGGTACACCGTGCTGCCGGTCACCGCGGCGCCGCCGTCGATGTCCTCGCTGCAGGCGGGCCCCAGACTGGCCAGCTGGCCGCCGATGCCGCCCAGATGGGCGCCGTTGAGCAGATAGACGATGCGGGATTTGCCGGTCAGCAGCACCTGGCCGTCGGCCAGCAGCACCGGCTCTGTGGACATGTCGAGGTCGCGGGAGTTGTTCGCCGGCCAGTCGCTCGGCGCGAAGTACTGCAGCAAACGCATCGAAGACGACAGTTCGAGCACCGAGTCGCTGTCGTCATAGCCGCGCGAGGCGTTGTACACCGAGCCGTTGCCGGCGCTGACCCAGACGTGGCCGGCGGCGTCCACGGCCGGTGCGGCCCCGCCCATCCAGACCGCGCCCTGCGACTCGCCGGGCTTCCCGTCCACGGTGAACATGGCGGGTGCCCCACCGGTCTCCGGAACGGCGACCACCCGCCCCCGGTAGGTGGCGCAGTCCCCGTCGTTGCCGCCGAAGCCGAACACCACCCGGCCGCCGGCCAGGGCCAGCCCGGTGCGCTGGAGCAGCGCGGCGGTGTCCGCCCCGGCCGGGTCCACGGCCCGGGTCATCTCGACCCGGCCAGTCGCCGTGCTCAGCCCGGCCAGCACGTGGGCCGGGTGGCCGCTCGTCACCTCGTCGGCCACCACGAAGATCTCGCCCCGCGCGGGGTCGATGACCGGGGTGCCGGTGATCCCGGCGGTGGGCGTGATGTCGCCGCAGGGCAGCGAGCTGGCGGGCACCGGGGCGGCCAGATGCCGCGACCACGCCACCGCGCCGGTGGCAGCGGACAGCGCGTACACCGTGTCGTTCTCCGTGGCCACGTACACGCGGCCCGCCCACACCAGCGGCTCGCCGTAGATCTCGCCGTCCAGCGCGGGCGAGGTCCACGCCCGGGACGCGGTGC
>Ga0187855_10000975_pt1 | contig 23683 bp, 12 predicted proteins | sample June2016WEW_8_10_2_FD_132969 | JGI IMG/M metagenome (GOLD analysis project Ga0187855, IMG submission 132969) | Peatland microbial communities from SPRUCE experiment site at the Marcell Experimental Forest, Minnesota, USA - June2016WEW_8_10 | ecosystem: Environmental > Terrestrial > Soil >...
GCATTCCGATGATGATGCAGGGCTACAACCTGGAAGACGTGACGCCGGGTGTCGATGAGATGCAGATCCGGCAGCCGTTGGGCGTGGTGGCCGCGATCGTGCCCTTCAATTTTCCGGGGATGATTTCGTTCTGGTTTCTGCCCTACGCCATCGCCTGCGGAAACACGTTCGTGCTCAAACCATCGGAGCGCGTGCCTTTGACGATGCACTATGTGATGGAACTGGTTGAAAAGACAGGCCTGCCAAAGGGCGTCGTGAACCTCGTGAACGGCGGGCGCGCGGTCGTGGATGCCCTCTGCGATCACCCACAGGTTCGAGCGATCAGCTTCGTGGGTTCGACGCCGGTCGCCAAACATGTATACGCCCGAGCGGCGGCCAGCGGCAAGCGAATGCAGTGCCAGGGTGGAGCGAAAAATCATGTGATCGTGCTGCCCGACGCAGACATGGAGCTCGCGACACAAATCATCAGCGATAGCGCGTTCGGTTGCGCTGGGCAACGCTGCCTGGCCGTTTCCGTTGCGGTGACGATCGGCGAAGCGCAGAAAACTTTCGGCGAATCGATCGCCGAAGCGGCGTCCAAAATCCGCATCGGCAACGGTCTCGATGCCGGCGTGCAGATGGGGCCGGTCATCACGCGCGAAAGCAAGCAGCGCATCGAATCGCTGATCGGACAAGGCATCAACGAAGGCGCGAAAGCAACCATCGATGGGCGCAACGCCAAAGTGCCGAATCACGAAGGCGGCAATTTTGTGAAGCCCACGGTGCTGGATGGACTGCCCGCGACGAGCAGCCTCGCGAATACCGAGATTTTTGGGCCGGTATTGAGTTTAGTTCACGCGCATTCGATTGATGAGGCGATGGAATTTCTGCGCCGCAGTCCATACGGCAATCAGGCTTCATTGTTTACGACCAGCGGTGCGGCGGCTCGGAAATTTCGCTATGAAGCGCCCGCTGGGAATATCGGGATCAACATCGGGGTGGCTGCGCCAATGGCGTATTTCCCGTTCAGCGGATGGAAAGAAAGCTTCTTTGGCATCCTGCACGGGCAAGGGCGCGATGCGGTGGAATTTTTCACGGAGTCGAAAATTGTGGTGGAGCGCTGGTCGCGGCAGGAAACGCGGAAGTTCTAGCGTTTTGGCCGCGCGCTGCCCTGTAGTCGCTTGCGCCTGCGCGTTTCCAGGACGAACCCATTTCATGACTACGAAACCTCTGCAACCCCCGCCACCCATGCGGCTGGACGTCAACGAACAGATCGAGTGCGCGCACACGCTGGCTTCACGGTTTTATACCGACCCATCCATTCTTGATGTCGAGAAGGCGCGGATTTTCCGGCGCACCTGGCAACTCGTGGGGACGCTAGACCACGCTTGCGGCGAAGTCAACGGCGTGAAGCGGACGATCGCCGATCCCGAAAGTTTTTTCACCGCGGATGTGGCCGGCGAGCCCATCGTGGTGGTGCGCGACAAGGAAGGCACGCTGCGGGCGTTCAGCAATGTGTGCCGGCACAGGGCCGGTCCGATCGCGCTGGGCAGCGGTTGCAAAAACGTACTGCGGTGCGCGTACCACGGCTGGACCTATACCCTTGATGGGCGATTGATTGGGACGCCGGATGTGGAAGGCGTCGAATTTTTCGATCGCAGCACGATGGGGATGGTGCCGCTGCGGCTGGAAACCTGGGAGCAGTTCCTCTTCGTCAATTTCGATCCCGATGCCGAGCCCCTTTCGGCTTATCTGGGAGGTATTCCGAAGCAGGCACGAGGATTCCGGTTTGAAGGACTGCAATTCGCGGAACGGCGCGACTACGTTATCCATTGCAACTGGAAGGTGTACGTAGACAACTATCTCGAGGGCTATCACATTCCCATCGCGCATCCCGGCTTGATGCGAGAGATTGACTACTCGCAATATCGCACGGATACCTTTCGTTACCATTCGCAACAATTTGCGCCAATTCGCGCGATGAAGCCGGAGGACGTCGAGCAGCGTTTCTACGCTCCCGGCAGCGGCACCCAAGAGGCCTTGTATTTCTGGCTTTTTCCCAACCTTATGCTGAACATCTATCCCGACAACGTTTCGACGAATTTGATCGTGCCGCTGTCACAGGACAAGACCCTGACGATTTTTGAATGGTTTTTTCATGACGCCAACTCGGAGAAGGTACAAGAGCGAATGAAGAAGGCCATTGCTTTCAGCGACGAAGTGCAGCAGGAAGACATCGGACTCTGTGAAAATGTGCAGCGGGGCTTGCAGTCCGCGCTCTACGACCGCGGACGCTATTCCGTTAAGCGGGAAAATGGCGTGCACCATTTTCATCTGCTCTTGGGTGAGTTTCTTGAGCATTCGTAAGTCAAGTTGAGCTGCCCTTGATTTGCCGATCCAACATGTCGGCCGCGGGACGTCTCTGAAGTACATCCGACCTGAGGAACTCGCACGGAGGGTCCGGAATTAGCGCAAAGCAGTACTGAGACTTGGGCGTTGATTCCGCGTAGCTTTGAAACCATTTAGGTACCTATTGTCCAATCGGGTATCCGCGGGTCTTGGTCCCCTGTCGAACTCGGCCCAGTACCGGTCGCGGCAGGGCGAAAATGTTTCTCCCTATTTTGCTGTAGCCGGAGGCTCGGAGCCCAGAAAAGCCGCGCTTCGGGCTAAAATGCGGCTGTAGCCGTCTGGGTTCTTATAGAGTCTAATGTCCTTAAAGGGTCGTTTTGGCCGCCCCACAAGGTAACCAATTTTACCTAGGCTGTATCCGGAGCTGGGTTAATATTCGTCAATAGAATACGGACAGGTGTCGGAAGGTCCGAACTTACGCAATGACGAGGAATCAGATTGCCCGCCGATCAGAATGATGGCCCACATATCGGGCCGGACCACCAACTACACTCTCCACCGCCGTCTCAGCATAAAGCCGTGCGGGTCATCGTGTGGATAGTACTGCTGCTGATCTTCGCCATCGGCTTCGTGCTGGTGTTGCGCCACCACGATGACGCATCGGCGACGAAGAAATCCGCAAAAGGCTTCGGAGGCGGGCCGGTGACGCTGACGACTGCGACGGCGACGAAAGGCGATATTGGGTCGTACCTCGATGCCATCGGGACGGTCACGCCGGTCTACACCTCATCGATTACCAGCCAGGTGAATGGGATCGTGACCGAGGTGCATTTCAGAGAGGGCCAGATTGTGAAGAAGGGCGATCCCCTGATTGATATCGATGCCCGGCCCTATGAAGCCACGTTGCTGCAGGCACAAGGTACCCTTGAGCGCGACGAGAATATTCTAGGGCAAGCCAAGATGGACCTGGAACGCTACAAAGACGCCTGGGCTCGAAACGCGATACCAAAGCAAACCTTGGACGATCAGGTAAAGATTGTGCTGCAAGACCAGGGCACCGTGAAGCTGGATCAAGGCATGGTGCAGTTCGACCAGGTCCAGGTGGATTTTTGCCACATTACCGCGCCGATCAGCGGCAGAGTCGGTTTGCGGCTCGTCGATCCGGGCAACGTAGTGCAATCGTCGGGCACGCTGACTCTGGCGGTCATTACACAGCTCCAGCCCATCACTGTGATCTTCACCATTTCCGAGGACAGTCTGGGCGCGGTGCAGCAGCAGTTGCACAAGAATGTCACGCTGACCGCGTACGCATTCGATCGCGCCGGCCAAAAGAAAATAGCCTCGGGCAAACTGCTGACGATCGACAATCAGATCGACACGACGACGGGAACCGTCAAAGCCCGCGCCTCATTCGATAACAAAGATCTTTCGCTCTTTCCAAATCAGTTTGTGAACATAAAGCTGTTGGTGACTACCTTGCAGGCAGCAACTCTCATTCCAAGCTCCGCAATCCAGCACAACGGCCAAACTGCATTTGTCTACGTTCTCCAGGACGACACCGCGCACATGCGCACCATTCAAACTGGTGTCACCGATGAAGGTACCACGCAGGTGACGGGTATTCTCCCGGGGGATCTGCTAGCCAACAGCAGCTTCGACAAACTGCAAGACAACTCGAAAATCGTGGTTTCCAAACAGCCTCTCCCCGCAGCAACCAGCCCCGGGAGTAACGCCCCTTGAGTCCGTCACGCCCATTTATTTTGAGGCCGGTGGCGACCGCGCTGCTGATGGCCGCGATCATGCTCGTCGGCATTGTCAGCTATACGCAGCTGCCGGTCTCCGCGTTGCCCGAAGTCGATTACCCCACCATTCAGGTGCTGACGTTTTATCCCGGCGCAAGCCCCGACGTCGTAGCCACCACAGTGACTGCGCCGCTCGAACGCCAATTCGGCCAGTTGCAAGGCCTGAGTCAGATGACCTCCAGCAGTTCCGGCGGCACCTCCGTCGTCGTCTTGCAGTTTGCCCTGAGTCTGAATATCGACATCGCCGAAGAAGAAGTCCAGTCAGCGATCAACGCATCGCAAACCTACTTACCGGCGAACCTGCCCGCTCCACCGATCTACAGTAAAACAAATCCGGCCGATGCTCCGGTGCTGACCCTCGCGGTCACATCGAATTCGATCCCGCTCGCGCAGGTGGAAGACCTCGTGGATACGCGGCTGTCGCCCAAAATTTCGCAATTGAGCGGCGTTGGATTGGTGACCATCAGCGGCGGCCAGAAGCCGGCGGTACGCATTCAAGCTAATCCGGCCGCGCTCTCCTCCTATGGGATAAATCTCGAAGACCTGCGCACTGCGGTCTCGCAGGCCAGCGTCAATGCCGCCAAGGGAAACTTCGACGGTGCACGTCAGGACTACCAGATCGACGCCAACGACCAGTTGGTCACCAGCAAGGACTACCGGAATGTAGTCGTCGCCTACCGCAACGGCGCCCCCGTGATGCTCACCGACGTGGCCAAAATCGTCGACGGAATCGAGAACAAGTATCAGGCCGCGTGGATGAACAAGACGCCCGCCGTCATCGTGAACGTGCAGCGCCAGCCGGGCGGCAATACCATCAGCGTCGTGAAGCGCATCAAAGCGCTGCTCCCCCAGTTGGAAGCGAACCTTCCCAAAGGGATTGACGTTACTATTCTCACCGACCTGACCACGCCGATCCAGGCGTCGGTGTCCGACGTTGAGTTTGAATTGATGCTGACCATCGCGCTGGTCGTCATGGTCATCTTTTTGTTCCTGCGAAATCTTTACGCGACGATTATTCCCAGCGTGGCCGTTCCGCTCTCACTCGTCGGCACCTTCGCCGCCATGTACGCCCTGGGCTTCAGTCTGGACAACCTCTCGCTGATGGCGCTGACGATTTCCACCGGCTTCGTCGTCGACGACGCCATCGTCATGGTCGAAAATATTTCGCGATATATCGAAGCGGGCGACCCGCCCATGGAAGCGGCCTTAAAGGGAGCCGAGCAGATCGGCTTCACGATTTTGTCGCTGACCGTCTCCCTGATCGCCGTGCTGATTCCGCTTCTTTTTATGGGAGACGTGGTAGGGCGGTTGTTCCGCGAATTCGCGGTGACGCTTGCGGTAACCATCGTGGTCTCCGCGGTCGTCTCTCTGACGCTCACGCCGATGATGGCGTCGCGCATCCTGAAGCACAATCCCTCGGAAAAACAGGGACGTTTTTACGTCGCGTCGGAACGCGTTTTTGACAACATGATCGCCTTCTACGGCCGCACCTTGAAATTCGTGCTCGGCCATCAGTTCATCACCCTGATGATTGCCCTGGGCACGCTCATACTCACGATTTTCCTCTACATCATCATTCCCAAAGGATTTTTCCCCGTCCAGGACACCGGAATCATTCAAGGCATTTCCCAGGCCCCGCCGACGATCGGTCCCGACGCGATGTCCGAAAAGCAGCAAGAACTCGCCAACGTCATTTTGGCGGATCCTGCCGTCGAGAGCCTCTCCTCCTTCATCGGCGCCGACGGCACCAACATCACCACCAACAGCGGACGCATGTCCATCAACCTAGTGCCGCTCGATCAGCGCGACCTCAACGCCTCCGATGTCATTCGCCGTCTCCAATCCAAGCTTAGCGACGTGCAAGGCATTCAGCTTTTCATGCAGCCGGTGCAGAACATCACCGTCGACGACCGCGTCAGCCGCACGCAATATCAATACACATTAGAAGATCCCGATCCCAACGAACTAGCCGACTGGACCAATCGCTTCGTGGCCAACCTGAAAAAATTGCCGGAGCTCGAAGACGTCGCCACCGACCAGCAACCCGGCGGTCTGGCCGTTTATCTTGTGATCGATCGTCCCACCGCGTCGCGCCTGGGCATCGCCCCGACGACCATCGACAATACGCTTTACGACGCCTTCGGCCAGCGCCAGATCAACACCATGTACACGCAGTTGAACCAGTACCACGTCATCCTGGAGTCCGAGCCGCAATTTCAACTGGACCCCAATAAACTAAACAAGCTCTACATCCAAGCCAACGCCGCCGTCGGCACTAGCGGAGCCGCCGCCAGTTCCAGTGGCAACGGTTCCACCTCCGCCGGTTCGAATGCAACCACGACTTCGCCTCTCTATACCGCATCCTCCAATGTTCTGACTCCTCCCGTGAACGCCATCACCCCCGGAACTTCCACCGCTACGTCCAGCAAGGGCGCATCGTCCGCCGGAACCAGCAGCTCCACGCCAAGCAATGCCGTGCCACTGGGCGCGTTTTCCCATTTTGAGCTGAAGACTCAGGCTTTATCGATAAACCACCAGGGCCAATTCCCGGCCATCACCGTTTCTTTCAATCTCGCTCCCAACGCGGCGCTCGGCGGCGCCATTTCCTCCATCACCAAAGTGCAGGAAGACATGCACATGCCCGCCAGCCTGCAGCACGATTTTCAGGGCACCGCGGCATCGTTTCGAAATTCGCTCTCCAACATGCCGCTGCTGATCCTTGCCGCGCTGGTCACCGTCTATATCGTGCTCGGTGTTTTGTACGAAAGCTTCATCCATCCCATCACCATTCTTTCTACCTTGCCTTCCGCGGGAGTCGGCGCCTTCCTCGCGCTCATCCTTTTCCACCAGGATCTCAGCGTCGTGGCCATCATCGGGCTGGTGCTACTGATCGGCATCGTCAAGAAGAATGGCATCATGATGGTCGATTTTGCGTTGGACGCCGAACGCAACCACGGAAAAAATTCCACCGATGCCATCTACGAAGCGTGTCTGCTTCGTTTCCGCCCGATCATGATGACCACCATGGCTGCGTTGTTGGGCGGCCTGCCGCTCGCTTTCGGTCAGGGCATCGGCTCTGAACTCCGTCGCCCGCTGGGAATCGCCATGGTCGGCGGCCTGCTGGTCAGCCAGGTCCTCACGCTGTACACCACCCCGGTTATTTATATCTTTTTCGACAAAATAGCCCAGCGCTTCTCGCGAAGGTCTGGTGTTCTCAATACCGGCGCGCAGCCCCAAACGGCGGAATCGACATGAACGTATCCGCGCCCTTCATCCACCGGCCGGTTGCCACCACGCTGATAACGATTGCCATCGCCATCGCGGGCGCCATCGCTTTTCAGGTGCTTCCAGTGTCCCCGCTGCCACAGGTGGATTTTCCGACCATCTCGGTGGGTGCCAGCTTGCCGGGAGCCAGCGCCGAGATTATGGCCTCTTCTGTGGCCACGCCTTTGGAACGTCAGTTTGGTCACATCGCGGGCGTGACGGAGATGACTTCCGCCAGCAGTTTGGGCACAACGGCCGTTACCATTCAGTTCGATCTAAGCCGAAACATCGATGGAGCCGCACGCGACGTCGAGGCGGCCATCAATGCGGCGCGAACCTACTTGCCTTCCAACCTTCCTGCCAACCCCACCTATCGCAAGGTCAACCCCGCCGATTCCCCCATCATGATCCTCGGCCTTACCTCCGATAAATACGGACCGGACAAGCTCTACGACGAAGCCTCCACCGTCATCCAGCAAAAGCTCTCTCAGATTCAAGGCGTCGGTCAGGTAAACGTGGGCGGCGGCGCATTGCCTTCCGTGCGCGTGGAGGTCAACCCCACGAAACTCGCCAGCTATGGACTGGCGATGACCGACGTCCAGTCGGTCCTGCGTTTGCAAAACTCCGACCTCGCTAAAGGGCAGATCAGTAATGGCACCACCACCGCCGACATTCTGGCCAACGATCAGATTTCCCACGCGGAAGACTATAAGCCCGTTATCGTGGGCTATAAAAACGGAGCAGCCATTCACCTGGCCGATGTGGCCGACGTCATCGACTCCGTGCAAAACGTTCGCGCCGCGGGGTATTTGAATGGCAAGCGCGCCATCTTGCTCATCATTTTCCGGCAGCCCGGCGCCAATATTATCGATACCGTCGATCGCATCCGCTCCGAGATGCCTTCCCTCCAGGCCTCGATTCCACAAGGAATCGACACCACGCTGGTTCTCGATCGCACCACCACCATCCGCGCGTCCGTAAGTGACGTCGAGCGCACCCTGGCGCTTTCCATTGTGCTGGTGATCATCGTGGTGTTCGTCTTCTTGCGGAACGGCCGAGCCACCTTGATCCCGGCCGTCGCCGTACCCGTTTCTCTCATCGGAACGTTCTCGGTCATGTATCTCTGCGGCTATAGCCTCGACAATCTTTCGCTGATGGCTCTAACCATCTCCACCGGCTTCGTAGTCGACGACGCCATCGTGGTGATGGAAAACATCACCCGCCATCTCGAAGAAGGCATGGACCCGTTCGCCGCCGCGCTCAAAGGCGCAAAGGAGATTGGTTTCACCGTTTTTTCCATCAGCATTTCGCTGATCGCCGTGTTCATTCCCCTTTTGCTGATGGGCGGAATCGTAGGGCGCCTCTTCCGAGAATTTGCCATCACCCTCTCCACCGCCATTCTCGTCTCCATGGTCATTTCCCTGAGCACTACGCCGATGATGTGCGCGTACCTGTTGCGCAACGAACACACCCGGCAACACGGCCACCTCTACCGCGCTTCGGAACGCGTGTTCGAAGGACTCCTCGCTGGGTACCGCAACAGCCTTCGCTGGGTCTTGCAAAATTCTTTCCTCACCCTCACCGTTCTGTTCCTGACCATCGCCCTCAACATTGCCCTGGTCTATAAAATTCCCAAGGGCTTCTTTCCACAGCAGGACACCGGCGTGCTCGCCGGGGGTATACAGGGCCCCCAGGACGCTTCCTTTCCGCAGATGGATGACTCCATCCAAAGGATCGAGGCAGTGATCAAAAAGGATCCTGCTATCCAGAATGTCATGGGCTTCACCGGCGGTGGCGGGGCCACCAACACCGGATTTATTTTTATTGCCCTTAAGCCTCTGTCCGAGCGGAAAATCACCGCTCCGGAAATCATCAACCGTCTCCGCCCGCAACTGAACCGCCTTCCGGTTGCCTCCATTTTTCTTCAGGCGGCGCAGGATCTGCGCATCGGCGGGCGCAACAGTTCCGCTCTCTATCAATACACCATCCAGTCCGACAATATTTCGGACCTGGCCACTTGGGGCCCTCGCGTGTTCGCCGAGATGAAACATGTTCCCGGCCTACAGGACGTAAACACCGACCAGCAAAATGGCGGCCTCGATATCCTTCTGAACTATGACCGCGTCACCGCCGCGAAACTTGGACAAACTGCGCAAACTCTCGACCAGGGGATCTACAGCGCTTTTGGCCAGTCGGAAGTCTCCATCATCTATACGCAGTTGAATCAGTACTATGTCGTGCTGGAAGTTGATCCCCGGTATTCGCAAACCCCCGACGGGCTCAAGAACATCTATTTCCATCCAACCGGAAGCAGCAGCGTCACCGCCACCGGCAACGCCCCGCTGTTCACTATGACCAAGATGAAAACCCAAACGATACCCCTTGCCATTAACCACACCGGTTTGTTTCCCTCGGTTACCGTCTCGTTCAATCTTGCGCCGGGCGTTTCCCTCAGTGATGCCACTCTGCGCATCAACCAGATGAAGCAGCGCATCGGCGCACCCGCGTCGCTGCTGGGATTTTTCGCCGGCACCTTGCAGGCTTACCAGCAATCCCTCGCCAACGAAAAGTATCTGGTGCTCACGGCGCTCCTCGCGGTCTACATCGTTCTCGGCGTCTTGTACGAAAGCCTGATTCATCCGCTGACCATCATTTCCACGCTGCCGTCGGCCAGCGTTGGCGCCATTCTCGCTCTCATGCTCTTCAAACAGGATCTCAATGTCATTTCCATTATCGGCATCGTGTTGCTCATCGGCATCGTCAAGAAAAACGCCATCATGATGGTCGATTTCGCGCTGCAAGCCGAACGCGAAGGCGGCATGAGCACCGAAGAATCCATCTTCGAGGCTTGCATGCTGCGCTTCCGCCCAATTCTAATGACCACCATGGCGGCTCTCTTCGGCGCCTTGCCTCTGGCCTTTGGAACCGGCACGGGTTCCGAGTTGCGCCGCCCGCTAGGCATCACCATCGTCGGCGGACTTATCATGAGCCAGCTGCTCACCCTGTACACCACTCCGGTCGTCTATCTCACCCTCGATCGTCTGCGCCTGCGAGTTCTTGGCAAAGAGCGCGACACTTTTCATCCAGAAGGTGCATCCCCCGCGCCTGCGACGGGCGATTGAGATGACCATAACCAGGAACAAGTTTCCCTTCATACCGTTGCTTGGCTGCGCCATCGCGGCCTCGCTCCTTGCTGGGTGCACCGTCGGCCCGAAGTATCATCCGCCTTCCCCGACTCCCCAGGCGCCGCCTCCTTCGTACAAAGAATCCCCCACCCAGTTTCCGGAAGCGGGTGAATGGAAGGTGGCGCAGCCACAGGATGCGATGCTCCGTGGTAAGTGGTGGGAGATTTACAATGACCCGGAACTGAATGAGCTCGAAGACAAACTGAACGTCAACAACCAGAATATAAAGCAGGCTTTCGAAAACTTCATGGAAGCCCGCACACTGATCGCTCAGGCACGTTCGCAATTGTTCCCCACCGTCGGGACAACTCCCGCCTACCAGAGGTCGCGTTCGTCGGCGAATCTTCCAGGCACGGGCGCAACCGGCGCCTCCGGCGGCCTGCAAGCCTCCTTGTTTTCGCTTCCCTTTGACGCTTCCTGGGAGCCCGATCTCTGGGGCAGGGTTCGCAATACCATCCGCGAGCAGCAATACAACGCGCAACTGAGCGCCGCCGACCTCGAAAACGAACGGCTCACCGAACAAGCCAGCCTGGCGGTTTTTCTCTTCGAACTCCGCGGCCAGGATGCCTTACAGAAAGTCTTTAACGAAACCATCGATGCGGATCAGAAATCCGTGGACCTCACTCGCGCCCGCTATGAAACCGGGGTGGACGACCAAATCTCGCTGGTTCAGGCGGAAAATGCCCTCCAGAGTGCGGTTGCCGCCGGGACCAACCTGGGTGTCTTGCGCGCCCAGTACGAACACGCCATCGCGGTGCTAATCGGCACCATGCCTTCCAGTTTTTCTCTTGCCTATAAGCCCCTGGATGCGGTGCCGCCTGCGATACCTATCGGCCTGCCTTCGCAGCTTCTCGAGCGCAGGCCGGACGTCGCCGCTTCCGAGCGCACCATGGCGTCCGCCAATGCCCAGATCGGAATCGCTACGGCCGCGTACTATCCGACCTTGACCCTGAGCGCTGGTGGAGGTTTCGAGAGTTCGGCCTTTACCAAGCTTTTTAACCTGGCGAGCCGTTTCTGGTCCGTCGGGCCGTCGCTCTCCGAAACCCTGTTTGACGCCGGCCTTCGGCGCGCCACGGTATTGCAGTTCGTCGCGGCCTACAACGCTGATGTCGCCGGCTATCGCCAGACCGTCTTGTCCGCCTTTCAGCAGGTAGAGGACAACCTGGCTGCGGTGCGCATTTTGTCCAAACAAATCAAGGAGCAGGAGGATGCGGAGCACTCGGCGGAACAGTATCTCGAGCTCGCAAAAGCGCGTTACTACACTGGCGTCGACACCTATCTCAACGTCCTCGTGGCGCAAACCACGCTTCTATCCGACCAGCAGACACTCGCTTCACTTCGCACCCAGGTGATGACTGCCTCGGTGCAATTGATTGAAGCGCTGGGCGGCGGTTGGGATCGCTCCGACCTCCCGACTCCCGCGCAGGTCTCCGGCAGGGTCACCAAGTCCGAGATCGAGGCTCCGCAATCACCGCCACCGCAATCACCGCAAAATCCCCAATAGTTCCGCGCCCCGTCCGTTCCTGAGGACGTTGGGAATAAGTCCGGGGCAGTGCCTCGTATCCCGCTCTTCTCTGTGGCCTCTGCGCCCTCTGCGTTAAATTCCTTCTTTTCCCCAGCGTCACGACGACCTAACTCCGGCCTGCGACGCCGCTCGCGCACAAATCCAGGAGCCGCCGCACATCCCCAGCGCGATGAACGCGCTGGACCACTCGTTGGGATTGTGCGAGCGCGGGTAACTCATGATTCTCGGTGAATGCAAAAACAGGAACCACAGGAGGAACATCGTGCCTAGCAGCATTCCCGCCAAACGGCCCATCCACTTCGTTGCCATGCTGACGCCGGCTGCGACAAACGCCGCGGCCGTCAAGTACGCCCAGAACATGCCCGATCCCGGAATCCAGGCCGGCACAAGGCTGGCGATAAAGCCAAGAACGAGGAAGTGGTCGATGCCGAAGATTACCGAGCAAACCGCGAAGAGGAAAAGACTGGATTTGATCAGCGCATCGATAACCGTCTCCCATGGCGGAGGGTAACGTCTCTCGACCGGCAAAGTTCCCGCCAAGGCCAAAGCCGAGGCACTTATGGCCAGGATTTCGAACGCTCCGGTACGAATGCTGATATCGAGTGGGTGGGCAACTACTTTTGGCCCCTGGAGAACGAAGTCGCATACGAGGAAAAAAACCGCCAGTAGAATTGCCGCCAACCGCGCCTTTTTGTTCGCCGCGATACTCAGAGCAGCAGCGATGAGAGCTGTGCCGGTCAGGTAGGCCAGCCACGGGTGACCCGGGACCCAGGGGATGACCGGGACCACCGCCTGCCCAAAGTGAGCGCAGACGAGATGCTCAACGCCCAGAGCCAGGATGGCGATCGCGAATAGAAGCCGGCCTTGTTTGACAATCGTATCCAAAGAGCCTGTCATTTCTCCCTCCCTGCCCGACGCTCACCGCGCAGCACTTACGCCGCTCGCCTCGGACCGTTGAGCCAGATGCGGCAGTAGAATACGGTGCACCGTATCTTGAGGTAACTGGAAGGATTGTGACTGGCGATGACCCAGCTGCAATAGCCACTTAGCCGATTTTCCCTATAACCACACGGTGCGAGGGGCGGCAGGTCCCCTGCCCGGAACCTGCGCAATTTGTCCTTGACACGTTGTTACCAATATGTTACCATTCTTTGTGTTATCACAAACGGTAATTCGAACGCATCGTCCGCATTTCTGCCCCTCGCAATCCCGCTCGCCCAAGCCTTTTTCTGTCGTAAACCCTTTGGAATCCGCACTTCCGAGAAATACGCTCGTAACTCCTTTAGAATCCGCACTTCCAAAAACATTAGACTTAAAGTCCTTTAGAATCCGCACTTACAAAAAATGGCGGGGGGAGGGGGTCTTATTGTTAACTAAACCGGTCGGCAAGAGTTGCTTTCGCAGTTCACCGTTGGTGGTTATTTAGGTTCGAGGACCTTCCGCAGGCGGCTGACGGCTCGCGGCATTTCCGCAGGTCGCGTGCTCCCGAAGCCCAGGATGAATCCCTGGCGCGCCGCCGCCTTCCCGAGATAGGCGGGAGAAAGCGGCACGAGCCAAAGATTTTCGCTGGCGGCGCGCATCGCGATGTCTACGTCACGAAGTCCCTTCGGCAAGGTCACCGCCAGGTGCATGCCTGCCTCCGACCCGTGAATTCCCAATTTGGAACCAAACTCTTTCTCCAGGCATTCGACTAGCGCCGCGCGCCGTTCGGCGTACAACAGCCGCATCCGGCGAATGTGGCGAGCGAAATGGCCTTCGCTCATGAAGTCGGTCAGCACCGCTTGGTAAAGATAAGCCGGACCTATATCCATCGCGTAACGAACCGCTGCAAATCGATCGACGAGATCCGAGGGAACGACAATATAACCCATTCGCAGCGATGGAAACACGGTCTTGCTGAACGTCCCGATATAAATGACGCGGGAATCATGATCGAGGCCCTGCAACGAAGCGATGGGCATGCTGGCGTAGCGGTACTCGCTGTCGTAATCGTCTTCGATGATCCAGGAGCCGGCGCTGCGTGCCCAGTCCAAAAGCTGGAGGCGGCGCGAAGCGCTCATGGTGGCTCCGAGCGGATATTGATGCGAGGGCGCGACGAATACGGCTCGGGCCTTGTGTGACGCCTTGATGCCCGCGGCAACGTCGATGCCTTCGCTATCGACGGGAACCGGGACGAGGCGGCAGCCCGCCGCCAGCAGAACGTGCCTCGTCAACCAGTACCCAGGCTCCTCGATCCACACCGGACTTTGCGGGTCGAGTAAAACGCGGGCGGAAATTTCCAATGCTTGCTGAGAACCGGACACGATCATGATCTGCTGCGGGTCGCAGCGTACCGCGCGCGCGGTACGCAGATAGGTACAAATGGCTTCGCGCAACGACTCAAGACCGAGAGCGGCGCCGTAGCGCAGCGCGCTGGCGTGCGGGTTTCGGACGTGGCGCATGACCAGGCTGGACCAGATCTGAAACGGAAATTGGTCGTACGCCGGCTGGCTCACGCTGAACGCACCCAATCCGCGCAACCACGGCAGGCTCTCGTAGTGGGGAAGAAGCGAAACGCGTTTGGCGACCGGCCGCGAGACGGAACGAACCGGAACCGATCGCGTAGCGCGACGCTCGCTGGGAGCCTGCTGGTCGGGTAGGGAGGCGCACACAAAAGTTCCCGCGCCGGTTCGCGACTCGAAATAGCCCTCGGCCAGAAGCTGCCCGTAGGCACTCAAAACAGGGATGCGGGAGATTCCCAACTCGGAAGCGAGAGCGCGAGTGGCGGGAATTTGTTGTCCGGCGCGCAAATTGCCTCCCATGATCATGCCGCGATAGGCGTCATAGATTTGCCGGTGCAAAGGCTTCGCGGCTTTGCGATCGACAGCGATCACCGGGGTGACGCCACTGGAGACTTTTTTCATGCCCCTATCATAGTGGTCATATCGAAGTTGGCTCAAGTGGATATTGCCACCGACCACGTCTGGCCTCAGCGTGTACGTTAACGGGTCGCGGTGACGCGAATTAACGGTGACACGAACGTTGGTCGGGGTGTGGAGGCAATATCATGGTTTCATTTACGCGTTTCCTTGTTCGCAGCGCTTTACGTCAATCCGCGACGCTCGGATTGCGGCATGTTCTGGTTCTTGGCGCTTTGCTGTGGTGTTTGCCTTTTCTTGCGCTGGCCCAGGACGCCAGCATCGTCGGCACGGTGACTGATCCAACAGGATCGGTGGTCCCCAACGTGCAAATCACGGTTACCAATATCGAGACCGGCCTGACGCACGTGATCAAGACCAACGATACGGGCCAATATGTGGTGCCCGAGCTTCCCATTGGACACTACACCGTTAAAGCCGAGGGTTCTGGATTCAAGGCCGCGGAGCAAAAGAATGTGATCTTGAATGTCGGCGACCGCACACGTCTGGATTTTGCCCTGCAACTCGGCGGTGCCCAGGAAACCATCACCGTCGAAGCCGATCCGGTGCGGGTGCAGACCGATTCCGGCGAACAGAGCAACGTGATTACCGGGCAGCAGATTTCGCAGATCGCGGTAAGCGGCCGTAGCATGTACCAGCTGGCAGCCTTGACCCCGGGGGCTTCGAGCCAGATCGGCGCCGGTGGTATGAGCGCCGGTGAAGTCAACACGTCTGCGGGTGGCGACTCGAACGTGGAATTCAACGGCATGCGGCAAAACCATAACATCTACCTCCTTGATGGTGGCGAAGATGACGACCGTGGTGGCGCGGGTGGCATGAGCATCGCACCCTCCTCGGACGCGATCGCCGAGTTCCGTGCGCTCACCTCGAACTACAGCGCGGACTATGGCCTCTCTTCGGCGGGAACCATGTCAATGGTTCTGAAGTCGGGATCGAGCACACTGCATGCGTCCGCTTGGGAATTCAACCGCAACGATGCTTTAGACGCCCGCAACTTCTTCAACCCTGCCCCTCAGCCGGTTGCGGAGCTGCGGTTGAACACGTTTGGCTTCAACGTCGGCGGGCCGGTGACTTTCGGAAGGCTGTATAACCGGGAGCGCAAGAAGACCTTCTTCTTCTATAACATGGAGTGGCGGAGGCTGATTCAGGGTGTCGTCAACAACGGTCAGCCGGTGCCTGTCCCCTCCACCTACGGCGGCAACTTTGGCAGCACGGTCATCAACGTCCCGACGGCGGCGCAGGTTGCGCCTTCGGTTCTGGCACAGAGCTGCCCCGGTGGTGTGCTTCCCGCCGGCATCGTCCAGGGCTCGCCCTTTCCGAACAACACGATCCCGACTTGCATGATCAGCCCGAACGCAACGGCTTTGCTGGGTGCTGGGATATTCCCGGCGCCCACATCAGGCGACGAGTACACCGGTGCCGCTACCTCACCAACCAACGTGAAGGAAGAGATCGTGCGCATCGATCACAACTTCAGCAGCAAGTTCTCGGTGTTCGGACATTTTATTGCTGAGCAGGTGTCGCAGGGCTACTCGACTAGCCAGTGGAGCGGCGCCAACGTTCCGACCGTCGGCGATACCTTCGGCAATCCCTCGTACAGCGCAGTAGTGCACGCAACCTACGCGATCAGCCCCACCTTCCTGAATGAGACGGCGTTCAACTACAACGGCAACCGCATCAACATCGTTCCGTTCGCTGGTGCCGGCTTGAGCAGTTTGTCGATTCCGGCTGGCTTTGAAAGCAACCGGCTGTTCACAGGCCCGAACAATGATGACCGCTTCCCGAACATCGATTTGACTGGCTCGACGGGGACAAAAGTCGAAATCTCCAGCTGGCCATGGCACAACGTAGCCAATGACTACCAGATCCGTGACGACATCTCGCTGACCAAGGGTGCGCACCAGATCAAGTTCGGCGGGAGTTGGGCTCTCTACAAGAAGACGCAGGATCTTTTCGGCCAGACGCAGGGTGGGTTCACCTTCGATGGCACCTTCACCGGAAACGACTTCGCCGACTTCTTGCTCGGCGATGCCAAGAGTTACCAGGAACTGGCCGTTCAGGACGCCGGTCAATGGAACAACGTTTCGTGGGCCGCCTACGTTCAGGACAACTGGCGTGTGAATCGCAAGCTGACGCTCAACCTCGGCTTGCGGTGGGACGGCGTACCGCACACGTATGAAGCGAACGACCGCATGGGGAATTTCTATCCGTCGTTATACAACCCGGCGAATGCCGCTACCTTCAATAACAGCGGCACGATCTGCAGCGCGACTGACGCCCTCAATCCAGCAGTGTCTGGCTGCAGCGCTGCCAGTCCCGGTCTGGGAACCAGCCCCAATGCTATTCTGGCGGGCACTCCGCTCTATCTGAATGGCATCGGCACCCCTGGCCAAGACGGAGTTCCCAAGGGCTTAGTAAACAATCACTGGGCGGCATTCGGTCCGCGCTTGGGTTTTGCGTATGACCTCACGGGTGCCAGCAAGACGGTCATCCGTGGCGGCTTTGGCATCATGTACGAGCGCATTCAGGGCAACGACATGTACAACGCCGGACCCAACATCCCGTTCAGTTTGCAGGTCTCCAGTCCGGTGCCTGTCGAGTTCACCAATCCGGCCCTCGCTCTCACGAGTGGCACTGCTGCTTCTTTGCCTATCAACGCTGCCAGCATCACTGGTTTGGCCATCGACGACTACAAGTTGCCGGCCAGCTACCAGTGGAGCGTCGGCGTACAGCGCCAATTAGGCGCGCGATCGGTGCTGGGCATTTCCTACGTTGGAAACCAGAACCGGCACCAGAACGATTACCGGGAAACTAACCTGCCCGACGAGAGCTATCTTGGCGCGTTGATCGGCGGTGCTTCCTACACCCAGGCCCCTGGCCTGCCCTATCCGGGCTTTCACTCCATCGATCTCAGCGAAAACGAAGCGAACTCGCACTACAACGCGCTGCAGGTTGATCTGACCTCTCAAGTTGGCCACGACCTTACGCTTCGGGCCTACTACACCCTTTCGCGGACGATTGATGCGGTCAACGGGAACGGCGGCCAGGACCTGCAAAACGTGTCGAATCCCTACGCGGGCTGGGCGTACGACAACGGACCCGGTGGATACGATCGTACCCACAATGCAGCAGTCAATTTCATCTACGATCTGCCGATTCTCCGGAGCAGTCAGAACCGCTTTCTGAAATCTACGCTGGGCGGCTGGGAAGTTTCGGGGATCGTAACGGTAGAGTCCGGGCTTGCGATTAACCCGCAGCTAACCGGCGGACAGAGCACCAACGGTCTGCCCAATGCCACCAACCGCCCCGATCTGATCGGTCCGGTCACCTATCCACACACGGTCGCCCAATGGTTCAGCACGTCAGCCTTCACCGACCCGACTGTGGGTGCTTGGGGTGACGCGGGACACAACTCGCTTCGTGGACCGGGTCGCGACAACTGGAACCTCTCGCTGTTCAAGAGCTTCGTGCTCAGCGAAGCGCGAGGAAGCCGGCTGGAGCTCCGCGTGGAAAGCTTCAACACGTGGAATCACACGGAGTTCAATCAAGTCAGCACCAGCCTCGGCTCGAGCAATTTCGGCCAGATCACTTCCGCCTTCGACCCTAGAGTGTTTCAGCTGGGGGGAAAGATCTACTTCTAGACCTCCTACACCCTAGAGTAGGCAAACGGCTCCGCTCGCGCGCTGCGTACAGCGCGAGCGGGGTTTTTGTTTGTGTGGTTGCGAGCGGAGAGAAGTAATCGAAGCGATTGGGACTTAGCCGCTCTCTTCCGAGAGCGGCTGCGGGATCCGGACGGATAGCAGATGCAGCGGTCTAAATACCTGCCACTACAGGGTCGGACTGGTGAGCGAAGGATTGATCCTTAGTGTGCTGCTGAGGAATGGGAAGCGATATGCATTCTTAGCGGCAAAGAAAGCTGCGGGAAAATTCGCATTTGTCATTCCAAAACACACTCGTTTGCGGGTGAGGGATTTGCTGCGCGCGAGAAAGCCGAGAAAAAAGCAGATTCCTTACCCCGTTCAAAAACCGAAGGGGATGCGGACTGGCACAATCTACTCTCACACCCCGCCTTTTTTTTCGGGACTATTTCGCTCCAGCAGGAAATCGCTGGGCCGATCTAAAGATCGGCCACTACAGCCTGCTTGAGATCGTTCGCGTCAATTGGGAAGTTTTTGCAGGGCGGAACCGAGGACTTTGCCGGAGCCGGGCTCTTGAATGAGGGCTACGATGCGAATCGGCGTCGAATTTGTTTGCGGGGGTTTGTATTTCACTTGAAAATCACGGCTGAGAGTTTTGCCTTTCTCGAGCTTGCCGACTTTTGTGATTTCCAAGACGACCGCGACGTGGGTGAGGTGGCGGCCCTTATTTTCTCCACTTGAAACTTGAGACTCAGCGTGGTCGAGAGCAATCACGGCGTAAATATCGGCGTTGCGTTTCATGGAGCCGCCATCGGCTTCGATATGCCCGCGAACCGCCGTAGGGTTGGCGTCGACGGTAGCCGAAGTAATGCGTATCGGAACTTTCGGGCTGGTCGCCGCTTTCTGAAGCGCTTCGGAGACTTGTTGCGCGTCGTTGGCGCGCAGTTCCACGTCTCCGTCGACGAGAATTTGGGGAGTGTACGCAGTCTTCAGGCCGAGAGCATGGACGTAGGAGCTTTGGCGGTCGGTGATGGAAGAAGAGGAGTAGGGATCTTTCCAGCCGTCATGGTTCCAATAGTCCACGTGCTCGCTGAGGACGATGAGTTGCACTCCGGGCACGGGCTGCAGAGCGTCCATTCGTTCCACCAGCGCGTCGGCGGGAGGACAACTCGAACACCCCTCCGAGGTGAATAGCTCGACCAATACAGAGGAAGTTGTTGTGGCGTCGGCGGTGCCCAAGCGCCCTGCTGCCAAGGGCGCGCCGGATGCAAGGGCAATCGCGCCGGTCAAACAGAAGCTTAGTAAATGCCTTCGAAGCTTGGGGATCGCGATGCCTGCCGCGAAATCGGCACGGAGGAGACGCTGGTCGCGGAGAGGCGGCGAAACGTAGCGGTCAGTTTTCAAGACGAATTCCTTCGCTGGCAATTGCCGTAAGCAATTTCTTCGCCTTTGCGTTCCGAGCATTTGTTATTTTCGCGCAAGAGTCCGCTGGGGAGTATGACCACTTGAGGCAATTTCTGTATGACCACTCTCGTCGTGCACGATCAGGCCGAGACCGGAGACCAACTCACACTAATAATGGTGGATGGCGCTAGGAGTTCACAATGCTTTCGAGCCCAGCTTTGTTGGTTATTACAAGCGTGGAACCCCTTACCTGCAAGAACTGCTTTCTCTTGAAATGGGCAAACAAACGCGTCACGGTTTCTCGCGAGGCCCCGATTATCTGGGCGATTTCCTCGTGCGTGAGGGTCAGTGTGAGCTTGATCTCACCGTTTCCTTCGTCATGATCCGCGACAAGCTCGAGCAGGAAGCGAGCCAGTTTTTCGGTAGCGGAATGAGAGAGCCCGATGGTTCGCATTTCGGCGATGGCCGAATGATAGATTTCACCGAGCTGCTGCGCGACATGCAGGGCGGCTTCGCCGTGTTCGCGCAAGAAAGGGAGGAAGTGCTCTTTGGAGATGAAATTGGCCTGGGCGCTTTCGATGATTTCTGCCGTCAGCTCATACGGTTTCCCGGTCACAGTAGCGGGCAATCCCAGCACCTCTCCTGGCCCCGAGATCCTAAGGATGAGAGTTCTTCCATCGGCCGATGAGGTTGAGAGCTTAGCCTTTCCATTGCACAGAATGAAGACGCCGCGTGGTGACTGCCCCTCTACAAAAAGTGTCGCCCCTTTCGGATAAGCCGCCGGCGAAGTGATGGTTGCCAGTGTTTGCACCGCGGCTGGAGGGAGATTGCAGAACAGCCGGTCCTCACGGCAAGGGCAGGATAGACAACTCTCGATGATCTCCAGGCCGTACGGGGCGCGTGGGCGCTCATTGCGCGTGGGCATTTGTCCTTTTCTGTGCGACACAAAGCGAAATCCGCTGGGCATAGGCGCCGCCCGGTAGATGAGTTGCAATTTGATTTTTTTACTGGAATTGAAGGGTCTTGGCTGTGATGGGCATCACACTGTCACCAGAAAAAGGGAAAATATGCCTAAGAACGACCAACGGCCGTGGTGCTCCGGCGTTGGGGCGCATGGCTTCCTTTGCACACTCGATTTGCGAGGCTCCGGGTCGTTGCGACGAGGCCATCACACCAGAACCGTGGAGATGGCGATACCGCCCCTAATCCTGTTTACCGAGAGTTTGAACGTATGTTTTGCCGTATGGATAGAAGAGTTCCTTTCGGCCTTGCTGCCAGGCCGCTTTGAGTTCGGGCGTCGTGATATCCCAGTCTGGCCGGCATTTCTTGGTGACGGCACGCAGGTCCTGGCGAAGATCTTCCATGGTGGGCCGGCCGAAGAACCAGTAGCCGTTGTAGACCTTATAAATGACGAGGCCAGGCTCGAGAACAATCACGTGGGGGATCATGGGATTGTGGACGGGGTCGGTGTATTCGGCGATGTCGAGATCTTTTTGGACCATGCGACTGGGGTCGGAAAGGAAAGGCCAGTGGGCGCCGACACCGGTGCGATATTCGCTGGTCTCGCTGATGTTGTCGGTGCTAATGGTGACGAGCCGGCAATAAGCAACCTCGAGCTCGCGATGGAATTGAACAAGGAGTTCCGCTTGCCGGCGGTCCTTGGGGCAGAAACCTCCACGGCTGAGGACGAGAACCATGGGGTGTGGTCCCTGTAGCTCGGAGAGCTTCCGGCGTTTCGCGGTGTGGTCGGAAAGCTCGTAGTCGGGAAAGATAGCCCCTGGAACGACGTCAGATCGCATGTGGACTCCTCAACAGTTGGATGTGCGCCGGCAGTTTACCCCATCTGGTGAGTGTCCCGCGTTCCCGCGGTGGCGTCAGCCACGTGCCGGCGCCAGGAACCTCAACGTGAGGAACCGAGAAAGCCTCGGACGATCTGCGCAATCAGATCCGATGCGGTATCGAGCGCGAAATGCCCGCCATCGACGATGTGTACTTCGGCCTTCGGCACGTCGCGACGATACGATTCCGGCTCCGAGGGATCGAACGAGGCCTCATACTTGCCCCAGATCACTAAAAGGCGCGGCTGCTTCTCGCGCATCCAGGCCTGCCATTTGGGGTAGTCCTCGACGTTGGTGCGGTAGTCGTAGAAGAGGTCGCTCTGAATCTCGGCCTGGCCCGGCTGGTTGAGAAAATAATATTCATCGGTCCATAGATCCGGGTCGTGGCGTTCGATGTTTGGATCATCCCCGACATGGCGCGCGCGGGCGGCCGCGAGCGACAAGAGGTTTGTGCGCAACGCGCTTTCGTTGGCAGCACGATCGGCCCAAAAGGCCCGCCGCGTCTTCCAGTTCGCCCCCAAGCCTTCGTTGTGTGCCACAGCGTCCTGGACGATGAGAGCTTCTACCCGCTCCGGATGCGCCAACACCATGCGAAAACCAACCGGGCCGCCGTAATCCTGCATGTACAGCGTGTAGCGCGAGAGCCCGAGCGCTTCGGTAAAGTGATTCATGACCTCGGCGATGTGATCGAACGTATACGCGAATTTCTTCGCGTCCGGCCAGTCACTGTGCCCGAACCCCGGGTAATCGGGCGCCACTAAGTGATAGCGATCGCAAAGCCGGTCGAAAAGCGGTTCGAACATCCGCGATGAAGAGGGCAGTCCGTGCAGCAGGAGAAGCGTGGGCGCGTCTTTCGGGCCGGCCTCTCTGTAAAAGATGGAGAACCCATCGATCTGTATCGTGAGATAAGAAGTCGGGTAATCCACGGCGCGTTCCTTCCCTTGGGCTTGGGCCAGCGTTTGAAATGATGCGAGCATCAGAGGGACTGCCAACGCCATGCGGGAGATCTGCAAGCGCCGAGTCCAACGGGGCGAGCTGAAGAGAAGCATGGTTTGACTCCTTGGCAGTCCGGCGCGGTGGACGCGATAACAGCATCGCCGATTTCCACCTCGGCTCGTTGCTCGATCACTCAAGAGCCGCGCGCGACCGGGCGCCCGGACGCCATTGAGCGGAGTGCGCTGTTAGCTCAAGTTCACATCGTCAGAACCACGCGGAACTGTGCGTGGCCGCTCATCATTCGGTCGTAAGCTTCGGCCGCTTTGTCGAGCGGATACGTTTCGATCATCGGACGTACGCCGGTTAGTTCGGAAAAGCTAAGTGTATCCTCGGCATCCGCTGGTGTTCCCGAGGCCCAGCCTTGAATCGTTCGGCTTCCGGTGATCAGCTGTACGGGCGTGACCTCGATAGGATCCGTCGCCGCACCCACGACCATGAGCTCGCCATTCGGCTTTAGGCCGTCAATCACCTCGGACATTGATTTCGAGCTTGGCGCTGTGGCTAGAATCACCCGTGCGCCGCCCAATTTTTGCAATGCTTCTGCCGCATTGGTCGTTTTATTGTCGATGTACACGCTCGCTCCAAGCTTCTTTGCGAGCGCCGCGCTTTCCGCCCCGTGCCCGATGGCCACGACCTTATAGCCAAACTTGTTCGCGAATTGAATTCCCAGGTGACCCAGGCCGCCGACCCCCAGCACGGCAACAAGGTCGCCGGGCATCGCACCGCTGTGTCGCAGCGCGTTATAAGTCGTGATTCCGGCGCACAGCAGCGGTGCCGCTTCGACA
>Ga0187855_10000979_pt1 | contig 23566 bp, 19 predicted proteins | sample June2016WEW_8_10_2_FD_132969 | JGI IMG/M metagenome (GOLD analysis project Ga0187855, IMG submission 132969) | Peatland microbial communities from SPRUCE experiment site at the Marcell Experimental Forest, Minnesota, USA - June2016WEW_8_10 | ecosystem: Environmental > Terrestrial > Soil >...
AGCTCTTCGCCTTCCGGCCGCGAGACGTGCTCGATGTGGAGACCGTGGTGGTGCGGCAACGCGGAGTGCTGGACTGGGATCACATCGAGCGCCATCTTGGAGCGCTGTCAGAGCTCAAGTAGCAGCCTGAGATCATGGCAACATTCGCCGGATTGCGCGGTCGATACCCACCTGCGTAGGCCGAAATCCGCGGGCAAGGAATGCTACGGCGAACTATGCGGAGCCGCTGCGGGTGGAAGATGCCGCGGAAATCGCGGGCATGGGCGTGTCCACACTGCACCATCATTTCCGGGTGCTGACTGCTATGAGTCCTCTTCAGTATCGGAAACAGCTTCGCTTGCGGGCAGCCCGGGGACGCATGCTCATGGATGGTCTGGACGCCGCAAGTGCGGCCTTTGAGGTGGGATACGAAAGCAGCCAATTCAACCGCGAATACAGCCGGTTCTTCGGCCTGCCACCAATCCGGGGTATTCGGACTCTTCGCTCGCCGGGCGCTCCGCCGTTGGAGTCGGCCGGTAATCGGTAAAATGCTATCTGATCGTCTTTCCGGGTGAGTCGTCGCTACGCGCAAGGTGTCCGGCTGAGGCGAACTGGTTCGGAAAGAAAACTGGACGGTCTCGTATGGAAAACCGCTTGCTGACGCGCGCGGCTCCGATCATAGCCATGGCCGTTTGGGAGTGGTCTTCCCGGCGCACGAGGCCGTATTTATGAAACGGCTGGCTAAACCTTGCGAAAGGCCAGCACCGCGTTCAACCCGCCGAAGGCGAACGAATTGGAGAGCGCGTACTCCACCTGGGCGGAGCGCGCGCGGTTGGGGACCACATCCAGATCGCACTCCGGATCGGGCATGCGGTAATTGGCAGTCGGGGGCAGCACGCCGTCGCGCAGGGCCAGGGTAGCGGCTGCGGCTTCCAGCGCGGCGGCGGCGCCCAGCGCGTGACCGTGCATCGACTTGGTGGAACTGATTGCGAGCTGGTTGGCGTGGGCCCCGAAAACGTTGCGAATGGCCGCCGTTTCGGTGGGATCGTTAGCCGCGGTCGCGGTGCCGTGCGCGTTGATGTAACCGATCTGCTCCGGCTCGATGGCGGCGTCGCGCAGAGCCCCGCGCATGGCCCGCGCGGCGCCCTCCATGGAAGGCTGCGTGATGTGGCAGGCATCCGCGGACATGCCGAAGCCCACGAGTTCGGCGTGGATGCGCGCGCCGCGCGCTTGGGCCGCCTCCAGCGGCTCGAGCACCAGCATGGCGGAGCCTTCGCCGAGGATCATGCCGTGGCGGTCGCGCGAGAACGGCCGGCAAGTGTCCGGCGAAACCACCCGCATGGCTTCCCAGGCTTTCAGAATGCCGAAGCTGAAGGGCGCTTCGCTGCCGCCGGTCAGTGCGAGATCGACCATGCCGGAGCGGATCATCCAGAAGGCCTGACCGATGGCATGCCCGGCCGAGGAGCAGGCCGTCGATATGGTGAAGCTGGGACCGGTGATGCCGAACTCCATGGAGATGTGGCTGGCGCCGGCGTTCGACATGGTTTTGGGGATGGTGAGCGGGTGCACGCGGTTGTGGGCCAGTTTGTAGACTTCGACAAACCCGAGGTCTTCGGTGGACTGGCCGCCCACGCAGGAGCCGGTGATGATGGCGGTGTTCTCGCGCAACTGGGGCGTCCATTCGATTGCGGCATCCTGAACGGCCTCGCGCGCGGCGATCACCGCGAACTGGGCAAAGCGGTCCATGAAATCGGCGCGGCGGTCCTCGAAGTAGGGTCGGTGGGAATACCCGCGAACCTCGGCGCCATTCTGGAAGCGCAGCGCGGTGCAATCGACGGATTCCAGCGGAGCGATGGCGCTGCGGCCTTCCAGCAGGGATTTCCAGAACTCGCAGGTAGTGCGGCCCGGGCTAGCGATCACGCCCAAGCCGGTAATAGCGACCCGGCGCATATTACTGGGTCGCCGGGGTGCCCGCCGACTTGGCGGCCATCAGCCTTTCCACCCCTTCCACCATTTGGCGCACGTTGCGGACGGTCTTGACTTCTTCGTCTGGGATGTTGATATCGAATTCATTTTCGAGGGCGAAAAGGATTTCGACGGCATCCATCGAATCGATTCCCAGTTCTTCGAAGGCGCTGTCGACGGTCACCCGCTCCACGGGGATGCGCTTGGAAGTGGCAATCACTTGGCAGACTCTTTGAATCAAATCGTCGGACATAATAAGCGGCTAACCGTATCAAACTTATAGCCCTGGTCCCGCAAGAGCGGGATCAGGCGGCCCACGGCGGCGACGGTTTCCCGAATATCGGGATTGGTCCGCAGCTCGCGGCCGTCGTGCAGGCAGAGGATCGCGCCGTTGGCGACCTCCGGCAGCACCCGGCCCACTATAATATCAGCCTTACGCTTCCAATCATACCCGATTATGGTCCACATCACGGCCCGCAGGTGCAGGCGGCGCTGGGCGGCCCGGAAGCCGAACCAGCGCACACCGAAGGGCGCCCGTAACAGGGCCGGCGAAAATCCCGTGGCCGCGGCGATGGCCTGCTGGGCGCGCGCAAATTCATGCAGAATAAACTCCGGCGAGCGGAAGCTGAAGAGCCGATGGGTGTGGCTGTGATTGCCGATTTCGTGGCCGCCGTCGCGAACCGCACGGGCGATCGAGGGCAGGCGCTCGACGTTGGCGCCGATCTGGAAGAACGTGGCTGGTACTTGATGTTTCGCGAGCAGTTCTAGTACGCGGGGGGTTTGCTCGCTTGGGCCGTCGTCAAAGGTTAGCGCGATCACCGGGCGGTCGGTGGGGCCGCGGTAGACGGAGGGGGCGAAGACGGAAGAGGACCGTCCGCGGACCGCCCAGGCCATGAACGCGGCACTGCATGCGGCTGTTCCGGCAATGGTGGTTGCTGCGGCACGCGTCATAGAAGAGCCGGCGAACTGAAGTTCGCCGCGGCAAGTTGAAGCTTGCGCCACGAAGAAGTTGGTTGGCAGGCGAAAGCGCCTGCCCCACGCGCCTGCAAAGTATTCCGCAGCGGGGTGGGACAGACGCTTTCGTCTGTCAACCCGGCAGCACGCCTAGTGGACCAGGGCATTGATCTCCTGCACCTTGCGGGGGTCGAATTTGGGCTTGCGGTCGTAGGTCATGAGGCCGTTGATCTCCTGCTCGACGTCGGTCAACTGCGTATAGCACAGCCCGGCGAATCCGGGGACGCGGGCGATGGCGGTGTAAAGCCCGCGCAGGCGCTCCAGGGCCGCGTCGGCCGTCTTTTCCACCCCGGAGTAGCCCCACGCTTCCGGCGGCACGTCGTGACCCGGCGGGATGAAGGCGATGCCGCCGAACTCCGAGAGCGCCACCGGCGAACCGTTGTAATGGTAGCCGGGAATGAGCGAGGGCCGTGCATTGTCCGGAACACCGGAGCCGGGCTGGCCCAAATTCTTGTAGCGGTCGTACAGCAGATCGCCCGTCCGCGCGTAGTCGTGGATGGCAAACAGGTCGGTCATATCGGTGTGCTCCCAGCCATCGTTGTCCACCACCAGGCGGGTCGCATCCAGCGAGTGAGTGAGGGTGTAGAGCCCTTTCAGATGATTCTGCTGCCGCGGGTCGTGCAGGTCGGGCACGCCCCAGCTTTCGTTAATTGGCACCCAGACGACGATCGACGGATGATTGTAATCGCGCTCGACGGCCTCGGTCCACTCATGCGTGAAACGCTCCACGTAGGCGTCGTCGAACTCGTAGGCGTTGGCCATTTCGCTCGAGACCAGAAAGCCCATGCGGTCGGCAAAAAAGAGGTAGCGCGGATCTTCCAGCTTCTGATGCTTGCGCGCGCCATTGAAGCCCATCTGTTTGGCCATGCGGATGTCGTACTGGATGGCTTGGTCGGTTGGCGGTGTCAGGTTGCTCTCGGGCCAGTAACCCTGATCGAGCACCATTTTCAGAAAGACCGGTTCGCCGTTCAGCAGCACTTTTCCGTGTTCGGCCGTAACGGTACGGAAGCCAAAATAGGAGAACACGCGGTCGACCCGCACGCCGTTGTGCCACAGGTCGAGCACAACGTTGTACAGCTCGGGGGAGTCCGGCGACCAGTGCCGGGGCGCGTCTATGTGGAGTTGGAGGGTGGCGCGCGCGCCGGTCGCTTTGCCGGTGGCAGACGTTGCCGGCCGGCCGTGAAAGTCGACCGACGCCATGACTTCCAGATCCGGCTGCGGCCGCGCGATGAACCAATCCACCCGCACGGAGCCGTCCATGGCGGGCGTGATGCGGACGCGCTCCAGGTAGCTGGCGCCCGCCGCCTCGATCCACACGGGCTGCCAGATGCCGCTGGTCCGGGTGTAGAAGATGCTCTTGGATTTGGGCTCCCAATACTGCTTTCCGCGGGGGATGGAGCGATCCTCCGGCGGGAAGTGGGCCCTCACGGTCACGATGTTGGGGCCCGGCTTCAGCAGAGGCGTCACGTCGAGGGTGAACGGCGTATGACCGCCTTCATGACTACCGCTCAGCTCGCCGTTGACCCAAACCATGGCCCAGTAATTCACCGCGCCGAAACGCATCAGGACCCGCTGGCCCTTCCATTCCGCCGGCACGTTGAACTTGCGCCGGTACCAGATCCAAGGATGAAACGAGGTATCGCCGATGCCGCTCAGCTTGCTCTCGAAACAATACGGGACGTTAATGTTGCGGGTGAATTTTCGGCTGCCCGAGGCCCAATCGGCATCCAGACCGGCGTTGGCATCGTCGAACTCGAACTCCCAGGCGCCGTTGAGGCTCACGAAGCGTGACCGCTGGAACTGCGGCTGGGGATATTCGGGGCGAGGGAAAACGCCTGCGTACAGGCCCCAAGCGCAAAATAGGGCTGCTATTTTCTTCATGAAAGTCTATTGTAGCCGCGAGGAGGCGAGCCCGGCTCGCCAACATCGACACAAGGCGTCGATGTTACGAGGGGGCGAGGGGGCGGGTGGGCGAGCGGGCGACACGCTCAGCGGCGCGCGGTCACGTAGCGGGATATCCGGCCACGGTGCGACAGCGTTTAGTCGCTCCCAGCGGCGCGGGCGCGGCCAGCGGCAAAATGCGGAGTTTTGCCGCAGCCCATTTGTACTAGCAGGTAGCCCGCGCATTGGTGCTTTGGTGCTATTGTCGTGCAGCGCCGCCGGGGGGATTATTAGCTCATGGCGGACAAAGATTCAAGGCTCGATCCCGCGGTGGAGCGGCGTACATCGAAGAGATTTCAGATCGAAGAAGAAGTGTGTTATAGAACCCTGGACCAGAGGGCCGTAGCGCCCGAGAGCGGCACTGGGAGAACTATAGATATCAGCAGCGGAGGCGTGCTGCTCGGGACCGGGCAGCGCTTGCGCTCCGGAAAGCGCATGGAGGTCTCCATCAATTGGCCGGCTCAATTGGAGGGCGGCTGTCCGCTGAAATTCGTGGCGGTAGGCCGCGTGGTGCGTGCGGACGACACGCAAGCGGCCGTCACGATCGAGCAGTACGAGTTCCGTACCCGGCGCTCCAAGGAGATGCCGCCGCCACCCAAGAGAAGCCATTCTGCGCCCGAGCTCCGTATTAACTAGAGTTTGGACCTTACCCGCGATACCGATAGCGCCAGCGATCTGTGCCGGGCCCTGCTCGGGTCTCCGAATCGATTTCGCCGTGCTTCGACTATCTGCACCTAGTGTTTCTCGTATCAAAGCAGGCTCAGCCATCCATCGCCGCGCATATCAGTCGCGGGGCAACTATGCGAGGCAAATCATTTCGCCCGTATCATCGCAATTTTTCCAATGGCCGCTCCAGTGCATCCTATCAAGAAGAACCGGCGGTGGCCAGCGCTGTCGTTGTATCGGCAGGCAAGACGGGGCGGGCCAGCCCGTTTGTCCGCCTCGATGCGAAAGACGGCAACCCGCTTGTCCCGTTCCTCGCCGGTTACGTCGCGGCTGCTGTGGCTCGCGCCAAGGTACGCAGCGCCGGCTCCAGGTCGCGGCAGCGGACCAGTTCGGTTGATCTCTAGTAGAATATGGACAGGAGTCGTCCCCATGCGAGGTTGGTTTGTGTGGATTGCCGGCCTCTCCACCGCTTGTTCGCTGGTATGGCCGGTATTGGGCCAGCCTGCCCCGACAGCTCAATCACCGCCGCAGATACACAAGGAGTGGACGCTTGGGAAAGAGATGGCGCAGGAGTTGGAGAACCGGGACGGCCGTCTCAACGATCCTGCCATGACGCAATATCTTCAGGGCGTCGAAGACCGGTTGGCGGTGGCAGCCGGGCAGACCACGCTCGAAATCCGGCTGACACGCAGTTCCAAACTCTACGCCACGGTCTTGGAAAATGGCCTGCAGTATCTTTCCTCCGGGCTCGTCCAACGGCTGGAAAATGAAATGGAGCTCGCCGGATTGCTGGCTCATCAACTCGCACATCGGCAGGTTAGCGGAGCCACAACTGCCCAAGGCGCCGGCATTCCGCTGTACGTTTCGCCCTGTGTACTTTCGCCATTTGGCATTCCGGGTGGAAACGGACCGAGGCGCAATCAAGAACAGCGGGCGAACGCTCAGGCCTTGGGTTACCTGAAGGCAGCCGGCTACGATCCGGAGGGACTTCTGGATCTATTCTCGAAACTCGCCTACGAACATCCCGCTTGGGCACAGGCGATTGTCTCCGAAGATTTGCTGAGTCAGCGAAGCGCGATCGAAAGCGAAGAGCCACCGCCCGGTGGGTATCGAGTGAACACGAGCGAGTTCTCCGAACAGCAGGACAATTTGCTGGTGATTCTCGGTCAGGCGCCCCGCAAACGGCAGGCGCCCGGCAACCTCCCCACCCTCCTTCGAGCCGGTCCCGGTCCGACGTAGCCGGCGTGCGAAGCCGGTTACGGCATGCGGTTCCCACGGCCTAGGACCGTCCGGGCCACGGCGCAGTTCCCGTGCCGCAAAACCGGCGGGAACGCGGCTGGCCCCTCGCCTGACACGCACTTCAACATCATTTCAATGTAAGGCTCGATCTACCGAGGGGCGACAAATTCGTTGTAACGCCTTTGCGTTCATTGATCCAGTTGAAGCTCCGCCGGCTTCGGGTTCGTGGGCGCGGCCAGTCGCGACAGGTTTGCGCAGGGCGGAGGGGAGAGGAACGGACCGACACAGCAGCGTCGATGCGGCACGCAGGAATGCGACGCAGGAGTGCGTGCGCCACGGCACTGCAAGGAACAGAAAAAACTGCCGATAGATAGGATGTGATCGGCGCGCGCTCCGGTGCGGCCGGTCTGCCGGCGAGGAACTAGTCTGCCTCCACAATTTCAGCGCGTCGTGACTCTCTCGGTGATGATCGTGCTGGTCGCGCTGTTCGTCTGGATTTACGCGCGCGATCGCCAGCAGCGCGTGCGCCTGTGGATGAGCGGCTGGTGCAGCATCGTCGCCCATTTCGCGGGCATGCTGCTCGCCAGTTTCTCGCTGATCCCCGCCAAGCTGGCGGAGTGGCTGGCGTATGCGACGCTCATCTTCGCGGCCAGCGCCTTCTTTCTTTCGGTCTGCCGGACAATGACTACGACGCGCCGGCGGATGGTGTTTTGGTTGGGGATCGTCACGCCGGCGCTGGGTTATTGGACGTGCATGGTAGCCGGAGTCCAGGGACCCTTACCTTACCGCGCGATTCTGGCGGTTCTTCTGCTCTCCAGTGGCCTGATGCTGGCAACCCTCCAATCCGGCACAGACCGGATCGCGCCGATCGCGTTGGCGATCGTGCCGGGAGCGTGGATAGCCTGGCGCGTTGCGCCGAACGTGGAGAGCGGAATGGATTTCATCCTGTTCGAGGCCTTTGCCGTTACGGGCTGGTATTACTGGCGGTATTTCCGGCGCTTTACGCCCGGTGTTTTGCTCACCTCGCTGGCGTTTCTGGCCTGGGGGCTGGTGTTTCCCATAGCCGAAATCTGCGGGGCGCTGCACATCGATATTCCCGGCGATCATGTGGTTTGGGATTTGCCGAAGTATTTTGTGGCGTTCGGGATGATCCTGACTCTGTTCGAGAACCAGACCGAGAACCTGCAACGCGAAGTGGTGGAACGTAAGCGCGCCGAGGAGGCGGCCCAGCGATTGGTCCAGCCGGTGCTGCGGCTGCAAAGCATGGTGCGCAGGATCGCCGAAGGGGACCTGTCGGCGCGCGCGGACATACGCAGCGCGCAGGAGATCGATACTCTGGCACAATCGTTCAACAGCATGGCCGATTCGCTGCTGCAGCGCGACCGCATCCTGGAAAGCGTGCGTTTCGCGGCGCAGCGCTTTTTGAGCGCCGCCGCCTGGCAGACGGCGATCCTGGAAGTGTTGGCCAAGATCGGCCAGGCGGCCGAAGTCGGCCGCGTCTTCATGCTGGAGCGGAAATCCGGGCCGGCCGAAGGGCTGGCGGGCGCGGTGCTGTACGAATGGGCGGCGCCCGGCGTTCCGTGCCGGAGTGGCGCGCCGGGGCAGGCGGAAGTGCGCTGGAGCGGCGAAGAATGGGGCGGGCGGGCCGAGCGCCTGGCCCGCGGCGAAGTGGTCGCGGTGGAAGATGGCGGCGGGCAGCCGGGGTCGTCGATTCTGGTTCCGCTGGAAGTGGCCGGCCAATGGTTCGGGGCGCTGGGCTTCGACGATTTCGCGGGGGCGCGGATATGGAGCGAAGCCGAGCGAGACAGCTTCCACTCGGCGGCCCGCATGCTAGGGGCGGCCATCACGCGGCAGCAGGCGCAGGAATATGTGGACAACATCCTGCAGTCGATGGGAGAAGCCTTGCTGGTGACGGATGCGGAGCAGCGCATCCGCCGGGTGAACCCCAGTGCGTTGCGTCTGCTGGGCTATCAAGAGGCGCAATTGATCGGCCAGCCCGCCAGCCGGGTGATCGTAGAGGGGGATGTGCCGGCCCACAGCATCGCCATCGAGCGCATCTACCGCACCCGCGGCGGCCGGCGCATCCCGGTGCTGTTCTCCTCCGCCGAGTTGCGCACCGACTTGGGATCGCTCGAAGGATACGTGTGCGTGGCCCAGGAGTTGACCGAGCTGAAACGTATCGAGGCCGAGCTGGTGGCGGCGCGGGATGCGGCCGAGGAGGCCAACCGCGCCAAGAGCACCTTCCTGGCGAACATGAGCCACGAGCTGCGCACGCCGCTGAACGCCATCATCGGCTACAGCCAGATGTTGCAGGAGGATTACATCGGGCCGGAGCAGGCGGAAGTACTCTCCGACCTGGCCAAGGTCGAGCGCTCCGGACACGCTCTGCTGGCCATTATCAACGACGTGCTGGATCTGTCCAAGATCGAGGCGGGCAGGGTGCAGATGGAGATGGACAACGTGGACGTGGCGGCCATTTTGCAGGATGTGCACAACGCGGTGCAGCCGCTGGCGCGGCAGCAGGGCAACGTGGTGCGGATGGAGTGCGGCGAGCATGCGCGCATGGCCTATGCGGACCTGCAGAAACTGCGGCAGAGCGTGCTGAACCTGGTGAACAACGCCTGCAAGTTCACGGAGAACGGAGAGGTGGAGGTCCAGGTGGAGCGGGTGGCGGAACAGGGCCGCGAATGGACGGAGGTGCGGGTGAAGGATACAGGCATCGGGATCGCGGCAGAGCACCTGGGGCGGCTGTTCCAGCCGTTCACGCAAGTGGACGGATCGGCCACGCGGAGGTACAGCGGGACGGGGTTGGGGCTGGCGATCAGCCAGAAGTTCTGCCACATGATGGGCGGCAACATCACGGTCCAGAGCGCGCCAGGCAGGGGCTCGTGTTTTGCGCTCCGGGTGCCGGCGCACGCTCCCGCGCTCCGTTCCTAGCCGATCCATCTTCGAAGCATCCGTCGGCGGCGAAGGCAAGGCACCAGTCGGAGGGGCTAAAGAACCGCTCTTTGACGGTTCCGCTGCGCGAGGCCCGTTCCGTTAGTGCGCGATCTTCCGGAATGAATCGAGTCGCGGCTCTGAATAAAGGATGCGGTGGCGATCCGAGCCGCGACCGTCAGGAAGCGGACCTGTCACTGTAGTGTGCAAGCCGTGACTAAATCGGTGGGCCTCCGGAACGCGAACGGAAGCATCTCGCGGGCACCCGACGCCGCGTCAGACACTCCCAACTGTGAGCGCCTGACTCAGGTCGCCGTCGCAGAGAGAGGCTCCTGCTGCCGGCGACACTCGGCGATTTGCGCGCGAGCAGGTGTTACTCCCTTAACATCGTGAAGTAAACGGCGGCGGGAACTACGAGAAGCATGGCAGCCATCCCCAGGAGGAGAGCGCCATGCTCGGCGACGAACCCGCCGGCGACGGGCACCAGCGCCTGAAACTTAAAGGCGGCCAGGCTCGACGCGGTCCGGCGCAGGGCCGATTGAAACCAGGCCGATGTGGCCCCGAAGCAGGCGCCGAGCAGGCCCATGGCGCAGGCGAAAGCGATCACCTGGGCTGCCGTGATCGGACGGCCGGCGGCTTGGGCAGCTTCGCGGCGGGCGCGCATCTGGGCGAGCCACCACACACGGCCGGAATCGGGGACCACGGCGCGCGCGCGCATTTCTTCGCGGGCGTTGTCAATAGCGCCGGCGATGGCCGCCACATCGGCGCAGATCGCGCAGGCGGCCACATGTTCGCGCAGGCGGGCATCCGCCCGGTCGGGCCAGCGGTTCTGGAGAACGGCGGCCAGGACCTCGGATTCCAACTCGCATTCGATGGGCTTCATGATTTCGCTCCGCGGGGCGCGTGGCCCAGCAAATCCGCCAGCTTGCGCCGCGCGCGAAACAACATGGGCTTCAAGCTGGTGGGACGCAGGCCGAGCGAATCCGCGATCTCCTGGTGCGAAGCGCCCTCGGCATACGCCAGCCATAAAATGGCCCGTTCGCGCGGCTTGAGGCGCGCCATGGCGCGCGTGAAATCGGCCATGCGCTCGGTGGCGCCGGCGTCCTGGCCGGAGGGAACCCGCTCGATCTCGTCGCCAACCGGGATGGAGGCCGCGCGCGCCAGGCTTCGGCGGCGGACATCCCGCGCCAGATTCGTGGCGATGCGATACAGAGAATTGCGCCGGTGCGTCTCGCTGTCGTAGGTCGCGGCGGCGCGCAGGAAGCGGTAGAACGTTTCCTGCAGCAAGTCGTCGGCGAGTTGACGGTCTCCGGTAACGCGCGCGAGGTACGCCCACAATCCGCGCGCGGTCCGCTCGTAGAACGCGCGGAATGTGTCCTCGTCCATCATGAAACCCGCGGAGGCGTCATCGAGGGCGCGGTCGCTCTGAATATCGGTAAAGGCCGTCTCACGAAACATAGGAGAGCGCGATTCCGCCCGGAATAGCGGACTACCGGGCGCCTGGCATCGCGGCGCGAGGCGCGGGAGATGCCGGTTCGATCAATCCCAGCCGCTGGGAGATCACAAATGAGATTATCGCCGAGATCACGAAGCCCAAGCCGAGCGCGATGCCGATAACGCCCAGCGCATGCAGCGACTGGGAGGCGGGGACATCGGCGACTCGTCCGCCGACGATGTGCAGGCCGATACCGCCGGCGATCAGCACAACGCCGCCTTGCACGGACCAGAGAATGCGGCCAAGCGGCGCGCCTACGCTGCGCGGAGCGGCATCCAGGGAGATGGGCGAAGATTCGAGGAACTTGGCTCCAGCGGGCGACTGAATGTAGGCGAGCAGATCCTCGTTTGCGGTAAAGCGATCGAGGAGCTTGGTGTGGGCGTCGGTCTGGACTTTGGCCAGCCGGCTCCACCTTCTATAGTCGACCAGCGTGCGGGTGAGCCAGACGAGCAGGCCCACGGCCAGGCCGAAGCCGGCGAAAATTCCCAGGCCATCCAGCACTTCCCGCCACATGTCCAGAATCCGGGAGGCGGGGTCCTGACGAGAGTTGGGGAGGGCGCCCTCGCCGAGGTAGAACGCGGGATTGCGCGCGATTTCGGCATGGGTGTTCAGGAAGCTGACGAGGGCCGGGTATGGCGCAAGATAGGACTCGTTACCGAGGAGACTCGGGTCGAGCGCCAGAACGCCGTGCAAGGAGGGTGGATAGTGTTCCAGGAGGGAGTTTAGCTCGTCTTTGGCGCGTTGCGCGTCAGGCTGTTCGACGGTCAGGATGGAGGGAGACTGCGGGGTGGACGGCGTGCCCTTCGCCGTCTGCGCCAGCGCTGGTGAAGGCGGCAGGGTGGCAACACACAGCGCTAGCATGGCAACTCTCAAGACGTGGCGGGTTCGGGTTGATCTGGTCATGGCATTTCTCTCTACCGGCTAGTTACGCGCGGAGGGGGAGCAGGTTAACAAAATAGCGACCCGGAGCGCCGAACGCTGGAAATTAGATGGCTGGCGCGCCGCCCTGAAAATCCGCCAAAACTGTCCCTCGCCTATCGCGCTGCCCTGCCTTGCAGAAATCGAGCGCCCGCAAACCCGCCGCGGCCACGGCCGAAAGTCTTTCGAGAATCTCCGGCGCGCCCAGTATTAGTCGGGGGCGCACCTCGGTGGAAGCGACGGCTTGACGGGGAAGGAGGGCACCTGAGAATACCATTTCAACCCTCTTCCGCGTGGCACACCATACAAGAATCAAATCTGGCTTGTTCGTCTCAATATGCGGTTGACCTCACGGGTCACGAACCCTACGAAGCGCATCGCATCCTGTTCCAACCGGGGGGTCGTCGAGCCGGCATTCTTCAGCCGGTTATTTTTAGCGGCACGAATAACCGCCCGCCACATGGGCGGGACTGTTTCCATCGCCCAACCGCAGGCTTGGTCTTTGGACGCCAGCGCCTTGTGATAGGCCGAGAAAAGAATGCGGCAGGCGGTGAGGACGGCGTATGCATTATGGATGAACGCCTTGGCGGATCGATCCCCGGCGTTGGAGGTAAGGTCTTCCTGCAGGTAGCTCAGTTCCAACAGGAGCGCGTCGTTGAAACATCGGTCGGACACATGCGGAGCGATGAGCTTGGCGTCCTTGCCCCACAGCGTGATGCCGGACTGGGCAATATTCATCCAGATGATTGGGTTCCCGTCCGATCCATGCCGGATGAGTTTTCCAGTGTAGTGGTAGAAGCCGCAGCATCGCGACGCCTTGTCGAGAAATTCCCGGTCGATAACGAAGCGCATGTCAAGCCGGTCGACCCAGCGGTTCTTCTTGTTCTTGAACCACTCCTGCAGTTCGGAAAACTCGCGGTCGTCGAGGTCTCGCCGCGTTACGCCGACGCAATCGACGTCGCTGCAAGTCTCGTCGAACGCGTCATAGGTCAATGAGCCCCATAGGTACATACCAACAAGATTCGCGCGGAGTATAGTGGCGAAATCGGCGACCATCGCCTGAAGAAGATCGGATAGATCGTTGGGTAAATTCATCGTGGGTAGACGCCTTGCAGTCATCCCTAGAAATATTCGATCGTTACGGCATTATGGCTCTCGCGAGCGCCATCGCACCGTCGCGCTTCCAATCGTCGCGCGGCTCCGCCGCAGCGCGGGCAAATGTCCAAAGTCGAACACGCTCAGGATCCACGCCAAGCAGATCCGCGAGGCGGCAGATCGTCCCGGCGGCGTTCGAGCGCAGTCTCGCCGCGCAGTTGAATAGGTGCTGCGTCGCATCGTAAGCGGGATCCCCGACGAACGGCTTGGGGTCGATGACGAGCCACGGCTCGCGCTCCGACCGAAGCACATTGCCTGCGTGCAGATCTGTCGCCAGCAGCACCTCTCTTGGCGCCGTGCGCGGCAATTCCTCAAAGAGACGCAGTCCCTCACGCACCAGGCCTTTGTCCGGCCAATGCTCGGCGTTGGCCAGGGTTTCGTCTCTCCAATGCTCCGTCAGAGCCGACAGACGTCGAAAGGAATGCGGTGCTGACGGTGAGCGCCACAGGCGACGCAGGAGCTTTGCGATCAACAGATCCTGCTCTAACTCCGGCAGCGCGCGTAACGCCGTTCCGGGCACGCAACGCTCCAGGAGCATCGCCCCAAGCTCGTCGTCTGCCGCGAGAAGCCGCACCGTTGGGTCTCCGTTCCAGAAGCGCAGGCCTTGGAGTTCATGCGCGCCTTCCATGTGAGGCATGCCGAGCTTCAGCACCGCGGAAGTTCCGTCGGCAAGCGCCACCGTCGCCACCCATGCGCAAGTTACGTCCTCACCGTCGAAGGGCGCGTCGAGGGTCAGCGACCAGCGGCGCTCCAGGTTTCGTAGGACATCGGGCAACCGGTCGAGCCATGCCAAGCGCTCGGGCGCCTTTTGGCAGTTAGCCACGAGCCGTCCCGGAACCTTCAGCGACATGCCTTCATTCTCTCTGTTTCTGCTGCCTGGCCGGCATCCCCGATGTCCTTCATGGAAGCCGGGTGCCTCGGCGGCGCGGATAGCTTTCGACAAGGCCGGGCAACGCGCCGGAGGCTTCGCCGCGGAGATTAGCCCACACGCGCCAAGTGTGAGCGCGAACTTTATGGCAGCACGTCGGAAAAACACGTTGCTCGAAAGCGTGCCACTGGGCGAGTATTCCTGGATCGCTGCATCTGAGATGGGCTCTTCCATAGCCGCCCCGGGGCACGCGGTTTTCCGAGCGATCCCCGTGTTCTCGTTCCAGCTACTCACGGCAAGCTCAGAACAAAACTGAGTCGGTCTACGTTACCCGGATGCAGGCTGGGCGCCAGGTCAAATCGCCAGAACACCAGCGACAATGCTACTAAGACCTTTGGCTACGCGCCCACGTGTAGCTCGCCGTGGCAACTGCGATCACTAGAAACAGAACCGCTCCCTTATAGAAACTCATGTACCCGATACTTGGAGTCGACTTGGCCACTTGAGGAAGGAATAACCCAAGTGCGCCCAATAGCCGCAGAACCAAAGCGATCACGGTACATACAATACCCAGCCAATAACTCCAAGTGAGAATGTGTTTTTCCATTAGAATCTCCTCTGTGCGTGAATCGGGACCTATCCATTTGGAACCTAGGTTGCGATTCAGTATACACCCAACCGCCTCCCCCGGGGCTTCTTTTTCGCCCCGAGGATCAACGTATGCAGCAGAATATTCGCCGGCTGCCGGTTTCGATTCCGTCCTGGGAATCTGCCGAAAGCTTCAAAGTTTCCGCCTAATCGCCGTCGCAGAACCACGCGCACGAGCACCGAAACAAGCAAGCCAGCTACCCGGCGGTAGGGGCTTCGTTTTGCTCGATCGGCGCAGGCTCTCCTGCGGTCCAGAGCCAGCAGAGACAGTACTAGCAAGTAGCGACAGCTATAGGTAAGCCGGACAGCATGACGCGAGACGTGTCATTCTATGGTTTGCCGATTTGAGCGCAGGAGCGAGCCTCAGCCCGCCGAACTCGCTCGCAGCAACGCGCCCCGATAAACGTACAATGAATTAACCAGCCCCCTGAAGGAAGACGACTGATGAATGCCGCCGTGTTGCATACTCTCGGGAAGCCACCTCAGCTTAAACCATTTCCTGAACCCAGCCCGGGCGATGGTGAAGTGATCGTACACGTCCGCGCTGCCGCTTTGAAACCCGTGGATAAGCAGATAGCCAGCGGCTCGCACTATGCGAGGCCGCGAGAGCTACCGGTGGTGTGCGGAGCGGACGGAGTTGGACATCTGGACGATGGCAGGCGCGTGTTCTTCGGCGGACCACGCCCGCCGTACGGCGCCATGGCTGAGCGAACCGTGGTGCGGTTTGCGCAGTGCTTTCCGGTCCCCGACGACCTGGATGACGCGACCGCCGCAGCGATTCCTAACCCCGGCGTGTCCGCGTGGCTTTCGCTCAAGCACCGTGCTCGACTGGCGCCGGGGGAAACTGTCCTGATTCTTGGCGCGACGGGAGTCACCGGTAAGTTGGCCGTGCAGATAGCCAAGACGCTGGGCGCGGGTCGCGTGGTGGCCGCTGGACGAAACGAAGAAGCGTTAAATACCCTGAACGAGCTTGGTGCGGATGCAACAATCCGGCTCGACCAAACAGACCAGGATCTGATCGAGGCCTTCCGCCGCGAGGCCGGTGAGAAGGGTTTCGACGTGATTATCGACTACCTGTGGGGCCGGCCGACGGAAGTGCTACTCGCGGCCATCACACGCGCGGAATTTGCAGCCGCCGGATCTGAGATGCGTCTCGTTGAAGTGGGCGAGAGCGCAGGGCCAACCATCACGCTTCCCGCAGCGGTGCTAAGGAGCACGGCGCTGACCATCGTGGGGACGGCGGGCATCCCGCCTAAGGAGGTCCTCACTGATGCCCTTCAACAGGTGATGAACCATGCGGCGCGCGGCAAACTGCGGGTGGACATCGAGCGGGTCCCGCTCAAGGACATTGAGGGCGCCTGGGAACGCGACGTGCGTGGCCGACGGCTGGTCGTGATCCCTTAGCCGTCGGGGTCACTCTGAATACCGCCTAATATCACCGACGGCAGGCCGAGGCAGAAAAACTCATAGTTGCCCTACGTCACCGGCCGGAGTGATTTCAGGGAACTTGCCCGGCGCGAATTCGTTTCAGAGCTGTCCCTGCCTGCCAGAGCTAAGGTCTTCATGTCCGATATCGCCCGCTCTATCGCGCCGCTTCGATCAGCTTACGGATCGGCGGCTCTACGCTCAGCAGCAATTCCCCTTTGGGCCGCTTGGCGCGATCGAGCAGCGCCATCTGCTGTTCCATCCGGCCCGCCGGCGCATGCTACCCTGCCTGCAAATAATCTAGCGCCTGCAAACCCGCCGCGGCCACGGCCGAAAGGTCCTTCGAGATCTCCGGCGCGCCGCCGGGTGCCTCGGCGGCGGGGATGGTTTTCCGCCAAGGCCGAATAATGCCGAGACGGCGCGGGCGCAGGTCGATCGTGAATTTGCCAAGGAACGGTTGGAGCGGCGATTCTAAATGCAGGCCGAAGAGCGGCAGCCAGGCCCCGAACGATACCAGTTTACACCACCGCCGCTTCGCCGGAATGAGCGGAGGCAGGGGAACTGCGGCCTCTCCTTAAACTGCCGGGCCGCGACGCTGGCCAGATCGCAGGACTTTACTGCCCGCTGCCCCTGAGAAGTACTTCTTGCGGACTATCGGGCGCTCCGTCGCCGATCACCAGGATGGCGGTGCGATCCCCATTCTGCATTGGATGAAAGGTGACGCTAATCGCGCAGGTAGCCTGCGGCGCGAGACTCGATGAGCAAGTGTCGCTCTCCAGGAAATCGCTCCTGTCCATCCCGGCGACGGCGATCGCGGCGATCGGTAGGCTGACCTTGGTGTTATTTCGTATGGTCACGGTTGCAGGGGGGCTGGACGTGCCCACGCCCGTACTCACGTAGCTAAGCACCGTTGGTGAGACCAGCAGAGCCACGGAGCCGGTGTTAAGCAGCAGGCTGACGGTGCCCCGCGGCAGGGTGGCATTGGCGACGGCTACGTCAGGATGGCGATCGCCGTTGAAATCGCCCAAGGCCACGGCCTGCGGCGATACGGAAGTGGCTACTCCCAAGCCTGTGTTGTAGGCAGTCCCCGTCTCGAAGGTTCCGTTGCCGGTGCCGAGCAGCACGCTGACGGTGCCGTCCGCCATATTCGCCACCACCAGGTCCAGGGCGCCATCGCCATTCACATCTCCGACGGCTACAGAAAAAGGATTTTGACCGGTGGAGTAAGGGACGGCGGCGTTGAAGCCGCCTTTGCCGTTGTTCAGCAGCACTTCGACACGAAGCTGGGTTTCATCGGTGACTACCACATCCAGATTGCCGTCGCCGTTGAAGTCGCCGAGCGCGATGGAGAACGGATTGACTCCGGCGCTATACTCTTGCACCGGACCGAAGGTGCCGTCCCCTTGTCCGAGCAGCACGCCGACCTTACCCGGAATGTTACCGTACCCGTCGTTGGCCACTACCAGATCCGGACGCCCGTCCCCATTGACATCGCCTACGGCGATCGCCTGCGGGACGACGCCGGCGACAAACTGCACCGGAGGGCGAAACGTACCATCTCCATTGCCGATCAGAACGCTGACCTGCCCCGGTGTGGCCTTCTCGACAAAGTTAGCCACGGCCAGATCGAGGTGCCCATCGCCATTGAAATCACCCTCGGCAATGGACAGCGGACTTGGACCTGCCGCGAAATCGACCGCATTCTGGAAGTTGCCGCGCCCGTCGCCCAGAAGCACGCTGACGAACCCATCCTGGTTCGCCACGGCCAAATCGAGGTGCCCATCGCCGTTGAAGTCGCCCGCGACCACTGCGCGGGGCGTCCGGCCCACCTGGTAGCTGACCATCGGCTGGAAGGTGCCGTCTCCATTTCCCAGGAATACGCCGAGGCTGCTCGCCTGTTGTGAGAGCAGGTTGGAGTTCGCCACGGCCAAATCCAACTTTCCATCCTCGTTGAAGTCTCCGACTGCTATTCCGTAGGGAAAACTTCCGGCGCCAAAAACTCGTGGCGGCTTCAACTCGCCGGCCGAAGCCGCTCCCGCCATGAGGAACAGAAAGATACCGATTCCGGGTAAGTGACCACGCCAATGCGACCTGCGAGTTAGTTGACAGTACATGCGTTGGAGTCTCCTTAACAATGCCTGCCAGCAGCGGATCGCTGCAAAGCATCGCTTCTTACAGTATATGGAATCGAGCAGGCCGGACTGATCGGCAGCACCGTACGTCAGGGCTCGCGCCGCTGAAGAGCGCGCGCCAGAAGACCGGGTTCGAACCGACTCACGACGAAAAGCTGCGCGAAACATTTACTCCTTTCGCTTGACTGTCTTCCGCCGGCCAGGGGTTAGGTTCGTCATGTCCGATATTACCCATAACAGGCGATAAGGCCGCGGACTACCTGCCGTCTAGGCCGCTCAAACGGCCCTCACTTCCCGCCCTATCGCGCCGCTTCGATCAGCTTACGGATCGGCGGTTCCACGCTCAGCAGTAGTTCCCCTTTGGGCCGCTTGGCGCCGCAGCGGACGCTGTAGGGTCCTTCAAGATCTCCGACGCGCCAGTATTAGTTGGGGCGCACCCCGGTGGAATGCCACGGCTGTGAGGGGGATGGTCCGGATAGTGTCCGATATTGCGACACAACGTGCGAAGGAAAATCTCCAACAGCCTCTCTCGGCCAAGGACGCCAAGGAGGCGCCAGCGGTCGCCCTGTGAGGTTTTATGGCCATTGGGTCTTGGGGTTGCTCCAACACCGGGCGGGGAACATGCTAGTTCCCGACGGCGATGGTGACGGCGTTGGACATGACGCCCCCTATCGAGATAACCACGGGCACCGCTGCTCCGCCGGGCGCTCCCGCAGGCACTTGTGCATTCACTTGGTACAGCCCCACGTAACCCGGAGCGAGACCGGAAAAAGACACGTGCGCCGGCACGTTGCCGATGCTGACCGTGGGAGTCGTTGGCGTTTCGGCAAACGGGCTGTCCGGTGTCGGAGCACCGCTTGGCGGTTGATTGGTCACCGGTCCGAGACCAGTGCAATAGATCTGAATGAACGTACTCCCAGCCGTCGCCGGATTAGACGCATTGACCAGTTGATAGGCAGTGTCAAGAATCGCGCCCTGGCCTGAGCCTTCGGCGTTCTGACTGAAGATCGCTGGCGCGAACGGCGCGAGGCTCACCGTTTGGGCAGCGCTGCTTTCGGTGTTCAGAGTGGCAGTCAGGGTGGCCTGCGCTTGTCCCGCGAGTTCCCACGGCACCTGTAGGTTCACCTGCCCACCGGACGCAAAAAACAATGGTGCCTGCACCCCGTCATTGAACAGCAGTGATAGCCCTGCAAGGCTGATGGGGAGCGGATTCGTTGTGGCGCCGGACGGAGAAGCCAAGAGGAAGCTGCCGAACGCCGAAGCGATGCTGCCAGCGGCCACCGCCGCAGCATAACTTGCTGCGTTTACTATGCCACCGGAGTTGATTGACGGTGACTGCGATACGGCAGTAAACTTCCACACTTGGCCGGTAGCAACCTCGGCCACGTAGATGCTTTGGCTGGCATCTATGGCAATCCCGGCGGGAACCGAAAAACCGGTGGAAAACGTGTTCACGATGCCCATGGACGGGATCTCCGAGACTACATCCGTGTAACCGGCAACCAAGAGTGATCCCGAGAATTGATCGTAGGCGATGTCCAGCATCGCGGCATTGGAAGAGCCAAGGCCGGTCGCCCAAACTGTATTTCCACTCGGCGTTACGTAATAGACAATTCCCGCTATGTAGTCCTCGGCGAACAGGTGCCCCATCGAATCGAAGGTTATTCCTTGTAAGCTTTGGAAGCCACTGGCAAAGGTAGTTGGATTAATGAAACTCCCGGCTGCGTACTCGGCGATAAGCTTGGTGCCGTTATTGGCAAGATAAAGATTGCTATTGGCGTCCAGAGCCAGCCCGTCGGGGTGACCGGGAACAGGGAAGGAGGCGACAGTTTGTCCACTGGAGTCGAAGAGGGTAACAGGCCCGCCGTCATTGTCGGTCGTAACGTAGACGTTGCCCATCGAATCGACGGCGATGTGCTCCGGCGTCGCGACGGGACCGAAGGGGCTTACCAGACCAGTGGCTAGTTCAATTCTAGAAACCTTGTTTGCGTTGGATTCACATACGAGCAGATCGTTGGTGGTGGGTCTGTAAACGATGCCAGAGGGCCCCGAGAGCCCTGAAACGAGTAGCGAAACCGAATATCCAGGAAGAACCGGCGTCGGTTGTTGAGCACTTGCGGGTGAAGCGGCGAACAAGGTGAAACCGGCGAGGAGCACAAACACGAACGGGAGCTTGAGCGCAACGCAGCCACATTCTCGGGAGGGCATGTGATTCTTTTCCTTTTCTCCTGGCAACCCAAATACTAGTCCTTTCACCGCAAAGTGTAAAGGGGTCCGAAGGGTGCGAGGGACGGGATCGGCGTAACCGAACCGAGGGCTTGACCGGTCTTTCTCGTCGCCCGCCCGCGAAAGCGCCTGCAGACCCGCCGCAGCCACGGCCGAAAGGTCTTTCGAGATCTCCGGCGCGCGAGCATTAGTTGGCGCCGCGCGTGGAATATACCGGCTCACGCCCGCCTATGTCTAGAGTTCTATAATTTAGGTTTCGCAGACGCCGGAAAAACGATCCGCCGGTACCGGTAAAGGGTATGCTCGCCTTCCAGCAGTTCGAAGAAAGGCGGTACTCGTGCTACGGGCCGCTTTTTCGGAAGCGTCGTCGGGTCGAAGGAAGGGAGAGCAATGCGACCAGAACTTGACCATGCAGTTCAACGGTTACGCAACCTGTGGCAAAACATTGATGCCATGGAACGCCAGCGCATCGCGGACGCAAAGTGTGACGTGTTAACAGAATTCGGCCGTTACTTTCATCCGGAGACGCTGCACGTGCTAACGAAGGAACAGTTCCGACATTTCCTTCATATCAAGCACAATCGCCACTGGAGAAGTCTGGAGCGAACGAGACTGGTTGTATCCGATCACATTGGGAAATTGCGCAACGCGCTTTCTCTGCTAGTCGACGAGAACAAGTCTATCAAGGAGCGCTTCGACAGGCTCATGCCGCACGACCGCCCTGGCCAGATTCGGTACCTCAACCGCGGCGTCCTGACCCCAATCCTCCAAGTCGCCTACCCGGACAAGTATGGCGTGTGGAACACCATTTCCGAGCACGGCATGAAGGCAGTCAGCGCGTGGCCCACTATTCCGCTCAAGGCGAGCAGCGGCGACCGCTACTATCAGATCAATGAGAACCTGCAGTATCTTGCCCGAGAACTGGGCATTGATCTGTGGACGCTCGATGTACTCTGGACCAAGAAAGCACTTTACCCATAGCCGAGCGACATCCATCTGGCGAACGCGCTTATGCCACGAGTGCGCGATGCATGGCTTAGGAGTGCAAGTTCTTCTTGCGCACAACCCACGGAGAAGAGCTTTGAGGTATCGGATTCATCAAACCGCTATGGCTTTGAGCTGTTGCTCCAGTACCCGTGCACCTTGTGTAGTTCGCTGACCCAAAAGGCCATACGGTCCGATACATCAAGACCAAGATCTATCGCGCACTCATAGAAGCCCCCTCCCGGCTCCATGTCACCGTACTTGTGCACGACAATCACTGACAGCATTCCGCGCCCGCCTTGGGATTCCTGCTTGGAGATCTGACCGAGCATCGCGCCCATCGCTGGATCGTGAGGTTCGATGCGAATGCGCTGCAAGTTTTTGGAGAGGTCACTGTAAGTGATCATGCTTCGCGAACGCGCACGACGCTGCAGAATCTCCGTCATTTCAGCCTTTCCCAGGGTCCATTCTGCATCGGTGAAACCATAGGGCATACGAACCGATCCTAGCAGGTTACGCGGCCAGCGGAACAAGGAACCACCTTGAGAGATCGGATAGGATCGACCACAAATGTCCTGGCACTCAACCTTAACTTGCTGACTCCGACCTCCAAAGGTAAAGCCGTCATGGCTTCCGATATTGTCCATTCACAGGTGATAAGGCTGCGGGCACCCGCCGTCAAGGCCACTCAAACCGCCCTTACCGCCCACTCTACCGCGCCGCTTCAATCAGCCTTCGAACCGCCGGCTCCACGCTCAGCAGCAGTTCCCCTTTGGGCCGCTTCGCGCGATCGAGCAGCGCCATCTGCTGCTCCATCCAACCCGCCGGCGCATGCTGGGCCGCCTGCAGATAATCGAGCGCCTGCAAACCCGCCGCAGCCACCGCCGAAAGGTCCTTCGATATCTCGGCATCCTCCGCAAGCAGCGCGGAATGCGCCAGGACAGGAGCCAGCAGCGCATCGTTGTCGCGCCACCGCATCAGCCATTCCCGGATCATCGCCATGTCGGTGCGGGCATCCACCAGCGCCCCGAAGCGCCGCGCGGCATCGCTCTCCGGATGCGCCACGTCCACCAGCCGGTTTAGGGGCGTGAAGCTGGTGTAGGCATGGGCCTCGCCGCGCGCGTATTCCTTCACCGGCTCCACCACCTCGGCCAGCGTTCTCACCGGCGCTATCGGGCCGCCGTCCGCCAGCCGCTTCAGCATCCTCTCGTATGCCGTAACATGCGTCAGGCCGAGCCATTCCAGATCGCGGCTCACCACATCCAGCCGCCGGTACATGTCCGCCACGTCCGTCACCTCGCGCGGCGACCACAGACGCTCCGCGATCGCCGCCAGCCGCGGCCATATGCGCGCATCCACCAACTCGGGCGTGATGAATTCACCCCACTCGCACGCCTCCCCGCCCAGAACGCGCCGCTGCTGTTCGGGCGTGAGGTCTGCCGCCCCATCCGCCAGCGGATCGATGCCATAGTGATAGGCGGCCGAAAACATCAGATCCAGATAATATCCGTGGGACAGGATTCCGCTGACGCCCTGCCGCGCCGCGTCGGCCAGCGATTTCTGCCCGCGCCACGATTGCACGAGTATGTCGCGCGGCAGATCCGGGCTCAGAATTTCGTCCCAGCCGATCATCTTCTTCCCGTGCTTGGCGACCAGTTCCTGGACGCGCCGCGTAAAATACGTCTGCAGTTCTTCGTTGCTCTTCAGGCCGTGCGCCCGCTTAAATTCCTGTATGCGCGGGTTGGCGTCCCACTCCTTGCCGTTCACTTCGTCGCCGCCAATGTGGAAGTATTCGTCGGGGAACAGCGCCGCCATCTCGCCGATAAACGCATCCAGGAATTCGTAAGTCTCCTCGCGCGTGGGGTCCATCGCCGGATCGAAGACACCCCATTGCCGCTCGATCTGGTAGGGCTCCTGCCCGCTCGCCAGCTCCGGGTAGCCCACGAACCAGGCCGTCGCGTGACCGGGCATGTC
>Ga0187855_10000981_pt1 | contig 23535 bp, 31 predicted proteins | sample June2016WEW_8_10_2_FD_132969 | JGI IMG/M metagenome (GOLD analysis project Ga0187855, IMG submission 132969) | Peatland microbial communities from SPRUCE experiment site at the Marcell Experimental Forest, Minnesota, USA - June2016WEW_8_10 | ecosystem: Environmental > Terrestrial > Soil >...
CTAGACAACTGGTAAAATAGAAGTTACAACCCCCGAAGGAGATCACTTGCCCGATCAGGAAAACCCGCCGCAAGGCCCGCCTGCGCCCCCGCCAGGCCCGCAAATGCCGCTGGGGGGAGGCGATAAAAATCTGCTTCCCATCAACATCGAAGACGAGATGAAGCGGTCCTACCTGGACTACGCCATGAGCGTGATCGTGGGCCGCGCGCTGCCCGACATACGGGACGGCCTGAAGCCGGTGCATCGGCGCATTCTGTTCGGCATGCACGAAATGGGCCTCGCGCCTAACCGGCCCACGCGCAAGTGCGCCAAAATCATCGGCGAGGTAATGGGTAAGTACCACCCGCACGGCGATGCGCCCATTTACGACGCGCTGGTGCGCATGGCCCAACCTTTCACCATGCGCTATCCGCTGGTCGAAGGCCAGGGGAATTTCGGCTCCGTCGATGGCGATCCGCCGGCGGCCATGCGGTACACCGAAGCGCGTTTGGCGCGCATCGCAACCGCTCTGCTCGAGGACATCGACAAAGAGACGGTGGATTTCCGGCCCAACTACGACGAAAGCGAAAAGGAGCCCGAAGTCCTGCCCACGCGCGTGCCGAACCTGCTCATCAACGGTTCCGCAGGCATCGCCGTGGGCATGGCGACCAACATCCCGCCGCACAATCTCACCGAAATCATCAATGCCACCATCGCGCTGATCCAGCATCCCAACACGCCGCTGGCGAAGATCCTGGAGATGGTGCCGGGCCCCGATTTTCCGACCGGCGGATTCATCCTGGGCCGGCAAGGAATTATCGATGCCTTCACCAAGGGCCGCGGGCATCTCAAACTGCGCGCCAAAGCGTCCATCGAGCGGGTGGGCAAGGACCGCGAACACATTGTGGTCACGGAGATTCCCTACCAGGTGAACAAGTCCCGCCTCATCGAGCAGGCCGCCGCCCTGGTCAACGAGAAAAAGATTGAAGGCATATCGGAAATCCTCGATCATAGCGACCGCGACGGCACCCGCATCGTCTTCGAGCTGAAGCGCGGGGAGCAAGCCGAAGTCGTCCTCAACAATCTCTACAAGCACACGCAATTGCAGATCGGCTTCGGCGTGATCATGCTCTCCATCGTAAACGGGCAGCCGCGCGAGCTGGGCCTGGTCGAGTGCATCAAGCATTTCATCGAGCACCGCGTCGAAGTCGTGCGGCGGCGCACCGAATTTGAGCTGCGCAAGGCCCGCGACCGCGAGCACATCCTGCTTGGATTCCAGAAGGCGCTGCAGAACCTGGATGAAGTGATCCGGCTGATCCGCGCCGCGCGCGCGCCCAAAGAAGCGCGCGAGTCCATCATCGCCGCTTTCCAGTTCAGCGAGAAGCAGGCGCAGGCCATCATCGAGCTGCAGCTTCAGCGCCTGACCGGCATGGAGCAGCAAAAGATAGTCGACGAGCTGGCCGATATCCAGCGGCGCATCGCCGAGTATCTGGAGATCCTGGCCTCGGAAAAGGTGCTGCGCGACCTGATCGTCAAAGAGCTCAAGGACGTGCAGAAGGAGTTTGGCGACGAGCGGCGCACCCAGATCATCGAAGATACCGGCGAGATTCGCCTCGAAGATCTGGTGGCTGTCGAAGACGTGGCGGTGACGGTGACACACGGCGGCTATCTGAAACGCACCTCCGTCGATACCTACCGCAGGCAGTCGCGTGGCGGCAAGGGCCGTATCGGCATGGGCACGCGCACCGAGGACTTCCTGGAGCACTTGATCATCGCCTCCACCCGCAGCTACTTGCTCGTTTTCACTGACAAAGGGCGCGTCTACTGGCTCAAAATCTACGAGATTCCCGACGCGGCCACGGTGGGCAAGGGCAAGCATGTTTCGAACCTGATCAACCTGCAGCCGGACGATACGGTGAAGGCGTTCCTGGCGGTGCGCGAGTTCGTGCCGGATCAGTTCATCGTGATGTCCACCAAGCATGGAGTGATCAAGAAGAGCGAGCTGACCGAGTTCGACAATCCCATGGCGCGCGGCATCATCGCCGTGTCGCTCGATGAGGGCGACGAGTTGATCGCGGCCCGCCTGACGAACGGCAAAAATTACATCTTCTTGGGGTCTCACAACGGGCAGGCCATACGCTTCGCGGAGAGCCAGGTGCGTTCCATGGGCCGCCCGGCGCGCGGCGTGCGCGGCATGGATCTGGAGGAGGGAGATTACCTGGTCGGCATGGAGATTGTCGAAGAAGAAGGTCTCATCCTTTCCATTTCCGAGAACGGATTCGGTAAGCGCACCAGGCTGACCGATTATCGCTTGCAGTCGCGGGGCGGCAAGGGAGTCATCAATATGAAGACTTCGACGCGCAACGGCAAGGTTGTCGGCATTCTGTCGGTGAAGGAAGATACCGACCTGATGATCGTGACCAAGAACGGCAAAATCATCCGGATCGAGTCGGCCGAGATCCGGCAGGCGGGTCGGTCCACGCAGGGCGTCCGTCTCGTTCGGATGGAAGACGACGACCAGGTGGCGGCGGCGTCCGTCATACCGGAGGCGGAAAACGGCGAGGGCAAGAACGGCGAGAACGGGCAGCCGGATCTGCCGCTGCAGTAGCCTGCGCAACTCCCAGTCTTCGGTGGGGTGGGGCCGCGCTATCAAGATTGGCCGGATAACTTCGGTAAGGTGGGTTGCGCTGGCGCAGTATAGGATGTCACTCGCAATTCAGACGATATCGATGGTGCTTGACGGGTATCACACGCGGGCGAATCGAAGGAGGATACCTGGTAAAGCACTCAGTCCCGCAGTTTCTTCAGAATGTGCTTGGCCAAGTTTTCGTTGATCTCAGAATGTCGCGGCACTGGCTGGGAAACTCCGGTGCGTGGATTGCGATACCAGTCATGACGCCCGCCATGCCTCACTAGCACGCATCCGCGCTCGGCCAGACGGCGGACCAGATCCTGCTGCTTCATCCAAGCGCCAACTCCGCCACTCTCCGCACCCCAGGCACCGCGCCGCTTGTCAAGTCGTCAAACAGATCTTTGAGGTTTTCCTGAAGATCTTCCAAACTCTCGCCTTGCGTGAGGTAGTCGGGGAATTCTTCGAGATACCCGAGCCAGTGATCGGCATCTTGCCAATAAACGTAGCGAGCGGTCATGTCTTAAGTGTAAAGCAGCTTCGGTTGGAACTCCAGCGACGCCGCCGCGATCCAAGCGCAGAGCCTCGACGTAACGTTGTGCCGAAGAGTGCCAGTTGAAGATGTAGGAGGCTACGTCGGTATCGACGACGATCTGGCTCATTTCAGTGGCGGATTCGCTGCGGCCTCGCGTCGATCCGCATAGATCGCGGCGACGAAACGCTCGGTTTCGTCGTCCGGCGCCGGATCCACGTGCCGAAGGAGGTCCTCGATAGAGAGCGGTCCTGGATGGACGACGACAGGCTTACTTCCAGGTTCCCAAAGCGCTTGATTCTCGTCGTTCATTTGCGGCCTCCCCGAGTAGTTTATCGCATGCACGGGACGGGGCGATTCCACCTGTCCTGAAAGTCCACCGCCTAGTAACGCTATAATTTCTCTATGACCTCTCTGGTCGATCTCTCGAATCCGGCGCGGCTGCACGAGAAGCAGGAAAAGCTGTTTTCGGTGCTGCGCGGGCTGGAGCGAGTGATGGTGGCCTATTCGGGAGGCGCCGATTCGGCCTACCTGGCCTGGGCCGCGCATCAGGTGTTGGGCGGCAACGCTCTGGCCATAACCGCGGATTCGGCTTCCCTGCCCGAGTCGCATAAGCGCGATGCGGAGTCCTTCGTGTGGCAGTTCGGCATTCCTCACGACTACATCGCGACGCAGGAATTCGACAACCCGGATTACCTCAAGAACGACGCGAACCGCTGCTTCCACTGCAAGGACGAGCTTTTCACAACCCTCGAGGAACTCGGCCGGCAGCGCGGGATACAACATATTATCTACGGCGTGAATGCAGACGACTTGGGCGATTATCGCCCCGGCCAGAACGCCGCGAAGCTGCATCAGGCGAAGGCGCCGCTGGTGGAGGCGGGCCTCACGAAAGCGGAGATCCGGGAATTGTCCCGCATGGCCGGGCTGCCCACCTGGGACCGCCCGGCATCGGCGTGCCTGAGCTCCCGTATCCCCTACGGGACGCCGGTGACCATCCAGAATGTCAAGACCGTGGAGCGAGGCGAAGAGGAATTGAAGGCCCTCGGCTTCCGGCAGTTCCGTGTGCGCCATCACGGGGAGTTGGTGCGGCTGGAGATCGCCAAGGATGAGATGGCGAAGGCCTTGACGCCGGAGATGGCCCTGCGATTCACCGCGATCTTTAGGGAACTCGGTTTCCAATACGTCACGCTGGATCTGGAAGGCTACCGCCAGGGCGCCATGAACGAAGTGCTGAATCTCCGCAAGTAAACGCGAGGCGCGCCGGGCAGCCGTCAGTCATTGCGCGTCTTTCTCGCTAACGATCGCAGCAGGCGCGCCGGCCAAGTCAGCGCTCTGGCGAGGCGGAAGGTAGGCGACCCGGTAATGCCCGCGATCAACTCCGAGAATTCCAACTCGCGCTCATAAAGAAACCGCATGTGTGAGTCGCGGCGAGCGAGAAGCGTCCGTATCTCCGCGGCGTCCTCCTCGCGCAATGTGCGACCAGCCTGGATGTAGGATGGCAACGGACGCTGGTAGTATAGCGTGCCGTGCGACGGGGCGGTCTCCTGTGCAGGGCGATGCTTGGTATAGAAGTAAACCGCGATCGATTTGCGTGAGACCTCGCGGCCCAGCGGCGTCCGGATGCGGAGGAATCCGTGCCACGACGATTCGGTCGTCTCAAAAATCACCGCGCGATTGGCCAGTGGCAGGACGGTCGCTCGCTGTTCGCCGCTCTCCGCCCACGGCTCTCGCAGTAACTCCAGACAGCCGCCCCAGGCTCCTTCCCATTCCGGATTCAGAAAAACGATTAGATTGAGACGGCGGTGAAGCGGTTTGTGTGGGTGATAGTTGAAGTCCACGTGCGGGTCGAGTTCCTGGCCGTCCAGGTTTTCGTGCGTTCCTCCACCCACATATTCCGGATCGTAGAGCAAGCCCGTTATGCCCGTGATGCGGCTGAGGAGGGACAGGAATTCGCGGTCCCGCATCAGTCCGTCAAATCGTGCGTAGGCCGGTCCCAGCCGCGCGATCCTGGCGTTGACGGCTTTGCGCCCGAGCTCGCCGCGTTCGTTCTTCGCAAGGCGCGTGTCGAAGGCCGGAAACTCCGCGATCAGTTCCTGGCAGAACCGCGGATCCAGAAACTGCTCCACCACCACGTGCCGGAACGGCTGCGCGCACTTGAACTGGCGCTCGAAATCTTCGACGCCCTCGCGGACGCCCGGATGGAGCAAGGAAACCACCTTCATAGTTTAGCCGCCCCCGCGGGGTACTTTGCGCCGTGCCGTGTATAGTCGATGGCCTGTCGTCGATATACAGTATGCTATCCCTATGGACGCGTGGCGCTGGATCGCGGAACGCAAGATCGAGGAAGCCATGGCGGAGGGGGCTTTCACCAATCTTTCGGGCGCCGGCGCGCCGCTCTGTCTCGACGAAGACCCTTTCGTAGATACGTCTCTGCGTATGGCGCACCGGCTGCTCAAGAACAACGGATTCGCGCCGGCGTGGATCGAAGAGGGTAAGGACATCGATCGGGACCTGGAAACGCTGCGCGCCGATCTGCGCCGCGCGGCCGGGACGGGCGATCCGGAGCGCTTCCGCGAACGGGTGCATGCGCTGAACCGGCGCATCGTCGGCTTCAACTTGAAAGCGCCGGCGGCGGTTTGTCATAAGCTACCCGTTGATGCGGAAGGCGAGATCGCCCGCGGAGACCGGCGATGACGGCGCTGATCACCGGCGCATCCGGCGGTATCGGCGAAGAACTCGCGCGCATCTTCGCCGCGCACAAGCACGACCTGGTGCTAGTGGCGCGCAGCGAAGACAAGCTGAAATCGCTGGCCGACGAATTGTCGCGCGCGCACGGCATACACTCGCGTTTGCTGGCGGCCGATCTGACCGATCCAACCGTGCCGCCGAGGCTCTTCCAAGCGCTTCATGGACAGGGCGTCGCCATCGATGTGCTGGTGAACAACGCCGGCTTCGGAGCGCGCGGCGCGTTCGCGGAGATCGATTACGCAGTCGAGGCGCGCATGATCCAGTTGAACGTCGCCGCTTTGACGCATCTGACCCGGCTGTTTCTGCCGGAGATGATCGCACGGCGCAGCGGCAGGATCCTGAACGTGGCATCCACCGCGGCATACGTCCCCGGTCCGTTCATGGCGGTGTACTACGCCTCCAAAGCCTTCGTGCTTTCGTTCTCCGAGGCGCTGGCCGAGGAACTGCGGGGAACCGGCGTTACGGTAACCGCGTTGGTTCCGGGGCCCACTCAAACGAACTTCGCTTCAACCGCGGGCAACCAGGACTCGGTCCTGTTCCGCACCGGTTCGGTGATGAAGGCGCGCACCGTCGCGCAAGTTGGATACGACGGCCTGATGGCAGGCAAGTGTGTCGCGATCGCCGGCTTCAGCAACAAGCTGACGGTGCTTTCGACGCGGCTGGCCCCGCGCACGACGCTCGCCAAGATCGCGCGGAAGCTGAATAGCTGATCGGTGGCGCAAGCTTCAGCTTGCCGAACTTGCACCTTGAGGGCGCTCGCGGGTGCGGGTCCCGCTTGCTAACGCGCGCGGCTCCGATGGCTCACGCGCTGCTGTCCCGCGCTTGGCAGGCGAAAGCGCCTGCCCCACCTCGCGCCTATCATGCACCGAACCCGCTCCGCGCAGGCGGATCGACCCACGCGTTCAACTTTTCCGAACTGGTGATCCGCATACTCGCCGTGTCCCACTCGATCCGTTCGCCCGGAAATCGCTGCGCGATGCAGCCGAGCAAGAAAGCCTCTGTTACCGGACTCTGTATCTCGAAGTTCGCGAGCGGCGCAGGCGCTCCGCCTTTGCACGCCGCCACAAACTGGTCGATGGCCACATCTCGCGGACGCTCCCCACGCGGCTGCCGCGGCGGCGGCTGGTATTTCTTGGACTCCGGATAAACGCGCGGGCCGTTCCCGTTAAATCCGGCAACGATCATCCCCTTGTCGCCGACGTACATGATACCTTCGTTATCCTCGCCGGCCTGGAAGAAGTGCTGGTCCTCCGGACGCAAGCCGGCCGGCCGCTTGGGGCGCAGACCGCCGTCGTACCACGACATGCGCACGGCGGGCCGGTCACCGGTGGCCGGAAAGTCCAGGTGCACGATGGAAGCCTTCGGGAAAGTTTCGTCGTAAGATTCGCTGGAGCAGGACTCCACCCCCACCGGCGGCGTAAGACCCAGAATCTTGAACACACCGGCGAAGCTGTAGCAGCCCATATCGCCGAACGAGCCACAGCCGAAATCGTACCAACCGCGCCAGACGAACGGCAGATACGCGTGATTAAACGGACGCTCCGGAGCGGGCCCCAGCCACAGGTTCCAGTCCAGCCCTTCCGGGACTGGCTGCGCCTCTTTGGGCCGGTCGACGCCTTGCGGCCAGAACGGCCGGCTCGACCAGTTGTGCACCTCGCGCACATGCCCGATCGCGCCATCGGCCAGCCATTCCATGATCAGCCGCGTCGGCTCGCTCGACGGATTGTTGACCGGCAGCGACGTCGCCACTTTCATTTCGCGCGCCATCTGCGCCATGCGCCGCGCATCGCCGATGGTGTGCGTCATCGGCTTCTGACACAGCACGTGCTTGTGCCGCCGCATGGCCGCCAGCGAGATCGGCGCGTGCCAGTGGTCGGGTGTCGCCACGTAGACCGCGTCCACGTCTTTTTCCTTCTCCAGCAACTCGCGATAATCGTTGTACGCCGCGCAACCCTTGTCGGACGATCCCGATTTCTTTCGCGCGCCGTAATAAGCTTCGATCAGGCGCTTGGCCGGCTCGCGTCCGCCCATGCCGAGGCTCGTTCGGAACTCGTGCGTGAGTTGCACCTCGCCGGGCGATGCCAGATCCTCGCCCCAGCTTTCATAGCCCGCACCGAGCAACTTGCGCGCCGACTTCAGCAGGTCGTTCGAACCGTATTCCACGTAGTCTTTGCTATAGCGGTTGCAGTCGCACACCGCCACCACCTGCAAGTCGGGACGCGCCAGAAGCTCCATCGTGACCGCCTGGCCCTGCCGGCCCAAGCCGATGCTCGCGAGCGTGATCCGGTCGCTCGGCGGAACAAATGGAGCGCCCAGTACGTGACGCGGAACGATCATAAATGTCGCCGCCGCGCCGGCGAACGCGCGACGTGAAAGCTGACGATTATCCGAGCTGTCCATGGTGACCTCCTGTGCGGCGAAACAAGGGACAGAGCCGCACGAGAATCATTATAGTCCCGGTAGGCGAGAAAGGCTCGCCAACATCGACCGAAGCCGTCGATGTCACGACACGGCGACGCGGCGACACGGCGACGCGGGCCTTCTAGACAGATTTGCAGCGCGCCGCGAGCAAGCCTGTAGCCTTCGTGATGTCGATGTCGGCGAGGAGCAACCCTTCTTTACCGTATGGCTGGTAGCAAAGCAGCGTCCCGTCGGGACGCACCACCGCCGAAGTGGTCGGCGACCCGGCGCTTGCACAGTTTACCGTTGCGAAATAGCAGGTGTTCTCCGCGGCACGGCACAAGACCGCTTTCTCATGGAATGTGTTTGCAGGATCGGCGAAGGTCGAGGGCACATAACTGCCCGGTTCGGCTTCGTGGAAATGCGGGTGGAATACGATGTGTGCGCCGCGCCGCACGGCCCAGCGGACCGTTTCAGGATAGCGCCAGCCCTCATGGCAGATCGCGATACCAAATGTCAGCGACCCGGTTTGAAAAACCCGCCGCCCCGAACCGAACGAATAGGTGCCTTCCTCGGAAGGGTCGATTTGGACTTTGTCCTGGAAACCGGCGATCGTTCCATCGCGACTGACGACCAGTGCGGTAGCTAACAAGGCGTTATCGACGACCCGTTCGGTGCCGAGAACAACTGCGAGACTCGCCTTAGCAGCGGCCGCGGCAATGACGGACCACGCGCGCTCGAGGAACGCGGGATCAGGGGGCGGCACCGCCTTGCCCATTCCCCGGTAGCCGGGAATGTAGCATTCCGGAAAGCAGACGATGTCAGCGCGCTCGATGGACGCTTGCGCGATGGCGTGTTCGGCTAACGCGACCGACTCCTCGGGAGTCGCCGGGAACCGGATGTTGGCGAGTGCGATTCGAAATGTGTTCATCGGCATCCCAATTTTATCGCTTACGCGATTCCCAAATCCCCACTGGGCCATATCCTGCAAGCGGTGTCGATGCTCCTGCGGACCCACGTATCGTAGGAGGCCAGAACTGGGACCTTTCTCCCTATGTAGAAGGCTGTTGCTCGCGACGAATCACGTCCGTCGCTTTGATGTCCTTGCCGGCGCGGTTCCGCCGCAAGATCTAACTGATCTTCACCACATCGCCGCGTCCGATTGAGCGTAGCGCGGAGATCGCCGCGGGCACAAGCAGTTCCAAATCGCGTAGCCGGTTCGTTGGGCCACACAGAATTACCAAAGCAATTCTCCGTCCGGCGAGGTTCTGTGTATCGGGAATACTCTGATCGACCGTAATGAGAATATCGAAGCCGGCGGCTTCGGCTGCCTCCAGGAGATCGCCATTCTTCAGTCCGGCAAGACCGGCGAAGCGGGCCGTTTCACAATCGTGACCTGGAAACAGAAGCCGTAGGCGCTCATCCACGCACTCGTCGAAAAGAAGCCGCATCAGCCGCGTGCCAGTAACAGTTGCTTGGCGTCTTCCAGCGCTTCCAAGGCCATGGCGCGCGGAACTGTCGGGAATCCTTCCAAAAACTCTTCCAGGGAGTCGCCTCCCTCCAAGTAATCGAACAGAGTCTGGACTGGCACTCGCGTGCCTCGAAACACCGGAACACCATGCATCGTCTCCGGATCTCGTGTAATGGCTTGCGTCACGTTTCTATTTTCTCACGGCCGGGCAGATGGCGTTCAACCGCAACTACGTCAGTCCGAGCCCAACGCCTGCATCACGCCGACGCGCGGCGCGGCCGTCCTCGGTTTTCGCAGACCGCGCAGGTGCCTTTCCGGCTTGGCAGGGTCCACGCCCGCCCATGCGAATTTCGCCACCTCGCAGGGCGCGGGGAGCCTGCCTGGAAACCGCGAGGCGCTGCCTTAGTCAGGCATGTACCTGAGGCTTTTCGTCTTCTTGTAACCGGCGGGTACGGCGAAGACCAACGGGTCGACGGCGCCGGCCACGAACCCCGAAAATGCCGTTTCATTGACTCTGATGTACGTCAGGTCGGCGGGAATCATCACCTGCGGGTCGGGACCTCCGGGAAATCGTGGAAGAAAAAGTTTCTCCCCGAGTCTTTCGGAACCCGGGAGCGGTCTGGATTCGACGACATAGAGAACAGGGTAGCCGGGCAGCCCCGATGCCGCCCGGGCCATCACTCCGAAAGCCGATGTGTCGCCGGGTAAAGAAGTGATAGGCATTCCGGGAAACGCCAGGCTACATTCGCGGGACCACCTGGCCTGGAAGGCCGCGAGCTCGTCCGACGGAGACTTTGGCACTATCCACTAAATCGAACTACCGCCGACTCGGCGCCAGGCCACGCCTGTCGTGATCAGGTGGTAGTCTTCGACTCGGCGCCAGCCCACGGGGAGCGCGATCAGGCGGTATTCTTCGGCGGTTTGACCTTCGATCTGTTTCGTTTGGCCTGTTTTTTGAATGGCGGCCTCGTATTGGGGAGCCTGCCAGGAAGCCCAGTTGCGGAACAGCGCCGAAACTCGCTTCTGAGCTTCGTCCAGGCCTTCGATGCTATACGAGTGTGTCTTGGGCTGCATGATCGTTATGGTGCGCGCCTGTAGATCGAAAATAGTCGAGTCGTCCTTCCCGATCCGCACCAGCCGGCCTTCCTGCAGAACAATCTTGAAGGTTTCCGGCCGGGCACTCTCGAGAGGCGGCGCGTACATGTTCACAGGAATATCGAATACCGGAGGGTCGAGCGAGGGCACCCGCGAGGGCAGAAACAATAAGCTATCGAAACTTCCTGTCCTCACGGTTTGGTCGTATGTCACGCCGGCGAACAGCGGCAGCGTGATGGCGAAAGCCAGGGCGAGTATAGCACTCCGCCGCAGGGCAGGCGTCCGAGCTAAAGCAGGGCAGGGACGGCTTCGGTATGGCTCCGGGGTCAAATACGAAGCGGTTTCCATTTCCAACCTCTTAGCTGCCATCCATAATTATACCTGCAACCACGATTGCGGATCTGGTTATCTGGAATCGTCGTTTCAGTCTGGCTTATTACTAGAAATGACGCGTCACATCGCCGTACCCGCTGGCGCTCGTGCATACGTCGAAAAGGAGCCGCATCAGCCGCGCGCCGGTAACAGTTGCTTGGCGTCTGCCAGCGCCTCCAAGGCCATGGCGTACAGCCGCAACTACTTCAGTCCGAGCGCAACGCCTGCATCACGTCGACGCGCGCGGCGCGGGCGGCCGGCCACACCGACGCGACCACCGCGGCTGCCAGCAGCACGGCCGCAGATGCGGCCACCGGTACGGCGCCGGGCATCTTCATATCCAGGAAGTAGCTGCTGGCAAGACGCGCCAGCACGTACCCGCAGGCCGCGCCTGCCGCGACGCCCGCCGCCGCCATCACCGCACCTTGGGCGATGACATCCGCCAGCAGATGCCGCGGCTGAGCTCCCAGCGCCAGCCGAATGCCGAACTCGCGCGTCCTCCCGCTGACGGAGAAGGCCAGCACGCCTCCCACGCCGACAATCGCAATCGCCAGGGCGACCGCCGCGAATCCGCCAAATACCAGCGCGTTCAAGCGATCCGGCGTCAGTACTTCCGCGCGCACGTCATCGAGCGTCGCGGCGTGCTCCACCGGTTGGTCCGCGGACATCGCGCGAATTAAGCGCGTGATGGGCGACACCAGCGTGTACGGATTTATGCTGGCGTGAACGAACAGACGGCCAACCCAAAGCTCCTGCTGCCCCAGGGGATTGTATATGGTGAGGGCCGGACCCGGCACCACATTCTCGTCGTCCACATCGGCCACCACGCCGACGATACGCCGGGGCGCCGTGCTGACGTTGGCGAATTTCATCACGGGATCGGTCCACATGACATGCCGGTTGACCGCCTGCTGATTGGGAAACATGCGCTGCGCCAGGCTTTGGCTCACGATGACGACGGACTCGGCGCCGCGGCGGTCCCCATCGTTGAAATCGCGTCCCTCGATAAGCGGGACCCCCAGTGCCGCGAAGAACCCCGGCGAGATTGTGCGGAACCGTCCGCGGGGATCTTCTTCACCGGGTGCGCGGACGTGGCCATCCGCGGAGAACTGGAAGCCGGGGCCTAGGGCGCCCGCGTCGCGCCACGGAACATTGGTGCCCAGGGCGACAGCATCCACACCCGGGAGCTCCTTGATTCGCCGCATGGCCTCCTGGTAGAAGGCCAATACCTGATCGGGCGTCCTCCCGTACGACATGACGGGCACGTTCATCGCCAGCACGTGGTGGATGTCGAAGCCGGTCTCGACGGATTGCAGATCGAGCAAAGTCTTGAGCAGCATGCTGGCGCCGGCGAGCAGCACAAAGGATGCGGCGATCTGGGTCACGGCGAAGACCCGCAAGCGGCGATTGGCGCTGCCGGTGACCCGCAGGCTGCTGTTCGACAGACCGTATCCATGCGACGTATCGGCCGACGGCAGTCGCGGCACAAAAGCCAAAAGCACGGCCGCGACGATCGCCAGCCCGGCTCCCACCCAAAGCATGCTGGAATCGACTGTTAAATCGAGCGCGCGTACCGAGAAGCGGGCGGCGTAGCGGGCCAGGATAGCTACCATCGGCCGCGCGCCCAAAACGCCAAGCATGGCGCCGGCGCCGCACAGCAGGAGGCTTTCCGCCAGCAGCGTGCGGCGAAGCGCGCGGTTATTTGCGCCGAGCGCCGCGCGGATGGCCAACTCGCTTTCCCGCCGCACCGTCCGTGTCAAAATCAGGTTCGCGACGTTCGAGCACGCAATGACAAAGACCAGCACCGACGCCGCCATCAGCACCAGCAGCACGGTCCGCGCCCGCGACGTGATCTGGTCGCGCAGCAGCACCGCGTGGATCCGGGAGTCCCCTCTGGCCGAGTACGCTTCGGGATGTTCTTTGACCATCGCGCCGTAGACGGTGTTCAGTTCAGCCCGTGCCGACTGAAGATCCGCGCCGGGCGCCAGCCGCCCGAACAGCTCCGTCATGCGGTGGACCCGCCCGGTCACCATGGTCGCCGACAGATGATGCGGGCTGGTCACGACGTTGGCGATCATCTCCGTTTCCGCCGGGTACGGGATGGATGGTTCCAGCACGCCCACAATGACGGCCATGCGGGTGCCAAGCCGGATGGACTTGCCGAGAACGGACGGATCGCTCTTAAGCGCCGTCGTCCAGAAACGGTAGGTCAGTACCACCGCACCCGCGGCGTTCGGGCCGTCGTCTCGCGGGCCGAGCAGCCGGCCGAGCACGGGGCGCAGCCCCATCACTTTGAAGTACGATCCGCCCACCACGCCCGACCGAACCTCGCGCGGCTCGCCGAGTCCGACCATGGTAAATCCGATGGTGGAGAAGTCGCCGAACTCGCTGACCGTTTTTACGCGCGCGCGCAGATCCTGAATCTCCGGCACCGAGAACGTCGCGTTCTCGATCTCGCGCGCGCTTTGGCGGATGTAGATCAAGCGGTCCTCATCGCGGTTGACGAGCGGCCGCAACAGGATGCCGCGCACCAGGCTAAATATGGCCGCATTGGCGCCGATGCCGAGCGCCAGCGTGAGCACCACGGTGATGGTCAGCCCTTTGGTGCGCGCCAGCGAGCGGACTGCGAATTTCAGGTCGCGCGAGAATGTGCCAAACAGCTCGAACTGGTGCGGGGGTTTTGTGTAGCTCTCGGTCATTGAAGTTTGCTCCTTCCGGTCCGGGATCGTTTCAATTAGACATCCGGCTCTATTTTTATGTCGAACGGGCCGCCGCGAAATCGACATGCGACGGACGTTTTTTTTAGTTGCGGTAAACTGAAGTTCACCGCGGCACGCTGAAGGCGTGCGCCACGTCAATCTTCATCGGACTCGGCGAGCAATTGGCCCAGTCTATCAAACCGCCGTTCCCAGATCGAACGGCGATCTTCGATCCATTGTTCCGCCACCGAAAGTCCCGCGGGTTCGATGTGGCAAGTACGCACCCTGCCGGCCTTTTCGGTGTGTACCAGCCCGCTTTCCTCCAAGATTTGCAAGTGCTGAACTACCGCGGCCAGAGTGATGGCGAGCGGCTTTGCCAACCGCGAGACCGAAATGGGGCCTTCGCTGAGCTTCTCCACAATTGCCCGGCGGGTGGGATCGCCGAGGGCGTGGAAGACACGGTCGACGTTAATTTTCTTGCGAGGCATGGCCCGTGCGTTTCCAGCGCACTCTCCAGTTAGCGCGTCAACTCCTTTGCCAACTGGTCGAGGAACTTACGCCAACCTTCCTCGCGCATTTGAGGACCATCGGCGCCCTCAAAGAACGCTGCCTGTTCTGTGAACACGAGGTTGGCCCCATTTTTCGCCGGCAAGAACTCGAACGTCGCCAGAGACGCCGAGATACGCCGATCGCCGATGGTCATGGTATAGGCAATTACAATGCGGCGGTTGGGCACAATGTCCCGATAAGTGGTGTCGTTCGTAACCGCGAGACCCTTGATCGGAGTATCTTGCCGGGAACGAAAACGGGAACGCTCGATGCCTCCGACTCGAAAATCCATCTCAAATTCCTCGACTTCGAGGCCGCTATCTTCGCGAAACCAGCGGCGCTTCTTGGCCGGGTCGGCGAAAGCGGCGAACACTCGTTCCGGCGTAGTGGGATAACTGCGTTCGATAACGAATGTGCTGTGGGTAACGGATCGCTCTTCCATGCTCTTCCTTCCTTCCTTCAAGATTAATTAGTCAAGTACATACTTAAGTATCCACCAGGCGGAGCGAATTGTCAAGTGGGTACTTAAGTATTTTTAGGGTTGACTGGACTCCGGACTGCGCCGGCAGGAGCGCCCGGCCTACCCCCAAAAGTGGCGGCCATAACCATATCAATGCTCGATATAATCGATGTATATATGAAGCCGCTCCTGATCCAGTTGGATGAGCCCACCCTGAAGGCCTTGAACCGCGTTGCCGCGCCCGGAAAACGCAAGCGGTCGGAGTTCGTTCGACAAGCGATTCGCAACGCCATCCGTCAGGCGGAGTATCACGCCATGCGCGAAGCCTACCGCTTGCAGCCCGATTCGACCTTGGATGCCGACGACTGGTCCACGCTCGAGGACTACAAACCATGAGGCAGTTCGAGATTTGGTGGGCGAACTTGCCCGCGCCCGCGGGACGGCGCCCCGTGCTCCTGCTGAGCCGCAATGACGCCTATCAATACCTGAGCAAATTCATCGTCGTCGAGATCACCACAACCATCCGGTCCATTCCAGTGGAGGTTAGAGTTGGCCGGCGTGAGGGGTTGCCTTCGACCTGCGTCGCCAACTTCGACAATGTCCGCACTGTCGCGCGCCAGTGGCTTGATTCCCGGGCCGGTGCATTGTCGCGATTGCGGCATCGCGAGGTGAAACATGCACTGGGATATGCCCTCGGATGGGACGAATTGATCGACTTAAATTCGAGCTCGTTCCACTGACCGAAGGATATCCCGGCGCGAAGGCATGGCCCAGCAGGATGAAGGCGCTGCCCTCGCCTATCATGGAAGAATATGCCCAACCTTCGTCGCGCCACCTTGCTCGGATTCCTCACCCTCCTCCTCGCGGCCCTGGCCGCCGCTGCGAAGCCACCCAAACTCGTCCTGGCCATCGTGGTGGACCAGTTTCGCTACGACTATCTGACACGCTTCCGCGCCGATTACCACGCGGGCTTCGACCGGCTGCTGACCAAAGGCGCCGTCTTCACCAACGCGAATCTGGAGCACGCGCCCACCGTCACGGCGGTCGGCCACAGCACCTTCCTGACCGGCGCGACACCTTCCATGAGCGGAATCGTGGGCAACGATTGGTACGACCGCGAGGCCGGCAAAGTGGTCACCAGCGTCAGCGACGATTCCGTCAAGGCGCTGGGCGGCAGTGGCGAGGGCGCTTCACCCAGGCGGCTGCTGGTGAGCACCGTCGGTGATGAGCTCAAGATCGCCCACGGCGGGAGCAAGGTCATCGGTATCTCGCTTAAGGATCGCAGCGCGATCCTGCCTGCTGGTCACATGGCCAACGGCGCTTACTGGTTCGATGTGCAAAGCGGCAGTTTCGTCAGCAGCACTTTCTATTTTCCGGACCTGCCCGCGTGGGTCAAGGAATATGACGCGAGCCGGCCCGCGGACGGCTTCCGCGGAGCACACTGGCTGAACCACACCTTGCCGGCCGATACAGCCGCAGTCTATTCCGCCCTCGAAGGAAGTCCATTCGGCAACGATCTGGTGGAAACTTTTGCGGAGCGCGCCATACAGGCCGAGCAGTTGGGCCAGAGGGGCGCCACCGACCTCCTGGCCGTGAGCTTCTCCGCAAACGATTACGTGGGGCACGCGGTGGGACCGGACGCTCCCGAAGTCAAAGAAATGTCCATCCAGACCGACGTCGTCATCGGCAAGCTCTTCCGCTTCCTGGATTCGGTTATGGGGATGAGCAACGTGCTGGTCGTGATGACCTCCGACCACGGTGTGGCGCCCTTGCCCGAAGTGGCTGCCGAGCGCAAGATGCCGGGTGGACGTGTGCCGGCGGGAACCGTGCGGAAGACGGTGGAAGCGGCGCTGAACCAGAAGTACGGAGAGGGCAAATGGGTTGTGGGCTCGTCGGACTATCCGCTTTATTTGAACCAGGAGCTGGTCTCGCAAAAGAAACTGGATGCCGCCGAGGTGGAGCGCACGGCGGCGGACGCGGCGCGGCACATGGCCCACGTGTTTCGGGTATACACGGGAGAGCAGCTCAAGAGCGGAGTCGCGATGGAGGATCAGGTGGGCCGCCGCGTCATGAATGGATTCTACGGGCCGCGCAGCGCGGATTTGTATGTGTTGCTGGAGCCTTACTGGCTGCCTTATGCCAAGGGCACCACGCACGGTTCGCCCTTCGGTTATGACGCGCACGTGCCGGTGATCTTCATGGGACCGGGCATCAAATCCGGGCGGTTTGACGAGCCGATCGCCGCCAACGACATCGCGCCAACCCTGGCGACGTACCTGGATGTGGAGACGCCGAGCGGGTCTGTGGGGCGCTGCCTGGCGGAGATCCTTGTCGAGTAGGGGCCGCGCACGGTTATAATCTCATCGATAGGAGATCAACGTATGGAATTGCGTCCTTTACACGACCGCGTGGTGATCAAGCGCATAGAAGAAGGCGAGACCAGGCGCGGTGGAATCATCATCCCGGATTCCGCCAAAGAAAAGCCGCAGCATGGAGAAGTGCAGGCGGTGGGCAGCGGCAAGCTGCTGGAGACCGGCGAGCGCATGCCGCCGGACGTCAAGGCGGGCGATCGTATCCTGTTTGGCAAATACTCCGGGTCGGAAATCAAGCTCGATGGCGAAGAGTACCTGATCCTGAAGGAAGACGAGATCCTGGGGGTATTGGAATAAGCCGGCGAGCAGCGCTCGCCTGCGCCGGCAGGCGTGCGGCAGGCAGGAGTACCTGCGCCACGCTTGGGCATGCCCTATCGTGTGCTAACCTGAAGCTTCACATATTTCACAAGGAGTTGCTTGCGCATGTCAGTAAGCTTTGAATTGCGACTGGCCGTGGCGTGTTTCGCCTTTTTTTCCTGCAGCATCGCCGCGTTCGGCCAGACTAAAGTGGGCGTCGTCAGCCTGCAGGGGGCGGTCCTGCAATGTGCCGAGATCAAGAAGGCTTCGGCGGATATGGAAACCAAATACCGGCCGCGTCAGCAGAACATGGAAAAACTGCAGAAGGAAATTCAGGGCATCGAGCAACAGTTGCAGACCAATGCCGGCAAGCTCACGTCGATTGCCCAGGCGGATTTGACCGCGCAGGGCCAGCGCAAGCAGCGCGAACTGCAGCGGATGAGCGACGACCTGCAGGCAGACGTCACCGCCGACCGGAACGTAATCCTCACGCAAAGCAGCCGCAAAATGCAGGAGGTCGTGAAGAAACTGGCCGACGAAAAGGGGCTGGACGTGGTGGTGGACATTCAAAGCACGGTATTCTTCAAATCGGCGCTGGATATTACGGCCGAGGCTGTGGCTGCGTACGACAAGGCCTATCCGGCAAAATAGGCGCGGGCAATGCCTGGCTATCTCGATCAATACGGGGCCGGCGACGAGCGCCGCGAGAAGCGGAATAAACTGATCCTCATCGGCGGCATCGCGGCCCTGGCGGTGTTGTTCCTGTGGTTCTTCTTTTTCGTCTGGGACAAGACTGAAATCGTGCGTGCGCAGCCGGTGGCGCGGCTGGCGCAGGTTCTGCGCAACCACCGGCAGGAGAGCCGCGTAAAGGGCTTCCTCGACCTCTTGAACCGCCACGACTACCAGGCGGCCTATGTATTGTGGGGCTGCACGGCCGCGAACCCGTGCAAAGACTACGCCTTCCCTGAGTTCATGAAAGACTGGGGTCCCGACAGCCAGCGGAGCACCACCTCGTACGCGATTCCCAAAAGCCGTTCCTGCGGCTCGGGCGTGATCGTGACGGTGGATTTCGGTCCACACCAGGAAGATGCACTCTGGGTGCAACGCAACGATTTGACGATTGGTTTTTCGCCGTTTCCGGATTGTGCGCCGGGATCCTGATTTCGGGCCTCGGCCCGCGGCATAGAATCGGCCCGCGGCATAGAATAAGAAGAAGGACTGGAACAGCATGGGCACAACAGTGGCGGGTTTGGAAGGCGTGGTTGCCGGCGAATCGGAGATTTGCTACATAGACGGATATGCCGGCATCCTCAGCTACCGCGGTTACAACATTCACACGCTGGCGGATAATGCGACGTTTGAAGAGGTCATTTTCCTCCTCTGGAACGGATGGCTTCCCAAACGCGCGGAGCTGGAGCAGATCAAAAAGGACCTCGCCCAAAACCGCGGGATTCCCGCGCCCGTGGCGGATTTTCTAAAGAGCGTGCCCCAGGGCAGCCCCATGGATGTGCTGCGCACGGCGGTTTCCATGCTCGGCATTCACGACCCCGAAACGCCAGACATGACGCCGGATGCCAACGCCCGCAAGGCCCTGCGGCTGATGGCGCAGACATCCACCATCGTGTCGAGCTTCGACCGGCTGCGCAAGGGCCTGCACGTGATCTCCGGCGATCCTGGCATGGGCTTCGCCGAAAACTTCCTGTACACGTTGACCGGCAAGCGGCCCGACGAATTGATGGAGCACGCCTTCGACGTCGCCTTGACCCTGCATGCCGACCATGAATTGAATGCCTCCACGTTTGCCGCGCGCGTAACCGCCGCCACGCTTTCCGACATCTATTCCTCGATCACCTCCGCGATCGGCGCCCTGAAAGGTCCTCTGCACGGCGGAGCAAACCAGGATGTCATCAAGATCCTGCTGCAACTCAGCAGCGAGGAAGCCGCCATCGACCGCGTGAAGAGCACTCTATCGCGAAAAGTGAAGATCCCCGGTTTCGGGCATCGCGTGTATCGCACCGAGGATCCCCGGGCCACGCACCTCCGCGTGCTTTCCGAGGAACTGGGAAAGCGCACCGGCCATGAGAAGCTCTTCCGTCTGTCCAAAGCCATGGAAGAGACCGTGAAGGCCGAAAAAGGGCTGATCGCCAACGTGGATTTCTACTCGGCTTCCACCTATTATGCGCTGGGAATTCCGGCGGATCTGTTCACGCCGGTCTTCGCAGTGAGCCGCATGTCCGGGTGGACGGCGCACGTGCTGGAGCAATACAAGAACAACCGCCTGATCCGCCCGCGCGCGGAGTATAAGGGCAATCCGGATGGCATGAAGTGGATTCCCATGGAACAACGCTGACATGGACGAGCGCGCATATTACACCGAATCGCCGACGACCAAGCCTGCGTCGTTGTGCTGTCCGCATTGCAGATCCGCCGAGACCTACGAGCTGCGCTGGATGGTGCGCAAGAAGAAAGACCGCCTGCCGCCCGGCGCCGACGAGCGCGACCGCGCACGGTTTGCGAAGTCCCAGAGCTACATGGTGCTGCTGGACGACAAGGTGGCGTGCAAGAATTTGCGCTGCCGGAAGCGGTTCGACATATCGGGCGTGAAGACGATGGCGTTTTTGTAGCGCGGGCTGCACGGTCGGGCTCCGATCGGAGCCGCGTGCCAAGTGTCGTGTCCCAGAAATACGTGAGCAAAGCCTGCCGATCTTGCTGAGGATCGAGTCAACAGCGGCGGTCCAGGCGTGGGTCATTCGCCGATGGGATAGTTGGCTGGATCGAGGCCCGGCAATTGCGGCAGTAAGGGGCGTATTTCCTGATTGGTGTACCCGCGCAGTTGCCGGCTGAACATGACCAGGACGGCGAACAGGGCCTGCACTCTGATGTCACCAAAACGCAGGGCTGGGGCGCGCTGCCCTTCTACTGCAAAGAATACCCGGCCCGTGACGGGGCATCCCAGCACCTGGGTCAGGGAGGACTCTGCCTGGAGGATGGACACCTGATACCGGTATCCCGGCTTAGATCGGCCGCGGTGTAGGGATGCGGCAACAACCGTAGCCACTTGCGCAGGAGCGCATCGATTTTTTCCGCACTGAGTCCGTCGCAGATGGCTTGCAGCCGCTTCGGGTGGTCGCAGCTCAGCACTCCACTGTCCAGAGCCTCGAACCCGATGTTCTTCTTCGCCAGTTGCTGTTTGGCGTACTCATGACCGTTGATGCACAGCTTCGCCGTGTAGGGGAAATAGCTGCTGAACTTCAGAAAGAAGGACCGAAGTCGCGGTCCACGCGATAGGCGCAAGGACGGCCATACGCTGGCGTTCTCCATCCTGGTCAACAACTACAACGCCCCGGTTTCCGAGGTGCATGCCGTCATGGATCGCATCTGCACCCTGATGCTGCAGTAGACCCCGCCCGGCTGCTAAAATCGAACCAATGCCTATCTACGAATACAAGTGCCAGGATTGCGGAACGAAGTTCGAAAAGCTGGTCCGGAAGATGTCCGACGGTGCGGGCCTGGAATGCCCCTCCTGCGGCCAGCAGCATCTGCGCCAGGAGTTTTCCACCTTTGCCGCGCGCGCCGCCGCTCCCAAGCAAGCCGACGGCCCGGTGTGCCCCAGCGGGCGCTGCAGCAATCCCGGCATGTGCGGCATGAACATGAACTGAGAGGGCCGGGGACGCCCGGCGCGTCATGCAAAAAAATTTCCTGGTGACGGTCGGGGAGTACACTTCCCTGGCCTTCCTGTTGCCGGCCGCCACCTTCGTCGGGTATGTGATCGGCTACCTCCTGGACAAGCTGTTTCACACGCACTTCCTCTATATTCCGTTCCTGATCCTGGGAATCGCCAGCGGCTTCGTGCAGCTCGTGCGGCAGCTCATGCGGGACACGCGGGACAATGGATCCTGATCAGGCGCACTTCGATGCCGCGCTGCGGCGCATCACCCGCGGCAGCCTCGCGCTCGCCGCCGCCGGCTGCGTGGTCTGCCTGATTCTGCGGGGCTGGACCGCAGCGGTGGCGTTCCTGCTGGGCGCCGTAGCATCGTATCTGAATTTTCGCTGGCTGAAGAAGTTGGTGGACGCGCTTGGCGGCGCCGCCCACACTCGGCCCAGCCCGCGCTTTGCGATCCTGATCGGCCTCCGCTATTTGCTGTTGGCGGCGGGAGCTTATGTTATAGTGAATTTTACCGCCTTAAGCCTGCCGGCCGCCCTGACCGGTCTGTTCGTTCCGGTTGCCGCCGTCATCTTGGAAATCATGTTCGAACTGGTATATGCATCATAGGGAAATCTGGCTCGCCAAACTTTTCAACGATTATCTGCCGGGAGTAGGCAACGCCTTTCTGAAGCTCGTGGGTATGCCGGTGGAGCCGCGGCCCTGGGCCGGCTTCATCGTCATGCAGCTCCTGGTGGTTCTGATCCTCATCGTGCTGTTTGCCTTCCTGCGGCCGCGCCTCTCGATGGACCGGCCCGGCAAGCTGCAGCACTCTCTCGAGCTCATATATGAATTTGTGCACGGCGAATCCGAAAGCGCGGTGGGCCACTCCGGTCCACGCTATATCGCGTTCTTCGGCACGCTGTTCCTGTTCATTTTGTCCTGCAACCTGATCGGCATCATCCCGGGTTTCGAATCGCCCACCATGATTCCCTCGGTTCCCGCGGGCTGCGCGATTGCGACTTTCATCTATTACAATGTGGCGGGCGTTGAGGCGCAGGGTGTCTTGAACTACTTGAAGCAATTTGCCGGCCCGATGCTGGTGCTGGCGCCTCTCATGATCCTCATCGAAATTACCAGCCACCTCGCGCGCCCGCTATCCCTCACCGTGCGTCTTTATGCGAATATGTTCGCGGGCGAGAAGGTCACTCTGGTGTTTCTCAGTCTCACTTACTTCGCTGTCCCCGCGGTGTTCATGGGACTCCACGTTTTTGTTTCGCTGCTGCAGGCTTACATCTTTATGCTCCTCACCATGATGTACGTGGGTGGAGCAGTATCGCACGAGCACTAATACCGGCTTAATGCCGCCCCTTCAGCGTGAGACCGGCTGCAAGAGGATGACGGGAACCACCTCCTGGGGGCGATCTTAAATCGAAGGAGCAAGTCAGATGAAAGTAAAGTGGATCTTACTGGCGTTGGTGCTGTTTGTGTTCGCCACGCCGATATTCGCGCAAGGCACGACGCCCGCTGGCGGAACCAATTGGGTGGCGATCACTTCCGGGTTCGCCATGGCCATCGCTTCCGGAATGTGCGGCCTGGCGCAGGCCAAAGCCGTGGCAGCCGCCGCCGAGGGCATGGGGCGCAATCCCGGCGCAGCGGCGGCGATTCGGTTCGCCCTGCTGCTGGGTTTGGTGCTGATCGAATCGCTGGCGTTGTATACGCTGGTCATCATCTTTGTGAAGGTTGTGTAACGGTTGTGGCGCACGCTTCAGCAGGCTAAAGCGTGCGCCACGCACCGTCTACTTCGCCTGCATGTACCAAGGCATGTTGATCACGAGGATGCGATCATTCCCCTTGAAATAGAGCGTGGTTTTCAAGGCTGCGCCGCGCTGGTTGTGCAGGAGGTGGTAATACCAGTGCCGCTCGACGATCTCGGGAATCACGACGGCGATCTGTCGATCGGGGTTCTTTGCCGCTAGATCCAGCACATAGTCCACGATCGGGGTAATCACGAAGCGGTAAGGCGATGGAATGACCGTGAGCTTGGGCGGCTTCATACCGAGCTGGCACGCCGGATCTTCAACGAAGCCGAACCACTGTTGCCGCAGGTAGGACGTGCGCTCGCCGGAGTCGATATGCAAGGCTACCACGTCCGGCGATATGGTGAGGGCGAAGGTGAGAGCCCGCTGGGCGATCTTGCTCCAACGGTCCACCGGCACCACCACCAGCGGCGGAGAAAAGCAATGTAATTGCAGCGGCGACTGGCTGCCGACCTCCAGCCCCACC
>Ga0187855_10000985_pt1 | contig 23518 bp, 14 predicted proteins | sample June2016WEW_8_10_2_FD_132969 | JGI IMG/M metagenome (GOLD analysis project Ga0187855, IMG submission 132969) | Peatland microbial communities from SPRUCE experiment site at the Marcell Experimental Forest, Minnesota, USA - June2016WEW_8_10 | ecosystem: Environmental > Terrestrial > Soil >...
AACTTAGCCTGGTCAAAGAACGTGTACTGTTGCTGGTAGCGCAGCATTTTGATGGCGGGTTCGCCGAGGATGGTGAAATAGAGCGCCGGGCGCTCCGGCGTCGCGTTGGCGAATATGATTTGGTGCGCCAGCGTGGTCTTGCCGCTTCCCGGGGCGCCCGCGATGATATTAAAAGAAAATTCCGGCAGACCGCCGCCCAGGATTTCATCAAGGCCCGGGACCCCGGTCGGCAGTTTGTTGATTTTCACTTTACTTGCTGTGCTCAAGCTTTCCCTCTTTCTCGGAAACTTGCCCGTTGAAGGCGGCCTCGGGCCACACATCCTGAACCAGGCGCAACGTTAAACCTTCGCCAATGAACGTGAGAAGCAGCCCGAGTAACTGGGCAATGAGAATGGCTCCTCCGTCGCTGGCCTGTTCCTTGCCAGTTTGTGCCGCAAGCTCATCTAGACCTTTTACGGAGCCATCCGCCGCTACCTGTACCGCGCTAAGACTGGGGGCTTCCGCTCTGGCCAGCGTCAGAGCGCGAGAAAGGAGCGAGCGAAAACCGGCAACTCCCGCGAGTGTAATCAGGGGCCGGCGCAGCTTCGCACAGACGCGAAAAGCCGCAGGCTCCGCAGGCTCGGAGTTCTCGCCCGTAACGGCTTCGTAAGTAAGAAGGCGTTGGGCCAACTGTCGCGGCTCTGGAAGACTCACGATTTCCTTTTCCGTGCAAAGCGCGAACCCCGAACTCAGTTCGGCTTGGGGCTTTTGATTGCCGCCACTACCGCCAATACCGTCGCTGTGTTTAGAACGTTTCCCGAGAGAGTCATCAGCGCGTCTGTGACGGGCGGATATTGCTCCGCCAGTCTCTCGAGACGTGCACTGACGCCTTGGAGATCATCGACTTCGTTGACGATCGCTTCAAAACCGATGGGCATACCGCTCTGCGAAACGAACTTAAAGTCCGGGAGAATTTCAGATGTCACCAGCTGCAACGTCACAGCTTCGCCCACAACTCGGACAAGCAGCCCGAGTAACTGGGTAATGAGAATGATTCCTGCCTCCCTGGCTTGGTCCGCGTCGACTTGCGGCCGAAGTTCGTTTAGACCCTGTAAGGAACCATCCGCCGCAACCTGTACCGCGCTAAGACTGGGAGCTTCCACCCTGGCCAACGTCAGAGCACGAGAAAGCAGCGAGCGAAAACCGGCAACTCCCGCGAGTGTAATCAGGGGCTGGCGCAACCTCTCACAGACGCCCAAGGCCGCGAATTCCGCCGGCTCGGAGGTTTTGCCCGCAGCGTTTTGGTAAGCGAGAAGGCGCTGGGCCAAATCTCGCGTCTGTAGCGGAATCATCATTACCGTTACCATGCAAAATCCGCGTGAACAGCTGGACCTGAAACGTTCAGCCTAATATTACGCGCTTGAGAGTCGCTCGGATAGGGCGTGCGCCTGCTTCATCGGATTCTGTGGGCGCGGTGCCCGCCGTGGATCATTGTTTAGCCGCTGTCCCGCAATCGAGATGACGCGGCCCGCTAGTCGTGGAGAACGACGTTGAGAAGTGAACTGTGAACCTGTAACCCGCCTTCTGCGCCCCCGGCTTAGTCAATGAACCCCAATTTCCTAAACCGGTTCATGAAGAAGCTCACCTGCGAACGAGTCGTGCCCGCCATCTCTGCCAGCGTCTCTGGACTGATCTTCGGAATCACGGATACAGGAATCCCTTCCTTGCCAAAATGAGCGAGCATAAGAAGGACACGGGCCAGCCTTTTCTCGCTGGAATTAAAAAGTTGGTCAACCAGATCCTCTTCGTACTTGATGTTCCGCGTCAACAAATGTGCGACGAACAGATCGGAAAGGGCGTTTTCCCTGTGACGGATTGCGCTGCTTTGGGCACGATTGCGGCAAATTGCACCAAAACTGCGGCAATCGCGTGGACGAACATCAAGCGACTGGTGCGCTTCCTAAGTCAGCCGACAGCACCGGTTCTGCCGGCCACTACTTAGTCGAACGGGGGCAAGAAAACCGACGCCGGCCTGCTCGCAGATCAAAAGGCGTTCTGTTGAGGGACTTTTTCAACACCTACTATCGATTACACTCATTGCGGCAGCTATCGGTATGCCGGTTCAGACAGCGAAATTAAGAAAAAGTTGAAGAAGGCAAAATGCAAAGAAGCTATTGAAGAATTAAGAGAATAGCGCGCATCGCTCTGGACTCGGCGCTCAGTTGGCGACAAATCGGCGGAATCCGAAACATTCGTGCATATTGGATGACGATGTGAGACCGCTGATTGTGACCGCGAGCAACTGAGAGTCAAGTCGCTGCGACAATGATTGGCGAAACATCGCCATTGCACTCAAAACCTCCAATCGGGTCGGGCGAAACGGATTGCTGGAATTTTGTGACGTGACTTGTGACGTAACCCTCGCATCCATCCCCCTGCAAGTGGCTGTAAACGCCTGCTACGCTAGCCAAGTCGATTAAGGCTGAAATCGACATAGGGCTTTGCGCGTCTGCAACTTGGAGCTACTCCTCCTCACTCCTTACTTATTGCGGTTTTTGAATTCGGGACCAGGGGGTCGGAGGTCAAATCCTCTCTCCCCGACCAATTGTTTCCAACTACTTACATTGGCGGCGGGAACCCCAAAACCGACCCACCTGGTTTTGCCCCAGGTGCTCTAGCGCGGCGACCCGCATAAATACAGCACTTTTTGCGTAGCGAAGAGTGCAGCACCGTCTACAAAATCGACTACAGCGATGTGACGGAGAAACCAGAGGCCCTACCCGGTGCCTCGTTCGCTTGACTATTCTCCGAAAATGCGAGAAGCTGTCGCGCAACGCAGTGGGCGTCACCACGGGGCGCGCAGACCATGAGCAGCACCAATGATTCCACTATTGCATCGCTGGCTGACGCGACCGAGCGGGGTGACCGTTCTGCTGCAGACGCGCTTTTTGCAGCGCTCTATTCGGAGTTGCATCGGCTAGCTCGTCGCGAACTGGCAAGGCAAGGTGTGCCCTTGGGTTTGAGCGCTACCACGCTCCTCCACCAGGCTTATCTTGATATGGCCGAGCGTGAGGGCCCTGCCTTTCCCGACCGTGCCCGCTTCATGGGTTACGCGGCGCGGGTGATGCGAGGTCTGATTATCGACCACGCGCGGAATCGGCAGGCGCAGAAGCGCGGTGGCTTATTCGAGATTACCTCGTTGACCACTGACGTGCTGGAGAACCCTGTCGACCATCTCGAACTGGAGCGCATCGGTGAGGCGCTTGACCAACTTAGCAAGACAGAGCCTTCTCTAGCCGAGATCGTGGACTTGAAGTTTTTCTGCGGCTTCTCCTTTTTAGAAATCTCTGCTATGCGCGCCGTCTCGGAGCGAACGGTGCAGCGCAACTGGGAGAAGGCTCGGATTTATCTGCACCGCAACCTTCGCGGGAGTACGTCGCTATGAGGAGCCCATGCACGCGCCCAATCCCGACGAATGGCAGGAAGTAAGTCCTTATCTTGATGAGGCTCTGGCCATGCCGGCGGAGGAACGGGCTGGCTGGCTGGCCTCGCTGCGCGAGAGCAACCCAGAGTTGGCAAGCATGGTGGAAGCCTTGCTGGACGAGCACCGCCTTCTGGAGGAAGAGCATTTTCTCGAACACTGTCCTGCTCAACTGCCAGAGCCGGTGCTGGCTGGGCAAAGCTTCGGCACTTATACCCTGATCTCCGCCATTGGCCACGGTGGCATGGGCAGCGTCTGGCTGGCCCGGCGCAACGATGGACGTTTCGAACGCAAGGCAGCGGTCAAGTTGCTGAATCTGGCACTCATGGGGCGAGGCGGCGAGGAACGCTTCAAACGGGAGGGCCGAATACTCGGCCAGCTGAATCATCCTCATATCGCGGAACTGCTGGACGCCGGCGTGTCATCCGGCGGGCAGCCGTATCTTATTCTTGAATATGTCGACGGCCAGCACGCCGATGTCTATTGTGATGAGCACACTCGGAACGTCGAGGCGAGAATTCGTCTGTTTCTTGACGTGTTGGCCGCAGTCGCCCACGCTCACTCCAACCTAGTGGTTCACCGCGACATCAAGCCCTCCAATGTGCTGGTCACCAGCGACGGCCAGGTGAAGCTGCTGGACTTTGGCATTGCCAAGCTTCTGGAAGATGAAGCTCAGCCGGGAGCGGCAACCCTGCTCACCCGCGAAGCGGGATCAGCCTTGACCCCTCAATATGCGGCGCCAGAACAGATCACCGGCGAACCAGTCACCACCGCAACCGATGTTTATGCTCTGGGCGTGCTCCTGTTCGTGCTTCTGACGGGACAGCACCCAGCCGGCCCGGGTCCTCATTCCACCGGGAAGCTGCTCAAAGCCATAGTGGAGACTGAACCGCCGCGCATGTCTACCCTCGTCGCGCGCGGTGGCACTGACGCCGAACTGATCTCCTTTAGCGCATCGAAACGTGGCGCAACGGTCGAGCGGCTCCGTCGCCGCTTACGAGGTGACCTCGATACCATCGTGGCTAAAGCCCTGAAGAAGAATCCGCGGGAGCGCTATGCCTCTGTGAATTCCATGGCCGAAGACCTGGGCCGCTACCTTCGGCACGAACCCATTCGGGCCCGCCCTGACGCGCTGGCATATCGGGCGGCCAAGTTCTTGCGGCGGTATTGGCTCCCGGTGTCGGCGGCTGCGCTCGTGATCGCCAGCCTTTCGGCCGGCCTTTATACGGCGAGCCACGAGCGCGCGATTGCGGAGCGGCGATTCAGCCAACTCCGGCAACTGTCCAATAAAATCTTCGATCTCGACGAGGACATTCGTGACCTACCCGGTTCAACCCAGGCCCGGCAACGTCTGGTTTCGGCTGCTCTGGAATACCTGGATGGCCTAGCTCCCGCCGCCCATGGCGATCTGGACCTGAGCCAGGACATCGCCGACGGCTACTGGCGCGTGGCTGGCATTCAAGGCGTTCCCACTCAGCTGAACCTGGGCGAACCGGAGAAGGCCGAGGCGAGCATGAAACGCGCGGACGAATTGACGGAAGCGGTACTTGCGTCGCGGCCCAGAGACCGGCGCGCGCTGCTGCGCTCGGCGGGGATCGCACAGGAACGCATGATCCTAGCGCAGGAAGAGCACCGCGACGCGGACGCGATCGCATACGCCGGCAAGGCCTCCCATCGCCTGGATGAGTTTCTGCGATTAGGTGATGCTACGGATTCGGAACGTATCCAAATTTCCTCCGAGTACGGGAACATGGCTCTGGCGCACCTCAACATGCACATGTACGCGGAAGCGGTTCCCTACGCGCAACGAACCGCAGAAGTAATCCGGCCAATAGCGTCTGCCCAATATCTCGTCGCCCAGGGGCTGAGTTTGCTGGCCAGTGCGCTACGCTATCAGGGTAATTTGGAAGGCGCCCTGCAAGCCATTCAAGAAGCGAGAAAGATTTCCGAGCAGGCGGTGTATCCGAATCCCACCACGCGCATGCTGGATGAGTATGGAATATTCTTGCGCAACGGCTTGATTCTGGGAGAGGACGCAGATGTCAATCTGGGCCGGCCCGCAGATGCAATCGAGCCTCTGCACAAGGCCTTCCAGACCACCGAGGAATTTGCTGCTAAGGATCGCAACGACGCCGTCAGCCGCATGCGCGTCGCCCACTCAGGAACAGCACTGGGCAACGTCCTGCGCCAGCGCGATCCACGGGGAGCTCTTGCCGTGTATGACCTAGCCCTGAGTCGGGTCGGCGAGATACGGAACAGTCTGCCTGCGAGGCGTTCTCAGGCGACGCTGCTGGCGAGTTCTTCCTACGCACTGCTGGCCCTACACCGGCGCTCGGAAGCTATGCGCCGGCTTGAGAGTGCATCTTCAATTCTCCACGAAACGAAAGATATTCCGGCAGAAGGGCTCAAGCTCGACAGCGATGCGTACGTCGTTTCCTGTGCCTGGGCGGACTATTACGCGGCAGAGGGAAATCTTGATCGCGCCGTCGCTCTCTACGAGCAATTGCTGGGCAGAGTCATGGCCGCTAACCCGAAAGAATTCGATGACCTGCGAAACGCGCCCAAGCTCTCACTTCTGTATGAAAAAGTGGCTGGTGTTTATCGGCGCACCGGCGCGACTGCGAAGGCAAACGCCATGGAAGCACGCCGGTTAGACCTTTGGCACCGCTGGGACAAAAAACTGCCCAATAACACCTTTATTCGCCGGGAACTTGAAGCCACAAGGCTTGAATCCGGCCCGAAACCCGTCACATCTGGGGCGGAGTGACCTAATCCGCGCCGAAATTTTCCGCAAATTCCTTGTTTTGCCTGTCGTCTTTTGCTCTTCGTTTTCGATATCCCAATAGAAGCCGTTCTGAATCGGCCCAACCTGGGCTGTCTGATGAGGCTTCCGCCACCAGCCAAAGGCGGGCGGACGGATTCGAGCCAGCAAGGAGACGTTGCGTTAGTAAGTTTGCGATATAGATAGAAACGCGGCTTGAGCCGCGCAGTAACCAGCACCGAAATTTGAATTCCCATTCCGGACTGGGCCGACGAACAAAATTTGCAGGAAGAAAAAACTAGACGGAGAATGGCCATGAAAAACTCGAAACTACAGGTTCTGCCGATCCTGGTTCTGTTGCTATGCATGCTTTCCTGGGTGGGGGCCTTTGGCCAGATAACACCCAGCCAGGACGCCTTCACCAACACGGAAGCGGCGTCGACAAACTACGGCGCCAATGTGCTGCTCGACGTGAATGGCGCCAAAGAGATCGTTTACATCCAGTTCAATCTGGCGTCGATTCCTGGCAGTGCCAACGTCAGCCAGGCCACTCTGAAGTTGTACGTGCACACGGTCACCACCGCCGGCAGTTTCAATGTGGATTATGTGAACGGCAGCTGGGCGGAGAGCACCATCACCAGCAGCCTCTCCCCGGTGCTGGGAACTACGATTGCTCCGAGCGTGCCGATCACGGCCGCGTCAAAGAACCAGTACATCCTGATTGACGTTACTTCCGCTCTGCAGGCATGGCTGAGTGGGAGTCAGGCGAATGATGGTATCGCACTGGTGGCGAATGGCACCTTCAGCGCCAGCTTTGACAGTAAAGAGAGCGCGACGACCAGCCATCCGCCAGAGTTGGATGTTGTGTTCGCCGGTGGCGGCGGTGGAATCACCGGAATCACCACGGCCAGTGGCAGCGGGTTGATCGGTGGCGGCACGAGCGGCACGCTCAATCTATCGCTAACCAACACCTGTGCAACCAGTCAGGTGCTGGCATGGAACGGCACAGCATGGGCATGCGCAAATCCCAAGGGCACCGGCACCATCACCGGCGTGACGGCGGGCACGGACATGACCGGAGGCGGCACGAGTGGGACTGTCACCTTGAATCTGGATACAACCAAGGTTCCGCAGCTAGCTGCGGCGAATGTTTTCACAAATAATCAGACCATTGCGGGCACCAGTTCCAACTTCGGATTGACCGTTTCCGGCGCGACCTATGAAGGCATTCTTCTGTCCGGGCCGGAAGCGTTCATCGGAGCCGCCCTGGAACTCGAAACCACCGGAACCAACGGCATGTATTGGCAGATTCTGAATACCGGGGCTACCTCGGCGCAGGGGATCAACAAGCTGAACTTCCGCAATGACAGCACCGGGTTGGATGTCATGACTCTGTTGCCCAACGGGCAGGTGGGCATTGGCGCAACAGCGCCAACCGCCTCCGCATGGTTAGAGGTCCAAGCGCCGCAGAATGGCGGCTCCGCCAGCTTAGACGCCAACGGAACCAACGGAATTATTGCCGTCGGCGCGACCAATCCAACCGGCGAGAATGCTGGCGGATCTGGAATCATCGGCATGGGTGGACACGGACTCGCCCAGGACGCCGACGGCGGATACTTCGAAGGCGGGACTGGCTCGTCGTTTGGCGACGGCATGCAGGCGATCGCCGGCAGCGGCGGTATCGCAGGCAACTTCAACGGGAATGTAACCATTACCGGCACGCTGAGCGCGGCCACGAAGAACTTCAAGATCGACCACCCGCTCGATCCCGCCAACAAATACCTCGTGCACGCCTCGGTGGAATCGTCGGAGATGATGAACATCTACACCGGAAATGTCATCACCGACGCGCAGGGAGAGGCCAGAGTGCAGTTGCCCGACTGGTTCGAAGCCGTCAATACCGACTTCCGCTATCAGTTGACGGTGATTGGGCAGTTTGCGCAAGCCATCGTGTCCAGCGAAGTTCAGAACCATGAATTCGCGATTCGCAGCAGCGTGCCCAACGTGAAAGTCTCCTGGCAGATTACCAGCGTGCGCCAGGATGCCTTCGCCAAGGCGAATCCGCTCGTCGTGGAAGAAGAGAAGGAACCGCGGTTGAAGGGCTTCTACCTGCATCCGGAGTTCTACGGCGCGCCCGCCGAGAAGCAGACGGAATGGGCTCGCCATCCGCAGATGATGAAGCAGATCAAAGAACAAAGACAGAAAGCTCAAGAGAAGTAACACCAGGACTAAACCAATCGTACTGCTAAGTGCCGTACAGCCGAGCGCCCCACTCTTGCGCGTTCTGTGCGCAAGGGTGGGGTGCCACGACCGCAGTCAATCTAGGTAAACTCCAGCGGAGTCCCGGTGTGTCCAACCAACCAAATCGGAGAGGAGTAGGCCCTCACGACAGCCTGTCACTATTCCAACTACTTACAGTAGCTGTGCGACTCCAAAACCGACCCACCTGGTTTTGCACCAGGTGCTCTAATGCGCCGACCCGCATAAATACCGAAGTTTTTGCTCCGCGAAGAGCGCTGGACCGTCTACAAAATCGACTACAGCGATGTAGCGGACAAACCAGATGCCCTACCTATTGCAAGCTTGAGCGACAAAGAACCGCGAGTGTAGGCATTGCCACACAGCGGCGGCCAGAAGTACTCCGATCACACTGATAGGGCGAAGCAAAGGACGAGACGTTGCAAGCGCCGATAGGACGGCTTCGGATTGCCTCCCGAACGCCTGCTGGCAGCAGCGCTCAGGAAGAAAGACATTTACATAGACTTCTTTTCTTCATTGTTGCGGACCGACAGGGCTTTGGCGGCGATCAGGCCGAATCCCTTGCTGCGCGCAAGTTTTTCCAATGCGACGAGATCTGCTTGCGCCTCGACTCCCTGTCCTAGCTTCCTTTTCAGTTCTGCAAGCGTGAGCCGCGTTTCCAGTTCAATTCCCAGGAGAAGATGAGCACGAGCGCTGTCGAGGGTCCGCTGCAGCTTGGGGCGCGCCGCCGCCATATGGCCGATGGCCAGTTCGACACGAGCAGAGACTAGATCGAACTGGAGCCGGTTGAGTTGATTTGTACTTTTCGCGGCCAGCGCCCGACTCGCTTGCTCTTCCTTGGCTGCTTCCACGGGCTTGCCCTCGTCCAGCAGCCCCTCCATCAAGGTGACGCTGGCGGCGAGCTCATCGTCGGCTTGACCGTCCTGATGAAACTGCTCCTTGCACTTGCGGATCACAGTTTCGGCATCGGCGGCATGCCCTTCCTCAAGCGAGAGCCGCGCCAAGGCGAGCTCCGTTTCCGCAACGCTTTGCTTTTCTCCCAACTGTTTGCGCAGGGCCAGCGATTCTTCATAAGACTTGCGCGCGGCCGTCAAATCTCCGCGATCCGCAAGCACGTCGCCGACTCCGGAGAGTGCATACGCAATGGCGCGTTTGTCGTCAATCTCTTTAGCGATCGCTCTTGCCTCTCGATAACTGGCAAGCGCCGCTTCGAGATCACCACGCCGTCGCTCCACTTCGGCAAGGTCAGCGAGCGTGAGTGCGACGCCGTCCTTGTCTCCCATTTCCTTGTAGCCCGGAATCGCGTCTGAGAGAGAGCGTGCCGCATCGGTCAGATTCCCGCGAGCCAGATAAATATCGCCCAGGTTACCGGAGGTGGTTGTGACGCCCTCGAGATCGCCGACCTGACGAAACACCTGGATCGCTTCCCGGTACATAGCCTCCGAGCGGTCCAAGTCGCCCTGTTGATAGTAGAGGATGGCGAAATCGTTCGTGGCTCGAGCTGCGTTGTCGCGATCGCCAACTGCTGTGTAACTCTTTCGAGCATTGTCACAGGCTTGGGCGGTGGAATCGCCATTGCCGATCTGACAGAGAACTCCATAGGCTCGCGCAACCAGTAGCCGCGAACCCTGAGTGGTCCCCTTTTCGACTGCGCGCCGGGCCGCAGCCTGCGCCTTGACGACATCGTTGTTGACCCACGAGCGCGCCTCGATATAGTCGATGCGTGGATCGTCGCTCGAAGGAAACGGAAGATGCCGGAGACCTTCCAGCGTGTGCAACGCATCCTCGGGATTCACCCATCGCTGCTCGTTGGCGAGTCGAAGGCCGTAGTCCAAATTGTCCGGGAACTGCGTAAACAGTTGCCGATACGCATCGATGGCGCGTGCCCGCTCTTGGATCGCGGCATAGTACTGACCGTCGATCAGCAGGCGATCTTCCGGCCCCAAATGCTCGGAGAGAGCGCGTGCCCGCTCGATTTCAGCGCGAGCCTTCGACGCGTAGCCCAGATGATTCCATGCATCGGCCAAAGCAGCATGCGAGAGCGGATAGCCGGGGTCGGCGGCGACGGCTTTCGTCAGCAAATCGCGGGCGTGTATATAGTCGAACGCCCATAAACGTTCCTGGCCCTCCGTATAAAACCGTACTGCCTCTTGATTGGATGGAAGAGCGGCCCTCGCCTGAAGGCTGGCTTGGGCGGAGGCTGAGCCGATTCCCAGGCTCTGTCGAAGCGCCTGACCTGCCTGGGTGGCGAGTTCGAAAAGGTTCGCCTCGCTGCCGGTAAAGGATTGTTCCGAAATGGTCTCGCCGCGGACCGTATCCTGCACGCGTACATCGAGCCGGATGCGTTTGTCTCCGTTGCCCGAAAGCGGAGTATACGAACCGAGGACCACCACATCGGCGCCGGGGTTGATTCGCAGGCGCTGCAAGGTTCCCTTGGCCAGGCTGTCTTCGTCGGGAAGGGGCAGCTCGCGTTTGACTCGGGCAACGTCCTCGCCCGGCACCATTCGAAGGGTGCCATTGGCGGCCAGTTCGGTGTTCAGCATTTCGGCAAAGGCTGGAGACAACCAGTTGTCTTCCGGGTGACCCGGCAGATTGCGGAAGCCAAGGACAGCCACGGAGCGACGAATTCGCGGCGGAGTCTCTGCGCCAAGTGCTTCCACCTTGCCGACTGGGCGAGGTGGCCGCGTCCGGAGTGCATAGATTGCGCCGCCCACGAGAAGCACTGCCAAGGCTGCCGTTAGCCAGTACCTTCTCCTGTTGTGGGAGGGCGCGGCTTCAATCATGCCGATTGGAGGTAGGACCGAAGACTCTTTCCTTACCAAGACGGCCGGCGGGGGTAAGTCTGGCGATCGAACGGGTTCCAAAACTGTGATCGGGGCCACGAACCGGTATCCGCGGCGCGGAAGGGTTTCAACGTAGCGCGGCGTGTCGGCATCATCGTTAAGTGCGTCCCGCACTTTTCGGATGGCCACGCCCAGGCTGTTATCGAACTCAACGAACGTGTTTTCCGGCCACAGGCGTTGCCGGACTTCTTCCCGGGTGACGATCTCTCCGGGCCGCTCCAAAAGCAGCACGAGCAGTCGATAGGGAAGGTCCTGGACTTTCACGCGGGTGCCACTCCGCGCAAGCGATTCCTCTCCGGTGTCCAGTTCGAACGGACCGAAGCGGTAACAAGGCCGGGTTGGAGCCACTCCGGGCATGCCCTTCCCCCAAGTTGGAAGATGGTAGCACAGCAGACAGCGCAAAACTCCAGTTAAAGTCAGCTCGCAAGTTGCTGTGGCACAAGCACTTTTTAGTTAAGGAACACTTAAAACCAAGTTTCATTGACCCGGCTGCGGATCTGAATCATATTCGCGGTCGCCGGGGGCCGGATGTCGCGTTCAGGAAAGCAATTTCTAGGACGGGGGACGACGGGGCCGGCCTCTGGAGATTCTTTCGATACTCCAGCCAAGGAGAACATTATGATTCGCAAGGGCACATTCAAAGACACCCTCAACCGCCTACGTCATGCCGTCTGTGCATTCGGGCTCCTGATTTGTTTTGCCGCGGTGCCCGTGCACGGCCAGGAAGTTCACATGCTCTCCTACAACAATGTAGGTTGGACGGACCAAAACCTCGCTGGAGTCTCCCCGAATTCAGGGGTCGCCGCCTATTTCACGACGCCGAACGACCAACAACACGTCTTCTATTTGGGGGGATTTCCCTCGACCCATGTGCACCAACTCTTCTACAACGGCAACGACTGGGCGGACGAAGACCTTACTGTTGAAACTGGCGCCCCTGCCGCTCGCGGAGGAACGATTACGGGCTTTTCCGTACAAAACTACAGCTACGTTTACTACACCGACTACGCTAGCTCCCACCTTCATCAAATGCTCTACAACAACATCGACTGGACCGATATCGACCTGACCGCCATCACAGGAGGTCCAGCGGCGTGGGCCGGCAGTGTGGTTGCCTTCACCACAACCCCGGCATTGCACATCTTTTACATGGATATGGCAACCCAGCACATTCACCAGATCTTCAATACCAACGGCACGAACTGGCAGGATCAGGATTTGACCGACATCACCGGCGGCACCCTGGGGTCCTTTGCTCACGAGGGGATGGCCGGATTCAACATCGGCAACTTTTCCTATCTTTACTTTGTATCTCAATCTGACGGCCACGTTCACCAATTCCTTTACAACAACTCGAATTGGTCCGACGAAGACTTGACTGCGCTCACTAAGAGTTCGCCGTCGCAGAGTGAATCACATAGTGTCGCAGCCCTCGTAATCCCAGGCACGAAGAAACTGCGCGTCTATCTGCAAGCCGCCAACGATCACATTTTGCAGCTGGCCTCAACCAACAACCTAAAGTGGAGCAGCTCCGACTTAACGAAGAAAGCGAAAGGGCCGCTACCTGACACTGGGACGTCCATCGTCGGTTTCGCCACCACTCCGAACGATCAACTCCACATATATTACGTTTCGGGCAATGACGTGAACCAATTGTTCCTGCCGACTCCCTCTACGGTATGGCAAAACGAGGATCTGACCGCCGAGACTAACGGCGGACTCGCCATTGCCTACGATGGCATTGCCGGCTTCTCGTTACAGAACCTGCAATACGTGTTTTATGTGGCAAATTGAGCTGTGACTCCTGCGAGAGCGGGCAATCCGGGCAGCAGAAAGCGTTTCACAAATTCCTGAGAAACAAGTGAAGAGGAAAACATTATGAATCGCAAAAGCAGCAACCAAGGCATCGCGAATCGCCTGCACCATGCAGTTTGCGTATCCGCGCTTCTAATCATGCTCGCCGCCCTGCCCGCCTATGGGCAGCAGCAGGTCCACCAACTGCTCTACGACAATAGTAACTGGACGGACCAGAATCTCAACGGATCGCAATCGATCTCGAACGGCCCGGTAGCCGCATTCCTGACGACGCCAAACGACCAGCCGCACGTCTACTTTCTGGCGACCAACGGCCACGTCCACCAGCACTTCTACAACGGAGTGAGCTGGTCGGACGACGACCTGACGGCTTTATCCGGCGGATCGGCGGCCAGCGGTCAGGTGAGCGGGTTCTCGGTGGGCAACTACCAGTATGTTTACTATGTTTCCCTGAACGCTCCGCAGCACGTTCACCAACTCCTCTACAACAACGCCGGATGGGTCGACAGCGATCTGACTGTGCTCAGTAAATCAAACGTGCAGGCGATCAACTATTACGGGCTGGTTGCCTTTACAACGTCGCCGGCGCTGCACGTTTACTACCAGCAATACCCCATCGGGGACATCCATCAGCTTTACTCCACGGATGGCACGACCTGGCAGGATCAGGATTTGACTACGCTCACGGGTGCCCCGCAGCCTTACATCCTGTGGTCTGGATTCAATATCGGCAACCTGCAGTATGTCTACTATCAGGACAAAGTTAGTCTTGACCTCCATCAATTGAATTACAACAATGCCAACTGGTCCGACACCGACTTGACGGTTACAGCCAAGACGGTGCGGCCGTCGCTCTCTGGCGAGGCTGCGTTTGTCATCCCCGGCACCAAGAAGATGCGGGTCTATTACGTTAACGACGACAATAACCACATCATGCAACTCGCCTCCAGCAACGGCAAAACTTGGGCCAGTGCAGACTTGACAAAGAAGTCAAAGGCGCCCAAACCGGACGGCGGCACTTCGATTCTCGCTTACGCAACCACTCCCAATGACGACGTCCACGTGTTCTATGAATCCGGAGAGCATATCTGCGAGATTTTCCAGCCCACAACAACAACCTGGGCGAACGACGATCTCACGGCTGAGGGAAACGGCGGACCTGCGGTCGATTTCACCCGTATCGCAGGCTTCTCGCTGCAAAACTACCAGTACGTATTTTACGTAGCGCAGTGACGCTCGCGGTGTCCAAAAGTGTCGGCGGCGCCGGCCCTTGTTCTCAGATCGCGCCACAACGCAATTGCACTTAACGGAACGCTAATGGAGGAACGACAAATATGAAACGGCTCTCGATGTTGTGCGCTCTCTTTGCAATGCTGTTGAGCGTTCTTGCGATGTCTGCCTTGGCGCAGATCACTCCCAGCGACGACTCCTACACTCTCACCAGTACACCCACCGTCAATTTCGGTGCCAAGAATACTCTGGAGGTCGAGAGTGCGGGGGCGACTACTTTCGTTCGCTTCGACCTGTCCGGCATTCCTCCGAGCGTCACCGGTGCGATGGTCGCCAAGGCCACGCTGAAGATTTATGTCAGCACGGTAACGACCGCCGGGTCCTTCAACGTAGACCTGGTCACCAGTTCGTGGACGGAGAGCACGATTACCGCGAACAACGCGCCCACTCTCGGCGGCGCGATCGCCTCCGCCGTGCCGGTGACCACGGCCGACAAGAATAAGTATGTTCTGGTGGATGTCACCGCAGCCGCTGTGGACTGGTTGAACGGCACCGCCAACGATGGCATCGCGATCGTACCCGACGGCGCCGTTTCGTTCGCTCTGAACAGCAAGGAGACGACCACCACCAGCCATCCCGCGGAGTTGAACATCGTGTTGACCGGACCGGCCGGACCTCCGGGACCGATCAGCGGAGTGACGGCGGGAGCAGGCTTGGCGGGGGGCGGCACCAAGGGCAACGTCACGCTGAGCTTGTTGACAACGTGCTCCAGCGGACAGGTTCTGCAATGGAACGGGACTACGTGGGTGTGCGCGACTTCGAAAGGCGCGGGCACGATCACGGGTGTAACCGCAGGCACCGACCTGACTGGCGGAGGCACCAGCGGCACGGTCACACTCAATCTCGACACCACCAAAATTCCGCAACTGACGTCGAACAACATCTTCAGCGGAAACCAGACATTTTCAGGCAACGCCGGCATCGGAGCCGCCGCCAGCACGAACAGTTACACGCCATTAACGGTCGGCACCGCGAACAGCTTCGGAACCTGGCTGGCAATTGCGAACAGCAGTAGCGGCGGCCACACCTGGAACATCATTTCAGCGGGTGCAGGCAATGCTGAAGGTGCCGGGAATATTGGAATCACGGACCTCACCGGCAAGAGCACCATTTGGCTGGAGGGCAACACCAACACCTCCAACCTGACCGCGACCGGAGGCGTGAGTGCGGCGACGCTGGCTGCAACCAATACTGCCGGCAGCGCAATCATTGACGCGGACGCCTTCGGGAAAAACAGCGGTGCTTTCACCCCGGGACTTCGCTTCGGCGGTGCCTCGAGCGGCGAAGGCATCATTTCCAATCGAGTCGGTGGCAACAACGCTTTCGGCCTGCAATTATTCACCGAATTCACGCCTCGTATTTCCATTCTCCAGAACGGCATGGTCTCGGTCGGCATAACCAATCCCACTTCTCAACTGGACGTGTGGGCGACCTCGAATGGATACAACGCGATTGATGGCTACGGGGGGAACGCTGCAAACGGTTCAGGCGGGAACGGAGGCTCCGCTGTCTACGGCCTTGGCGGGAATGGTGATCTGACTTCGGGTTCGAATGTTGGCGGCACCGGAATTTTCGGCGAAGGCGGAATCGGCGACAACACAGACGGTGATGGTGGTGTTTTCTTCGGCGGCAATTACTCTACTTACGGCGACGGTATCTTCGCAGCCTCGGGTAGTGCGAACAGCTGGGCCGGCTTATTCCAAGGCAACGTCGGCATCAACGGCATTCTTTCCGGTGGCGGCGCTTCCTTCAAGATCGATGATCCGCTCGACCCCGCCAACAAATATCTGTCTCACTCTGCCGTCGAATCGCCCGACATGATGAACATCTACAACGGCAACGTCGTCACCGATGCCAATGGTGATGCCGTCGTCCCGCTGCCGGAGTGGTTCGAAACTCTCAACCGCGACTTTCGCTATCAACTCACGGTGATTGGGCAATTTGCTCAGGCGATTGTCACCGCCGAGGTTGCGAACCACCAGTTCAGCATCAAGACCGACAAGCCGGCGGTGAAGGTCCTGGCAGGTCACCGGCATTCGTCAGGACGCATGGGCCAATGCACACCGGATTCCGGTGGAAGAGCAGAAGAACGTTCGCGAGCGCGGCCATTATCTGAGCCCCGAGCTATATGGCGCGAGCGAGGAGGCTGGCATCGAGTGGGCACGCCATCCCGAAAACATGAAACGCATGAAAGAACTGCGCCAGAAACAAAGCTCGCCGCATGCGTCGACGGCCCAGAAATTGGGCCCCGTAGCGTCGGCAACGCGCTAGGCCGCGAAAGGGAGAACCGCGCTTCGGCGCGGTTCTCTTTCCCGCACGCGCCCAAGAGCCACAGGGTAATCTTTGAAAACGCATTCGTACGCGTGCTCGAAGTCAGCGTATCGCCAGGGTGGGAGCGTTCGCGACATTCCGAGCGCGAACGAGGCAACTCATCCCGGCACATGGAGTGTTGATTGGATGAAGCCCGAACCCACGCACGCCGTTGAAATCCTGGAGGCGCCGGATTCCAATGGGCCGCCCGACCTTCGCATTGAAATCAAGGGTTACCCCTAAAATCGAGGTCAGAAGAACCAGGCCATCACGGGGAACAGATGCTCCTTCCATAGCGAGCGATAGGACCCTTGTTGACATGGCTGATTGAGGTGAAGAAATATGAAACCGTCAGCAATTCTCGCAACCGCACTCGGGCTCTGCTTCGCGCTGATCGCAGGCGGCAGCACGACACCACTCACGGCAGATCCCCTGACAGGTCTTCCTCTCTATCCGGCCACCGATTCTCGTCTTCATTTGGGAAACGATCCCACCCGATTGCCCGAGTCGAACGTCTGCAAGAGCAAAATGCAAGCGGACTTCTATACGGTTTATGACACCAAGGTGGACGCCGCCCTATTGTGGTATGGTGCTCACCTTCCCAGCTTCAAGAGAACGCATGCTTATGCCGCCAACCGCTCCCAAGATACTTTTTACAACGCTGAAGGGACCATATCTGTTTCTGTGACCGGAAGTTCGGGTAGAGCGGGTGAGAACACCGAGACCTATTCCGTCGTTTACTCGCTCTTTCAACCCGCCCTCGTGGAGAAAACGATCATCGGGCTGAATCAGCAGAAAATCGTCTGTCAGTGACCACCCTACTGAAAGATGCGGGTTCCAGGTGTGCCCTCGATAGGATGAACGAAACGGCAGGCCAACGGGAAGCTGCCGTTTCAGTCTCTCTGGAAAGTCCGACTACTCAACTCACACTGGTTTTTTCGCCGGGGACGGCGGACGCGATCGGAACCTCGTTGTTTCTCTCTTTGTGGCAAGAGGCACGCGGGTTCTTGAAACTTTTCCTCCCTTGGTGCTACGTGGCATAGCCCGGTAAGTTAACGCGCCAGCACTATTTCGGGTCGTCCCCATGGAACGGCCGTCGCAATCTCTCGCTGCGTCACTGTTCGACGGTGAAGACAAAGGCAGCGGTCGGACCAACGACGAGTGAACTGGGCCCAGACGCGCCGTTCTGGATCGTCGCCGCTTCGCCGGTATTGGCATAGGCGTAAAGAATGTGACGCCCCACAGCGAGCTTCGGCGTGGTCACGGTGACCGTGCCCGTGGTGGTGCTCTTGACCGGTTTGAGGGACTTCGTAGTCCAGGTGCCCTGCCAGCCGTCGACCTGATAGAAGACCGTCGTGGGTGTGATCGACGCCGCCAGGCCCGTGAAGTTGCCGGTGGCACTGATGGCAACCTTGGGCTGCGTATTGCGGGTGCGGAACAGCGGCGCCGTCGCAATGGTCGAGCCGTCGCTGACGCCCTGCATCGTAACGGATATCGGCACCGCAGACGCCGATGTCAGATCGGCCGTCGGGAAAAACAAATTCGTGTAGTCAACGCCGCCAGCCGCCAGGACGTGCGTGCCCAAGTCGATGGCCAGCGCGTAGCCATTGGTCTCTTCGGTACTGGGCGGGATTGCCGACACCACATTCGTGTTGCCGTCGATCGCCGCCAGGACCGCGCTACTCGTACCGCGCTCGCTGCCGACATAGATGGTGTTGCTCAGCGGGTCTACCGTGATCGAGTCTGCTCCAGCGAGTGCCGGAAAGGTCTCACCGGAAACATCCACGAGAAGCTTGTTGGTTGTCCCGCTGTAGACTACAACATGCGGAATCGGAGCCGGAGAATCCTCGAGACCGATGACATAGTACTTGCCGGTGACGGGATTCGTTGCGATGCCGTTCGTGGGGTTACAGGGAGAACTGAACGAGGTGACGAGCGCGTTGGTGCTGGTGTTCACGACATAGACCTTCGAGCCTGTTGTGGCGACATACAGACGGCTGTTCACCGGATTGAGCTCCGCGGAGCTGGCAGTCGTCGACAAAGGGATGGTCGCCGTGACCATCGCAGTTGCCAGATCGACGACGAACACCGAGGAGCCGACCACATAGGCAACGCCCTTTACGGGATCGACCAGGAGCGGTGTTCCCCGCGGAAATTGCCCAATGGGTATCGTCTTCACCACGGTTTCGCTTGTGCCGTCCAGAACGAAAAGGTTGCCGCTGAAATAATCGAAGACGAGGATTTGATTCGTGGCGGAATCGATGGCGAGGCCGTCGACGTCGAGGTTGGCCGGCATTCCCGGCAAAAGCGTCGCCACATTGGTCGCGCCATTGACGGAATAAAAGAGGTTGGGGCCGTCGGCAACATAGATTTTGTTGGTGGCGGAATTGACGACCACAGCCTCCGAATAGTACCCCGCAAGCGGAATCGTCGTTACCCCGGTCGCATTTTTCGCGGTGCCGTTGGACCCGGCGGCCGCCTGACTTTCGTTCATCGCGTATAAATTGTTGAGCCGCAAAATATAGGCCGTGCCTGTAGCCGGGTTGGTATCGGCGTAGTTGTAGGTCACGGAAAATCCGTCCAGCGCGCCCTCGTATGCCGGGACCGCGTTGTGTGGCGTTACGTTATAGACACGGACCGTGTTGTTCCCGGCATCGCTGAAATAAGCCCAGTTTTTGACCGGATCGAAGGCGACGCCGGTCGGATTGATGCTGGCGGGCAGGGGGGTATACGCGGCTTCGAATCTTGGGTTGAAGAGGTTGTTGAGGATCGGGCCCCCATTGCTCGACATCAGCCCGGCGCCTGGATCGAGGGCAATCTCGTTAAAAGGACCGGCGGGATACCCGCTCGGTGGAACATTCGGACAACCGGCGTTGAAGCCCCAGAAATCGTCGAGAAAAAACCCAGCCGTATCGTCGCCAATATACAGAGAGCTTCCCAGAGACATGTAAAACATCTGGCGGGCGGAATCATACGCTGTGAGAGAGGGGGCGGGAAAATCGAACGGGCAACCAAGTTGGATGCCCACTCCGCCGACGGGCATCGTTGTAGTCGCGGCATAGTTACTTGCCGCATCGATGACCGAAAGGGCGTTGGAGGGCTCGAAGGTTACGAGGGCGACGTTGGTCTGCGGGGCGACGGAAATCGACGTGGCCCCGACGGGGAGCGAGCCGATGGTGGTGGCGATCTGGTCGTGAACACCGTCGATCACGACGACCGAACCCGACGTACCCGTGTTGGCTACGAAGACGGCATGCGTCGCGGGATTGAGGGTCATGGCCTTCGGGGTGAGAGTGGTGGCAAGGGTAGCCAGCACAGCTCCGGTTTTGGAATTCAGCACGACGACCTGGTTACCGGTGGTATCGGCGACGTAGAGATGGCCGAGGATCGCATCGGCAACGATCGGTCCAGGGGTTCCGCCGACGTGCCAGGTCAAGGCGGCGGCAGTGCCCTTAATGGCGCTGACGGTCCCGTCGCCTGAGTTCGCGACATAGACCATGCCCAAACCTAGATCAGTGGCGATAGCGACTGGAGCTGCGCCGACCGCAATCACCTTCGATACTTTCAACGTCTTGGCCGAGATCGCCGACACGCTGTCGGCACCGGTATTCAACACATAGGCAAAACCTGCGGCCGAGTTGACGGCAATCGGGCCCGGGCTGGCGCCAACGTTAATGGTCGCCAACGGGCTTAGCGTTGGCTGCGGAGAATCGGCGCTGTGGGTGGAGGCGTCGGCGCTGGGTGAGATCTGCGCTTTGGCTGCAATCGTAAGCAGTGCCATGACTAGAACCAAGCAACGCAGAACCGATCGGAAGCTAAGGGTGTTCAGGGTCACGAATTTCCTCCTCGAAGGTGCAAGTTGCATGATCTCGCTCGAGCTGTGTGCGATATCGGCGAGTTCTCAGAAAGGCAATTTGCCGGAGTTCGGAGCGGAACGCAACACAACCGTCAACCATCTTGAGATCACCAGCTAACTCATTGAAACAACGCTGGGTTCGTTTAACTTGTAACTTGCCATGCTATACTCCTCCGAACTTTTTACGGGGTTGGAATAATTGCCATGCGCCCGGGTACAGGAGGCAGGATCGTTCGTTTTGGGTCCTTCGAGGCAGACATCGATGAAGGCAAGCTTACCAAGTCTGGGATACGGATTCGCCTGCAGGAGCAGCCGTTCCGGATACTGGCTCTGTTGCTAGAAAGTGCCGGTCAGGTCGTCAGCCGGGAGCAGCTTCGTCAGGAACTCTGGTCAACGGACACGTTTGTTGAGTTTGACAAAGCGCTGAATACGGCAGTGGGCAAGCTCCGCGCGGCGCTCAGCGATTCGGCCGACAATCCTCGCTTTCTGGAAACGGTTCCGCGGCGGGGTTACCGCTTTATAGCTCCGGTCACTTTCCCACCCCCGCGACCGGCTAATTTAGTTCCGGTTCAAGCCGCGACTCCAGAGATTTCTGCCTCCTCAGATTCGGAAATTGGCCAAATTGGAGTGATGGCACCTGGTTTCGCGTCAGAAAAAGTTCACCGACGGCCAGCAACCGTGATCGGCGCCATTGTATTGTTAATGGTCACAGCCTTCGGAATTTACTGGTATCGGCACCGTCCAGGTTTCCAGATCTCTCCCCAAGACACGATCATGCTAGCCGATTTCGTCAATACCACGGGCGAGGCAGTTTTCGACGATGCGCTTCGGCAGGGACTCGAAGTGGGATTGGAGCAGTCTCCATTTGTCAAAGTGCTTCCTGACCGCAAGGCGGAGCGAATCCTGAAGCAGATGGGTCGTTCATCGGATGAACGCATGACGGGCCGAACGGCAATCGAAGTATGCCAGCGAGCGAGTGGCAAGGTGACGGTGCAAGGGTCGATCGCGAGTTTGGGTACAAACTATCTCATTGGATTGGCGGCGATCCGGTGCGACAGTGGTGAGCCGGTCGCCAATGAACAAGTACAAGCCAAGCGTAAAGAGGACGTAGTCGATGCCCTGGGCCGGGTCACCACACGTTTGCGCGCGCGCCTGGGCGAGTCACTCCCTTCGATTGAGAGATACAACGCACCTCTGGAACAGGCTACGACCGTCTCGCTCGATGCTCTTAACGCATACGGTCTGGCCCTTTCCACTTGGGACAAGAAAGGGGATCGGGAGTCGCTGCCGATTTTTCACGAAGCCATCAAACTGGATCCAAACTTCGCCATGGCGTATGGCGGACAGGCGACTGTCTATCACAACCTGGGCGAGTCCGACTTGGCCCGTGAGAATGCTGCCAAGGCCTACGAACTTAGATCTCGGGTAACAGAGTCCGAACGGGCGACGATCGATGCGCGCTACTACTCCTATGTAACCGGCGAGCTGGAAAAATCAGCCCGAGTGCACGCTCTCGAAGTTCAGAATTATCCTGAGTCACCCGGCGCCTATAACCATTTGGCCATTGACGATGGCAAACTCGGACGCTACGAAGAGTCAGTCGAAGGCCTTCGCAAAGCCCTGCGGCTTGATCCGACGAGAGCTGCCACTTACTCAAATCTCGCGGGCATGCTGCTGGCTTTGAATCGGGTGGAAGACGCGTCCGCAGTTGTGACGGAAGCCGGCAAGCGGCAATTGCAGACCGATTCTCTGATGCAAGCGGGCTATCGGATAGCTTTCCTTCGCGGCGACAGTGGGGAAATGCAGCATTTGGTCCAGCAATCGTTGGATGTACCGGGAGGTCAGTCGCTTCTGTTGTCCGATCAGTCGAATACCGAGGCCTATCACGGCCGTTACGGCAAAGCTCGCGAGTCGTCGCGAGTAGCTGCGCGGCTGATGGAACACAACGGAGACACCGAATCGGCCGCCAATTGCTTGGCCCAGGCGGCGGTCCGTGAAGCCGAAGTTGGCGATTCCGCACGAGCCAGCCAGTTTATTTCCGAGGCGCTAAAGTTATCGCGCGGGCAAGATGTGAGAACACTGGCAGCGCTCAGTATGGCTCGGATGGGACGCTTCAAGCGGGCGGAAGCGCTGAGCCAGGAATTGGACAAAGAGTGGCCGGTGGGCACCTATGTCCAGAAATACTGGCTGCCCTTGATTCGCGCGGAGATCGACCTTGGACAGGGCCGATCGTCAAAAGCGGTCGATGATCTGAATCTGGCAACTACTCCCATTGAGTTTGCGATCCCTCCGGCAATGCCAGTTGCGACGCTTTATCCGGCATACGTCCGAGGTCAGGCATACTTGGCGGCGGGCAACGCGAGAAAGGCGCTGACAGAATTTCAGAAGTTCAGCGGCCATAGTGGCCTGGTGGCGAACTATCCCTTGGGAGCCTTGGCTCGACTGGGGCTTGCGCGCGCTTATTCGCGCACCGGAGACATTCAGAAGGCGCGCCTGGCCTACCAGGAATTCTTCCAGCTCTGGAAGGACGCGGATCCCGATATCCCAATCTTAAGAAAAGCCAAAGCAGAGCACGCTAAGCTGCATTGAGTTGTCGCCGATTTTGTTTCTGTCGCCCCCACTTACGCTGACAAGAACGGAAGTATCGATGCGGGTCGGCGCGCTAGAGCCCCTGGTGCAACACGGTGCGCGAAAGGCTGCCCGGAGCAATGAGAAGGAAATTTTCTCCGGTCCGGTTTCAGCGCGAGTATCGCGAAATTACGCCCATTTCTCGCTATGTTCGGAGGAACCCAAGCCGAGTTTCTCTGCACTGGGCATTGTCCTGGAGCTCAGTAGGCGTGTCCTTGAGTATGAGAGCGACACAGACGAGAGGCCCAGGTCGCCCTAGGCCGCGATCGTCGGGAAGTTCCTAGTTCACCGTCAGC
>Ga0187855_10000988_pt1 | contig 23448 bp, 15 predicted proteins | sample June2016WEW_8_10_2_FD_132969 | JGI IMG/M metagenome (GOLD analysis project Ga0187855, IMG submission 132969) | Peatland microbial communities from SPRUCE experiment site at the Marcell Experimental Forest, Minnesota, USA - June2016WEW_8_10 | ecosystem: Environmental > Terrestrial > Soil >...
CCATACCGGACTGTTTTTGTTTGAGGAACCCGTTGCGGCGTTGACGTTCCCAAATGCAGGCCCTTCGACTGCGTTTGGCGCAAACGCGCCAAACGCCGCTCAGGATGACCGTTCAGTCATGTAGCAAGATTCAGGCGGAGCGCTAGGAGCTGACAGCGGCGGGCAGGATGTCTTCGACATCGACCCACTGCGTAGGGTAGTTGCCGGTGTAGCAGGCAGTGCAATAGCCCACTTTTTCATCGTCCTGAACGCAGGAGAGCAAGCCGTCCAGCGACAGATAGGCCAGTGAATCAGCTTCGATGTAGCGGCGAATCTCTTCAACCGATTGATTGGCGGCGATAAGGTCGCGCTTGGAGGGTGTGTCGACGCCGTAGAAGCAGGGAGAGATGGTGGGCGGGCAGCTGATGCGCAGATGAACTTCAGTTGCGCCGGCGCCGCGCACCATACGGACGATTTTGCGGCTGGTGGTGCCGCGAATGATGGAGTCGTCAATGAGGATGACGCGCCGGCCGGCGAGAAGATTGTGCACCGGGTTGAGCTTGAGGCGCACGCCGAAGTCGCGGACACGCTGTTCAGGCTCGATAAACGTTCGGCCCACGTAGTGATTGCGGATGAGGCCGAGGCGAAAAGGGATGTGCGCCTCTTCAGCGTAGCCGAGAGCCGCGGTAACGCCCGAGTCAGGCACGGGCACGACGACGTCGGCGGAAACGCCGGACTCGCGCGCGAGCTGGCGGCCCATCTGATCGCGCGATTCCTGGACCCAGCGGCCGAAGATGCGCGAATCAGGGCGTGCGAAGTAGACGTGCTCGAAGATGCAGCTGGACTGGGGCAGGCCGGAGGCATATTGGCGGCTGGTCACGCCGTCTTCCGAGACCATGACGAGCTCGCCGGGAAGAACGTCGCGGATGAACTCCGCGCGAAGCAGATCGAAGGCGCAGGACTCGCTGGCGAAGACAACGGTATCGGGGCCACCGGCAGGATTCTTCATGCGCCCCATGGAGAGGGGGCGGAATCCGCGTGGATCACGGGCCGCGAAGACGCGGTCGCGGGTCATCATGACGATCGAGAACGCGCCCTCAATGTGAGAAAGCGAGTCGGCGATGGCGTCGACGAGGGTGAGCGCGCGCGAGTGGGCGATGAGCTGGACAATGATTTCGGAATCGGAGGTGGTTTGGAAGTAAGCGCCGTCGCGCTCAAGGCGCGCTCGCGCGGCGCCGAGGTTGACCAGGTTGCCGTTGTGCGCGATAGCAATGAGCCCCTTAGTGGACTCGACGCGGATAGGCTGAGCGTTGAGCAGCGCGGAGTCGCCGGTAGTGGAGTAACGTGTGTGGCCGATGGCCATGTGGCCAGGGAGTTTGGCGAGCACGTCGTCAGTGAAGATCTCCGAGACGAGGCCCATGCCCTTGATATTGGCGAGATGGTGGCCGTCGGCGGTGGCGATGCCGGCGGATTCCTGTCCGCGATGCTGCAGAGCGTAAAGGCCGAGATAGGCCTGGTGCGCAGCGTGGGGATGGTTGTGGATGGCGACGACCCCGCATTCTTCGTGCAATTCATCGCCGTCGGCGATGAATTGAGGGGTCAGGGAACAGGGATCAGGGATCTGGGAAGAAGCAAATGCAGGTTCTTTGACTGCGCGCTGCGGCTTGGCCGCCGCGCATCGCTCAGGATGACCCATCATTGAGGGAGCGCGAAGGGATGCGGAGATATCGCCGACGCCGGGGACGCCCTGATAGAGGCGGTGGGTCATGCGAGGACCTCATCGCGGAGAGCGGATTCGAGGGCGGAGGACCAAATCCTTTTGAGATCTTCGAGTGAGGAGTCGACGAACGGTTCGCGGTCGACGGTAATCTGCAGACGGCTGCCGCCGGTGGCGCCGATACGAGCGGCGAGGAAGGTATATCCGGCCGCGAGCTTTTCGATCTTTGAAACGTTCTCATGCGCAGTGGTGATGAGCACCGTGGAAGCCGGCTCGGCAAAGAGGCCAAAGAGCGGGTGCGCGAGCAGCGACTGATCCTGCTCGACCGTGGCGCCAATCATGAGAGGAAATGCGGCTTGGGCCAGGGAAACAGCGATGCCGCCATCGGAGATGTCGCGCGCGGAACGGATGAGCTTGCGATCGGCGAGTACTTGCAAGAGGATATGCAGATCAGCTTCGGCGTCGAGGTCGAGAGCGGGTGGCTTGCCCCAAAGGCCGCGAAGAACGACCTTGGCGAATTCTGAGGAACCGAAGGCGGCGAGGTTTGCGGTGGCTTCGGCGTCGCTTGCGTCGGCCTCTTCGCGGGCACGCGGTTCGCGCTCGAGGGCCGGAAGCGGGTACTGGCTGATGGGCGGCGGATCGAGTGGAACTTGGAGCGTGGGATCGGGATTCTGGCCGCGCGGAATGGGCCACAGCAGCACGATGGCATCGCCTGCGCGCTGGAAGTGAGCGGGAACGGCCTTGGTTGCATCGTCGAGGATGCCGACAATGCCGAGCACCGGCGTGGGGTAGATGCCCTCGCCTTTGGTCTCGTTATATAACGATACGTTTCCGCCGGTGATGGGCGTGCCGAGAGCCGTGCAAGCTTCTGCGATGCCGTCGATGGCGGCGGAGAGCTGCGCCATGATCTCAGGTTTTTCGGGATTGCCGAAGTTAAGACAGTTGGTGGCGGCGACGGGTGTAGCGCCGGTGCAAGCCACTTTGCGCGCGGCTTCGGCCACGGCATGCATGGCGCCCAGTTTGGGATCGAGGTAGCACCAGCGGCCGTTGCCGTCGAGCGCCATGACGAGGCCACGCTCAGATTTGGGTGCGGTGGGGTCTGACGCGTGGGTCTGGAGACCCACACCACTGCCGGTCTGGAGACCGGCGCTACTCCCGGTGCCCTTGATGCGCATGACTCCGGCTTCGCCACCGGGACCGATAACGGTGTTGGTTTGCACCATCGAGTCGTACTGCTCGTGAACCCAGCGCTTGGAGCATACGTTGGAACTGGCCAGGAGACGCTTGAGATCGGCGGCGAAGTCGCGCGGCCGCGACAACCCGGCGACGATTTCATCCGAAGGGTCGAGCGGAATCGGGACTTTCCATATGCCGACGGGGCGATGGTAGAGCGGCGCATCGTCGGTGAGAGATTGGTTCGGAATATCGGCGACGAGTTCGCCATGGTGGCGGATACGGAGGCGCGGCTCGGGCTGCACGGTTCCAACGATGACTGCGTCGAGTCCCCACTTGGCGAACACCTTGAGCACTTCGTCTTCGCGGCCTTTTTCAGCGACGAGCAACATGCGCTCCTGGCTTTCGGAGAGCATGATGTCGTATGCGCTCATGCCGGTTTCGCGCTGCGGGACAAGGTCGAGCTCCACGTCGAGGCCCACGCCGCCGCGCGCGCCCATTTCGCAGGTGGAGCAGGTGAGGCCGGCAGCGCCCATATCCTGAATGCCGACGATGGCGCCGGTCCGCATGGCTTCAAGGCATGCCTCGAGCAACAGCTTCTCCATGAACGGATCGCCAACCTGGACGTTTGGGCGCTTCTGCTCCGAGCCTTCTTTGAACTCCTCGCTGGCCATGGTGGCGCCGTGAATGCCGTCGCGGCCGGTCTTGGCCCCAACATAGATGACAGGATTTCCGGTTCCGCTGGCTTTGGCGTAGAAGATTTCGTCTTTCCGGACGAGGCCGAGCGCGAAGGCGTTGACGAGGGGATTTCCGCTGTAGCAGGGCTCGAATTTCGTCTCGCCGCCGAGGTTGGGAACACCGAAGCAGTTGCTGTAGCCGGCGATGCCGCTGACCACGCCTTCGACGATGGCGTGATTCCTATGGAGCTCGCGCTCTCTTATCTTTTGGTCGAGATGAGTGGAATCAGAAGGGCTGATAGGTCCGAAGCGGAGCGAATCCATGACGGCGAGCGGACGCGCGCCCATGGTGAAGATGTCGCGCAGGATGCCGCCTACGCCGGTGGCTGCGCCCTGATACGGCTCAATGTAGCTGGGGTGATTGTGCGATTCGATCTTGAAGGCGCATGCCCATCCGTCGCCAACGTCGATGATGCCGGCGTTCTCGCCGGGCCCCTGGACGACGCGCTCGCTTCTGGTAGGCAGACGTTTCAGATGCACGCGGCTCGACTTGTAAGAGCAGTGCTCGCTCCACATCACGCTATAGATGCCGAGCTCAGTGAGCGAAGGCGTGCGGCCGAGAGCGCCGAGGATGCGGTCGTACTCCTCAACAGTGATGCTGTGCGCGGCAAGCAATTCCGGAGTGATATTGATTGGCTCAGGAACGACTGCAGAGGAGGCAGTGGTCATGGCGGCTGCTTTTATTGTCGCATGAGGGGCTTTCTGATATCGGCTGCTTGGAACTGGCTATGGGATCAGTGGAGCATTCAGTCGCCGGATCGCGAGCCTGCAATACCGACGCGTCCAAGTTATGATGGTATAGTCCACTCACCAGCCGGGATGGCGGAACTGGCAGACGCAGCAGACTCAAAATCTGCCGACCCTTGCGGTCATGGGGGTTCGACCCCCCCTCCCGGCACCAATCAGCGGAATTCAGCGCTCGCCAGATATCTGTTCTCGCATTGGACTGGTGAATTGTCGTGATTCTACTGGCTTCCTTTTCCTCCGCCCTGCTGGTTCCCTATCATTCCGCCCTTGACGGTCAGTTCGGTAGCAGTCCGTAGACGTCGAGTTCCCCAGGAACTGAAGTACTTGTATCGGAGCCCCCTGTGTTGTTTCCTCGGGTGCCCACGTAGACCTTACCGTTCGCAACTGTCGGGACAGTAAACTTTACTGCGTAGCCGGCGGCGTTACCCGTACCCTGCGAACTGTTCCACAATTCCGTCCCAAGGTTGGTCGCGTTATATGCGTGGAGTACCGTCGCTCCACACCCAGGCGATTGGGTTGTGCAGTACTGGGTGTTGTTAAGCGCCCACACAATCGCATTTGAGTTGTCAGGCGTCGTTGTTACGGAGGGAGTCGCCCCCGGGAAACTGTAGGTCGTAGCCGACGTAGACGCCGGCGAAGAGTTGATCTGATAGGTTGACAAGTTCAGTGTGAATTGTTGGAGCTGACCACCGATCCCGGCCAGATAGAACGACGAATTCCAGTAAGCTGGAGTTCCGAAAATGCCGTTTCCGAAATTCAGCATTTGAACTGCGCCTGTATTGTTGCTGCTGTACCCTCCCAGCGCATTCCGGTTCAGCAGGCATAAATAGCCATCTTTCCCTCCCCCGATGACAAGTTGGTTGGGGAGGGTTCCGTTCGGCGGCAGGTCTACAACGACCGAGGTACCACCGGAACCAAAATCCTGGTCGCCCGTGTTGTCGCTGGACTGGTCTGCAGGCGTGAAGTATTGCGAGACGGCCAGGTTGCTGGTGAGCTTCAGAAACGAATCGCCATAGTCATTATTCGGCGCCGAGGAATTCGTCACATCGAAATTCCCGTTCCCAGTGATGACATAAAGATTGCCGGAAGCGTCGGCGGATGGTGCTCCACCTCCCATCCAAACACCTCCCCGGCTTGCGTTTGGCGTGGTATTGAATGTGTACAAATGCGACAAACTGGTGGCGTCGTACGCCATCACCCACCCGTACCACGGGTCCGTATCCTCATGCGATGCCCATGCGATGTAGACCACACCGTTTACCAATGCCAAGCCTGGCCGCTGGTTTTGTTGCTGGGGCGAGAATGTAACTGTCGAATTGCTGGCGGGAAACGTACCTGAAATTGTCACCGGACCAGACAACATCTCACTGCCTGTGAGTAGGTCGATGGCATGAAGCCGCTGGTAGAAAATGGGCCCCGTGGTGTTTACAGATTTGGAAACTACGTAAAGTAACTTGGTTCCGACATTGATCACAGGCGTTCCAGTTACCCCGATCTCAGGCATAATGTCGCCGTAACCTGAGCCCACCAGAGTATTCGGAACGGAGCTCTCTCCAGTCGTTCCCCCGTGAGCCGTATCAATCAGGTTCGCATGCCAGAGAGTCGTGCATGGGCTGGTGTCCGCGTCAAATGCGTACAGGCTGTCGTGCTGGGTGGCAACGAAGATGACATTGTGCTGCACGCCGCTGAAGGTAAGATTCGGCACCCACAGAGGCTGGGCGTAAATGGCGCCGTCCACTGTGCAGCTAAAAAGCTTTCCGAACGTGCTCGTGGTGACGTTGCTCGGCGCGAGGGCGTACTCCTGATTGTTCAATCCATCGCGGGACACGTCATTGTGGTATGTCGCAACCCCCGCCAGGTCAGTTACTCCCACAGTCACCGACGACGATATTACAGAATTGCTCGCGTCCGTGGCCGTGATGGTGTATTGCCCCGCTGTCCCCGGTGCTGTGTATGTAACGGGCGATCCGCTTGGCGATGAGAATGTCCCGCAGGTTGTTCCACTGCAACTTGATCCAGTCGCAGTCCAGTTCACGCCTGAGCCGTCACTTGATGTTGCCGTGAGAGATAAACTCTGCGTAACCGTCAGCCCGGCGCGCTTTGGAGTGACAGAGACACTCACGCTGTTCGGCCCCACGACGAAGCTCGCCGCCCCCGACGCTCCGCCGCCGGGCACAGGATTGGTCACTACTACCGGATAGCTGCCCGCCGTCCCAAGGTCGGCTGAAGTGAGAGAGATGGTCAGTTGGTTCACGCTGACGAAAGTAGCGGCGTGGGCGATGCCGTTGAAAGTTACCGTGGAAGATGCAAGGAACCCTGTACCGTTGATGGTGAGGGTTTGTGGCGCGCTTCCAACCGGAAGCGACACCGGAGCCAGGCTCGAAATCACGGGCACGGGATTGGTGGTAATCGCGTTTCCGAAAGTCCAGTTGGCGGGCGCGGAAGGAAGCGTGGGGGCGAAGGGCGCAGACGCTGTAGCCAGGGCGAAGAGCGCACCGACATTGTTGGTTGGATTGAGGGCGATGTCCAGTGTCGCGTCGAGTGTATTGGTGGCGGCTGTCCCGCCAGGCGGCGCAGCAGCCGTGAAGAGCGCATTGCAGGCGGTTGTGCCGGTGGAATTGACGCATGAGGCCAGAATGTTGCTCAGGGTGTTGATCTCGGCAACGGGGATCGTGACCCCTTGAGGCACTGACGTTCCTGGCGATGTGCCCGTGGCGATATTGACGAGTTCATTGACATTGGCAAATGCGGTCGACAACCCTGGCTGGTTAGTTGAGATGGTTCCTACCTGTGCACCGTAGTTCATAAACGGCGCCAGCGGCCACACCGAGGCCACGGTCGTAACCTCGTCAATGAAGACGTTTGTGGTGGGGCTGAGGCCGTTGCAAGGACCGAGAGCGGCCATCAGCGCAATCGCAGGGTTGTTGCTCCCCACGCCCGGGTCGCCGCCCGTTGCGACCACGTAAGTCTCGGGATTGTTGGCTGGGCACGTGTAGGCGCCGCTGGGAATTGTAAAATTCCCATTCTGATCGGTGATGACGGCTGTAGTAAGCAGGGCCTGCGCTCCGGAACCGTACGCTATGGATCCCGCTGCGTAAAGCTGAATAGTCGAGTCTGTGATCGGCTGTTGGCCGCCGAGAACCTTGCCTTTCAACCCGGAGGAAGCCGATGTAGCAGCCGGACCTTGGTGGAACGACGAGGCTCCGCCGCATCCAGGCAGGTTGAAAACTGCAATGGTTAAGACGATAGACACACTGACATTGGCAGCGATGTTAGGGCCAGAAGAAGGGAAGGTATTTCGGCACACAGGCACCTCCAGGCCCAGGATCCTGGTCACAAAAAAACACCGCAAGATCGGTGTCTCTCTGGTCCTAAGTCAGTTGGATCCCAACATGGGAAGGGTGCCAGAAAACCTTACGGAGAAAATACTCGACGACGCAATAGCTGTCAAGAGACTATTCTTTGCCCGGTTGATCAGCAGTTCTTGCTTTCTCGGCGATTCTCCTGAATTTGGCAACATCGTAGAGTAGATCAGCGAAGCGTGTCTACCTGGTTCCATGCAAAGTGCCCACGGCCTGGCGGGGTAGGCGAAGTCGTGCGGCCATGCTTACCAATTCGGGGAGGGAGTCGGCCTTCATCTTTCGCATCATGCTGCCGCGGTGGGCTTTGACGGTAATCTCGCTGATGCCGAGTTCGCCGCCGACCTGTTTATTCGGCAAACCAACAACCACTAACGCCATCACTTCGCGTTCGCGGGCAGTGAGACAGGAATACCGGGTTTTCAATGCCCGGATTTCAGCGTCGCGATCAAGTAGTACGCTGCTGCGCTCCAAGGCCTTGCGAACAGCGTTCAGCAGTACCTCATCGCTAAAGGGCTTGGTGAGGAACTCGACAGCACCCGCCTTCATCGCCTGTACGGTCATAGGGATATCCCCATGACCGGTGATGAAGATGATCGGCATTTCATGCCGTTCCACCGCAGCACGCTTCTGCAGCTCGAGACCATTGAGCCCGGGAAGAGAAAAATCCAGAACCAGACAATTTGGTACAGTGGCGCGTGGACAACCGAGGAATTCCTGCGCGGAAATGAAAGTCTCTACAGTGAGGCCCTCATGGCGAAGAAAGAACTCGAGCGATTCACGAACGGAGACGTCATCATCGACGATGTAAACAATTGACGGGGTCTGTGACATGGGGAGGGCCCTCGCATCAAAACCATGCACACGCGCAGAAATCATTGTAAATCCATCGTTGTGAGCCTGAAGACGACGCTCAGTTGAGTCGAAGCGCGGAATTCAACGCTTCGAGCAATGCAGTGTCGCTGAACGGCTTGATCAAACATGCGATGGCGCCCCGCTCGATGAGGCGCGACCTTGCCGTCTCATCTCGCTGGGCGGTGATGAAAACGATGGGGATCTCGATCTCGCGGCGATGCAATTCCTGCTGGAGACCGGGCCCGCCCATTCCCGGCATAGCAATGTCGAGGATCAAACATTCTGTTCGCAGAATTGCATCCGACGTAAGGAACTCCTCGGCAGAAGAGAACGTCCGGGAGGCAAATCCGAACTCCTTGAGTAGATCCGGCAGCGATTCGCGGACCGATTCATCATCGTCGACGACTGAGACTAGCGAAAGCGGATTCATCATGGAAACCTCAGTCCGCACTCAAAAATAACTTCGCTCAACGTGGAGAACCGTTCGTCTGCTCCAGCGCTGCTTGAGGAAGTCGTTGTGCCTCTTCCGAAGTGCCACTCACACCACTCAGGGCTGCACATCAACAACGCGGTTGAGTTCTGTCTCCATGGAGCCCCATCTTGGCGCCACTCCACACCACGATCATCCGCTGCGGGGCGAGCGGCGTCTATTGTACTTAAGTATTGGTTGCAACCAGCCGCAGCGGCGGCATGTCGCCGCTCCTAGGCGGGCTCTGCGCCGCGATCCTGCGGAATCGAGAATGCGAAGGACGCTCCGGGCCCATCGTTGGCCGATGCCCAGAGCCGGCCGCGATGGGCTTCAATAATCGAGCGGCTCACAGAAAGCCCAACCCCCATGCCATTCTCCTTGGTTGTATAGAAGGACTCGAAGAGCCGATCGGCGACATCGGGAACGAAACCGATCCCGCTGTCCTGCACGGTGAGCCGGACGTTCTTGCCGCCGTCGTTTTCGGTCTTGATCAGCAATTGCCTGGGGCGGTCGTCGACGTCACGCATCGCGTCTGAAGCGTTGCGCAGCAGATTCAGGATGACCTGCTGAAGCTGGGTGCGATCGCCCGTCACCGCGGGCAGATTCTCGGCGAAATCCTGCCGGACGACGATCCTGTTGCTCTGCAGCTCACCCAGCGAGAGCGCGATCACCTCTCGCGCCGCATCATTCAGGTCTACCGGCTCGGCGGCAACTTCCTTTCTCTTAAAGAGGGTCCGCAGGCGCGTGACGACCTCAGAAGCTCGATTGCCATCGCGAATGGTGCGTCGCGCTGTCTCGCGCGCCCCATCGATGTTCGGGGGATCGCTGTCCAGCATCCGCAGGCATGTGCTGGCATTCATCACGATTCCCGACAATGGCTGGTTGACTTCATGGGCAATGGATGCTGTTAACACTCCAAGGCTGGTAATCCTGGCGACATGGGCGAGTTCTGCTCTTGCCCTAGTGAGCGCTTCTTCCGAGAGTCGGCGCTCAGTTATGTCCTGTACCGCGCCGACATACTCCCATTGGCCGTTATGGTTCATGGTTCCGTGGGCAAGAACATGCAGGTACTTCACAGAGTTATCGGGAAGCAGGAGACGATACTCGTATTCGAGCTCGCTGCCGGACTGAGCCCGTTCGACCATTTCATTCAATATGTACAGGTTTTCCGGATGGATCCGCGAGCCGATCAGCTCCAGCGTCATCTTGGAGGCCGGATCAAGTTCAAAGATTCGATAGAGCTGTTCCGACCAAATTATTTCTGCTGTCGCCACACGCCAGAAGAAGCTGCCGGTGCGGCTGAGGCGTTGCCCCTCTGCAAGGAATGCCTCGCTGCGCCGCAGTTCTTCTTCTGCCTGTTTGCGTTCCGTGATATCGCGCAGGTATCCGGTGAAAGACGGCGGCCCGTCCATCGAAATGCGTGAGATCGCGAGTTCGACCGGGAACTCCGTTCCGTCGGCGCGCACCGCTGTCATTTCGAGTCGTCTCCCCGATAATCGAGCCTCGCCCGTGGCACGGTAACGGGCCAAACCTTGCCTATGCTTCTCTCTTTGCGACGGCGGAATCATAACGTCCGACAGTCGCCTCCCCATGACGTCGTTCCGGCGATATCCGAAGGTACGCTCTGCGGCCGGATTGAACTCGGTTATGCAGCCTTCGTGATCGATCGTCACAACGCAATCGAGTGCTGAGTCGAGAATCGCTGTCTTTCGTGCCTCGCTGCGACGCAGCTCTTCCTCGACGCGTTTCCGGTCGTCGATGTCGGTGATAAGACCGTACCAGCGGGTGATTCTGTCTTCTGCGTCTCGCAGAGGGAGAATGCGAGTCTGGGACCATCGATAGAGGCCATCGGCTCGGCGATAACGGAGTTCACTGTCATAGGGAGTTCCGGTTTTCAACGAATGCGTAAGTTCCCGGGTCACGCGCTGAAGATCATCCGGGTGGACCGCACCGTTGGTTCCCCAAGAGTTCAACTCCTCAACCATCATGCCGAAGAAATCCAAAAGCGGTCGACTGGCATGCTCGATCTGACCGGCCGAATTTAGGGTGCATACAAGCCCAGGAATACCGTCAACAGTTTGGCGGAGATTGGCCTCACTCGCCCGCAACCCCTCTTCGGCCCGCTTCTGTTCGTCGATGTCGGTAGTCGTACCGACGAATTTGAGGACTTTTCCTTCAGCATCGCGCAGGACCACAGCTTGCTGGAGATGCCAGCGATAGGTCCCGTCCCGGGCGCGGAGAGACCGTGTTTCTACCGCGAATCCCTGTCCCGATCGCACTCCGTCCCAAAAGGCCTTCGACGCTTTTTCACGATCCTCGGGGTGGACCGCGGTCATCCAGGCCTCAGGATGCGAGCGGACGAAATCGAGGGTTTGGCCGGAGAAGTCAAGCCAAACCTGATTCACATAATCCGGCGTCCCATCAGGCTTGAGTGTCCACGCAGATACAGGAAGATGCTGCAGCAGCCCAACCTGGAGTTGCAGCTCCGCGTTGATTTCGGCAAGCTCTCTGGTTCGTTCCGCGACTCGCCGATCAAGTTCGCTTGCGACCCGCTTTTGTTCATTCAGGCGCAGAGTCTGTTGCAACCCGACGGCAGCCTGGTTCGTTGCCACACCCAGAAGCAATCGCTCAGTCTGGGTCGGGAAATCTGTGCGCTCAGATCCGGCAACGACAATTCCAATTTCGCCGGCGATTCCCAACCGCATAGGCACGAGCGAGATCTCCCGGCCGCCGAGAAGGCCGCGCATCTCTGTCGGCCATCTTTGCGGATCATCGCCGAACCACCTGTTGAGGGTCTGGTGGATCTTGTCTGTGTTGAGTGAGGTTGTATGGGCCGGTGCGGTCCTCAGTATTTCGATGGGCCCTTCATTCGGTTCGGTCCGGGCCCGAGTATAGACGAATTCGAGATTGAGTGTCGCCAAGAGGGCATCATGGAACGTGGTCACGATCTGGCGAGGCTCCTGCCCGTTCCATACCGCTGGGAGCGCCAGCATGCTGACCAAATCACTCATCCCGCGCTGAAGGTGCTTCAGTTCCTCTGCAGAATCGGTGAATGCCATCTCAGGACTCCCGGATGGACTGGCCGCCTGGTCCGGACCGCCGTGATCGATATTCCTGGAGGAACTCCTGTGGAGGTGTGAAGAATGGATTCTGTTGCAGGATGCCGCCAATAATCGCCAGCGGATGTGTGCGAAGGATATCGATTATCGCATCGCCTCTGAACTGAGAGAGATGGTAGGTGCAAATGACCGCGTCGTCATGCCGGCTCCAGACATCGTTCACGCGGGATTCAAATTCAATGACGTTTTCCAGCCGGGACTGGTCTCCAACCACCCAATCCATTCGACATACGATGCGACTGAGAGGAAACCCTCCCGGGGCATTCCCTGAAGCCAGCTGTTCAAAGGTCTCAAGCATCCGGTCCTGATCGAATTTGCCGTCGCGAAGATAGGCTTCGGTGTTGATCTTGATTTCCAATTGCCCAGCTTGTTGGGCAGCCGCCGAGTCGATTCCCGCAGAAGCCAGCCGGTGCAGATGCTCATCCCGCTGTTGGGGATTGACGACATGAATGGCCTTCTCCCCGCGCTCAAGTCCCTCTTGAATGAATGGGAGCAACGCGCGATATTCTTCATCGTCATTCGAGAACAACGCACAAACATGGCGAACCGCGCCAAGCTGGGAGCCTGCTAGAGACATTGGTGGAAAAGTCCCGGTCATTTTCGATCCCTCCGTAAAACTCTGCTTGAACAAGGATCTTGATTGGCGAGGAGGCGTAGTGCCCTCCATGAGCCTGTGGGGAAGGCCTATCGTTGCCGGTGATAGTTCGGAATGTGGGCCCGGTTTCGGATTTCGGCGGGATCCTGAGCCAAAAGGGAAACGTTCCCGGCCAACTCAGAAGGGAAGCTCGCCGACCAACAATTGTCCATTCATCATACTCCGATCGACTGCCCGGGTTCCGGTTAAAGCCGCAGTCGATTAAGAGTTTGTTAAATCTGAGCCTCCAACGAACGCAGGGGACAGCTCGCGCGGGTGGGGCAGGATGGCACCGATTGACACCAAGGCAGCAATCGATACTTTGGTTCAATAGATTCGCGGCGGCTCTTCTGGCGTAATGGCAACTGTGCGGCGCATGCGAACGAATCGGGCCCGAAGACTACGGGAAGCGCCAGAGGAATCTTCCGGGTGGCGCACAAGGAGCACTGTTATGACAAACGCAACCATTCGCACTGGAGATGTTACGGCCAGTCAGAAGCGTCAAGAGCATTTCGCTCACGCAAATTCCGGGGCCACCGTGGCCGAGCGAAGTACGCAAAGAGCACACATTGAAATCAATGGGCGGGACGAATGGTCGCAGGGAATCGAAGAGGCCTGGCAGCACCACTTAGAAACCTTGCAGCAATGCGTGCGTGAGCTTCTCCATAAGAATCAGCAGCTAAGGATGGCTCTGATGGCGGCGAACGAGCCCGAACGGAAATACGGAGATGCCGGCAACTTCTAAAATGGCGCGGCGGGCCTCGCGCTTCGGCAGATCGCATCGATCATTGCAGTCTCAGTCGTTTCGCTTCGACTGCAACCTGGGATGCCGGCGCCTCCCCGGCAAATGCCTCCCGCGCAGCTGGCGATTAAGATTCAATAGGCATCCGATTTACGGGCACGAAGCTGAAGACGAAATCGACAAGGTCCAGGAGAAAAGCAAATGCAACTTGGAATGATTGGACTGGGAAGAATGGGCGCAAACATGGTGCGGCGGCTGTCGAAGGGAGGCATCGAATGTGTGGTGTTCAACAGGTCGTCAAAAGCCGTTGAAGAGCTGGCTCAAGAGAAGGTCGCTACGGGAGCGACAGATCTCAAGGATCTGGTGGAGCAGCTGGGGAGTCCGCGCGACATCTGGCTCATGATTCCGGCCGCCGCAGTCGATGAAATGATCTCGAATCTCCTGCCTCACCTTGCAAAGGGCGACACGATCATTGACGGAGGCAACTCCTATTATGTTGACGATATCAGACGCTCGAAAGAACTGGCGACGAAAGGAATTCACTACGTCGACGTTGGCACGAGCGGAGGCGTCTGGGGTCTGGAACGAGGCTACTGCATGATGATCGGCGGCGAAGATGAAGCCGTCGAGCGCCTGGATCCAATTTTCAAGCAGCTAGCGCCCGGCATCGGCGACATTCCGCGAACCCCCGGACGAGAGAGTCTCATCGGCACTGCGGAATCCGGATACCTCCACTGCGGCCCGAATGGCGCAGGACACTTTGTGAAAATGGTTCACAACGGGATCGAATACGGTCTGATGGCCGCCTACGCCGAGGGCCTTGGAGTTCTGCGCGAAGCCGGCATCGGCAAAACCAAGGAAGCGGTCAATGCCGAGACCACTCCACTGCGCGATCCCGATCGATATCAATACGACCTAAATCTTCGTGATATTACCGAGGTGTGGCGGCGCGGAAGTGTCATCGCTTCATGGCTGCTCGATCTGACCGCGACGGCATTGGTGCAAGACCCGGCTCTCTCACAGTTTGCGGGCCGGGTCTCGGACTCAGGCGAAGGCCGCTGGACCATCCACGCCGCGATCGACGAGGGAGTGCCCGTGCCTGTTCTCTCTGCTGCGCTGTATCAACGATTCAGCTCGCGCGGCAATGCGGACTACCAGGACAAGCTCCTCTCGGCGATGCGTTTCGAGTTCGGCGGTCACGTTGAAGTCACAGGGGATAAGCAGGCCGGTTGAACGATCCGTGTTTCATGGGCCAGGCTTCGACAAACTCAAACACTGGAGGGAGCGGTATGGCGACGATTACAACCACAGACGGCACACAGATTTTCTACAAGGACTGGGGCGCGAAGAACGCGCAGCCGATCGTGTTTCACCACGGCTGGCCTCTTTCGTCGGACGACTGGGACAACCAGATGCTGTTCTTCCTGGCCAACGGATATCGCGTGGTCGCCCACGACAGGCGCGGTCACGGTCGCTCGTCGCAGGTGGACACAGGCCACGACATGGACCATTACGCTTCAGACGCCTCGGCGGTGGCCGAGCATCTCGACCTGAGGAATGCGGTGCATATTGGCCATTCGACGGGGGGTGGCGAAGTGGCGCGCTATGTCGCAAATTACGGCCAGCCTCAAGGTCGCGTGGCCAAGGCCGTGCTGCTCGCCTCCGTTCCCCCGCTCATGCTCAAGACCGAAAAGAACCCGGGCGGTACCCCGCTTGAAGTGTTCGACGGATTCCGCAAGTTGGTGGCTGATAACCGCGCGCAGTTTTTCCTCGATTTCGCTTCGGGACCGTTTTACGGCTTCAATCGACCCGGCGCCAAGGCCCTGGAAGGAGTTATCCGGAACTGGTGGCGTCAGGGAATGACGGGCAGTGCGCTCGCTCACTACCAAGGCATCAAGGCTTTCTCAGAGGTAGACCAAACCGACGATCTGAAGGCGATCACGGTGCCGACCCTCGTGTTGCAGGGCGACGACGATCAAGTTGTCCCTTACAAAGACGCTTCGATTCTGCAGGCGAAGTTGCTCAAGCACGCTACGCTCAAGATTTATCCGGGCTACCCCCATGGATTGATGACCACCCACGCCGACGTGATCAATGCGGACCTGCTGGCATTCATCCGAAGCTAAACCCCGGCGGGGCCGCACGAAACGGCCCCGCTCCTGCCACCGGGACCCGCTCTCTTGTCTCGCACTTCTAGTGTGTTGAGATCGACGCGGCTGGATGTTCGGGGTAAGTCGTTCGAACGAAACACAAGGAGGATGATCCATGTCACACCACTATTCCGGTCCAGACTATGGGTTTCCCCACGGGGACGCACGCCTCGATCTTACCGATTTGTATGCCTTCCCCAAACCTGGGGGTGCCGGCAAATCTATCTTGGTTATGAACGTCCATCCATCCGTCGCCTTGAGTCCGCCGGGGCCAACCACAGAGGAGCCCTTCGCTCCTGCGCGATCTATGAACTTAAGATAGACACGAACGACGATGCCGTCGCGGATATCGCGTACCGAGTGCGCTTCTCATCTTCTGAGAGTGGCGCGCAAACCGCAACGCTGCGGCGCGTTGAAGGCGCCGAGGCAGCGGGGACCGGCGACGGCGGGCAGTTGATTATCGAGCGGGCGCCGGTCTCGACCGGACTTGAGGCACAGGTAACAGAGGTTGGCGACCATCGCTTGTTTGCCGGTTGGCGCAGCGATCCTTTCTTCTTCGACACGCTGGGCGCCGTAAATAACCTGCAATTCACGGGCGATGATTTCTTCACCGGCAAGGATGTGTGCAGCATCGTGCTGGAGGTACCGAACGCTGCTCTTGGCCCCGGCAAGATTGGTCTGTGGCATCGCACGCTGGACGGCGTAACGGGGAAGTGGATCCAGGCGGACCGCGGCGCCCGGCCTTCGCAAGCGGTTTTTCTTACCGGCGAGCGCAAAAGCGACTACCTCGCCGGCGAACCGGCTGAGGACGCACGTTTTGTTGCCGTGTTCGCGCACTCGCTGGAGCACATCGGCGGGTATACGCCTGAGCAAGCAGCCCGTGTCGCGCAGACCTTGTTGCCAGATGTTCTTCCTTATGACCCAGCACATCCAGCGGCCTATCCAGCCAATGGCCGGAAGCTCAGTGACGACGTCATAGACGTGTTTCTTTCCGTCATCACCAATGGAAAGGTGACACGAGATAACGTAGGCCCCCACAAGGACCTGCTTGCCGACTTCCCTTATCTGGGCTCGCCGCACGAGGCACGGTCTGTGAAACTGGCTGCCGCATAGAGCGGGCTTTCATCGGCGACAGGCGGGGCGGCCCTGCGAGTTGATGGCGGCGCAGTGGGAATTATCCTCTGAATGTGGATGAACATCCGATCTCTCGATCCGGCGGGATCTCATGAGACCACCTTGCGATGAGGGTGTGGTTCGATCTGGCGCCGGAGTAGATCCGTGCGCCGAGGCAGCGAGAGTCTGGGTTCTGGTGGCGACGATTACCGGATCGAGCATGGCATTTATCGACGGCACGGTGGTCAATGTCGCTCTGCCGGCGCTGCAGGCGGCCTTTGGCGCCAGCGTGACCGACGTGCAATGGGTGGTTGAATCCTATGGCCTCCTTTTAGGAGCTTTGATTCTTGTCGGCGGCTCGCTGGGAGACTTGTTCGGGCGTCGATTGATCTTCCTGCTTGGTGTAGGGCTATTCACCCTGGCGTCGGTGGGGTGCGGGCTCTCGTCAAGCATCAGTGAAATGGTCTTCGCAAGAAGCATTCAGGGTGTAGGCGCCGCACTGCTGGTGCCGGGCAGTCTCGCGATCATCAGCTCTTCGTTTGACGAGAAGAGCCGAGGTCAGGCGATTGGAACGTGGTCCGGATTCACCGCGATCACCACGGCGCTTGGCCCGGTTCTAGGTGGCTGGCTCATCGAACATGTTTCCTGGCGCTGGGCCTTCTTTCTAAACCTCCCACTCGCAGCGGTGGTTATCGGCGTATCGCTATGGCGCATTCCTGAATCCCGCAGTGCAGTGCAAATGCATGTCGATTGGAAAGGCGCGCTCACGGCCACTTTCGGATTAGGGGGGCTTGTAACCGGGCTCATCGAGTCGGAAAACCATGGGTGGGCAGATCCCGTTGTGCTGGCCAGCTTGCTGGCAGGCGTTCTATCTCTCGGCGTTTTCGTGGTGATTGAGGCGCGCGTGAAATCGCCCATGGTCCCACTCGGGTTATTCAGGTCTTCGACCTTCAGCGGCGCCAACCTCTTGACTTTGTTCCTTTACGGAGCAATCGGAATCTTCTTCTTTCTATTCCCGCTCAATCTGATCCAGGTGCAGAAATACTCCACCACCGCAGCCGGCATTGCGCTATTGCCGCTGATTCTTCTGATCTTTTTGCTGTCTCGCTGGGCGGGAAGCCTGGTTGCGCGCTACGGCCCGCGAGCGCCGCTCATGGTTGGCTCATTGATTGCCGCGTTGGGGTTTGCCCTGTTCGCATTGCCTTCGGTGGGCGAGGGATATTGGAGGTCGTTCTTTCCCGCCGTCGTGGTTCTCGGTCTTGGAATGGCGATTACCGTGGCTCCTCTGACCACGGTCGTCATGAATGCTGCCGGTCCGGACCGCGCGGGAACTGCTTCTGGGATCAACAATGCGGTGGCTCGCGTCGCGGGCGTTCTAGCGATCGCCATCTTTGGGGTTGTGATGGTAAGAGCCTTCGGGGCCGATCTCGACCGAAGCCTCGCGCACCTACAGTTGTCCGCCCAGGTTTTCCGAGAGATTCAAGCCGCGGAGATTAACCTTGCTGCCATCAAGCCTCCGGCAGGGCTTGACCCTCAAAGCAGCGCCTCTGTGACGCAGTCGATCGAAAGTGCGTTTGTCTGCGGGTTTCGAATCGTGATGGGTCTCTGCGCGGCCCTGTCGCTGGCGAGTTTCCTGGTCGCGTGGCTGATGATTCCGAAGAACCCCGACGGCCGGCCGTGACGTCCCTCAACTCGAAAAACACCGGAGTCGAAATCCGACCAAGCTTGCGGCCGCAGGGGTTCGGGCGTCACCGACGCCAGCCGCGAATAGGTCTATAATCGCCGGTTTAGAAAACTGCGCGTCTGTTTTGCGTCCAAATTGTGCCAGAGACGGAAAGGAAAGGCCATGCGTAACAGGGAGCGAGTTCTGGCGATGTTGGATCATCGTCCTGTCGATCGAGTTCCGCTGATGCCGATCACCATGATGTTTGCCGCCGACCAGATCGGCGTGAAGTACGGTGCGTACGTTTTGGATTACCGGCACCTTGCCGAGGCGCAACTGGTGACGGCGGAGCGCTTCGATCTGGAGCAAGTGTCTTGTATCTCGGACCCGACGCGCGAGGCCGCCGACATGGGTGCGCAGGTGCGGTTCTTTGAGGATCAGCCACCGGCATTCGACGAGGCGGACGCGTTGCTAAAGGACAAGTCGCTCCTTGCACACCTCAAGATTCCGGATCCACTTGGCGGCGGCCGCATGCACGACCGCATCAAGGCGGCGGCGCTATTGAAAGAGAAAACGGCAGGGGAGCGAATCGTGGAGGGATGGATTGAGGGGCCGTGCGGGCAAGCCGCAAACCTTCGCGGCATCAACCGGCTGATGCTCGATTTCACTGACGACCCTGTGTTTGTCAGGGATTTGCTGGATTTTATCGTGGAGATGGAACTTCGCTTTGCCAAGGCGCAGATGGAAGCGGGCGTGGAACTGATGGGTGTGGGAGACCCAGCGTCGTCGCTGATCGGGCCGGTGATTTTCAAGGAATTCATCTTTCCGGCGCAAAAAAAACTTGTGGACGGGCTCAAGGCACTGGGGCTGCGCACGCGCTCGCACATGTGCGGGAACACACGGAAGATCTTGAAGGCCAGAGGTGAACTGGGCTACGACATCACCGACGTGGATGCGATGGTGGCGATGGCGGACGCGCGATTGCAGATGCCGGATCAGGTGATCCTTGGGAACGTTGCCACGGTTGAAGTATTGCGGAACGGCTCGGCGGAAGACGTGTCGGCCGCTGTTCGAAAATGTCACGCAGACGCTGGAGACCTATACATTATCGGAGCCGGTTGCGAGGTGCCGCGAGATACTCCGGTGGCGAACATGTCCGCACTGCTCGAGTATTCCAGATCAAGCCAGAGATCAGGTCAGCCGGAAAGGCAGGAAATCGGACAGTCAGTCTAAGTGATGCATGGTCATCCCCGGTCAGGTTGCGCTTTGGCGCGCGAGAGGTCCTGCAGCCATGCGGCGCGACTCTTGTGGGCAGAGATTCCCGGCGGCTCAAGGCGTCGGGCACGCCGTACCTTCACCTCGACGATTCGAACAACATGGAAGACGCTTGCGGTAGATCGATGGGAAGCGTGAATCCATCATCGGCAACGGTGCGTCCGCTCCACAGGTCCTTCCAGCGCGAAATGCTCCAGCCTGCGGGAACTTCCAGATTGACGTGACGCGACAAATCGGCGTCATCGCGCAGGCCCTCTTCCAGGTTGCCGGCAAGAATGTGAATCTGCCCGGAGCGAGTGCGCCAGGCTGCAATGTTCACCGTCTGCTGCAGATCGATTTCCTGGGCGTGCAAAGTCCGCGTCTTGAGCATGTCGTTCATCACACCGGCGGCGAGCGCGTAGGGCGTTCCCGTGTTCTGCCAGATCCAGGAGAGCGGTTTTCCCTCGGTCGAGCGCAGGTCCGGAGGATTCCAAAACGCGACGCGTTTTCCGCCCGCGGTGTCGAGCGTCAATTCGGGCGTCCCGCCTGCCTCATAAATCACGTGCGCCGATTTTGATGCTTCGACTTGCTGTGGATAGCAGAAGGAGTTGAATGAATCCTCTGAATTTCTGGCAAACTCTGCAGCATGATTGATTGCGCGGCAAGAAGACACCTTGACCGGCGCTGCGTCGAACCTTCCTTGCAGCCCCGCGAGTTGGGCCACGCTCGGGTCGACGCCGCCCGCTGCGCTGCCCAGGAACGCGATCGGCTGCCCCAGGCCAATCATCTTGGCGAGCGCTACTCGCTCCGAACCAGAAAGATGAGCAGGTGTTTGCACGACGAATAAGTCGGAATGAACCTGCGGGAGCCATTCGATTCGCGTGGATGACAGGATGGGAACCGGCCATTTGATCAGCGAGCCCAATTGCTCGTCGATCCACTCATTGATCTGGCCGTCGGCGGATGCATGCTCGGCTTGATCGTGCATCGCGGCGCGATTGTAGACGAGCGTTGGACCCAGCACATCGTTTGTCTGTCTCGCATCGGCAATGGCAGCGTTGATATTTGTGGCCAGGAACTGCACATCGTTCTCGCTCAACAGCCGTTCGCCCTGATTGGCCCATGAGATGTAGGTTCCGACTGGGAATTTCAAGCCCCGCGGTGTTTTGACCGCGGCGTGCGAATAGGCCCAGATGCCCCAACGCAGCTTTTCCGGCGCGGTATGAATCACATCCCAGCTTTCCCACGCGTCGAAGGTTTCCACGAGCGGATAATGGCGCACCTTGGTATCGGCAAGGACGGCGGCATGGGTCAACATGTAGGCGAGCTGATAAGTCCACCCTTTTGTCGGCGCGTTCCAGAATGCGTGATCGCGCACTCCCACCTCGTTCCAGGCTCCGGCCCAGGTCTGATCGACAAAGATGTCGAGGTAGCCTTGCCGAGCGACCGATTCGAGATCGAGCCCGTTGGACCGCCAGTCGGAGATGGCGCAAGCTCCGTTGGAGTACATCATTACGAGAGCCGCGGGATTTGCCTGCTTGACTTCGCGCACGAGGGCTGCAACGTTGGCGGTGGCGTTGCGAATGAGGGCGGGGCTGGGAGCGACGGGTCCCCAGGGGCCGGCGCGCCGGTAAGGAACGGGCATGCCAAAGGAATCGCGGAGCATGATTGCATCGAGGCCGAGCGTATGGGACAGACTGCCCCACTGTGCGGCGTATGCCTTATGGACGGGCATGCCTTCGGGAATTCCGGCTGGCAAACCGCCCAGCGGCCGTGCATCGGAATGTAGCAGTGCGCCTGGATCGAAGTAGCTGCCAGGGTCAAAGTTGGTGCCCTCGGGAGGCCTGGCCTTGGTGAAGGCTTCGGGATGGCGCTTGACCCACGCGGCCTCTTCTCCGTAGGCGTCGGTCCACGCATAGTTGAGGATGCCTACCTTGAAATCGGGAAATCCGACGTGCGCCGCCTCGGCCTTTAGAGTTCCCGAGAGTTGCTTCAAATCGCCGTAGGTCCATGGATCGTAGCCGTGGCGCTTGATTACGGTCGGACTGGCAAAGCGTTCTTCAAAAAGCTTTTGGCGTCCGGCCGTGGTGCCCTTCAACATCTCGTGCTCGTCGACCCATTCGCTCTGACCGCTTCCCGCGGGCAGTGAAATCCGCTGATCGAGATTGCCGGACCATTCCATGACCGGCCCTACAGTCCAACCCACATTGAGAATCACGCCGCGGTAACCGCAGAGGTCCATGAAGAGTGGACGGAAACGGTTCCAGAATTCGCGCACGCTGGCAGCCTGATCGTGCTGCCTGAACCAATACAAGTCGATTTCGAGCCAGCGGTCTGCCTGGATGCAGGGTTGCGTCGGGGCTGAGGCGAATACGGCAGGCGAAATGGACGCCAGCACCATTGCGAGAAAAATTCCGCGCGCCAGCACGCGAACAAGCAAAATGGATTGCACGTGCGATTTCTGAACCATTTGCGGCCTACTTACCAAACTGAGTGGAGGGTTGGTCTCTCATTTTCTCACTCCGGGAACGTCATGGAGTTTGCGAACTCGTCTTGAAAAGCGGGGTTGGCGGCGAGGCTGACGTGCTCGATGGGCGGAAGTTCCGGCTCGCGATCGGCGAGCAGAAGCATCTTTGCGCCGCGGAGGGCGGTGTTGCCAGCGGCGCGGATGATGAAGTGCGGCGCATCGAGGAGGCCGATGCGGAGCGCAGAGTCGATTTGAACGTAATTGCCGAATGCGCCAGCTAGATGGATTATGCCGAGGTCGCGGGTGGATGCGCGGAGACGCCGGAGGAGCAGATGAAAGCCCGCGGCAATGGCGCCTTTGGCAAGTTGCAGCTCGCGAATGTCGGATTGATGGAGGACGACGGGTGGCGCGACGGGAAAGACCTTGGAGCCATCGGCGACGCGGCCCGAGGCAAGAATACCACCGGTGCGCAGGCCTGCGGCTACGGCGTCGACGAGGCCGCTGCCGCAAATGCCGCGCGGGGTTACGTCGCCGACGACGGTGGCGCGGAACTCGTTTTTGTCGAGGGCGACGTAGGCGATAGCCCCAGTGACTGCACGCATGCCCATGCGAATTGCGCCAGCCTCAAAGGCGGGACCGGCGGCGGTGGAGGCGCAGACGATACCGTCGCGATTGCCGATAGCGATCTCGCCATTGGTGCCGAGGTCGACGAGCGCGGCAAGGCGATGGCTCTTGCTGATTTCGCAGGCGACGATGCCGGCGAGAATGTCGGATCCGACAAAGCCGCCGATGCAGCGCGCAAAGCGAATGGCGCAGGAATCGGGCAGGTCCCATGAGAGCTCACGCGGGCAGAATCGTTGCTCGCCGAGATGCGGCGACGCGAAGGGAACGTGGGCGAGCGGCGCGACGTCGAGGCCGCAGAAAAGATGGTGCATGACGGTGTTGCCGACGACGAGGACATCGGAGACTTGATCGCGGTGCCCGGCGGCGAGGCGCGTGACGATCTGGCCGAGCGCTGTGCGAATGGGGGTGGTCAGGTCGCTGCCGTCGAGTGCGGCGCGAATGCGGCTCATGACGTCGGAGCCGAATGCGGCCTGAGGATTCATTGCGGTTTCGACGGCGAGGACCGAGCCGGTGGTGGATTCGACGAGTTGTGCCGCAATGGTGGTGGTGCCAAGATCGATGGCAATGGCAACGCCGCGAGGCAACGCTGATTGTTCTCCCACCTTTTCCCGCGATGAAACTGCGGAAAAGGATGGGGCAACATCCG
>Ga0187855_10000989_pt1 | contig 23426 bp, 19 predicted proteins | sample June2016WEW_8_10_2_FD_132969 | JGI IMG/M metagenome (GOLD analysis project Ga0187855, IMG submission 132969) | Peatland microbial communities from SPRUCE experiment site at the Marcell Experimental Forest, Minnesota, USA - June2016WEW_8_10 | ecosystem: Environmental > Terrestrial > Soil >...
CGCAAGCACCACGAGCATCGCTTCGGGGCCGTAGGCGACAGAGGAGAGCGCGTCGGAGGAGAGCACCGGCAGGGCGATCAGCTTGCGCATCCGCTCCTCCAGCACCGCCGCGCTGTGCAACGGGGGCCCCAGCAGCCCCCGGCGCACCCGCGAGGAGGTCCAGCCGCCGCGCGTCGGCGCGTGCCCCGCCTCGCGCGTGGCTTCGAGCTCCTCGCCGGGCCGGCCGTCGGCCTCGACGGGCACAAAGCGCGTGCGCCTGCCCTCCAGGCGCGTGGTGCCCGGGCGCCCAACCTTGGTGGGAGCGGTGCCCGGACCGTTCTCGGACTGGCCGAGGTTGGGGTCGCACGGCAGCGCTTTGATCCACTCCGCGCGGTCCCCCAGCGCCGCCCCCCAGCGCCGCCCGATCCCGCGCAGCACCTCGAGGTCGGAGTCCTTGAGCGCCGGATAGCCGGTCGCGGGGCTCAGCACCACGGGCTCTTGCTCGTCGACGCTCACGCGAGCTTAGAGTCTCAGAAATACGTCCGCGGCGAGATCGACAGCAGCGCGTAGATCTGCGTCACCGCCGCCTGGCCGAGCAGTTCGGCGGTCGGCGGGGAGCCGTAGGCGAAGAGGTTGTCGGTGAGACGGTGGCGCAGCCAGGCCCAGTAGACGTATTCGCGCGCCGGAAGGGTGCCGGGCGCTTCGTGGGTGATCGAGTCGAGGTAGATCTGGTTGCGGAAGAACACCGCCGCGAAGAACGGGTTTTCCGAGGAGAGTTTGCCGTAGTCGAAGTAGGCGAGCGCGGCCTTCTCAGTGGCACGCGCCTCGCTGAGGTAGGCGCCCGTGTGGGTGACCTGCCACAGCAGCGTGCCGGCACCGATCATCACGCCCTGGGTGTAGCTCCACAGCGAGTGGTTGACCACGCCGGTGAGATTGATGTGGTCGGCGTACAGCCCGTTCGGTTCCAGCAGGCATTCGCGCACCCACCCGTACGCCATCTCGGCGAACTGCAGGTAGCGCGCTTCGTGGGTGATGCGGTAGAGCTGCACCCCCAGCTCCGCGGCGGGACCGTCGGTGATCGTGTTGCGCTGGGTGTTGGACTTGGCGTTGGAGAACGGCACGCCCCCCGGGCAGGGCAGCGGCTGGCCTTCGGCGCCGGTCGTCTGCCAGCCGGCCATCACGAACTGCATGATCTGCTGGGCGCCGCTCAGCGCGGTGGGATCGTGGTTGAGCTCGTACATGCGCGCCAGCTCGATCCCCACCCACTCGTTGTCGTCGTAGTAGCTGGCGCCGCCCGGCCCGATCGGGGGCGCGGTGACGTCGTCGTAGGAGTGCACCGTGATGGCGGTGGAGGCGCCGCTGGCGGTCGTTTCCCCCGGGGCCACCGACGAACTCGCATACACCTGCAGGCTGGTGCCGAGCGCGCGCAGGCTGGTTTCGAGCTTGGGCTGCTCTCCGGTTATGTGGGCGACGCTGACGCTCGCCGCCAACGCCTGCGAGAAGGGCCACAGGAACGAGTACTCCGGTTCGCCCTTGTACAGGCCGGCGGAGGCGACGTAGAAGTTCTGCTGCATCGCTTCGTAGGCGATCAGAGCGCGCTTGGCGTAGAGGTCGAGCACGGGGGCCTTCGGCTTGGCCGGGGCCTTGTGGTGGGAGCGCGAGCGCACGGCAAGCGCGGGGCCGCGGGCATGCGAGCGTGCGGCACTGGCGGGCGCGGGCGCGCAGAGCCCCACCAGCGCGAGCAGTGTCGCGAGGCAGGCTGCGAGCACGGGTCGGTGAGCAGTCCGGGGCAGGGTCATCGGGCCGTCAGAAGCTGAGAACAGGCTAGCGCGGCGTTCGATGCGGGTAGGCCCTTTGTCGAGGGTCCGTGAGCGCTGGCAAATGGCTGTGTCCTCAGTGCGAGGTCTTTACTTCTGCACATGTTCGCAACAGCCAAACAAACAGGAGGGCATATGAGCGCAATGAAAGAGAACTTGCAGCGACGAGCCCCGCGCCGCCCACCGCTCCCCGCGTCGATGCGACTGGAGTTTGAGGGCGGTGAGGGGATGCCGCTGCGGGCGGCGGTGTACGGCGAGATCGACTACTCCGGTGCCTTCTCGATGCAGGTGCGAATCGCCGCGGCCTGCCGGCGACGGCGCTCGCGGGGGCTGATCGTGGACCTGACGGGCACCGAGTTCATGAGCTCCAGCGGCCTGGCGGCGTTGCTCAACCTGCAGCGGGAGTCCGCCTCCCTGCGCGGCGGGATGCTGCTGGCCAACCCCACCCCGGAGGTGCGGCATCTGCTGGCAATCACCGGCATCGACCAGCGCCTGCTGGTGGTAGACAGCTGCGAAGAGGCGGAGATCCTGCTGCTGTACAGCGCCGCCGGCGCCGATGTGAGCCCCAGCCTCCCGCGGGACCCGAGCTTCAACTGACGGGGGCCCACCCGCCCCACCCGCCGCTCGCCCGCGAGCGGCAGCACAGCGCATCCCGAGCAACCCGGCGCCAGCCGGCATCCCCCCCCATCGCTCCCCCATCGCTCCCGGGGCATGCGAGTGCCGCCCATCCCGCCCTCGCCGACCGCCGGAGCCCCGCTCGGGTACGGTTCCGGACGTGAGCACCGTGAGGGAGGCGACGTTTGAGCTGCTGCGCGCGCGCGGGATGACCACGCTGTTCGGCAACCCCGGCTCCACGGAGCTGCCGATGCTTGGGGAATTCCCCTCCGACTTCCGCTACGTGCTCGGCCTGCAAGAGTCAGTGGCGGTGGGGATCGCCGACGGGTATGCCCAGGCGAGCGGGCACCCGGCGCTCGTCAACCTGCACACCGCGCCGGGCCTCGGCAACGGGATGGGGGCGATCTTCAACGCGCAGGCCAACAAGACCCCGCTGGTGATCACCGCCGGCCAGCAGTACCGATCGCTGATGACGCTGCAGGCCAACCTCACCAACCGCGACGCCGCGCGGATGCCGCACCCGCTGGTGAAGTGGAGCTGGGAGCCGCCGTGCGCGCAGGACGTGCCGCACGCGCTGGCGAGGGCGCTGCACACCGCCGCGCTGCCCCCGCGCGGGCCCGTGTTTGTGTCGATCCCGATGGACGACTGGTATGCGGAGGTGCGCTCGGATGAGGAAGTGAGGCACCAGACCACCCGCGCCGTGAGCGGCGGGGCGGGCCTGCCCGATAAGCAAAGCATCGCCGGCATCGCGAAGCGCCTGCTGGAGGCCTCCAACCCCGCGCTGATCGCCGGCCCCGACATCGACGCCGCCGGCGGCTGGGATGCGGCGGTGGCGCTGGCGGAGCGCGCGCGGCTGCCGGTGTACGCGACGCCGGCGACGGGCGGCGGGCGCCTCGGCTTCCCCGAGAACCACCCACTGTTCCAGGCGATTTTGCCGCCGGCGGTGCAGCCGCTGGGCGAAGCGCTGGCGCCGCACGACTTCGTGCTGGCGGTGGGCACCTCGATCTTCCCCTACTACCCCAACATCCCCGGCCCGCTGCTAGCGCCGGGCACCAGCCTGACGGCGATCACCTCCGACCCCGACGAGGCCGCGCGGGCGCCGATGGGCGACGCGATCGTGGCCGATGTGGCGCTGACGCTGGCGGCCCTCGCGGACGCGGTGGAGACGCTGCTCGGGGAAGGGGGAGGAGGAGGGGGCGGGGGGTCGTCCGCGCCGGGGGCATCGGCGGGGCTGGCCCTATCGCCCGCGCAGGGGGGCATCGACCGCGAGCCCCCACCGGTGCGAGCGGCGCCCGAGGCGGTGCCGGTCACCCACCCGATGAGCCCCTCGACGGCGGTGCGCGCGCTGGCGGAAGTGTTCCCCGCGGACGGGGTCGTGGTGCTGGAGTCGCCGTCGGCCACGCCCGCGCTGCGCAATCAGCTGCGACTGGGGCGGCCGGGCAGCTACTACTTCTCCGCCGGCGGGGGGCTGGGCTTCGGGATGCCGGCGTCGATCGGGGTGCAGCTTGCTCGCCCGGAGCGCCCGGTCGTGTGCGTGATCGGCGAGGGCTCGGCGCAGTACGCGGTGCAGAGCTTCTGGACGGCGGCGGCCTACAAAGTGCCGGTGACGTTCCTCGTGCTGCGCAACTCGGAGTACGCGATCCTCAAGTTCTTCACGCTTTTGGAGGAGATCCCAGGCGCGCCCGGCCTCGACCTGCCCGCGCTGGAGACGGCGTCGGTGGCGGCGGGGTACGGCATCAACGCCGTGCGCGCGGACGACCCCGAGCAGTTGCGCGTGGAGCTGCGCCGCGCGCTGGCCTCCCCGGAGCCTGAGCTGATCGAAGTGCAGGTCGCGCCTGGCATGGCGCTCAGCTGAAAAAGAAGGCAGGGCTTCGCCCACACGGAGATGCGTGGCCGACGAGGGATGATTTCCTGACGCTGTCTCAACGCTCCACGCGTTCCTCCGTCCGGTCGTCAGGTCAAGCTCATGAACCATCACAAAACGGCCTAAACTGAGAGGAGGATCGTCCATGACCAAAGACCAGGCCCAACCACAAGAACTTTCGACCACACGCGGCAACTTCCTGACCGTGCTGCTCAATCTAGCTACAGGGCAGAGCCGCATCCTCAGCGATGTCGAGGCTGCGCGGGCCGCCGCCGACGCGACTCGCAGGCAAGCCAACAGGGATAGCGGCTTGCGTATGCTCAGCAGCAGCGCCTTGTGAAGCTCACGCTCGCCCTTTTGGCCCGCTATGCGGAGGTGGATCCCGAGAGCGGCTTGCTCAATCTGACCGGTGGCGGCGTCGACGTGTTCGGGCTCAAGCGTGTTCCGACCGAGTTCACCATGGCTTGTGCGCTTCGGTTTCTGTATCGCGAGGTCGAGTCTGGACAAACCTTCCAGGTCACCTTGGCGACTCTCGATCCTCAGCTCCAGCTCGTCGGCAAGCCAACCGATTTCAAGATCACGCCGCATCTCGGAGCATTTCACGTGGAGGGCGGGCTTGGCACCTACACGGTCACAGGTGCCATCACGTTGGCGGTCGAGTCGGTTGGGCTGCACAGCATCAGCATCACGATCGATGGCACCATTGCAGGCGACATTCCGTTCCAGGTGCTCTTGTCTGACGACGAGTAGCACGTCCTACCCACGCGCTCCGGCGTATACACCCAACGCCTCTCCCTGTCCGCCTCACTTCAACGGAGCGACCCAGCCGAACGGGCCGTCCCATACCCTTTCGCACGATGACCACCACCAACGGCAACGGCCCCGACGACCAGCCCACACCCGACGCGATCGTCGTCGGCGCCGGCCTCGCGGGTTTGGTGAACACGCTGGAGCTGCTGCGCAGCGGCCACACCGTGCTGCTGCTCGACCGTTGCGAGCCGCGCGAGCTGGGGGGCCTGGCGCGGGAGGCGTTCGGGGGGATGTTCATGGTCGACTCCCCCGAGCAGCGCCGCTCGCGGATCCGCGACAACGAGCGCCTGGCACTTGAAGATTGGCTGCGGATCGCCGAGCTGGGCGCCGATGAGCAGTGGCCGCGCCGCTGGGCCGAGCAGTACGTCACCCGCGCGCGTGACGACGTCGGCGGCTGGCTGCGCGAGCTGGGGGTCCGCTTCTTCCCGGTCGTCAACTGGGCCGAGCGGGGCAACTTCGGCGACGGCAACTCCGTCCCCCGCTTCCACCTCACCTGGGGTACCGGCAAGGCGCTGGTCGAGGCGGTGTGGAACGGGATCGAGCGCCACCCGCGCCGCGCGGCGCTGGAAGTGCGCTTCGGGGCACGTGTCAGCGGCCTGCTGGTCGAGGAGGGGCGCGTGGTCGGCTGCCATATGGAGAACGGGAATGAGGTGATGGCCACCAAGGCGGTGGTGATCGCCGCGGGCGGGATCGGCGGCAACCACGACCTCGTGCGCAGGGTGTGGCCCACGGAGGAGCTGGGCAGCCCGCCGAAGAAGATGCTGATGGGCTCGCACCTCTACGCCGACGGCGCGCTGCACGAGGAGGTGGAGCGCGTGGGCGGTGCGGTGACGCACCTGGAGCGGATGTGGAACTACGCCGACGCCGTGCGCCACCCCGCCCCGCAGCGCCCCGACCACGGGTTGAAGCTGATCCCGCCCCGCTCGGGGCTGATGCTCGACCCCGACGGCCGGCGCTACGGCCCGGTGCCGGTGATGCCCACCTACGACGCCTACGCGGCGCTGGAGCGGATGTGCGAGGACGAGCGCAAGTACTCGTGGCTGATCTGCAACCGCAAGATCGCGCTGCGCGAGCTGGATGTATCGGGCTCCCAGCACAACCCGCAACTGCGCGAGCGCCGCTGGGTGCGCTTCGCACTCGGTGTGCTGGTCGGCAAACCGCACCAGTTCGCCCAGCTGCTGCGCTCGCCGGACTTCGTCAGCGCCGAGACGCTGCCCGAGCTGGCGGAGCGGATGAACGAGGTGGCCCGTCAGGTGGCAGCCGAAAGCGCCCGAAGTGGAGTCGTCACTGCGGAGGAGACTGCCGCAAACGAGGAGGCCGTCGCGGGGGACAACGCGAAGCGAGGGCCGATCGACCCAGACGTCCTCGCCGCGGAGATCGGCCGCTACGACGAGTCGATCGCACGCGGCAAAGGCCTCTTCAACGACGACCAGCTGCGGCGCATCGCGCAGCTGCGCAACTGGCGCGGGGACCGCCTGCGCACCTGCGCCTTCCAGCAGATCCTCGACCCCAAGGCGGGGCCGCTGATCGCGATCCGCCTGCAGGTGATGGCGCGCAAGAGCCTCGGCGGGATCCAAACCGACCTCGCCTGCCGCGTGCTGCGCGCCGATGACGGCCAGCCGATCCCCGGCCTCTACGCCGTCGGCGAGGCCGCCGGCTTCGGCGGCGGCGGGATGCACGGCAAGCGCTCGCTGGAGGGCACCTTCCTCGGCGGCTGCGTGTTCACCGGCCGCCTCGCCGCCGCGGCGATCGCGGGCACGGAGCTGCCGCAGCGAATCCCCCCGCGCGTGGCCGCTTCCGCGCGATAGCGCTTGCGCGCTCGGTCGGGCGATGTCTTTAATTTGGAGCCCCAACCAGCAACTGGACCCGTGGAGCGGCGATTAGATGACGGCTATGAGTGGTCCAGTGACTGGTTGGCGTGCAAATGCAACAACAATCGGCGCGGTGCCCCACTACGACTACACGACGGTCGGCCACGTCACGATCGACGTGCTCGCCAACGGCGCCCGCCGCCCGGGCGGGACCGCGCTGTACAGCGCGCTGCAGGCCGCGCGGCTGGGCCTGCGCACACTGATCCTCACGCGCGGCGTGCTCGACGAGATCGAGCAGCTGCTTGAGCCCCACCGCCATGAGCTCGATCTTCAAGTGCTGCCCGCCGAGCACACCACAACTCTGCAAACCGTCGGCGAGGGTCTCGCCCGCCACCAGCGGCTGCTCGCGTGGGCCGGGCCGATCCAAGGAGCGATCGAGGGCCCGATCGAGATCGACACCGCGATCCTGCACATCGCGCCCGTCGCCCGCGAGACCCCGCGTGCGTGGTCGGGCCACGCCGCGTTCGTCGGGCTCACACCGCAGGGGCTCGTGCGCGAATGGGTCGCCGCGGGCGATATCGCGCTCAGCCCGCTGCCCCCCGAGCTGCTGCCGGAGCGCTGCGACGCGTGGGTGCTGAGCGAGCGCGAGCGGGAGTGCTGCGCCGAGCCGGCCGCCCGCGCTGCGGCGGCCAGTGCCGTGGTGGCCGTCACCGCCGGCGCCCACCCGGTCGTGCTGCAGCTGCCGGGCGGTGAGCTGCAGCACGTCCCTGTGCCCCCGATCGCCGCCCCCGTCGAGGACCTCGGAGCCGGCGACGTGTTCGCCGCCGCCTTCTTCATCGCGCTGCACGAGGGCCTACCGCCCACACGGGCCGCCGCCTTCGCAAACGCCGCCGCCGCGGTGCGGATCGCCGGGGTGGGACCCGGCGCGATCGGGAATCGCCGCGCGATTACCGCGCGGGAGCGAGAAAGCCCTGCCCGGCTTTGAGAACGGTCGTTTTGCGGGTGGCGAAATCGAACACGTTGACGGTGCCGCGGCGCACATGGGTGAAAGTCCCGTCGCAGCGGTCGGCAGTGCTCCAGCTGGTGCCTCGCACGGTGGCCGCGCTGTAGCGACCGCGGGTTTGGAAGTTGCCGTGGTTGTCGGTGGCTTCGACCTTCTGCACCACGCGCGAGGAGAGCTTGGCGCTCCGCGCGTCCCGACGGCCGACGCTGCTCGCCGTTGCCGTACCGCAACTCTGATAGGAGGGGCCGCCCGGGAACAGACCCTCGTCGAGCGTGAACGTGGTCAGGCCCTTGTGCAGTCCGGTGCGCTGCTGCGAGAGGGTGAACACACCGCCCGAGAGTTTCGCCGAGTTGGTGTGGTGGCGCTGGTCGGTTGCAGCCACCAGCTCCAGCGTGCCCCGCCTGGAGTCGATCTCCGAGCCGACGGGAACCTGGCGGGTCTCGGTGAGCGGGACAAACCCCTCACCCTTGGTCAGCGCCTCGCGCGCCACCGAGGCGGCCGACGCCAACCCGCTGGCCATCGCCGACCCCGATCCGCCGGCCGTCACCGAGCCCGACCCCGACCCGCGGGCGGGGAGCTTCACCAACACCACGCCTTCGACCGGCTTCACGTTGACCGTCTCACCGATCGTCGGCGCGGGCGGCGCGGCGCTCTGGCCGGTGGTGAACGTCTGGTCGGGCCCCACCGTCGTCCCGGCCCCATTGGCGGCGACGAGGCGGAAGTGATACAGGGCGTTCGGCACCAGTTCCGACACCGACACAGACACCGTGTGGCCGGTGAAGTCCGAGCCGACGGCTTGCGCCGGCGTGCGCTGGTCATACACCACCGGCCCCCCGCCGGAGTACTTGGAATCCAGGCCGTATTCGAAGTACACGGTCGTGGCAAGCCCGTCCGGATCCACCAGCCCGGAGAACGTAGCGGTTTCGGGGCCAGCCACCGGGGGCGTCGAGGGGAACACCGACGGCGCGGACATCGACAGCACCGATGCGGGCGTCACGAACGTCTGGTCGCCGCCGTAGCTGGTGCCTCCCGCGTTGGTCGCGACCACGCGGAAGTGGTAGGTCGTGTTCGGACCCAAGCCGGTGAGCGCCGCGGACACCGGTTCGGCGCTGGCGCCGGAGCCGAGCACCTGCGAGCAGGGAACGCTCTGGCCATAGCCGGTCGAGGAGCCCCATTCGAAATGGCAGTCCGTCACCGCGGTGTCCTCCGGGTTGACTGTTCCCGCGACGAACGCCCCGGTTTGCGAGACGTTCGACGCCGTACCGGTGACCACTACGGGCGCTCCCACGCCGTACGGGACTGAGGTCGCGACCACAGTGTCCGAAGTGGTTGAGACTTTCACACTCTCCGGGGCCGTCACCGTGGGGTTGTTCACGCCGTTCAGTTCGACGGTCACGGAGTCACCGGCGTTGACGACCCCCTCGATCGCGCATACGAGGGTCAGGGCGCCGCTCTCGTTGCAGTAGCCGACCTGCTGGCCGGTGGTTGCGTCGCTCACCGACATGTTCAAGAGAGAGCTCAATCCCGTGCCGGGCGGAAGGACAATCGTGATCTGGCTGCCGGCGGCGCTGGACAGGGCGCCGGTCGAGGAGGTGCCGAAGGCGATCTTGTAGATCGTGAGCGCGCCGGGCGCCGACGATGGGAAGCTGTTGTCGACCGTCACTCCGACGGGCGCGTTGGGTGCCGTAACCGGGAAGCTGCTGGAGGCGAGCGTCGTGTCCGAGGTGGTGGCGAGCTTCAGCGGCTCGTTGCCCACGGTGTTGGGATTGACGACCCGCTGCAGCACTGCTTTGAGGGTTTCGCCAGCCCCGACGGTGGCGTCGATGCTGCAGCTGGCCGTCGTCACGGTCGACTCGCTGCAGGCGCCTACCGGCTCTTCGCTTTCGTTCTCCACGATGCCCGTGACGGAGCCTAGGCCGGTGCCTTTCGGGAACACGATCGTGACCGCACTGCCGGCCGCTTCCGACAGCGCCCCCGTCGAAGACGTCATGAATTCGACCGTGTAGACGGCCAGCGCCCCCGCCGCCGAAGTCGTGCCGCCGACCGTCAGCGGCGTGAGGTGTCCCACCGCGCTCACCGTGTAGCCGCCCGACCCTGCCACGGTGTCCGAGGAAGTCGCGACTTTCAACGCCGTGGCTCCCGTCGAGCTGGGGTTCGTCACCCCATACAGCTCGATGATCACGCGCGCTTTCCCCCCGACTTCGCTGTCTCGGTTGATCTTGCATTCCACCATCGTCGAGCTGGAATCGCCGCAAGAGCCGACACGTTCTTCGCCTTCGTTCTCCACCGTGCCCAGGACGAGCCCCAGGCCGGTCTTGGCCGGAAAGTCGATCTCGATCGTGCTGCCGGCCACCCCGGACAGAGCCCCCGTCGACGACGTCGTGAATTCGATCTCGTAGTCCGTCAACGCACCGGCAGCCGCCGACGGTGTTTCGTTGAAGACCGAGATCGAGCCGGGTTCGCGAGGTTGCGTCAGCTTGTACTTTTCGGCGGCGGGCAGGATATCCGAGGAGGTCGCGACTTCCAGCGGTTCCGGTTCGGTGGAGCTGGGGTTGGTGACCTCGCCCAGCTCGACGCTCACCACAGTGTTCGCCGCAACCTTGCTGCCTTCGCTGATCCTGCAACTCACCGTCATCGTCGAACCCGACCTTTCGCAAGATCCGACTTCTTCTTCGCCGACGTCCACCGAGCCCGTCACGGAGCCAAGGCCCGTGCCTCCCGGAAAGCTGACCGTAACCCTGCTGCCGGCCACCCCCGACAGGGCGCCCGTCGAGGACGTGCGGAATTCGACCTTGTAGGCCGTCAATGCGCCCTCAGCCGGCGCTTCCACTTCCACCCTTGCCCCCGACCACGAGACCTGCCCCGTCGGCGTCACCGCATAGGCTTTCGAGCCCGCCTGCACGGTGTCCGAGCTGGTCCGAGCTCCCACCATCTCTTCATCCGAGGCAGAGCCGGGGTTGGTCACCCCGTACAGCTCGACACTCACGTGCGTTTTCATCCCGACCTTGCTGCCTTCGCCGATCCGGCATTCCACCTGCGTCGAGCTCAACCTGCCGCAGGAGCCCACCGCTTCTTCACCGACGTCCACCAAGCCCGTCACAGAGCTCAGGCCGGTGCCTTCCGGGAAGCTGACGGTGATCGTGCTGCCGGCCGCCCCCGACAGAGCCCCTGTCGAAGACGTTTCGAGTTCGATCCTGTAGTCCGTGAGCGCTCCCGCGGCCGAGGACGGCGTCTCGTCGAAGACCGAGATCGTGCCGGGTTCACGAGGTTGCGTGAGCCTGTATTCTTCGAAGGCGGGCGAGATGTCAGAGGAGGTCGCGACTCCCAATTCCACTTCCGCGGAGCCGGCGTTGGTGACCTTGCCCAGCTCGACGCTCACGAGAGTGTTCGCCCCAACCTTGCTGCCTTCGTAGATCCTGCATTCCACCTTCGTCGTCGACCCCGACCTTTCGCAAGACCCAACGTCTTCTCCGCCGACTTCCACCGAGCCCGTCACAGAACCAAGGCCGGTGCCTTCCGGGAAGCTGACCGTGACCGTGCTACCAGCCACTCCCGACAAAGCACCCGTCGGAGAGGACGTACGGAATTCAACCTTGTAAAGGGTCAACGCGCCCTCGGCCGATGCTTCCACCTTCAACCCCGAGAACGAGACATGCCCCGCCGACGTCACCGAATACACTTCCGAGCGCACCTGGAGCATGTCCGAGCTGGTCAGTACCCCCACCGACTCTTCGTCCGAGGCAGAGCCGGGGTTGGTGACCCTATACAGCTCGACGCTCACACGAGCTTCCGCCCCGACTTCGCTGTCGACGCTGCAGCTCACCGTCGTCGAGCTCGCCTCGCTGCATGTGCCGACCTGCTGCCCGCCCACCTCCACCGTGCCCGAGACGGAGCCCAGGCCGGTGCCTCCCGGGAAGTCGATCGCGATCGTGCTCAGATTGGCAGCCAAAGCGCCTGTCGAGGAGGTGGTGAAGGCGACCGTGTAGTCGGTGAGCGCCCCCGCGGCCGACGACGGCACACGGTTTTCCGCGGTGACGTTGGTGACCTGGCCTGCACACGCCATGCTGGGGAAGAGGCCGAGGAGCCCCAGCAATCCACCCACGACGATGGCCGCGCAGCGAGGCGCTGAGCCAGCGGCTCGCAATCCCCCTATCATCGCTTTTGCGCGCTCCTTTCCGATGCAGCCGCGTCCAACGACCTGCTGACGTGGCAGTCGTCACGCCCAGGAGATGGGACCATAGTGGGTTTTGGACTAGAGAGGTCGCCTGCTCGCCTCGCTCGGCCAACTGCCCTCTGCTCGCCTCGCCCCGCCATCTACTTTTGCTCGCCATGCCCGCCATCTACCCTCGCTCGCCACGCTCGACCGACTACCTTCGCTACCCGCGTGCGCCCGCAGGTGTCGGGGACTCGGGCTTGGATCACCCGTCGCCAGAACCCATCGCCGCCACCTCCACGACGTGGCACTTTGGGTCTTTCTCAGCCTCCCGTGTGAGCCGGGCGTCAAACCCCGCACGCGAGAACAAGTAGAGGTCCGGCTCTGCCCCGTCGCGCGCGATGTGGCTGGCAAGACGACGGAGCATGCCCATCTCCTCGCGGGTCATCCGCCCGCTGGTCCACTTGCACGAGCCCACCGCCATCACGCGACCCTCGTGGTCGCACCCCGCCGAACAACGCATAGGCGCGGATCAGATCCTCGGTGCTTCAGGCCGGGAGAAAGCACTTCAGCTCGGCAAACGGGAACGGTTGCGGGTGCAGCGAACCCGGTCGTAAAACGCCATCAGAAGATAGTAGCCATAGCTTTGAAAGTTATAGCTGTCATTGTTGTCGTGCGGTCGCCTCCTCGATCAGCCGCTCGAGGTTGAGCGCCTCCAGCGCCGCCGACGCCCCGCACGCGCGGGCGGCCAGCAACAGCGAGCCGCCCACCGGCGCCATCTCCACGACCCCCACCTGCGCCTGCGGCGCGAGCGCGTGGATCTCCCGCGTGAGCGGGCCGACAAATATTGGGCCCGCCTTGTAGGCGCTGCCGATCAACCCCACCGGGAACTCGCCCTGCAGGCCGGTTTGACCGATCACCGCGGCGATCTGCCCTGCCAGCTCCCGCGCGCCACGCTCGTACAGCTCGCATGCCACCGCGTCGCCGCGATCGGCGCACCGCCCCGTCTCGATCGCCAGCTCCGCGATTTCGCCCTTAGTGAGCGGCTTGCTGTACACGAGCGCCGCCAGCGCCTCCACGCTGGCGACGCCGAAGTGCTCGACCGCCGCATCGCTCAGCGCCGTCTCGGGGCCGGAGCGCTCACGGTCGCGCAGCGCCGCCTTGATCGATTGCAGCCCCAACCAGTAGCCCGAGCCCTCGTCGCCCAGCTGGTGGCCCCACCCGCCCGCGCGCCACCCGCGCCCGTCGGCGCCCACGCCGAAGACGTTGCTGCCGGTGCCCGCGATCGCCCCCACGCCGGGGCGGGCGCCGGTCGCGGTCGCCCATGCGCCCACCACGTCGCCAACCACGATCCACTCCTCCGAGCGCTCCCGCCGCACGTGCGCCACCACCGCGTCGGTGTCGGTGCCCGCCACCGCCAGCACCGCCGCGTCGAGATCCCCGTCGCCGATCGCGGCGCCGGCGAGCGCCTCGTCGGCGGCCCCGAACAGCGCCTCACCGGCGGCCTTCACGCCGACCGCGTCCTGATTGCTCGGCCCGCCCCGTCCGAGGGACAGGCGCCCGCGCTCGAGGTCGAGCACCCCCGCCAGGGTCTTCGTGGCGCCGCCGTCGATCCCCAGCAGGAAGCGTGCGTCGCGTGACGCGGCGGGCTGCGCCTCGAAGTGGGTGAGTGCGGCGGGCAGCTTGACGAGCGAGTCGCGCTCCATACGGGGATACTTGCAGCCCATGCCCCCGACTGGCATCCACGCCCTGTTTCCCAACGCCCCGCCACGGGCCGGAATGTACGAGTCCTTCTACCTGCGGGCGGTCGCCCCCGACCGCCCATTCGGGGTGTGGATCCGCTACACCGCGCACAAGCATCCCAACCAGCCCGCGCGAGGGTCGGTGTGGTGCACGGTGTTCGACGGCCCCGACGCGTCGCCGTTCATGCACAAGCTCACAACCGACGAGCTCTCCGTCCCCGCCGGCGGCTGGATCGCGGTGGGCAACTCGCGGCTCGGGCCCGGCCGCGCCGAGGGCTCCTGCGGGGAGGTCCGCTGGTCGCTGTGCTTCGCCTCGGAGGAGACCGAACTGCGCCACCTGCCGCACGCGCTGCTCTACCGCGCGCCGCTACCGCGCACGAAGCTCACGAGCCCCGCGCCCGCGGCGCGCTTCGAGGGGACGCTGGAGCTTCCCGGTCGCACGCTCACGCTCGACGGCTGGCGCGGAATGGTGGGCCACAACTGGGGCGCCCAGCACGCAGAGCGCTGGATCTGGCTGCACGCCACCGGCTTCGAGGAGCAGCCCGAGGCGTGGATCGACGTGGCGATCGGGCGCGTGCGCGTGGCGGGCCGCACCACCCCGTGGGTCGCCAACGGGGCGCTGCACCTCGATGGGGAGCGCCATCGTTTGGGCGGGGTGGGCGCGCGCGGGCTGCTGGTGGCCGAGCGCCCCGAGCGCTGCGTGCTCGCGCTGCCTGGCGCCGGGGGGCTGGCGGTCGAAGCACACGTGCGGGCACCCACCGCGGCGCTCGCGGGCTGGCGCTACGCCGACCCCGATGGTGGTGGGCACGATGTGAGCAACTGCTCGATCGCCGCACTCACGCTCACCGTGCGCCGGCCGGGGCGCCCTGCGTGCACGTTGCGCACCGCACATGGTGCCGCCTACGAGCTGGGGATGCGCGAGCGCGACCACGGGGTCCCGATCGCGCCGTTCGCCGACGGGTAGAGCGCCCGCGCACAAAGGCTGCCCTCCCGCCCGTTCTTTCGCGTGTGGGCGCTCAAGGGTTGACAGCCCGTGGGAAACATTTTCGGCCTGCTGGCGGTAACGGAAACACTCCCGAGCGGTGGGGCGCGTACGGAAATTGAGCCCACCGGAGGTCAGTAATCCTCCGCAAAGTTCGATTTCCCTCATTAAAAATGGCCGCAAATTGCACAAGAATCGTCTACAATCGGTGGGCAGCGTCAAATGGATTGGCAGTCGTAGGCAGGGATAGCTTTATGTTCAGACCGTGGTGGGAAGCCGCGGGTCCGGTGCATGCCGGGATGGTGCGTCAAGATGACGGAACCGTTCTGAACTTCGACAAAGCCCCGGGGGCCATGGGGCAGTTGGGACCGCGAGGAACACGGATGATCATCGCCAGCAGCACACAGGATCTCGACGTCGCCACGGCTGCGATCGAGCCCGATACAGCGCCCAACGTCACGGCCCTGCACACCGCCACGCGGCTGCTCGCCCGCGAGCGCTGGCAGATGGCCACCGACGTCCACGACCTGATCATGCAAGACCTTTCCCTGGCGCTCGCCAACGCGCGAGCGCTCAAGGACGACCCCCTGCCCCCTGCGCGGGCCGGGGTCGTGGTCGGCGCGTTGGAGCGCGCGCTCGCGGGCGCTCGCAATGTGCTGGAGGGGCTCTCCGAGAGCGACGCCCGCCCGATCGCACAAACGATCGAGGCCAGCGCGCGCGCCGCCGCGCGCACCACGCCGCTGCGGTTTGACGGCGCACGGGTGCCATCCTCGGCACAGCCCGACCCGCCGACCCGCGCGGCGCTCGTGCACATCGCCCGTGAGGCGGTCGCCAACGCCGTCAAGCACGCCCATCCCAACGCGATCGAAGTGGTGCTGGAGCACTCCGGCCAGTGGCGGCTGACGGTGCGCGACGACGGCAGCGGCTTCGACGAAGCGCTGACCACGCCGCCCGCCGTGGGCGGCTTCGGGTTGGTAAGCATGCGCGAGTCAGCCCACGCGCTCGGCGGCGCCGTGCACGTCGGCAGCGCCAACGGAGCCGGCACCACGGTGGAGGCGGTGCTCCCGTGAGGCCCCACCAGCCAGCGCGACCCGTCCTCCTCCGGTGGCAGCCGAGGCGATCGGAGGACCTCGTATGAACACCGCACCCACCGTCGTGATCGCCGACGACCATCCGCCGATCCGGCTGGGCGTGCGGATGGCGATGATGCAGGGAGGCTTCCGGGTGCTGGCTGAAGCGGAGGACGCCGACGGTGCGGTCGAGGCCGTGCTGCGCGAGCGTCCCGACGCCTGCCTGCTGGACGTGCGGATGCCCGGCGGCGGCATCGAGGCGGCAGTGCGTCTCGGGCAGCTCGCGCCCGACACCGCCGTGGTGATGCTCACGGTGTCGAGCAGCGCCGATGACCTGCTCGCGGCGCTGCGCGCCGGCGCGCGGGGCTACCTGCCCAAGGACATGTCCCCCGACCGGCTCCCCGCCGCGCTGCGTGGGGTGCTGCGCGGCGAGGCCGCGCTGCCGCGCACATTCGTCGGGCGGATGCTGCAGGAGCTGCGCGTGCTCCCCGAGCGCCAGCCCGCGCCGCTGCGCGTCGGCGACGTGGAGCTCACCCCACGCGAGTCGGAGATCCTGCGCCTGCTGCGTGGTGGGCTCTCGACCGTGGAGATCGGCGAGCGCCTCTCGCTCTCACCGATCACCGTGCGTCGCCACATCTCCGCCTGCGTCAACAAGCTCGGTGCTGACGACCGCGACGACGCGCTGCGGACGATCGGCCTCGCCGCCTGAGACCCGCAAGGGCTCAAGAGACGATCGGCCTCGCCGCCTCAGACCCGCAAGGGCTCAAGAGACGATCGGCCTCGCCGCCTCAGACCCGCAAGGGCTCAAGGGGCAATCGGCCTGGCCGCCTGCGACCCGCAAGGGCTCAAGGCCGGTGACGAGTGAACAGCTCGATGCGATGCGCAACCTCGCGTCTGACCTCTTCGCCGGCCCGATCGATCCGGCCGGCCAGGCGATCGTGACTGACGGTACGGATCTGGTAGGGCTCCACGTAGCCGACGCGGACGCCTCCTCGCTCACGCGGCAGCTCGATGCGGACCGCGGACTGGCGAGGCGTGGTCGTGATCGGGACGACCACGCACAGACGAGCCGGCGCACGGTTGATCTCCTCGACGCTCACAATCAGTGCGGGCCGCGTCTTGGCGACCTCGCTTCCCACCACAGGATCCAGAGCCACCCACCACACCTCCCCCTGGCGCGGGGGGCCTACCGCCAAGAGGAGAAGTCCTCGTCCGGATCGAGGCCATCCTCGAGCGTGACATCCCACTCTGCAAGCTCCGCCTCATCGCGCTCAGGAGCGGACGAAAGATCGGCGGTGAGCGCTTTCAGCAGCCGTGCCTCGGACGCCTCTCGGATCACGCGCTCGAGGGTGTCGATCGCGGTGGCCCCATCGACCTCGGCGAGGTCGCGCAAGAGATCGCGGGTCTCTCGCCGAGCCCTAATGATAACCGTCTCAGGCATATAAATCAGTATACCGTCTCATGATCCTATCTGGGATCAACAACGAGACTTTGTCTCATTTGGTTGGGCTCCCGACGGGTCGTTTGATCCCACGTCACCAGGTCGCGCCGTGTTGCTTTTTTGGGCCCCTACCAAATGAGACTTGATCTTATTTGGTTAGGGCTCCCAAACGGACCGTTGATCCCACCGTCGCCGGCCCCGCACCTGCACCCGCACCCGCGCCGCGTTGCTTTCTGAGGCCCCAACCAAATGAGACTCGATCTTATTTGGTTGGGGATCTTATTTGGTTGGCGGTGAGGGCTCTACACCAGCCCCGCACGCACCGCGTGGACGGCCGCCTGCACACGGCTGTGGACGCCCAGCTTCTCGAAGATGTTGGTCACGTACTGCTTCACCGTGTGCGGGCTGATCGACAGCTCCTGGCCGATCGCCACGTTGTCGGCCCCTTTGACGATCAGCCGCAACACCTCCTGCTCGCGTGGCGTCAGGGCGGGGCGCTCTTCGACCACCTCCTCCTCCTCCGCGGCCGCCGCCGCGCCGGCCCCGCTGGAGCTCTCGCGCCCCGTGGTCCCGCCCACGCGCCTCGTTGCCCCACCCGCGCCCGCACTCCCCGTGGCCCCACCCGCACGCCCCGCGGCCCCACCCGCGCTCGCGCGCTCCGCGGCCTCGCCCGCGCCCTCGCGCCCCGCGCCTGGCTCGGTGGCCCGGGCCTGCACGCCGGCCTCTGCGCGTATGCGCGCCACCAGCGCACCCGCAACCTCGCCCGAGATCACCAGGTGCCCGGCGGCCGCCTGCATGATGCCGTCCGCGAGTCGATCCACGTGGGTGTCCTTGAGCAGGTAGCCGCAGGCGCCCGCCGCCAGTGCCTCGACCACGTCATCGTCGTCGGTGGACACCGTCAGCACGACCATCTGGGTGTCGGGATTGCTGCGCGCGATCCGCCGCAGCGCCTGCAGGCCGGAGGTGACCGGCATGTTGAGGTCGAGCACCGCCACCTGGGGCTCGAGCTTCTGCACGAGCGCCGCCGCGTCGGCGCCGTCGGCCGCTTCGCCGACGACCTCCATGCCGGCGTCCTGCAGCATCCCCTTGAGGCCTTCGCGGAAAAGCTGATGGTCGTCGGCGATCACCACGCGCAGCGCATTGCTGGAAGCGGCCACAGGGGGAAAATAGAACAATCGCCCCATTCGCCCCCCGGGGCCGGGACGGCTGGCAGGAATCATTCAAAAAAACTTTCCCAACCAGTCGCCGGTCCCCGGCGAGCGCCCGACCGCGCGCAGGCTGCCACCGGCCCCCGGTAGGCACCGGACCTCGTGCGAGCTGCTGCCGGTCCCACGGGCGAGCGACCGGTGCCGGGCTGGGGCGACGTTGCCGGCCACCGGCCCCCGCCGGGCGCCCGACCGGGCCCGGTTGCAGCAGTTTGCGTCGAGCCCTACTACTCAGCGCCCACCACCCCACGGGAGGTGAGCGCCTCGAGCACGCAGTCAACCGCGGTCTCGATCGCTTCGCCGTGAGTCCCCAGCACAACGTCGGGAGCGGTGGGGGCCTCGTATGGGGCGCCTAGCCCCGTGAGCCCCTGCAGCTCTCCGGCGCGCGCGCGGGCGTAAAGGCCCTTGGGGTCGCGCTGCTCACATTGCGCCAGCGGGGTGCTGACGAAGACTTCAAGAAACGGCAACTCCTCTTTCGCGTGCAGCGTTGCCGCCAGCTCGCGGTCGGCGGCGTAGGGGCTGACGAGGCTCACCACCGCCACCGCTCCGCACTCCGCCAGCAGGCGCGCCACGTGCGCGGTACGGCGCACGTTCTCCGCGCGCGCCTCCTCGTCGAAGCCGAGGTCGCCATTGAGGCCATGCCGCAGATTGTCGCCGTCGAGCAGGTACGCGGGGCGCCCCGCCCGCACGAGGCGCTCCTCGATCGCGCGCCCGATCGTCGACTTGCCGGCGGCGGGCAGGCCCGTCAGCCACACCGTCGCGCCGGTGAGCCCGAGCGCCGCCCAGCGCTCGCCGCGGGTGATCGTCTCGCGCTCCCAGCGCACGTTGGGGCTGCGCTCGGTCTTGGCCGTGGGCTCGAGGGAATCGGCCTCGGTGTCGAGGATCACCCCCGCCGCCACCGTTTCGTTGGTGGCCTCGTCGATCACGATCAGGCTGCCGGTGGCGCGGTTGCGTCGGTAGGAGTCGAACACCAGCGGCGACGCCAGCTCCACCCGCACGCGCCCGAGGTCGTTGAGCTCGAGCGTGGTGGCGAGCTCGTCGCGGTGCATCGTTTCCACCTCGATCCGGTAGCGCACCTCCATCCCACCCACCGCCACGGTGCTCGTGGTGTGCTTGACGAGGTAGCGCCGCCTGGGGTCGAGCGGGCGCTCGGACATCCAGCACAGCAGGCTCTCGAAGCTGCTGGCGACCGCCGGTTGGTTGTGGGGGCGCGCGATCATGCTGCCGCGGCTCACGTCGACCTCGTCGGCGAGGCGCAGCGCCACCGACATCGGCGGGAAGGCCTCGCGCACGGGGCCCTCGAAGGTGTCGATGCCGGCGACTGTGGTGCGCTGGCCGCCCGGCAGCACCACCACCTCGTCGCCCTCCCTCAGGATCCCGCCGGCCACCTGGCCGGCGTAGGCGCGATAGTCGGCGCCCGCCGAGGAGCGCGGACGGATCACCCACTGCACCGGGAAGCGCACGTCGATCAGGTTGCGGTCGGAGGCGATGTGGACGTGCTCGAGGTGGTAGAGCAGCGGTGGGCCCTGATACCACGGCATCTGCTGCGAGCGCTCAACCACGTTGTCGCCCTTCAAAGCCGAGATCGGGATGAAGGTCACGTCCTGGACTTCAAGGCGCGCCGCGAAGCGCTCGAACTCGGCGACGATCGAGTCGAACACCTCCTCGTCGTAGCCCAACATGTCCATCTTGTTGACGCACACCACGAGGTGGGGGATCTGCAGCAGCGAGGCGATGAAGGCATGCCGCCGCGACTGCGCCACGACGCCCTTGCGGGCGTCGATCAGCACGATCACGAGATCGGCGGTGGAGGCGCCCGTGACCATGTTGCGCGTGTACTGCTCATGCCCGGGCGTGTCGGCGATGATGAAGCGCCGCTGCGCGGTGGCGAAGTAGCGGTAGGCCACGTCGATTGTGATCCCCTGCTCGCGCTCGGCGCGCAGCCCGTCAGTCAGCAGCGAGAGATCGAGGAAGTCGTGGCCCATCCGCCTGCTGGTCTGCTCCACGTGCTCCAGCTGGTCGGCAAGCACCTGCTTGGAGTCGTACAGCAGCCGCCCGATCAGCGTGCTCTTGCCGTCGTCCACCGACCCGGCGGTGGCGAAGCGCAGCAGCTCCGCCGGGCGCTCGGTGAGGCGGTGGAAGATCTCGTCGGTGTCGCGCGTGGCGCGTGTGCCGTCGTGGGCCTGCGCCGCCGTGCCGGTGCTCGCCATGCCGCAGCAACGGTTGCCGACGGACGGGACTTATGGCGCGGAGGAGGAATATCGGATGGGGTGGAGTCCCCAGTCGCCGTCGATGTCGAGCGGTCAAAGCAAATATGACCAGCTGGTCATAGTAGGTGTGACCGCAGGGTCAAAGCAGCTATGACCGTGCGGTCAATGCCCGGCGAGGCGGTCGCACGGCGTGTTCGAGTCGCCGATACCACATCCGGCAAGCGGTAGCGTGGTACCCCGGCAGACGGTAGCGTAGGTTTCCGGCAAATGGTTGTGTTTGCCACCCGCGGACGCGGCCGTGATCACCACCGGGCCGCACGCCTATCGCCGGCCGGACGGGATCGCCGTCGTGCCGGCCGCGCTGCTGGGGCCGTGAATCAGTGGTGCTTCTTGCCCCGACGATGGAGCTTGATCTTGCCCGACCCTTTGGTGCAGCTCGTGTAGGTGCTGCGCCCGGAGAGGTGCTGCTTGAGAATCGTAGTCACCACGACGTTGACCGTGTAGCTGCCGCTGGTCGGCAGCTTCGTCAGCTTCACGCCCTTTTTGATGAGCTTGACACCCTTGACATCGGCGACCTTCTTGCCGTTGATCTTGACGAGCACCTCCGTGAGGGGATCGTACTTGGGGTCATGCAGCTTGATCGTGAGCGACTTCTGCAGCGTGCACTGTGTGCTCGGCGGCAGCGTGACCGTACCGGAGTAGCTGATACCGCCCGTCGAGCCGCCGCCGGACCCCGATCCGGAGACGGTCGGCAGAGGTGCGATCAGAGCCGATTCCACGCAGCCATAGGTGTCTTCCGTCGCCGTGCCGTCGGGGGCGATCTTCGGCTGGGAGGTTTCCGGATGGCTGAAGCACACCTTCAGGTAGTGGTCGCCGTTTGGCTGGCTGAGCACCCGCCAGGCGGTCGGCCCGAGGTGCGGGTCCTCTTTGCATTCGCCGCTTGAGCGATTGCGGATGAACCACGCGTCGTACCCCCAGAACGAGCCGTCGGGCTGTTGCTTCATGCCCGTCCATGCCACCTGTTCAGCGGGGTGTGGGCATTCGGCGAATGTCGTTTCAGTGTCCACAACGCCCTGGAAGGTCCCATCGGGCAACGGCGCGATCGCGATGGAGCCGCCGTTGAACGACCACACCCCTTCGATCGTGTTCGATTCCGCGGCGGTGGCACTCGCGCCGATACACAAGGCGGCGAGGAGCGCGGCGGAGATAAGGCTGAGCGAGCGGCGGGCGATTGAGTGGATGCGCATGGGCGAAAACATAGTGCACCAACGACGCGGGGGTTACAGTCCTTCCATGCTGTCGCCCACACCGCCGCGCGCTGGCCTGCGCGCCTTCGGTCTCAGCCTGCTCGCCAACATGCCGCCCCCCGGAGCGTGGGTGGCGGCACCGCCGGCCGAGCCCAGCCTGCATCTGCAGGCGGCCACCGCGGAGGAGATCGCCGAATGCTGGTCGGGGCCGGAAGCGATTGGCTGGGAGGGGACGATCGACGGCGCACGCTTCATGGTGGAGCGGGGGCGTGCAGGGGACCACCGCTTTGTGCACGGCGAGCCGCCCGAGGCGCGAGGCACGCCCGTCGCGGGAACACCCGAGGAGCGCGGCACCCCCGCCGCCGGAACACCCGAGGAGCCACGCACCCCCGCCCCCGGAACACCCGAGGCGCGAGGCACGCCCGTCGCCGGGACGCGCGCGATCCACCACCTCTCGGCTGACGCCTGCACGTTGCGATGCGCGCCCGCCGACCCGGAGGAGCAGTCGTGGTGGCGGGTGGTGCTGGACTCCGTGCTGTTCACGGTCGCGCTGCTGCAGGGCCGCGAGGCGTTGCACGCCGGCGCCGTCGCCACACCGGAGGGCGCGCTGGCGATCGCCGCCGCGACGGGCGGGGGCAAGAGCACGCTGCTGTGCGAGCTGCTGCGCGATGGCCTGACGCTGATGAGCGACGACGTACTCGTGCTGGAGGCCCGCGGCGAGGATCCCCCGCTCGCCCATCCCGGCCCGCCGTTGATGACCGTGCCGGCGGGCGCCGCCCCGCTGCGGGGGGCACCGATCGCGTCCGTCGAAGAGGAGCGCTGGATCTCCGTGCCCGTGCATCCCGACGCGGTCCCGCTGAGCGCGCTGGTCGTGTTGAACCGCGGCCCGGGCCTCGCCACGTCATTGCATCCCGCACGCGACCCGCTCGCCGTGCTGGTCGGCTCACTGCTGCGCTTTCCGCGTCTGCCGGAGCGTGAGCGCACGCGCTTCGAAATGGCCGGGGCGATCGCTGCCCACGTCCCGATCTGGGAGCTGTGCGCCGATTCGAGCGTCACCCCCGGCACGCTCGCCGGGCTGCTGCGGGCGGAGCTGATCGATCCCCCGGGAGCACGTGGAGAGAGCTGCGCGACGGTGGTGTGATCGATCGTACGTACGCGGGGCGTTCAACCGTTGTTAGAGGTCCTGCGTCAATAAGAACGAGACTTGATCTCATTTGGTAGGTCCAGAAAAATAGTTGCCCCACCCCTACCCCTGCGCTCAGCTTTCTCTTTTCAGGCCCCTAACCAGGAATAATAGGACGAGATCTCATTTGGTTAGGGGCCAAAAAAAGAGTCATGGTCAGCGCCCAGCCCGCTCGTCCAGCACCCAAATCCACCGTCGGCCCCACCTCCTCAGCATGAGCCCCACCTCCCCAGCATGAGCCCCACCTCCCCAGCATGAGCCCCACCTCCCCAGCATGAGCCCCACCTCCCCAGC
>Ga0187855_10000990_pt1 | contig 23424 bp, 17 predicted proteins | sample June2016WEW_8_10_2_FD_132969 | JGI IMG/M metagenome (GOLD analysis project Ga0187855, IMG submission 132969) | Peatland microbial communities from SPRUCE experiment site at the Marcell Experimental Forest, Minnesota, USA - June2016WEW_8_10 | ecosystem: Environmental > Terrestrial > Soil >...
GGAAAATAGCACGGAGAGAAAATACGGCGACCGCCACGCCCACTCGCTCAGGGGAATATATCCCGACTCCAGCGGACTCCCGTAAATCACATAGCGTGTGATAAACGTCGGCAGGAAACACAGAATGACGATGACGCCAAACAGCAAGTGATTCGCGACGAGTCGCGCTGCGGATATGCTGCCGGAGGACGAATTCGTGCTCGACTTATCGACGCGCGCACGGCTTCGCAACGCAGCGAGATATTGCTGGATGGCTTCGATGACGAGGACGGTGAGGACTGTAATGTTGGCGTAGTACACGTTGAGCATCAATCCGTCAATGACCGCGAGGAAGCACCATTGGCGCGTAGTGCGCTGGACGCGTGTTTCGTGCCAATACCAGAGGAACAAAGCCACGGCGGACGCAGAGTGCGCGTGCGACCACGCCGGATTGAAGTACATGTACACGGGAAGCGAGCTGCTCCACCAAATAGAAATGGTGGCAAGAAAGGCCCACCGCTCGTCAACGTATTTGCCGGCCAAGCGATTGGCGAGCAGCAGACCGAGAAAACCGTACAGCGCGGTTCCGAATGCCATCGCGAAGCGGTACGGCGCGGAAAATCCGTCCGATGCAACATGCGATCCCATCGCGCGAGCGAGCAGCACGCCCACGTGCGCGATCAACAGAAATGGCGTCCACAGAATAGCGGGTCCGACGGTGAAGTGATTGTCGAGATGGCCGGTGGGAGTGCGGAAGCTCGGTCGCGGCACGCCGTTTTCGTCGATGCGCGCATCGCGAAAACTGGCGTTGCCGGATTGATAGTCGTGCACGAAATCGAGGCTGTGCTCGATCAGCGGGGCGCGCGCGAGCGCGTAGTAACCGATGCCGTCGCCGCGAACCCAGGGATTCATCAGCGGCAGCGACGCCAAGAAAATAAAGACAAGCCAGCGCTCGAATTTGCGTCTGCGCCCAGATTCCAGCCTGTCCTGACCATCGGATTGCACTAGCTGCTGACCCGTTGACTGAATTTCGTCTTTGCCAATTTGAGCATGCGGTTCGATCTCGAAGGCAATGAAGTCACGCGCGGTAGGGTGCGACTTTTGGCAACGGTCGCGCCTGGTTCGCAACATCGTACCGCACGCCGAGTAATTGCGGTACGCCGTCGCAATCGAACATCAGACGGCAGTTTGCGCGACCGCTTCGACGGACAGGTCTCGTTGCCGTTGAAATCGAAACGAATGGCCACGGCGGATCAACGGGCTTTCGATGTAAACCCACGATAGTTTAGCCACGACGAGCGAAAGTGCCACGGCCAAAAACGTAACGCCGACGCCTTGCCAATCTTCAATGGCAGGTCTCGGCCGATGAAGCAAGAGCAAATGCGAAAACTGGTTGATGGGCATGTGGACCAGGTATAGGCAGTAGGAAATCGTGCCCAAAAAGCGAAGCCAGGACATGCGCATCAGGGCGGTGATCCAGCCCCCGGATTGGGAGATTATCAGTAACAAGAGGCAGGTGAAAAACGCCGCAATCCAGCTGTAACCAAACGAGACAGCCACGAGCGGCAACGGAAGAACGATCAGCGACTTGAGGAGGAGCAGAATGCCCACAGCAAAGACAGCGACAATCCATTGCAACCGGCGCCGGTTCCGAATGAGCGCCTCCTGAATAGCCGGGGTTCTCCACGCAATCGCCGCAAGCATCCCGAAGGCGAGAGTGTCCGCGCGCCACGCCAGCGCGCCGTTGAGCAAGCCACCATGGAAGTAGCAAAAACCGACAAACCGCAGCGTGGGAGACGCTACCACGAAAGAAACGAGCAAGCGGGTGAGTCGCGGCAGGGACAGGAATCGAACGAAAAACGGCGCAACCAGGTAGAACTGTTCTTCAACCGCCAGAGACCATGTTACGACGAACCATCTCCATTGAAAATCCGTGAACGAGGCGAGGAAGTTTTGCAGAAAGAAAACGCATTTGGGAAGCACGAGCAATTCGCGCAGGCTGACAGTCGTGCGGCCCTGCGGAAAAAACTGCAGGATGACCACCGTGAGTGTAAACAGCAACATCAGGAGAAAATAGATAGGCAGAATGCGATGGACCCGGCGGATGTAAAACCTCTGAAAGTAGTCCGCTGAGCTCCGAGAATCGAGCAGAATTCCGCCGATCAAGAATCCCGAGAGCACAAAGAATAGATCGACCCCCATCCACCCGCTTCGAAACACCCAGAAAAAACGATCCAGCCAAACGGGCAATGAAGTGTGGTCGCTGTTCCCTATAAAGTGGCAAAGAAGCACGAGCAGGATCGCCATTCCCCGCAGGCCGTCCAATTCCGGAATGCGACCGGATGAACTCGCTCCTTTGGGTTCAAGAGAAAGGGCGGCGGCATTCACGGGATTTACCACACGGGTTCAGACCGCGGAGTTGGCGGCAGCCCGGGGAGCGTGAGCTTGTGCGGGCTCGGCTTTTTGCTGGAAGAAGGCGGCCACGCGATCGATGATTTCGGTCAGCGGCGTGCGCGGACGGAAGCCGGTAAGGGCTTCGAGTTTGTCTACGCAGGGGACCCGGCGCATCATGTCTTCGAAGCCGGGCTCGTAGGCTTTGTCGTAGGGCACGAATTCGATGGCGGAGTTGCTGCCGGTGCGCTGCTTCACCAGCTGGGCGAGTTGCTCGATGGAAACTTCTTCGGTGTTCCCGACGTTGATGACTTCACCGATGGAATGCGGAGTGTCGATCAAGCGGACGAGCGATTCGACGGTGTCGCGGACATCGCAGAAGCAGCGGGATTGTTTTCCGTCGCCATAGATACTGATGGTCGTGTTGTCGAGGGCGGCTTTGACGAAATTCGGCAGCACCATTCCGTAGCGGCCAGTCTGCCGCGGACCCACCGTGTTAAACAGCCGGACAACGATCACGGGAAGCTGTTTTTCCTTCCAATACGAAAGCGCCAGAAATTCATCGAGGGCTTTCGAAGCAGCATAGCTCCAGCGGCCTTTTGTGGTGGGGCCAAGAACGAGATCGGCGTCTTCGTGGAACGGCACATTGGTATTCTTGCCGTAAACTTCGGAGGTGGAAGCGGTAAGAACAAGCTTGCGCTTCTTGCAGGCGGCCTCGAGGATCCTCTGCGTGCCGTTGACGTTGGTCTCGATGGTGCGCACCGGGCTTTCCACGATCAATTTCACACCCACCGCGGCCGCCAGGTGAATTACCGCGTCGGCGTCGTCCACCAGTTCCGCCACCAACTGGCGGTTCTCAATATTGTCCAGGTGATATTCCATCCGCTCGAAGGTCTTGAGATGACGAATGTTGTCCATGCTGCCGGTGGACAAATTGTCGAGCAAAACAACGCGATCACCGCGGGCGAGCAGCCGCTCCGCGAGATGTGAGCCGATAAAACCAGCGCCGCCGGTAATTAGAAAGCGCAAACAATCCCCCTTTTACAGTGCCTGGATGTCGTCCTGATCGTCACGATCGCGGCGACCACGAGATGAAGCTTTGTAAGGCGTTTCGGTCTCATCCTTCATGTGCGACGGGTCGGCTGATTCCTGCGGACCGTAGCCATAGGAGTACGGATAATAGCGATAGGAGTAGTAGTAGTCCGGCGCGCTGGAATTGACAGCGTTCAAGACCACACCGAGAAGCCGGCATTTCACGCTGACGAGCAAGTCGCGCGTGCGTGTGAAGGCTTCCTTGGGAGTTTCCCCGCTGCGCACGACGAGTAAGACTCCATCCGCCTGCACCGATAAGATGACCGCGTCGGTGGCCGCCATAACCGGAGGCGTATCGATGACGATGAATTTGAATTTGGTGCGCAGCTCGGCGATTGCGTCGGCAAGCCTATGAGAAGAGAGCAAGTCCGCGGGATTCGGCGGCAGAGGACCCGTGGGAATCGCGGAAAGGTTCGGGATCGCGGGATGCTGGACGGTGACCAAGTCGAGGCTTGAGACGCCCGCCAAGTAAGAACTCAGGCCCGCGTATTTGCCGCCGTTCATGTTCAGGAGACGGCCGACGCCGGGCTTTCGCAAGTCGGCATCGATCAGCAGGGTGCGATCGCCAAGCTGCGCCAGGGTGACGGCCAGATTCGCGGCCGCCGTGGTCTTGCCTTCACGAGGCAACGCGCTGGTAACCAGAATCACCTGTGGAGGGCGTCCCGCCTGCGACAACAAAAGTGCGGTGCGCAACGCCCGGAAAGCTTCGGACATCTGCGACTTGGGTAAGTGCTGCGCGACCAATTCGACGTGCCTCGCGTGACCGTTGCCGTTGCCCAGAGCTTGACTCAGCGTCTTTCTTCGGCGTCCATCGGCATGCGTTTCCTCAAACGCGGGAACCACCGCGAGTGAAGGCAAGCGAGCCAGCGTCTCCACGTCGTCCGGCGTCTTGACGGTGTTATCCATATACTCGCGCAAGATCGCCAAACCAATACCCCCAACCAGACCTACCAGAAAAGCCAGCGCCACGTTACGAGCCTTCGCGGGGCGCGAAGGATACGAGGGGATCATGGCGGGATCTACGACGCGAATGTTGGAAGACTGCAACGCCGCGGAAATCCCCGCTTCCTTCAGCTTGGTCAGCAAGCCATCGTAGAGCGCCTTATCCGCTTCGGCGTCCCGCTTCAGGATGTTGTACTGCACCATGCGCTCGGACATGAGATTGGCTTCTGTTTTCTGCTGATCGAGCGTATGAACCAGCAACTCCTCGCGCTGCTGCGCTTCGTGGTATTCGCTGCCCAGCCGAGCGACGACGGCGCGTTTTTCCCGTTCCAGGTTCTGATCGACTTCCTTGAGCTGCGATTGAAGTCTCTGCACCTTTGGAAAATTAGGGCCGTACTGACTGATCGCTTCGGTGTACTGCACGTTCAGTTCGGTACGCCGGTGCAGCAACTCCTGCACGCTGGCACTGTCGCGGATTTGAGGAACCAGGTCGGCATCGCCTTGTTTGGCGAAGTCGAAGAGCGATTGTTTGCGCATGCGCTCGCCCTGCGCTTCGATGAGCTGGCGGCTGATCTCCGACAACCGCTGGGTCGTCATGTTTTGCTTGTCATCGACTTCCCAGATCTGGTTTTTCCGTTCGTAATCGAGGCGCGCGTCTTCGGAGTTTTTCACCTTGATCTTGAGCTCGTCGAGCTGATCGGTCAGCCAGGTCGTGGCGGCGGTGGTGGCGTCGTAGTGACTTCGGCGATTTTGGTCGATATAGTTCCGGATATGCGCGTTAACCACCTGGGCGGCTAGCTCCGGGCTGGTGGCTTCAAAGCTGATGTCCATCAAACGGCTGTTGGGGACGCGCTTGACGCTGAGACTTCCCAGAAAAGCAGCCAACTCCGGCGGCCGCTTCTGGTTCGCCAGGCTGCCGGTGGCCAGGGCTTCTGACGAGGGGTCGGAGCCTTGAAATTGCGGCTGACCCGTGAGTACGCCGGTCCGTATGGTTTGCAGCGCGAGAGTTTCGCTGGTCAAAATTTTGGACTGCGTCTCGATGTAGTTTTCGAGGTCCAGCATGTAATCGTAAGAATCGGTGCCCTGGAAGGGAAGGATGTTGGCATTCTCGCGGCCCAGCTCAATGCGCGTGGTGGCCACGTAAACCGGCTGCATGCGGAAGGTGGCAATCGAAACAATGGTGACCACCGCGAGCATGAACGACAGAATCAGCCATTGGTGTTTGCGAAGAATCAGCAGGTAGTCGTAGAGGTGCGGCTCGCGAGGCGACAGCTCAAACGCTGGCCGCACCGCCTGCGAAACAATATCGACGGCCCCGTTCGAGGGGTCGTCGCGAGAAATCATTTTGAAATCGTCAGCCATCGTTTACTGAACCAGCCGGTAAAGTAGAACTCCGCTGCCTACCGCCACGGAAAGTTCCACGAGTCGATAGGCCATGGTCTTGCCCCCGCTATTGGGGACGTACAGAATGTCGGACGGCCGGAGCTGCACATCTTCGGACTGAAATTTCATTACTTTCTTGAGGTCGACTTCGACTTCGTGCTGCTGCCCAGTGCCGTCCTTGCGCACGATAACGGCACGATCGGATTTCGCCGTGCGGCTCAAGCCGCCCGCGAGCGAAAGGACCTTGAGCGTGGTGAGCTGCGCACGATCGTTCGAGACGGTGTACCCCCCGGGCCTGCCCACCGCGCCCAGAACGTAGACGATTCCGGCGTGTGGAACGGTCACGACGTCGCCAGGGAGGATGATGATGTTGTTGGCCATGTCGCCGGTCTCAAGAATTTGATTCAGGTTGACGGTGATGGTGTTGGCCAGCGGCGGAGGAATTTGCGAAGAATCGGCCGGCTCAGAGGCCACCTTGGTTGGCTCGGCGGGGGATTTCGCGGGCGATGGCGAAGCAGCCGCGGAAGTCGGCGATGCATCCGTGGGCTGTTGTGCGGCACCCTGCGGAGTGCCGCCGCCTTGCGTTGGTGCAGGGGCCGCATCCTCCTGGCTGACCGAGGGTGGCTCCGCTGAAGACGGATCCTGCGAAGCGTCGGCCGACGAATCGCGCTCCGGCCGGGTGATGATGACGTGGTCGCCTGCGTCCCCGGTGATCCCGCCAGCTGCAGCCAGGACATCGATCAGTCGGACCTGGCGATCCGCCTCGTAGACCATGGGATGCGCGACAGCCCCGACGATGGTGATGGGCCTGCTCTTCTTTTCCTTCACGGTCACGGTCACTTCCGGATGTGATACCAGGCCGTTGGCCTCCAGCACTTCCTCGATCTTGCGTTCCGCCTGAATCTCCGTCAGGCCTGATACGCGCAACCGCACCGGAATCAAGGGAATGCCAATGGTGCCCGTTTGACTGACGCGCAATTCGCGCGATATTTCGGGGACGTCGAACACCTGAACGGAAATCAGGTCTCCCGTACCGATGACGTAGTCGCTGAGAGGAGGTGTGGCGTGAGGAGTGGCTGCGAGCGCGCGAAGACGCTCGTTCGTTTGCTGCGGTGTCTCAACCCTTTGCGCGCGGCTGGAAGGCGCCAGTGTTGCGAGCAGTGCGTTGGCGGCCAGAATACAAACCACCGGACGCAGTCGGGCTTGCTGCATAAGAATAGACGGCCCCCGATGTTGATTATACAGTTAAAGCACAGAAGTCAACCACGATTTCGCGTCTAGCGTCGAAAATGTTCAGAGGGGCCATCGGCAGGCTTGGACGGGATAACTTCACCGGTGGCGAGGTGCGCTACCAAGAGAAAAAGCAGGGCGTTGGCAGGTATATGAAGGTTGAAATCCACCAGACTGTGTACTAGAAAGCCACTACACCCGACCAGCCCCGCGAGGTGCAGCGCGGCCGCGAAAGCCTTGTCGCGTTGCAGCAATTGCCGCAGGGAAACAAAAAACAGTACGCCGAGGAACCATGCCGCGCAGACACCCCCGGCGATGCCGGTTTCGGCCAAGCCCTCCAGGTAGTCATTGTGGCTATGATTGACGATTTTCCCGTCGTAATTGGTCTCATAGGCGGGGAAGACCGTTTGCAGCGTGCCCAAACCGGTGCCCGTCCACGGATGCTCGAGGAAAATGTGCCAGGTGTCCAGGCGCATGGAGGCACGTTTGCTGTTCGTGACTTCCAGCGATTGCAATGAAGAGAAGCGCTCGAGGACCTGCTTTACGCCCAGCCACGAGACCAGGAGCAAGGCCAGAAGCAGTACGATCCCGCCGGCGAGGACATGTTCTCCGCCGCTACGGCTGAGCAACATGATGAGAATCAGAACCCCGATCTCCACTCCGAAACTCACAACTCCGCCGCGCGAGGCCGATAGAAATAGCGCTCCAATCGGCAGAAGCGCAAAGATGCCGACCAGGTACCACCGTTCTTTCCTCACCTTGCCTAGAATCAGCGGGACCAGAGAGACAGGTAGCACCAGCTCGATGAATCCCGCAAAGTGATTGCGATTCACGTAGGGACCGAAGGGGATTCCGCCGTAGCGCATCTCACGAAACCAGTACAGCTTCCCGTTGAACGTAAGCTGTTGCAGGATCCCGAATACCGCGACGAGGAAACCGAAAATCATGATGAACCAGATGAAATTTCGCCAATCGTCGGAGTTCCGAAAGACTTGGGCCGCGAGGAACAAAAGGATGGCGTAGGCGGCCAGCAAGTCCAGATCCATGCGCGTCGCGTACGCCGAGGCGGTGGTGTGCAAGAGAAGCTGCGCGATCGCGACGATCGCCAGCAGGATCAGCGGCGGCAACAGCGGCGTAAAAACCACTTGTTTTTCGTCTTCTTCGCTTACGAACAGGCCCACCGACCAGACCAGAAATAGAACGCCCGCGCCTGTTTCGAGCATCGCCTTGGACCAATCTTCCACTGCTCCGTGAGCAAGAACGGCGAAAGCGACCAGCGCGCAGATCCCGATGCGGACGAGCCTCATGGCTTCGCCCTCGCGGACGATTCCGGGGCCAGCGCGACGTCGTCGACCCACGCGGTTCCGTGAATCCTGCTGCCAAAGTCATCGCTCGGATGGCGGGCGACGCACACGCGGAGCTGGTTCACGCCGGCCACCGCGGTCCAGGGAAGGGTGAGCTGCGTCCAAGGCTGGGTGCCGTGCGCTTCGGTTGTCTCGGTCGAAGCGCTTCGCCCATTCTCCAGCCAGTCAAGCCGGAATCGGACGCCTTGGTCCGTCGTTAAGGCTTGCGTATGCACCCACGCGGAAAAGCCGTACGAAGTTCCCGGTTGCACCTGGACCAGGTGGCAAACACCGGAAAAATCTACGTTGCGGCTTCCATCGAAAACCAATCGCAGAGAACGCTGGCCGGAGTGCTTTTCGTTCGAATCGAATGTGGCCTGCACGCCTCGCGTAGACGGCGCAAGGGTCCACGCGAAACCTCCGCCGATCACTCCGGTTTCGAATCCACCGTCCCAGAGAACCGAGCCCGCCGGATCGACGGCCGGTGGCGAATCTGCAAGCGCTACGGCTTGGTCCCAGGTCCGGTGCGCATCTTCGATGCGGTGCGCCTGAATGAGGGAATCGACGAAGGGGATCGCCTCGTTCAGGGACAACCGCGGATGCAGCGACACGAGCCGGTTCCACACGGCGAGCGCCGGATCGATGGCCGCGTCTGCGTCGAGTTCGCGGATGGTGGCAAGGTAGATCGGCGCGGAGGGCGGGAGGACCTGGTCCAGGATCGTCTGGATGTCGGGGTCTACGCGCCAGCAGCGCGAAAAGGCCTCGGCGGCCCGCTTGGGATCGACGGAAAGCGAGTGACGAATCTCGGTGAACGCGGCAGGCAGCTCATTTTGCCGCAGCAAGAAATTGCCGTACCGCCACGATACTTCGGCGGAAGAAGGATAAACGCGCTTGGCCTGCAAGAAAGCATCGCGACCGGCTGCCAGGTCGCCCTCCGATTCGTAGGCGGCGGCGAGGTCCAGCCAGGTGCTGGCCGATCGCGGATCGAGCGTGAGAGAAGTGCGGTAGGCGTTGATGGCCCGCTGGGCGTCGGCGCTTTCCAGGTCGTATTGCCAGGAGCGGCCAACGAGATGCCACGCCTCCGGATTTCCCGGCTCGAGTTGCACCGCTCGCTCGTATCCGGAGCGGGTATCAAATCCCGAATAGTGCGCGGCCACCGCGTTGCGGATGCTCGCATAGGAGAGCGCCGTAGCGAGAACGAAGGCGACGAGAACAAGCGTGAAGCGCGCGGCCGCGCTGGAGAGACGCAGAATCATTCCACGGTACTGTGCCTAGCCAAATGACCAGTTGCAACATGAAATTAACGAAACAGCAATCGGTATAAAGAGGGAGATCGCGAAAGCTATTTGCCGATCGATGCGGTGAAAGTCTCGTCGGCGCGGCCGCGGCGTCGTACGTCAATTCCCAGGCGCTTGATCTTCTGGTTCAAAGTGGATAGCGGAATCATGAAACGCTCCGCCGCTTCGGTCTGATTCCAGCCCGTCCGCTCAAGCATGTCGATGATGATGCGCCGCTCGATTTCATCCATGATCTGGAACAAAGATGATTGCGGATGGTCGGCGGCGGTCCGCGAGCCGGGATCGCCGGGCATCGGCGGAAGAAATTCGGAAAGCTGCAGGCGCACGCCGCGGACAATTTCCTTGCTGCGGATGCTTTCAGGGAGAAGATCGACATCCACGCGTTCTTGCGTGGAAAGAACCACCGCCCGCTCGACAACATTCTCGAGTTCGCGCACATTGCCGGGCCAGTCGTAGTCCATCAGCAGCTTCATCGCGCCCTGCGTGAATTCGCGCGGAGTCTTGCCGTTCTCCTTGCAGTACCGCTCCATGAAGTGGAGGATCAATGCGGGCACATCTTCGCGCCGGTCGCGCAGTGGCGGCAGCCGCAAGTGAATCACGTTCAAGCGGTGATAAAGATCTTCGCGGAAGCGCCCCGCCTGCACCAGCGTAAGCAAATCGATGTTGGAGGCGGCGACGATACGCACGTCCACCTTGATCTGTTCGGTGCCGCCCAGGCGCATGAATTCGCGCTCTTGAATCACACGCAGCAACTTGGCTTGCGTTTCGTGGCTGATGGTGGCGATTTCGTCGAAGAAAATCGTGCCTTGATCGGCGACTTCAAAGAGGCCCTTCTTCGAAGCGATCGCGCTCGTGAACGCGCCCTTCACATGCCCGAAAAGCTGCGACTCCAGTAGATCGACGGGAATGGAACCCGTGTTGACCGGGACGAAAGCCTTGTCCGCGCGCGGCGATGCCGAATGAATCGCCTTGGCGATCAGTTCTTTGCCCGTGCCGCTTTCCCCGCTGATCAGAATCGTGGAGCGCGATGCCGCGACCTGCGTAACCAGGTCGAACAGCGTCAGCATCTTGTCGCTCTTCCCGATGATGTTGGGGAACGTAAAGCGCTGCTTCAGCGCACGCTTCAACTGCACGTTCTCTTCGCGCAGGCGCCGCGATTCCACGGCCTGCGCTACCTGCGCCAGGAGTTCGTCGTTCGACCATGGCTTGGTGATGTAGTCCATGGCCCCGCCCTTGAACGCGGCGCGCGCCATGTCGATCGATCCGTATGCGGTGATCAGGACCACGGAAAGTTGCGGGTCACGCCGGCGGATTTCGCGAAGCAAGTCGAGACCATTCCGATCGGGAAGGCTTACATCCAGCAGCAGCAGATCGAAGGGATGCTCTTCGAGTTTGGCAAGCCCCGACGCTCCGGTTCCCGCGCTGGACACACCGTAGCCTTCGCTGGCTAGCAGCAACTCAAGGCCTTCTCGGATTTCAGATTCGTCGTCGACTACAAGGATGGAACCCTTAGACATGGACCGCTTTCCTTACCGCGGGGAATTCGACGTGGAAGGATGTGCCCTTGCCGGGGGTCGAGCGAACGTCAATTTTTCCAGCGTGCTCTTTGATTATACCGTAGCTGACCGATAGCCCCAGGCCAGTGCCGCGCCCGCTGGCTTTGGTCGTGAAGAACGGATCGAAAATGCGGTGGATGTGTTCGCGTGGTATCCCCGCGCCGGTATCGACAACTTCGACCTCGACGCTGCCATTGTGCGCCGTGGTGCGCACTTCCAGCATTCCGCCGCCGGGCATGGCGTCGCGCGCGTTCAGGAACAAATTCAGAAACACCTGCTGCAGCTTGTTCGCCGACCCGCGCACCGCCGGCAGCGTGGCACCCAGTTGCTTCACCACCTGGATCTGCGATGTCTTCAACGGATGCGCGACCAGCGACAGCGTCTCTTCCACAACCCGATTCACGTCGATGTCCGCGAGTTCGGTCGCGCTGGTCCGCGAGAAATTCAAAAGATTGTTGACGATCTCGCTCGCGCGGAACGTCTGCTTCACGATCTTCTCGATGATGCCCTGGCGCGGATCGCCTTCCGGCATCTGCTTGGCCAGCATCTGGATGTAATTGGAAATCACCGCCAAAGGCGTGTTCACTTCGTGCGCCACGCCCGCGGCCAGCAATCCGAGCGACGTAAGCTTCTCGGTTTGCGTCATCTGCTCTTCCATGCGCTCGCGTTGCGTCACATCGTCGAAAAGCAGCAGCCGCCCGATGCGCTCACCCGATTTGCTGACCAGCGGCGTGATCGAGACGTTCAGCGTCAGCAATCGTCCCTGATGATGCAGCCTCTGTTTGTAGATGCCGGTGATTTGCTCTTCGTCCTTTCGGAAGGCGATCTCCGACGCCAGCTCCTCCGGCAGCAACGCGCGCAACTGGTGCCCTACCGCATCTTGTCGGGACACGTTGAAGAGCTGCTCCATGCGCGTGTTCCAGGATTCCACGATGCCGCCGAGATCCACTGCCAGCACCCCGACGTTCAGCGACTCGACGATGTTCTCGCTGAAATCCTTGAGCCGCGCGATCTCCAGCGCTTTTTGCTCCAGCGAGTTGTAAAGCTGCGCGTTGTCCAGTGCGACCGCGACATAACCAGCGATGGTTTGCACCAGCTCCACGTCGTCGCTCGAAAGAAAATCTCCGTCAACGGTTTTGCCGAGACCCAGCACCGCGACGGTCCGCTCTCGAATCCGGCACGGAATAAAATAATTCAAGTCCAGCTGCTCGAGAGTCTGCCGGACCGAGTCGGTGACTTCTCTCGCCGCGCGGGGCGACTCAAAAAAGAGCGCCCCACGGGCGAACTCGGGCCGGGCCGGCTCGAGGAAGCTAAGATCCATAGGTTCAGAAAGACGCACACCCATCGAACGCGCCAGCCGCAATTGCCCCGGCTGCAGCGGGTCCTCCATGAAAATGGCCAGCCGATCGACCAGCAAAGTTTGCGAGATGCGATCCATCACCGATCCAAGCATCGGATCGAAACGCACTTCGTTGGTGAGCGTGCGGCCAAATTCGATCAGCGTGCGCCGGTAATCCAACCGGTCGCGGTAGAAAAAGCGGTCCAGGCGCGCTTGAATCCATTCGCGAAGGGGCTGGAACAGAAACGCCGCGATCACGATGGCTATCATGCCGCCCACGGGACCCGTCGTCTGCGCGTGAGAGATTTCGGCGATCAATGCGATCAATGCGAAGTAAACCGAGGCTATGGCTGCGGTCGCGGCGGTGTACGCCAAACCGCGCTTGAAGATGATGTCCACATCCATCAGCCGGTAACGGATGATGGCGTAACCGAAGCACAGCGGAATCAGCACCAGGCTCAGCGCCGAGAATTTCGTCCACGACGGAGGCACCGCGTCGAAAAGGAACGGCACAATATACAAAAGCGCGAACGGCAGGCTGCCCACCAGCGTTCCGCCCGTAAGCCACTTCAATTGCTGGCGCAGCACTCCCGAGGGCGCTTCTCGAAAACTCTTGTAGAAAACAATCGACGCCGCCAGGAAATAGATGCCGAGGTAACTCAACTCGATCTTATCGAGCAGGATCCGCGAACCAAGCCAGGGCACAAAGCCCAGTGCATTCAACGCCGTGCTGACATGGAACAGCAGCAGCAACGATGGCGGCCCATAAACCAGCGCCAGCTTCGAAAAAGAACGCGCCGCGGCTTCGGCCCGCTCCGGGAATACCAGCGCAAAGTGAAATAGCAGCGCCGGCGCGAGCATCAGAGCGCCGATTTTGGCCCAATAGATCTCGTAATCGAAAGCGTCCAGCTTCCCGCTGTAATGGAAAGAGAACAGCACAAAGGATGCGAGACAGAAAACGAAGAAATGCACGGCGCGCGGCGCGTTCCACCGGCGAATAAAGATGAACAACCCTATGAACAGGTAAAGAAGACCGACAATGCGCTCGTAAATCTCAATCGAGGCGGGTTTGTCCGCGGGCGCGGTCACCAGCGGCGTCTCGAACTCCTGGCCGTTGCGGAGTAGCTTGTAGCGAACCTGGGTCCACAGTCCGGCGCGCCACAGGCGCCGCGTAACCTGAACCTGGGTCTCGACGGGCACCCCATTGATCGCCACCAGAACGTCGCCAGGACGAATTCCAGCCCGGGCCGCGGGTGAGTTGGGAGCTAACTTCCAGGCTTGTGCGCCATGCGAGGTGTCGAACCAAGCCACGCCATCGTCAGGGATCTCGTAGGTCTCACGCTGGCGGAAATTGATCCAGGCATAGATCACGGCGGTCAAGGTCGCAAGCGCCAGGACCACCGCACCGAGACTCACTCTGAGGTTCTGCTTCATGACCAAGCCCGCCAGAACAGTTAAGACACACTCATACTCTAAAGATCAGGTGCAAATCGGTGTCCAATCTTTTGTAGACGACCTTGCGGGGAACTCCAATGTAATCAGGTGATTACCGTGTTGCCGCCGGAGCCTCCTCGAAGATATCCACTTTATGGAAGGAGGCATACACCTTTTCAGAGTCGCTATTGCCTCAAAACTGAACGCTCAAACCACCCCGGAACGTGCGAAATGCCGGCACCAGCATCGTTCGCCCGTCCTGACTGTTCAATGTCACATACCCCTGAGCCAGGATATTGTCGCAATCCGCTATTGCCTGCCAGTGGCCAAGCCCAAACCTCGGTAGTGTCTGCCGGATTCCGAAATGGAGGTACGGATCCATCTGATAGATCGACTCGCCATAGCCGTCCAGCCGCGAAACCGCCTCGCCGCCAACCCACTTGTAACCCGCAGTCACCTTGGTCTTGGAACGCGGCACCGTCGCCGTAATCGAAGCCCCCACCGAGCTATGCATCGCGGTCTTCAACATTTCTCGCAGCTCTCCCTCGGGCAGATCGGAAGGAGTGAGCGCCCCTGCAAACGCATAAACGGCGGTAATTTCGACGTCGTCGGTGATCTTTTCGCGCACCGCAACCCGCGTGCCCCAGCTATTCAGCGAGCCGCCGTCGTAGGCAAAAGCGTTGGAGAAATAATCCTGCAGATAGTCTGACGTGGGGAGGTCGCCGCCCCGCCCATACACCGCCACGTTCGTATTGTCGTCGTGGAAAGCCGCTACTTGTATATCGCCGCGGGTGCCCAGCTTGCGGTCCGCGGCAATCTCCTCGTGCCAGCCACCCTCCAACACCGGGCTTCCATTGCGGAATAGCAAGGTGGGGAAAGAGTCCAGATCGCTCACGGCCGCTGCGAGTGCGGCGCCCGAATCGCCATCGTTAGGATCGAGATTGCCCAAACCACCGGGTTCCTCGGCAAAAATCACCGCTGTGTGCCAGGTATCCGACACCTTGGTGTCCAGTTCCAAGCGGGGACGCAACGAACTCGCCGATTTGTCCAATCCGACCAGGACATACTCCCCGCTGTAGAGCAACTTTACGCGGTCGCCGAAGCCTAGCGTTCCACCCTGCTCCATGCGAACGCCGCGGAAAGTCTGTCCATTCGGTCCGAGTTTCGCATCGCGAATCACCAGCGTCGAATGCGGCCCCGTTCCCAGCGAACCGGTGGGCAGCCAAACGGTCGCGAGGCCTCCACCTGGAGCTGAATCCAAATAATTCATCTGACCGGCCATCAGCAGACGGGCCGTGTGGCCTAGCTTCTGATCGTACGCAAAGGCGGTTGCGGGAGCCGAGGGAACGCCAGAACTCGAACCCGGGCGCCGGGCGCCGTCGGTAAAGTCTACGCGAGCGCGAGGCTGCACAATTTGGTTGTCAACATTGCTGTTCGAGGCGTCCTGCTGAGAACTATCGTCGTCATCCACCCATTGCAGCACCGGCCGGGTGGCCGAAGCCGAACGCAATACCCATTTCCAATCGTCCGATTCCACTGTCGCCGAAGAGGGGGCTCGTCGCAGTTGATCGAGCGACGCAAACATCGATTCGAGCTCGACGCGAACTACCGTCGTGACATGGGGATTGATGCGGACGTGCTGCTCTAGGGTCGGAAGGAAGCCCGCCAGCGTAACGCGCACCGTGTAAAGCCCTGGCGCAAGCCGTTCACCGCGGAAAACACCTTGCGTGTTGGTAAGGAAATCGACGGCCGATAAAGCTCCAGCGGACTCCGAAATCAATTGTACCGTGGCGCCCATTTGCGGAACGCCCAGGGCGTCGTTCACGACCCCGGCAAGTTTCCCGGAAGCAACCTTGACCTGCGCGCGCGAAGGGGTAACGCAAATCGACAGACACGTCCCGGCAAGAATCAAAGTACCCAGGATTCGGAGTCGTCGTTCTTTCACTTCGCGCTACCTCCCCGGTGCAGCTTTGCCTTCGACGGCGGCCGTCTTGGTATCGGCGGGGGCCTTGATGGAGAACTCGGCGGTCTTCGAGACCGTCTTGTTCGAATTAGTGTCCGTGGCCACAATCTCCAGCGAATATTTGCCGGGCGTAAGTGTGGCCAAAGGCAGCAGGCGCTCGATGGTCACCTGCTCGCCGGTCTGCTTCATTTCCTCGGAGGTTTCCTTAAACTGCATAATCTGCTGCTCGCCCTTTTTGACGGTATAGACGAAGGTGGCATTCGACTTGTGCGTCTTGTCGTCGGGCTTCAGGTTGTAAACCTGCATGTAGATGCCAAGCTTTTCGGTGCTGGCGAAATCGCCGTCCAGGCGCGGCACGACTTTGGTCGAGCCCAGCACGAATTGCCCGGTCCCAATCTGCTTGGATGGCACATGCTCGAGCTTGCTGCCATCGGCCACGATCAGAGAGCTGGTTTCGAGCTTGTCGTCTTCAAAGCGAGGCACCTGCAGGCGCGTATTCACCACGCCCACGTTTCCGCTCTTGACGTCCTTGATCACGATGTCCAACCGGTAAAGGCCGGGACGCAGCGGAATCGCCTTCTGATAGATCGACTGCAGCTTCAACGACTGCTGGTAGAGGCTCGCGGGAAAGTCGCGGCTGACGGGATCCTCAAAGGTCTGCACCACGCGGCCGGTCAAGGAGCTAACGCGGCCAAACACGTTGAGTGTGGCGGAGTAGACCCCTTCCTTGTTGTCAAAGGAAAGCTGATTGTTCGCCACCTGGACCGTAACGGGAACCAGAACTGTGTCGTTGGTCACCTTCATGAAGTCCGTGTGCCAGGAGAATTTCATCTGGTCGCGAACGATGCGCGCCGTAACGATCGCTTCCAGGTCCTTGTACTTGACCTCGGGCGGTTTGAAGGCTTTGGCGTACTGATCGAGGCGGTTGAACTCATCCAAACTGGAAGGAGTTCCACCAAGCGCCGTCGGCAGGTTCGTGCCGTCCGATCGTGTGAAACGATCCGTCTTGGACGCCATGCCCATTTGTTCCAGCAAGCTCAAGCCGGCGCCGGGGACGTGCAAGAGGGCGTCTTTTTCGCTGGGGTCCATGGTCAGGTGATATTCGCCGGAGCTCGTCGGGTCCACGAATTCCCAGATGATGTTCTCGCCGATGCCTTCCATGTAGCGGTAGCGCCAGGTTTCCCAAGGATACGTGGTGGTCGAACCGCCGCCTTCGTCCATGGGGCGGTCGTACGTGCCGCCAGTCGGATGCGCTTCAATTTCGTCCGGCGGGCCCCACATGATGTACATGCGGCCGCGATCCGTCTTCCAGCCAGGTATGCCCGAAGCGAAGTGCTCGTTGGCATAGGCGATGCGGCGATAGTGCTCTTCCTTGAAGTCGTTGTCGGGCAGGTCCGGGGTCGCGCTGCGGCGCAGCCAAAATTGCTCGATGAATTGCTCGCGTTCCTCGTTGGTCTCAAGTTGCAGGAAGGCCTGACGCTCGGCGGGCGAAATAATGTAGACAACGTCTTCGTTCAGCCACTGCCTGTAAGGAGTGTCCAGCTCCTTCAGCGTCTTCTTCAGCTTTTTCTTTTGCTCTTTGTCGAGCTTTTGCATCACCGGGGCGGCGGTGGGATCCTGCCCTTGCTGCGGTTGCTGACCCTCTTGGGCAGTAAGCGGTGAAATCGTGATGCAGAGAGAGAACAGTGAAGCGGACAGGGTTCGAACTACCCGTAACATAGGCTACACCTCAACTTCCGACAGGACACAGGGATTCTACTCCGCCCACAACGACGACGTCAATCAGCGAATGTCCTGCGTTTTGTGACACTTGTCCCCCGAGAATGGTTCAGATGCGTACCGTAAAGCAGGGTTGCCTGACATTTTTTGACCTGAACGATAGTACAGGAAAAACGCACCCTAAGTTGAGCCGGACCATCGAGCAAAGGACAGTCCGAATGGCCCATCGCAGGAATTTCTCGGAATCCCTAAATGGGAATCTCCTTGCAGTTGCCGCACACCTGCGCCGCAGCTACGGAAGCAGGTAAAAGACGTGGATCGGGATGAGGATTTTCCGGGTCGATTCGGATCGCGATCGGCAATTACTGAACGCGCTGCTTCTGTGCGTCCCAGCCGACGAGGGAATCGAATATGGCGAGGACGTGGCGCCGGTATTCGACCATGCGATAGAAGATGTCCCGCAATTCGGGGTCGCGCTCGGCGTCGCGGTGCCACTTCAGCAGCACCGCAGGAGGCACCTCGATGTCGCGGCGAAGCTGCTCGGGCGAGTGCCCGCGGAGAAAGAGGCCATAGAAAAACGCCGCCTCGCGCTGAGGAAAGGCGAAGTCTGTGGCGACTTCTACGGGAACGATTTGGGCGATCGAGGCCATAAGGAAAAATGCAGTTTACCGAAAAGCGTCTCCGCGTCAAGTGGTACGGTGGCTTAGATGTCGCGTGCCGGGCAACTCCCTCTTCTGTACGCTCCGGTCAGACTGCTGCTCCCAGGTGATGCAATGACGGGTTCAAATCGATACAGCGAGTTTCCATTCGATACAACGCCGGGGTTGCCAGGCGATTCTAACCGCCGTAGGATGCTGTAAGGCCCAGCAAAGTTTCATAACGCTTTCTAACGTCTACTCAAAAGGGTCTCCAGACATGGGCAAACGGTCATTGGCGGGGCGGGGATTGGGCCGGATCGTGCGGCTGGGGGTCAACCGCGGGATGCGCTCCGTGGAAGTGAGTCCCGAGGACTTTAGGAAGCAGCTGGCGAACAAGCACGGACTGTGGGTGCCGAATTTCGCGCGCATGCAGGATGTCCCGCTGGAGCAACTGGACGAAATCGCGAGAAAGCTGATTCGCGACGCCGAACGGCTGGCGCTTGCGGAAGGCGCGGGATTCGGGTTGGGCGGAATGATGACGCTGGTGCCGGACGCGGGCTTTTTGACGGCGATCACCCTGCGATTGATCCAACGCTTGTGCTTGCTATATGGATTTGAATCGCGCGGGCCGGACGATCGCATGGAATTATGGCTGGCCGCGGCGGCTGCTACCGGCGTGGATTACGGCAAGGATCTGGCCGAGAAGCAGATGTTTGAAAAACTGGGGCCCCGGATTGCGGAGCGGCTCGCTACAAAGCTGGGTTCGGAAATGGCCGAAAAATGGGTGGGACGCCTGATCCCCTTGGCGAGCTCCGCGATCGGCGGGGCCCTGAATTTTTCGTTTGTGCGGACTTGGGGCCGGCGCGTGCAGCGCAATTTGCGGGAGCGGCACATTTCGATGCGGCCCCCATCGGCGGGACCTCGACCGTACGTAGCCCCCAGACCCATCTTGGTTTAGCGATTGCGGAGGAATCCATCCTGATGACCCGGAAGAAAATTGCTATTGGCGCCGTTTCGCTGGTGAGCTTGGCACTGGTGCTCATGGCGATTCCGCAACCAGCCTCAACGAGAATGGCGTCAACTCGGACGGCAGCATCGCGGATGGAGCAGCAGGGCGACAGCGATGCGGAGCCGATTCCCGCGTTCCACTCCCAAGTTCCGTCTGGTCCGCTGCCCGCCACATTAGACCCCAAAACGTTCCCTTCGGTGCTGGTGCAAAATGCGTATGCGCTGGCGGCACGCGTTCGGAAAGTTTTGTATCAGCAGCCTTGCTACTGTCACTGCGATCGCAGCCAGGGACATGGCAGTCTGCTGGATTGCTTTGCGGGGAAGCATGCGGCGGAGTGCGGCGTCTGCATACGCGAAGGCTTGTATTCCTACGAGCAGACGCGCAAGGGCAAGACGCCGGCGCAGATTCGCGAAGGGATCGAACGCGGCGAGTGGCAGCAGGTTGATTTGACGAAATATCAAACTCCGATCCCGGCGGCGAACCCTGCGAAATAGTCGCGCACAACGGAAGAAATCTCTTTCGGATCCCTGATGTTGAACCTTTTTTACCATCGCATCGTCTAACTTCAGACCTTGAGAACCCAGCTGGAAGCGGTGCCGAGAACCGACCGATCAACAGGAGAAGACGAATGAGAATTCGCAGGCAGGTTGGGATGTGCGTTCTGGGAATCGCGCTGGCTTTCGGCTTGGCCGCCACGCCCGGGCGAGCGCTAGGCCAAGACAAACAACACGTAGTTTCGCTGGATGAATTGAATAAGGACGCAGCACGCCCATCGCAAACCCGGCAGGCGAACGAGGCTGCCGTAAGGCAATTGCTTTCCACCGACGCGGGCCAAGAAGCGCTGAAGTCCGCGAAAGTCGATTATCAACGCGTGGACAAGGCCATCGGACAACTGAGCGATGAAGACCTTGCCAAAGTGGCGGAACGTTCGCGACAGGCGGAAAGCGATTTTGCCGCCGGAGGCCTGAAGAGCACGCTGATCATTGTGATCATCTTGATCGTGGTTTTGATCATCGTGCTGTCACTGGTTTTCTAGTTTTTCCAGAAAACCAGAGCACTCTAGGATCTCGTGGTTGAGGTTCTTCGGGCATCCTTATCGGATGCCCTCAGAATGACAGTCCATCCTCTTATCTACGGAAGAGGAGCATGAATCGTTTCGCCGCTAGCGTCGTGCTTAGTGTGATTGCGGCGGTGGTTGCGTGCGGGTGGGCGGCGGAAACCTCGGGGGTCTGGCTGGACGTTCCCTTCATCAAGCAAACTGCGGAAGGTTGCGGATCGGCGTCAATTGCGATGCTCCTGCGGTATTGGAGCGCGCACGGAGTGCCTGTTGCTTCCGGGCGGGACGATGCGGACGCGATCCAGAAACAACTCTATTCCCGCAAGGGCCACGGAATTTTCGCTTCGGACATGCAGCGGTACCTTAAAGAGTCCGGCTTTCGTGTGTTCGCCGTGCGCGGGGAGTGGAATGACCTTCGCGAGCATCTGGCGCAGGGGCGGCCCCTGATCATCAGCCTGGAGCCCGGCAATACCAGTGCTCCGTTACACTACGTGGTCATCACCGGAATAGATTGGCAGCGCGAGGCTGTGTTTGTGAACGATCCGGCGCGCGGCAAGCTTTTGCGGATCGAGCGCCCGGAGTTCGAGAAAGAATGGCTAGCCGCCAAAAACTGGATGCTCCTCGCTGTGCCCGCAAACGCACCCGCGTCGGCGCCTGCAGGATAATTATCTTATTTCTCATTTTCCCCGCGCTGGGCCAACGGATACGGGCACAGGAATTTCCCTCGGAGGCCGCAAGGCTGGCCGCAGCCCACAAAGCATTTGATGCCGGACAGTATGAGGATGCGGCCCAGCTCGCGCATTCGTCCGGCAATCAATCCGCCGATCTGGATTTTCTCGCCGGACTGTCCCTTGCCAAGTTGCAACGCTGGAACGATGCACGCGCCGCCTTCGCCAGCGGTCATCGTGCGGCGCCGCGAGAGGCACGCTTTCTGGTGGAACTTGCAGGCGTCGACTACAAGCGGAAGGACATGCACGCCGCAAAACGCGAATTGCGCGCTGCTTTAAAGCTCGATCCGCGCGATGCCTACACGCGCGAATTTCTCGGCACGCTTTATTTTCTGGACGGCAATCTGGAGGCGGCACTGAAATATTGGAACACGATCGAAAAGCCGCGATTGCGCGGCGTTTCGGTGCAACCGCCACCCAAGCTCGATCCCGCCCTCTTGCAGAGCGCGATCGATTTCAACGCGCCGCAGGTTTTCACCAACGATGCGCTGCTGGGCGCGGAGGCGCGTCTCGATAACCTGGGCATCTATCCTTACAGACGTGTCGAGTTGTCGCCCGCTGGCAGCGGAAATTACGATGCGACCCTGCACCAGCCGGAACGCGACCTTTGGGGCGACACGTGGTGGGAGGGCGCGCTTTCCTGGTTGAGCGGTCTCCCTTACGCAACGGTCTATCCCGAAATTTACAACCTGGGACATGACGCCGTGAACGTGACTTCGCTGCTGCGCTGGGATTCCGAAAAGCGTCGCGCTTACGCGGATGTTTCTTCGCCGCTGCTGCATGAGTCGAAGCTGAGGTTTCGAGTGTACTTTGACGGCCGTAACGAGAATTGGAATTTGACCAACACATTCTTTGGCGGTGGACCGGCGCTGAGCGATTTGAACGTGCGGCGCGTGGCGGGAGGCGCCGAGCTGCGCTCCGTGGTGAATGGGCGGTGGAGCTGGAGCACCGGAATTGAGATTGCAAACCGGTCGTTTCGGAATCTGACGCCGCAGGCCGCGGTAGCGGGGAGAGCCTTTTTCGCCGACGGCAACTCGCTCGTCTACTGGGCGCGCCTCGATCGATCGTTGTTGCGCTTACCCGAACAGCGATTCACGGTCGACGGATCGGCGGAAGGCCGCATCGGACGTGAGTTTGCGAATGATTTGGGATCGTTCGGCACGGCGCGCGGCTCTTTGAGCGCGCATTGGTTTCCGCAGGCGAAAGGCGACGACTACGAGATGCAGGCACGAGTTCGCGCGGGCGAGACGTTTGGCGACGTACCGTTCGATGAGCTGTTCCAACTCGGCATCGAACGCGACAACGACCTTTGGCTTCGCGGCACGGCAGGCACCACCGACGGCCGCAAGGGGGCGGCACCCCTGGGGCGGCGCTACTTCCTGGCAAATTGGGAAGTGGACAAGAACGTCTACGGAAATGGATTTTTTACGGTGAAGCTGGGGCCGTTCGTCGATAACGGCGCCATCGCCGATTCCTCAGGGCTGTTCGGGTCGCAACGCTGGCTTTGGGATACCGGGGCACAGTGCAAGATTCGCGTGTTAGGAAGCATGACGGTAGTCTTATCATACGGACGGGATCTACGCGGCGGCCGCAACGTTTATTACGGGACCGTCGTTCATTGATGTTTACAATCTAGGTACTCCCCCCTCCCCCCTGTTTTTTGTAAGTGTTCATTCTAATGGTAGTTAAAGTCGTTTAGAATCAACACTTACACAAGTGTTCATTCTAAAGAACTAATACTGGACGCCGTTACCGGCCGATTTTCCAGCCATGGCGCCAATTTCACTAGTGTAGATCATTGCATACTTTAGCTAAGTTGTCAACTTAAAAATGCGCAAACTCATGGGATTTCGGCGGCGGCTGTTCCTTCGGTACGGTTGAGGCGTTGGAGTATTTGAACCGGTGCCGCGAGGAGCCGGCTGGCAGCCCGCGCGACCAGGCGAGCGCGCAGTGGCTTCTGGGATGACGAGAGGGCCGCGTGTTCGGTCCCTAACGTTCAGCGGAAGTCGGGGTAGATCTCGTCGGCAATCCAGTAATTCGTTAGAAGAAAGGCGAGAAGCATTCCCAAGACCCAGAGAATCCAGCGGCGAGATCTCCAACGGGCACCGAGGGATGAGAGCTGGAACGGGAGGTCTACAAAATAGGCGGCGCAGTAGAGCACGTTGGCGATCAGCCCGAGGACTGCCAGGCGCAGAAGATCGGGGAGGTTGAACGCGGGGAGGAAGTGGGGCCACGTAGCCATCAGCCAGACCAGAACGATGGCGGCGAGAACCAGATTGTAGAGGAGGCGACGCGGCTCCCAGAAGCGGATGGCATCGGACCA
>Ga0187855_10000991_pt1 | contig 23417 bp, 21 predicted proteins | sample June2016WEW_8_10_2_FD_132969 | JGI IMG/M metagenome (GOLD analysis project Ga0187855, IMG submission 132969) | Peatland microbial communities from SPRUCE experiment site at the Marcell Experimental Forest, Minnesota, USA - June2016WEW_8_10 | ecosystem: Environmental > Terrestrial > Soil >...
AGCACCACCAAGATACAGCAGCTCGTAGAGCCCCAGTCGCAGCGCCGCCAGCACGGGCGCATCCAGTCGCTTCAGCGGCCGCTCGGCAAGCCGTTCGATCAGATAGTCCAGGGTGCGCTTGCGCTGCACAGCCCCGTATGCCAGCCGCATCGCCAGCGCCCGGTCGCGCGCGTCGAGCTCTCGCGCCTCAGCGCGCAGCGCCAGATCCGCGTACGCGCCCTGCTCGAACACCCTGCGCAACACCGCGCACGCACAGACGCGGGCTTTCGCCGGGGATGGGGAACCCGCCCCCCCCGCCGCCCGCTCCGCCTGGTGGGGCCGGGGCCGGCTGCGCCCGCTAGGAGAGGGCATGTCCCCGCAGATACGCCTCCGCGTGCATCGGCCGCCTACCGGGGGGTTGAACCTCCAACAGCTCCAGCATCCCGTCGCTTGCCCCGTACAGCAGATGTCCGTCGCTCGCTGCCAACCTCCCGGGGGGCAACCTCCCCGAGCCATCCTCCGCCAGCGCCGCATCCACCAGCCCCCCCTCCGCCGGCGCCGCGCGCGAGACGCCCAACAATGTCCCGTCCTCCCGCGCCAGGCGCGCGCCGACGTGGGGGTGCAGCGCCCGCACCTGACGCTCCAACTCCACCGCCGTGCGCTCCGGGTCGAGCAGGCGATCCTCGGCGGCGATCTTCTCGGCGTAGGTCACGCCCTCCTCGGGCTGCTCCTCGAAGTGCGGCGGTCGCCCTCGCTCCCACTCGCTCAACACCCCCACCAGCAGCTCGCCGCCGAGCCTCCGCAAGCGCTCCGCCAGCGATCCGTACGTGTCGTCCGAGCCGATCGACTCCTGCTCCGCCGCGCACACCGGCCCGCTGTCGAGGCCCTCGGTGAGGCGCATGATCGACACACCTGTCTGTGCGTCGCCTGCCATGATCGCCCGCTCGACCGGCGCCGCCCCGCGCCAGCGCGGCAGCAGCGAGGGGTGCACGTTCAGCAGCTCGTACCTCGACAGCAGCGGCTCCTTGATCAACGCCCCGAAGGCGCACACCACCAGCAGCGCCTCCTCGCGTGCAACGAAGTCCCGCGTGCTCACATCAGCCACCCTGCTCACCGCCACTCCCTTGTCCACCGCGGCGGCATCCCTCACGGCGGCATCGATCAGCGCACCCACGGCAGGATCGTTGATCCGCTCAGGCTGCTCCAACGCGATGCCCAGCGCTCGCGCCGCCTGTGCCACCGGCGGCGCCGCCAGGCGCCGGCCCCTGCCGCGTGGGCGGTCGGGGCGTGTCAGGGCAAGCACCGGCCGGTGGTCGCTCGCCGCCAGGCGCTCGAGCACCGCTGCCGCAAAGTCGGAGGTGCCGAGGAAGACTGTGCGCAAGGCGACGAGCGCCTACTGAGCGGGAGCCGTCGTGCGCTCCGCGCTCGACGTTCGCGCCGGTCCGTCGCCGTCGGCTTCCCGCGCCTCGCGCAGCGCGCGCATCGCGTCCCGACGCGCCTCGCGCGAGATCCGATCGAGGATCAGCACCCCTTCGAGGTGGTCCATCTCGTGCTGGATCACCCGCGCCGGCAGACCCTCCTCCTCGACGACCAGTTCCCTGCCGTGCGTGTCCTGCGCGCGCACCCTGACGCGCGCCGCGCGCTCCACCTCGACGTGCACCCCGGGCAGGCTCAGGCAGCCCTCCTCCTTGACCTCCCGCTCCTCGCTCTCCCACTCCAGCACGGGGTTGACCAGCGCGCTGACGGGGTCGTCCTCGTAGGCCTTGTACACCAGCACCCGGTGCAGCACCCCCACCTGGGTGGCCGCCAGGCCGACGCCGAGCGCGTCCTGCATCAGCTCCCCCATCCGCTGCACCTCCGCGCGCAATCGCTCGTCAAAGCGCTCCACCGCCACCGCGCTCGCGCGCAGCACCGGGTCTCCCAGCTTGCGCACCTGGCGCAGCGCCGCGTCGCGGCGCGCGCGGGTCTCCTCGTCGAGCTCCTCGACCGGCTCGGCCTGCTCCTCGACCGACTCGCGGGGCTCCTCGACCTCGGTGGGGTTCTCGACGCTGGTACCCATCGCAACTGATTCTATTGCGGGTCCACATCCACGCTGAAGCTCACGCCCGCGTGCGCCTTCGCACACGCCGCGCGCTGCACCGCCGCGCCCACGCCACCCACCGCCGCGCCGCGGTCGGCCGCCTTCACCAGCAGCATCCTGCGCTCCTTGCCGCGCAGCCGAAACAGCGCCGCGGGTCCCAGCACGCTGCAGCGCTGCAACCCATCGAGTTGCGCGCGCACCGCGCTCGCCGCCGCCTGCGCGCGCGCAGCCTCGGTGGCAGAGCACACGATCCGGATCAGGTGCGCGAACGGCGGGTAGCGCAGCGCCGCGCGGCGCTGCAGCTCGCCCGCCAGGAAGCCCTCGCTGTCGTGCCGCGCCGCATACACGATCGCGCGTGCCTCAGGGGCAATCGTCTGCACCAGCACCCTCCCCTCGCCGCCGCGCCCCACGCGGCCGGCGAGCTGGGCGATCAGCGCGAAGGTGCGCTCCTCCGAGCGGAAGTCGGGGAAGCGCAGCGTCGCGTCGGCGTCCACCACCACGCCGAGGCGCACATCGGGGAAGTCGTGGCCCTTCGCCACCATCTGGGTGCCGATCAGCACGCCCGCCGAGGCGTCACCGAAGCGGCGCAGCAGTGCGCCCACGCCATCGCCGCCCGCGCCGGCCGGGATCGTGTCGGCATCCAGCCGGAAGATCGGGAAGCGCTCGCCGTCACCCAGCGCGGCCTGCAGATCGTGTTGCAGCCGCTCGGTGCCGGCGCCGTGGCGCGCGACCGCTGTGGAGCCGCAGCCGCAGCGCTCCGGCACACGCTCGCTGTGATCGCAGTGATGACATCTGACCTGCCCCTCGCGGCGGTGGAACACGAGCGCCACGTCGCAGTGCGGGCAGCTCCACACCCTCCCGCACGAGCGGCAGGAGAGGAAGTTCGACCAGCCCCTGCGGTTGAGCAGCACGATCGCCTTGCCCCCCGCCCGCCGCACATCCGCGAGCGCCTGCGCCGTCTCCGGGTGCAGCCCGTGGCTCTGCTCGCGCATGTCCAGCAGCTCCACCGGCGGCAGTGGGCGGCCGTCCACCCGGCTGGGAAGGAGCACACGCTCGAGCGCATGGTGGCTCTCCGGCCGGGGCGTGGCGCTGCCCAGCAGCAGCAGCGCGCCCTGCAACTCGGCGCGCTTGCCGGCGACCTCGCGCGCGTCGTAGCGGGGGTCACCCTCGTGCTTGTAGGAGGAGTCGTGCTCCTCGTCGACCACGATCAACCCCAGCTTCTCGATTGGCGCGAACACCGCCGAGCGCGGACCCACGCACACACGTGCCTCGCCTGTCCGCAGTCGTCGCCACTCCTCCCGGCGCTGCGCCGGGGTAAGTCGCGAGTGCAGCACCGCCACCGTCTCCCCGAAACGCCCCACGAAGCGGCCGACGATCTGCGGCGTCAGCGCGATCTCAGGCACCAGCACGATCGCGCCTCGGCCGCGTTGCAGAGCGCACGCGGCGGCGCCCAGATACACCTCGGTCTTGCCCGACCCGGTGATCCCGTGCAGCAGCAGTGCGGGGTGTTGGGGAGCCCGCCCACCCGCCCGCCCACCACTCCGCCCGCCCGCAGGTGCCGCCAGTCGGCGCTCGATCGCCGCCAGTGCCTGAGCCTGGTCGTCGGTCAGTGGCGGTGGCTGGCTGTGCAGGCTGCCGATCGGCTCATGCCGCGGACGGGCGACCGCGCGCGCACGGCGCTTGCGCACGCCGAGGCCGGCCGGGCCCTTGCCGGTCGCGCCGGCGGGCAGCACCAGACGCAGCGCGCGCGCCACCGTCGAGCAGTACTCCGCCGCCAGCCACTCCGCCAGCGCCACCAGGTCGACGGGCAGGGTGGGCGGGCTCTGATCGAGCGCGCGCAACGGCTCCAGCAGCTTCTCCTCGGCCACCTCGCTGCGCTCGGAGAGGCCGGTCACCACCCCCAACACCTCGCGCCTGCCGAACGGCACCACCAGCATCGAGCCTACGCCGACGGCACCTCCCCCGAGCTCGGGCGGGAGCCTGTAGTCGAACGGGCCGCGCAACACGCGAGCCGTCGTCAGCGGCTCAACTTGGGCGATCTCGCTCGACACCCCATCACTCTAGATGGAGCACCGGACCGTTCTGCTACTCACACTCCGGCGCCTGCCCCCAGGCCCGCCGCGGCGCGCAGCGACTCGGCCTTGTCGGTGCGCTCCCACGTGAAGTCATGGTCGTCGCGGCCGAAGTGGCCATACGCCGCGGTCTTCTGGTAGATCGGGCGGTGCAGTTTCAGCTCCTCGCGGAACGCGCCAGGGCGCAGATCGAAGTGCTCTTTGACCAGCTCCGTGATCCGTCCGCGGCCGACCTTCTCGGTGCCGAACGTCTCCACCATCACCGACACCGGGTGGGCGACCCCGATCGCGTACGCCACCTGCACCTCCGCACGGTCGGCGAGGCCGGCGGCGACGATGTTCTTCGCCACCCACCTGACGGCGTAGGCCGCCGAGCGGTCCACCTTGGAGGGATCCTTGCCCGAGAACGCGCCCCCGCCGTGGCGCGCCATGCCACCATAGGTGTCGACGATGATCTTGCGCCCCGTCAGCCCGCAGTCGCCCATCGGTCCACCGATCACGAAGCGGCCGGTTGGGTTGACCAGGAAGTTGCGCAGCAGCTCCTTCTCCTCGTAGAGCTCCGCCGGCAGCACCGGGCGCAGCACATGCTCGAAGAGGTCGGGCTTGATCAGCGTCTCGCTGTCGATCCCGTCGGCGTGCTGGGTGGAGATCAGGATCTTCTCCACCCCCACCGGCCGCCCATCGCGGTAGCGCACCGTCACCTGCGTCTTGCCGTCGGGGCGCAGGTAGGGCAGCACGTCGCCCTTGCGCACCTCCGCCAGGCGCTTGGAGAGCTTGTGCGCCAGCAGGATCGGCAGCGGCATCAGCTCCTCGGTCTCACTGGTCGCATACCCGAACATCATCCCCTGGTCGCCCGCGCCCGCCAGGTCGAAGCGGTCGTCGTCAAGCGGGTCGTGGCGGGTCTCGTACGCCGCGTCCACGCCCTGCGCGATGTCCGGCGACTGCCGGTCGATCGCGTTGATCACCGCGCACGTGTCGCAGTCGAAGCCGAACGCGGCGTTGTCGTAGCCGATGCCCCTAACCGTCTCGCGCGCCACCGCGGGGATGTCCACGTACGTCTCTGTGGTGATCTCCCCCGACACCACGATCAGGCCGGTGTTGACAAGCGTCTCGCACGCCACGCGGCCGAAGGGATCCTTGCGCAGCACCGCATCCAGCACCCCGTCGGAGATCTGGTCGGCGATCTTGTCGGGATGCCCCTCGGTCACCGACTCGCTGGTGAACAGGTATTCGTTGTCTGAAAGCTCGCTCATGGGGGGCAGTGTACAGGCGCCGGGCGGGTGTTTCAGGCTGCATCTCGCGCTGCACGCGACCCGGACCGCGCGGCGCGGGGCCACCCGCGCTTCAGGCGCCCGCCACGCACTTCACGCGGCCGAGCGCGCGCCGCGGCGACGACCGCGAGGCGCGCCGGCATCGGAGCGCTGGCCCCGTTCCACGAAGTCGATAATCAGCGGCACCCCGTCCATGCCGTAGCGCGCGCGCAGGCGGTTCTCCAGGAAGTAGGCGTAGTCGCGCGTCACCCGCTCACGCGAGTTGACCTGGATCGCAAAGCGCGGTGGGCGCTCGCCCGTTTGGGCCATGTAGATCGGCTTCAGACGGTGCTGGCTGGAGCCCCGGCGCGTGCCGATCGGTGGCTGGCGCGCCTGCACCGCCTCCGCCAGGAAGCGGTTGAGCTCCGGCGTGGGGATCCGCCCCGCCATCCGATCGCCCAACGCCAGCGCCTCGGTCAAGAGGCGCGCGGTGTGCCGGCCGGTGATCGCGCTCGCCGTCAACACGCGCGGGCGCAGCCGCAGCTTCTCCGCCACCCGTGCGCGCTCGTGCGCCAGCGCCGCCTCGCGCGCCTTGTCGTCCTGCACCTCGGGGTGGGACTCGGCGAACAGGTCCCACTTGTTGAGCACGATCGCGGTCGCGCAGCCGGCCTTCATCGCCAGCTCCGCCACCCGCAGGTCCTGCGCGGTGATCCCTTCGGTGGCGTCGCACACCACCAGCGCCACTTCCGCGCGCTCCGCCGCGCGGCGGGAGCGCAGCGCGGTGTAGTACTCGACGGAGTCCGCCACCTTCGACTGGCGGCGCATTCCCGCGGTGTCGATCAGCGTGACGCTGCGTCCCTCCACCAGCAACGGCGTGTCGATCGCATCGCGGGTGGTGCCCGCGTGCTCGGAGACGATCACCCGCTCCTCCCCGAGAAAGCGGTTGACCAGCGACGACTTACCGACGTTCGGACGGCCGATCAGCGCGAGGCGCAGCGTCTCAGAGGCCGGCACCGCCTCCTCCAGGGGCAGCAATTGCGCGATCCGGTCGAGCAGGTCGCCCGAGCCCAGCCCCTGCGCAGCCGACACCGCCAGCGGCTCACCCAGCCCCAGGCGGTGAAGCTCCGCCGCGAGCGGTAGGTCGGCGACCGTGTCGCACTTGTTGGCGACGACCACGCTGGGCACCGGCGAGCGGCGCAGCAGGTCGGCGAGCTCCTCGTCGCCGGGGCGCACCCCCGCGCGTGCGTCTACCACCAGCACCGCCACCTGCGCTTCGGCGAGACCCGCCCGTGCCTGCTCGCGGATCGAGCCGGCCAGCGGATCCTCGTCGCGGAAGTCCACGCCGCCGGTGTCGATCAGCGTGAAGGTGCGCCCGTTCCACTCGCACTCGACCTCGTTGCGGTCGCGCGTCACCCCGGGGCGCTCGTGCACGACCGCGGTGCGCGTCCCGCTCAGGCGGTTGACGAGCGAGGACTTGCCCACGTTTGGATAGCCGACGATGGCGACCTTCAGCATTGAGCCAGTATGAGCTATGAGCGGGGCAGAGCCGTGCCGGAGCGGCTCTGGTGTGCTTCGCCTCGCGGGGAAGCCAGCGCTGCGATGCGCTCGACCACGTCGTTGACGTCCAGCCCAGTGGTGTCGAGCGTCACCGCATCGGCGGCCGCACGCAGCGGGCTGTGCTCGCGCTCGAGGTCGCGCTGGTCGCGGCGGCGCAGTTCGTCCAGTACCGCCCCACCGTCGAGGCCAAGCTCCGCGGCGCGCCGGCGCGCCCGCTCGGCGGGATCGGCGGTGAGAAAGACCTTCAGCGGCGCATCGGGAGCGACCACCGTGCCGATGTCGCGGCCCTCGGCCACCCAGTCGCCGCTGGAGAGCAGCTCCCGCTGCAACGCGACCAACGCTTCGCGCACAGCCGGGTCGGGGGCGACCTTTGAAGCCATCTCGGAGACCTCGATGGTGCGGATCTCCTCCGTCACATCGCGGCCGTCAAGCAGCACACGCTCCCCCAGCTCGATCCGCGTGCCCCGCGCCAGCCGCGAGGGCGGCTGCTCGGGCGAGGCCAGCGCCAGCAGCGCCACGCAGCGGTACATCGCGCCGCTGTCCATATAGGTGAAGCCCAATCTGTGCGCCACCCCGCGCGCGACCGTGGACTTGCCCGCTCCCGCTGGTCCGTCGATTGCGATCACCATCAGCGCGCCAACCTTTCGAGATCCTCCACAAAACCCGGGTAAGAAACCGCCGCGACCTCGATCCCGCGCACCTCGACACCCTCGCGCGAGGCGAGGCCGGCGACCGCGCCGAGCATTGCCAGGCGGTGGTCGCCATGAGCGTCGAGCACGCCACCGCGCAGGCGCCCGGTGCCGGTCACCGCGAAGCCGTCGTCAGTCGCCTCGATCTCGGCGCCAAGGCCACGCAGGCCGTCGACCACGGTGGTGATCCGATCGGACTCCTTCAGGCGCAGCTCGTGCGCGCCGCGCACCACGGTTTCGCCTTCGGCGAAGCAGCCGAGCAGCGCCACCAGCGGCAGCTCGTCGATCGCCAGCGGCACCTCCTCGGGACCCACAAACGTCCCCTCCAGCCCGCCTGCGGCCACGTCGAGGTCGCTCACCGGCTCGTGCGCGATCAGCTCGCCCGTCTCATCCTCGAGGTCGCCGAGCACGATCCCCTTCATCCTCATCAGGATCCGCAGGAATCCGCTGCGCGTCCAATTGACGCCGACATCGCGGATCAACAGCCGTGAGCCTCCCACCAACACCCCCGCGGCGATCATGAACGCGGCGGAGCTCGGGTCGCCCGGCACCCGCACCTGCTCGAGCACCAGCTCGTCGGTGTTGGTGACGGTGACGGAGCGGCCGTTGCGGTGGATTCTGGCGCCGGCACTCAGCAGCATTCGCTCGGTGTGGTCGCGGCTGCGCTCGGGCTCGGTGACGGTGCTCGCGCCGTCGGCAGCCAGGGCCGCAAGCAACACGCACGACTTCACCTGAGCGCTCGCCACCGGCAGCGTGTAGGAGATCGAGTGCAGGTGGGCACCGTTGACGACCAGCGGCGGATAGCGGCCCTCACGCGCCTGCAGGGTGGCGCCCATCAGCGCCAGCGGCTCGATCACCCTGTCCACCGGGCGCCGGCGGATCGACTCGTCACCATCGAGCGTGAACGTGCGACCCTCCTGCGCGGCCAACCAGCCGGGCAGCAGGCGCAACAGGGTGCCGGCGTTGCCCACGTCGATCGGCCCGTCCGGGACGCGCGCCTCGCGCAGGCCGGTTCCGCGGACGACCACCTCCTCGGGACGCACCTCCACCAGCGCACCCAGCGCCCGCACGGCCTCCAGCGTCGAGATGGTGTCGGCGGCGCGCAGATAATTCTCGATCCGCAGCGGGTAGGAGGCCATCGCCCCCAGCAGCGCCGCCCGGTGGGAGATCGCCTTGTCCGCGGGCGCGGTCAACTCGCCCGTGAGGGGACCGGAGGGCTCGAAGCGCAGGTTCATCCGTCCGCAAGCCTACGGGGCAGCGTCTGCGGGAGGCGTGTCGCCACCCAATAGCTGTGTGCGAGCGGCCCGGGCACGCTCGTTCCACGCAGCCAGGGCACCGGCGTCCGCGCGTGTGAGCATCGCGCGCACACCCTCGAGCCCGAGCAGCGCCTGCTCGATGGTCTCGATCAGCGCCTCTCTGTTGGCGAGGTAGATGTCGGTCCAGATCGCCGTGTTGGAGCCCGCCACGCGCGTGGCGTCGCGGAAACTCGGCCCGACCCCGACCGTGCTCGGGGACGCAGGTTGGTCGGCGTCGCGGCTGACTGCCGCCAGTTGCTCCACCAGCACGTTCGCCAGCACATGCGGCAGCTGGGAGACGGTGGCCATCAGGCGGTCGTGCATGTCGGCCCCGACCGCAATCGGCTCGGCGCCAAAGCTCACAATCAGATCGTGCAGTCGCTCGTACAAGCCCGCAGTAACGGTGTCGGCCGGGCACAGGTACCAGGTGGCTCCGTCGAAGATGTCCTCGCGGGCATGCTCCACGCCCGCCGTGTGGGAGCCCGCGAGAGGGTGGCCGCCGACGAAGCGTGGGTCCCGCCGCGCCTCCTCCAGCGCAAGCTTGGTCGAGCCGACGTCGCTGAGAACGCAATCGTCCCCGGCGTGTTCGAGCGCCTCGCGCACGATCGCCGCGAGCACGCCCACCGGCGCCGCGGCGAACACCACCTGCGCGCCCACCACGGCGGCGGCGATGTCCGACGCCTGTTCGTCGATCGCCCCGAGCTCCAGCGCGGCGGCGCATGCCCGCGGGTCGGGGTCATAGCCGCACACGGTGGCGCCCGCGCGTCGGCGTGCCGCCAGGCCGATCGAGCCGCCGATCAAGCCCACCCCCAGGACCGCCAGCTTCAACGCGGCTGCCCCGGCCGACGGCGGCGCTCCCGACCGCGACAGGACAAACGAGCCTCCATGCCCCTCCGGGAAAGCGCTCGGCTGCCCACCATCACGCGGCGCTGAGCGCCTTGCCCGCCAGCGCGGCGGCGCGCTCCACCGCGGCGGCGTACTCGGCGAACGTGTCGGTCGGCAGCGACTGCGGACCGTCGCACAGCGCCTCGTCGGGGGCGGGGTGCACCTCGACGATGATCCCGTCCGCACCTGCCGCCGCGGCGGCGAGCGAGAGCGAGAGCACGAGGTCGCGCCGGCCCGCCGCGTGGGAGGGGTCAACGATCACCGGCAGATGCGATAGCTCCTTGAGGATCGGCACCGCCATCAGGTCGAGGGTGACTCGCCGGTAGGCGTTCTCGAACGTACGGATTCCCCGCTCGCAGAGCATCACCGCGGGGTTGCCCTCCTTGAGGATGTACTCGGCGGCCATCAGCAGCTCGTCAAGCGGCGCGGAGAGCCCGCGCTTGAGCAGCGCGGGGCGCCCGGAGCGCCCGACCTCTGTGAGCAGCGAGTAGTTCTGCATGTTGCGCGCCCCGATCTGGATCACGTCGGCGACCTCGAGCACCGCGTCGATGTCGCGCACGTCCATCAGCTCTGTAACCACCGGCAGGCCGGTCTCGGCCTTCGCCTCGGCAAGCAGCCGCAGCCCCTCCTGCCCCAGCCCCTGGAAGGCGTACGGGGAGGTGCGCGGCTTGTACGCCCCGCCGCGCAGCAGCGTGGCGCCGGCGTCGCGCACCGCGCGCGCGGTCTCCAGGGTCTGCTCGCGCGATTCAACGGTGCACGGGCCGGCGATCAGCGCGAAGTGATCGCCTCCCACCTTGCGCCCGTCGATGTCGAGCACGGTGCGCTCGCCGTGGCGGAACTGGGCGGAGGCCAACTTGTAGGGCTTGAGGATCGGCACCACTCTGTCCACCCCGGGCTGACCCTCCAGGCCGAGGCTCTCGACGCTGGCGTCCTGCTCGACGTCGCCGATCGCGCCGATCACGGTCACGCGCGCGCCCTGGCTGCGGTGGGCCCGCGCACCGGCTCGCTCGATCTTCTCTGCGACCGCCGCGATCTCCTCGTCGGTGGCCGACTCCTTCATCACGATCATCATCTGTGGGTCCTTTCTGGGCTTCGAATCTTATTGGTGTCCGTCTCCCACCGTGGAGGGTCGGCGGGAAGATCGTGAAGGGCGTGCTGCGCCCGGTGGGGTGGCGCTCGGTCGAGAGACGACCCTGAGCGGCTGCCGTCCCGCTCACGCGCGGGCGCAGACCGAAGCGCCTAGCTAAATCGCCAGGCGGAGGCGTAGGAGGACGACCGGTCGGAAGGCGCAGGGATGTGGCGGTGCGGTGCGGTGGCCGATGCGAACATGGTCGTCTCAGTTGTTTGTAGCAGCTTCGGCCTCACTCGGCAAGCGCTTTGCGCAAGTCCTTTCATAGGCTTCAGCCTCGGTCGGCAGCACGGCGCGCAACTCCTTCACAGCACTTCGGCAAGCGCATCCAGAAAGATCGCGTTCTCCGCGGGCGTGCCGTAGGTAACGCGCAGCGCCCCCTCGCGCCCGAGCGCGCCGCCGCCGCGCACGAGCACCCCGCGCTCCAGCAGCCCGCGCATCACATCAGCTTCGTCTCTCTCTTCGCCGAGCCCAAACCAGCAGAAGTTGGCCTGCGACTCGGCGGGGTCGAGCCCCAGCGCCCGCAGCCGCTCGTCCACCGCGATCCGCTCGGCGATCGTGCGGGTAACGCGATCGGTGACGGCGTCCTGGTGGTTCAGCGCCTCGGTGGCGGCGGCCTGCGCCACCGCGTTGCAGAAGAACGGCTGGCGCACCTGGTCGAGCGCGCGCGGCAGCTCGGGCGAGCCGCACAGCGCGAAGCCGACGCGCAGCCCGCAGAGGCCGTACACCTTCGAGAAGGTGCGCAGCAGCATCAGGTTGGGGTATTCGCCGAGCAGCCCCACGGAGGCGTCCGGGTCGTCGAGCAGGTTGAACTCGCAGTAGGCCTCGTCGATCACGACGCACACGTGCGGGGGCACCTCCGCCACGAAGTCCGCGATCTCGGCGAGCGGCAGGGCGGTGGAGGTGGGGTTGTTGGGGTTGCACACGACCACCAGCCGCGTGGCAACGGTGATCTCGCGCAGCATCGCGGGCAGGTCGTGGCACTCGCGCGCGTCGAGTGGAACCGTGACGGCGCGCGCGCCTGAGGCGGCGCCGAGGTGCGGGTAGATCGAGAACGACGGCCAGGCGTGGACGAGCTCGGCGCCTGGCTCCAGCAGCGTCTCGCCGGCGGCGAGCAGGATGTCGCAGGAGCCGTTGCCGATCGCGATCTGCTCGGCGGGCACCCCGTAGCGCTCGGACAGCCGCCTGCGCAGCGCCGAGCTGGAAGGGTCGGGGTAGCGGTTCAGCGTCGCGAGCGTTTGCTCGATCGCCGCTTGGACCGCGGGCAGCGGCGCCCATGGCGACTCGTTGCTCGCGAGCCGCACTTGCGGTGCCGCGTCCGCGTAGCCGCCGGCCGCCGGGTAGCTGGGCAGCCTTTTGACGCGGGCTGAGAACTCGATGGGCACGGGGGTATTGTGGCGGACCTGGCCGGCGCGGGGGTGGTGACGGTGCTGGTGACCGTGACCGTCTCGACGATCGGCGTGGGCGGAGTGGGGGGCGGCGGCGGCACCGGGGCGGCGGCGACTTCGACTTCCTCGACCGTCGCCTGCGAGTTGCCGTCGGCGTCGTAAGCGGTCATCCCGACGACGTGCACGCCCGGCTGCGCGAACGTGTGCGAGAGCTTGGCGTCGGCGGTGCCGATCTGTTCGCCTTCGCCGAAGTTCCACGCCCAGTAGGTGGCGGGGTCGCCCGGCGCGCCCGAGGCCGAGCCGTCGAGCGTGGTGGGGACGGTCGCCTGGACGCCCGCGAGGGCGGTGAAGCTCGCGCCGATCGTGCGCTGCACGCATCCGCCTTCGGAGATCCCGGCTTCGTTGCTCCACTCGCGCTGAGTCCAGTAGTGCCCACCGCCGATCCCCTGGTTGAAGAGGCTGGCCGCGCGACCGGGCAGCAGTTCCCCGAGCGGTTCGCCGTAGATCCCGAACAGCGTGCTCTCGGGTGGCAGGCACTTGTCGCCTACCTCCTGTCCGATCGCGTCGGTCCAGGCGTTCTTCTCGCAGCCCACGATTTCCGGCTTGCCCGCGACTTCTTCTTCGTCGCATTGGCTGCCGATCGGATCGGTGACGGTCTCGTTGAGCTCGTGGCTGGCGGTGTCGATGACCGCGTCGGCGCCGTGGTCTTCCGCTTTGCGTTCTTCTTCTTCGGAGACCGCTTCGTTGGGGTGCACGCCGGAGTCGCAGCCGGGCACCTCGCCGAGATACGGCAGGTCGGCGTACAGCGTCTGGTCGCCCGGCGTCATCCCGTTGCCGCCGAAGTCCGAGTGGTAGGCGCAGTACTGGAGGTAGGCGCACTCGCCCGACTGCGCTTCGAAGCAGCCGCCGACGCCGGGCGGGGTGAGCACGACGTAGACGTCGCCGAGGCCTTTCGGGCTTGCGCCGGCGACCTTTTCGACCTCGTTCTGGATCTCGGAGTCGAGCAGGCAGGGACCTTTGGAAAAGGACGTTTCGTCCGTGCAACCGTTGGGGAAGGACGAGCTTTCGTCGATGGTCACATCGGTGGCGCCGTCGAACGAGAGCCTGTACTCACCAGCGTGAAACGCGCCGCGACTCTGTTCTTCCCAGTACTGGGAATCGACCGCGAACACGTTCGATTCCAGCCCGCTGTCTTGGGCGACGTCTTCGAAGTACCGCTCGACCGTGGCCTCATAGCCCGACGGGAACGGTTCGACGTGTTCGGTGCCCGGCCCCTGCCAGAAGATCAGGTGAATCGTCGGGTTGTGCAGCACCGGCCCGCCGCGGTAGCACACATTCTGCGTGAAGTAGCTGAGTTCTTCTTCGAGTTCTTCAACGCACGGCAACGATTCTTCGCTTGGCACCGGAGTACCACGCGGACGCCTGACGGAAGCGCCGCGCGCGGTCCGAGTACGCATCGCGCGAGCGGCCGCGAAGGCTTCCTCGACGAGCTTTTCGTGCGCGCTCACGGCGCCGGGGGAGCCGAGCACCGGCACAACGCCGCGGATCGCGGGGAAGCCCGGCAGCCTGCCCACGTGCCGGCGGGGAACTGGCTTGGCCAGAGCGCCGGATGCAGTGAGCGCCACGATCGCGACGACACCGGCGAACGTAGTCAACGACCTCGCCACTGTCCATGACTTTCGGCTCATCGCCACTCCTCCTTATGACTCGCTCTCGCGATCCCTCGCTGTCATTGCGCCGCTTGCAGATCGGCCCGTAGCGTAGCCGCCTCACCGAGGTAGACGTGTTGCGTCGCGTGGCCATCCTCGGCGTGGTAGTGGATCAGCACCCGGATCACGCGCGGCAGCGCGCGCGGCACGGGGATCTCCCGCGCGCACAGCAGCGGCACGGACTCGAAGCCGAGCGCCCGCGCGGCGACGGCGGGGAACTCGGCGTTGAGGTCGTTGGTGGCGGTGAAGATGCAGCTGACGACGTCCTCGGGTCGCAGCGCGTTGCGCTCCATGATCGCGCTCATCAGCTCCGTGGTGGCCTCGAGGATGTCCTTGGCGTCGTTGTGCGCGACGGAGGTCGCCCCGCGTAAGGCATACAGTCGCATGGCAGGCGATTCTCTCAGAGTCCTCGGCCGGCCTCGCCCGCCGTGGGGCCAGACGCCGCCTTGGAGCCGCTGGCGAGCGGCCCGCCGGCCTCGCCCAGCTTGCGCAGCTCGGCCTCCTCGAGGCGGCGATGGGCGCCGGGTTGCAGGTCGCCGAGCCGCAGCGGGCCGAAGGCGACGCGCCGCAGCGCGAGCACGGGGTGCCCGACCGCCTCGCACATGCGCCGCACCTGGCGGTTGCGGCCTTCGCGGATCGTGATTTCGAACTCGTCCCCCCCGCCCCCCACCGGCCGCACCTGCGCGGGCGCGGTGGGACCGTCCTCCAGGGTCACGCCGGCCCGCAGCGCTCGCAGTGAGCCATCACCAATGGGTCCTTTGCCGATTCGCACGCGGTAGGTGCGAGGCACTTCGTGGCGCGGGTGCGTGAGCCGCTGCGCGAGCGCGCCGTCGTTGGTGAGCAGGATCAGGCCGCTGCTGTCGGCGTCGAGGCGCCCGACGGGGTAAAGGCGGCGGCGCTCATCGGGGATCAGCTCCACCACGGTGGGGCGGCCGTGGGTGTCGCGCGCTGTGGAGAGCACGCCGACGGGCTTGTGCACGGCGTAGACGACCCGCGGCTCGGGGCCCCCGAGCGGCCGCCCGTCGACTTCAACGTGGTGGCGCTCGTCCACGTCGCGGGCGGGGTCGCGCACCAGTTCCCCATCGACGCGCACGCGCCCGGCGACGATCAGCGTCTCTGCCGCGCGCCGCGAGGCGACGCCGGCGTGGGCGAGGTGCTTGGCGAGGCGCATGGCTGCCACCATAGGAGTCCGACGCGACGCCACCGTCCCGACCCCGAAGACATGGACCTGCAACTTCTCGAACAGACTCTCTCCGCACACGGAGAGCCGAGCTTCCGCGCCGCCCAGGTGTGGCGATGGGCGGCCGCGGGCGCGGGCGGCTATGAGGCGATGACCAACCTGCCGCTGGCGCTGCGCGAGGAACTCGCGAAAGAGGTGCCGTTCTCGAGCCTGGACGTGCGCCGCGAGCTGCGCGCCCGCGACGGCACGGTGAAGGCGCTGTTCGCCACCGCCGACGGGCGGCCGCTGGAGGCGGTGCTGATGCGATACCGAAGTCCCCGGGGAGGTGGAGCCCCCCAGGGAGGCAGAGGCACCGCAGACCCCGGAGCGACAGGAGCCGGCGGCGGCGGACACGGCCGCCGCTCGATCTGCCTCTCCTCGCAGTCGGGCTGCCCGCTGACGTGCACCTTCTGCGCGACCGGCGCGATGCGGTTCGCGCGCAACCTCACCACTTCGGAGATCCTCGACCAGGCGCTGCACTTCCGCCGGATCGAGCGGGTGGACCACTGCGTGTTCATGGGGATGGGCGAGCCGCTGCTGAACCTCGACGCGGTGCTGGCGGCCTGCGAGCGGCTGCCCGACCTCGGCATCACGCATCGCCGCACGGCGATCTCGACCGTCGGGTGGATCCCCGGGATCGAACGCCTCACCGAGTGCGAGCTGCCGCTGCGCCTCGCGCTCTCGCTGCACGCGGCCGACGAAGCGCTGCGCTCGGAGCTGATGCCTGTCAACGAGCGCTACCCGCTGCGCGAGGTGCTCGACGCCTGCCGCGCCCACTATGCCCGCAAGCGGCGACGGGTGTTCGTCGAGTACGTGATGCTGGCGGGCGTCAACGACCGCTACGAGCAGGCTGTGGCGCTGGCGAAGCTGCTCGCCCCGACGGGCGTGGAGGCCCCACTGATGTTCAAGGTCAACCTGATCCCCTTCAATCCCACGAGCTCGCCGTTCAAGGGATCGAGCCGCGAGGCGATCGCGGCCTTCAAGGCGGCGCTGGAGGAGCATGGAGTGCAGGCCACGGTGCGCCTGACGCGCGGGCGCGACATCGACGCGGCATGCGGCCAGCTGGCGGCGAAGGCTGCCTGATCAATCTCAGAATATCCCTACCACTTCATTTTGTAAAGGGTTTGGGCCGGAAAACAATGCATTCAACCGCACCCACCACTTCATAAAATGAAGGGTTGGTACCCAAAAAGTAAATGCACAACCCTGGCCCCCTGCCGATGTCAGCCGCCCGGCGACGGCCCGCCCTCGGCGCGAGCCTCACCGGCACGCAACAGCCGCTCGCGCAGCTCGGCCTGCTCCTCGGGGGTGGGGTCCCACTGCGCCACGTCGGGCAGCTCGCTCAACGAGCGCAGGCCGAACAGCTTCAGGAACTGGATGCCGGTGCGGTAGAGGACGGCGCCGAACTGCGAGCGCCCAGCCTCCTCGATTAGGCCGCGCTCGAGCAGCGTCGTGGCCGCCGACTCAGCACTGACGCCGCGAATGCGCGTGATCTCCGGACGCGAGACCGGCTGCAGGTAGGCGACGATCGCGAGCGTCTCCGCCTGGGCGGGGGTGAGCGTGGCGGCGCGGGGCCGACCGAACAACCGCCGCGCAGCCTCCTCGCAGGCGGGATCGCTGGCGAGCGCATAGCCACCCGCGAGTTCGCGCAGCTGGATGCCGCGCTCCCCCGGCGCGTACCGCTCGGCGAGCAGCCCCAGGGCCGCGGCGATCTCCAGCTCGTCGGCTCGGGCGACATCGGCCAGCTCACGCGTGGAGAGCGGGTCGCTGCTGAGGAACAGCAGTGCCTCGATGGTGCGAGCCAGCTCGGCCGACGCCTGCCCACCGGACACATCCGCCCCGGGGGAGAGCGCCTCGACTGGCTCACCCACGGCATCCTGCTCGGAATAGATCGGAGCCTGCGCCACAGGCGCGACAGGAGCGTCCGCGGCGTCACTCACGCGGCGCCTCCACCGGCGGCGATTGAGGCGGGGGCGCCTCCCGCCACCTCGGCGGGAGCGGACGGAGCGAGCGCGTGGACGTGGATCTCGCCGAAGCACTCAGCCTGCTCCCACACCGCTTCGCCGCGTTTGTAGAGCTCCAACAGCGCGAACACGGTGATTGCAACGGTCATGCGATCGTCGGTGTCGCCGACCGCCTCCTCGAAGGTGAAGCGCCCGCGGCGCAGCAGCGAGCGCAGGTGCGCAAGGCGCTCGGCAAGCGACACGCGAGGGACGGTGATGTGGCGAAGGCTGATCGCCGGCAGCATCACCAGCAGCCGGCCGAGCGCCTGCCCGAGCGCCGCCGGGTCAAGCACGCCGTCGATTGGCTCGGGCACGGCGCGAAGCAGGTGGGCGGGCGGCGGGGCCGAGCGGAAGCGCACGCCGTCCTGCCCGGCGAGCAGCTCGCGCAGGTGGGTGGCGGCGGAGCGGTAGCGACGCGCGTCGAGCATCCGCGTCAGCAGCTCCTCGGCGGCCTCGGAGGGCTCGATGTCGAGCAGTTGCTCGTCCTCCTCGCCGGTGAGCATCAGACGCGACTTGAGCTCCAGCAGCGCGGCAACCAGCACGATGAACTCGGTGGCGGTCTCCAGGTCGAGCTCCCCCCGCGCCTCGAGGTGATCGAGGTAGGCGAGCACGACCTCGGCGAGCTGCAGCTCGAGCAGGTCGATCTCTTCGCGCAGCACCAGCGTCAACAGCAGGTCGAACGGCCCGCTGAAGACGTCGAGGTCGAGGTCGAGCGCGGCGACGGAGTTCATGTCCGGGCCTCGCTCGGGTTGGGTCTCCCGATCGGGCACGGCCGCCGGTCGGCGTCAACCACGCTGGCGCGCTTGCGGCTCATGCCTCCACCGTACCGATCGTCAAGGATGGTCACCCCGGCCGCCCGCGCCGCCCGCGATCGCGCCGACGCCCATCAACTCGCGCACCTCGGCAAGCGTGGGGGCGGCGATCGCACGCGCGCGCGCCGCACCGCTGGCGAGCACCGCCTCGAGCGCGGCCTCGTCGGCGCGTAGATCCGTGTAGCGCCCACGCACGGGCGCGAGGTAGTCGATCACGGCAGCGGAGACCGCCGCCTTCAGATCCCCATACCCGCGGGCGTTCGCCAGCTCCGCTTCGACCGCCTCGGGGGTGAGGGCGCGAGCGACTGCGAGGATCTCGATCAGGTTGGAGACGCCCGGCTTCTCGGGCGAGCGGCGGATCTCCGTGCCGGAGTCGGTGACGGCGCTCTTGATCTTCTTCTCGATCGCGCGCGGCTCGTCGAGCACATACACCGTTCCCTGACCACCGGCTGCGCCGGCGGTGCCCCCGCCCCCGGTGGTGGACATCTTGCGCGTGGGGTCCTGCAGGTCCATGATCCGCGCGCCGAGCGGCGGGATGCGGTGCTCGGGCACGACCAGCACCTGCTCGCCGCCGCCGAAGCGCGCGTTGAAGCGGATCGCGATGTCACGCATCAACTCGACGTGCTGGCGCTGGTCGTCGCCGACCGGCACCTCGCTCGCGCGGTAGGCAAGCACATCGGCGGCCATCAGCACCGGGTAGAAGAACAGGCCGGCCGACACCAGCTCGCGCTGCGCGGCCGACTTGTCCTTGAACTGGTGCATGCGCTGAAGGTCGCCGTAGGCGGTGACGCTCGTCAGCAGCCACGTCAGCTCGGAGTGCTCCGGCACGTCGCTTTGACGGAACAGGACGCAACGCTCGGGGTCGACCCCGGCAGCGAGCAGCAGCGCAGCGAGGTCGTACAGGCCGCGGCGCAGCCCGGCGGGGTCGTAGGCGACGGTGGTCGCGTGCAGGTCGACGAGGCAGAACAGCGCCTCGCCGCGCTCCTGAGCCTCGACGTACTGGCGGATCGCCCCGATGTAGTTGCCGAGGTGCTTCGAGCCCGTGGGCTGGATGCCGGAGAAGATGCGCATGGAAGAGCCGGAGGCTAGCCGACTGCGGCGACCGACCGCAAACCGATAATCCGCCTGTGACCAAATGGCCGCGGGAGATCTTCATCGATATCGATCTCGACAATCGCATTCGCTATGGGCGAACGGAGCGTCCTCCGATCCATTACGCGATCGTGCTGGAGACGAAGATCGACGAGCGTTGGACCGCGATTCGCCTGTGGGACAACGCACACGACGTAGATGAGCATCATGAGCACGAGTACACTCGTAGCGAGGGAAAGCTTGACCCAATCGTGCACACCTTCAGCTCAGTCAACCAGGCGATGGCCGCAGCAATGACCCGGGCGGCGGAGGAGCACTCCACCATCCTCAATCGCTGGAGAACGAGATGACCGCGAAGCCGGAGGACCTGAGCCCAGCGGTGCGCAAGGTGCTTGCGACAATCGAGGACAGCGAGTTCGAGGGGCGTTACCCGAACCGCACTCACTTCGTGGACGCGCGCAACCCGGATCAGGCGATGCTCGTCAGCCGCGCCCTGCTTGCCGGCGATCCCGTAGTGGTGGTCTCGCCGGACGATCGGGAGGTTCTGTTCACGCCCCAGCAAACCCACGGGTTCGTGGGTGTCATCCTCCTGGTTGCCCTCCTCTGGCTCAAGTTCCGTGAGCGCTCCTCGACCGGCGAACTTATCCAGCTCCCCCCCCGCACGCGGGTCGAGGTCCGAGATTCATCCGGATTGCCAATCGCCGCGTAAGGGTGCGGCAAGGGCCTACGTGAGCGTCTGACGAATGATGGGCCGCTTGGCGGCGGCAACCTCGTCAAGACGCCGCACCGGCGTGGTGTGGGGAGCGTTGCGCGCGATCTCCGGATCTTCGGCCGCCTCGCGCAGGATCGCGGCGATCGCCTCGGCGAAGGCGTCGAGCGTCTCCTTGGTCTCGGTCTCGGTGGGCTCAACCATCAGCGCCTCGTCAACGAGCAGCGGGAAGTAGACCGTCGGCGGATGGAAGCCGAAGTCGAGCAGGCGCTTGGCGAGGTCGAGTGTCTTGATCTGAAGCTCGCGCCGCATGGGGCCGCCGGAGAGCACGAACTCATGCATGCAGAGATCCCCGTAGGCAAGCGGCAGGTACTCGGCGACGCCACGCTCCCGCAGCCTCGCGAGCAGGTAGTTAGCGTTGAGCACCGCCGTCTCCGAGGCATTGCGTAGACCCTCGGCGCCGAGCGAGCAGATGTAGGCGTAGGCACGCACAAAGCAGCCGTAGTTGCCCTGGAAGCCGCGCAGGCGACCGATCGACTTCGATCCCACCGTCCCCTCGCCGTAGTCGAGATCGAAGTGGCCCTCGCTGTCGCGGACGACCCCGGGCACCGGCAGAAACGGCGCGATCCGCTCGGAAACCGCGATCGGCCCGGAGCCGGGGCCGCCGCCGCCGTGGGGCTGGGTGAAGGACTTGTGGAGGTTGAAGTGGACGATGTCGAAGCCCATGTCGCCGGGCCGCGAGAGCCCCATCACCGCGTTGAGGTTGGCGCCGTCGTAGTAGAGCGCGGCCCCGGCGCCGTGGACGATGCGGGCGATCTCCTCGATGTTGGGGTCAAACAGGCCGAGCGTGTTGGGGTTGGTCAGCATCAGGCAGGCCACATCGCGACCAGCCTTGGCGCGCAGGTCGTCGAGGTCAACGCCGCCGTCCTGGTTGGTCGCAAGCTTGACGACCTCCAGGCCGGCCATCGTCACCGTGGCGGGGTTGGTGCCGTGGGCGGTGTCCGGTGTGAGCACCTTGTGACGGGCCTCTCCCCGATCCTCGTGGTAGGCGCGGGCGAGCAGCACGCCCGCCAGCTCCCCGTGGGAGCCGGCGGAGGGCTGCAGGCAGACGTGCGGCAAGCCGGAGATCTCCGCGAGCGCACTCTGCAGATTCCACATCAGCTCGAGCGCTCCCTGCGCGCGCGAAGGATCCTGCAACGGGTGCAGCCGGGCATGTCCGGGCAGCGCCGCGACGCGCTCGTGCAGGCGCGGGTTGTGCTTCATCGTGCACGACCCCAGCGGGTAGAAGCCGGAATCGAGATCGAAGTTGCGCTTGGAGATCCGCACGTAGTGGCGCACGATCTCGGGCTCGGAGAGCTCCGGCAGCCGCGGCGGCTCGGCACGGCGGTGGCGCGCAGGCAGCATTTGCTCGGCGTCCACAGCGGGCACATCGATCTCCGGGCATACGAACGCGCTGCGTCCTGGTGCGCCCTTCTCGAAGATCGTCCGCACATGGTCTCGCTGCTGCGGCGTCTCGGTGCCCACGCTCATGCGATGACCGCCTGGGGACCGCCCAACCTCATGCAACAACTGCGTGGGCCGCGCGCCGTCATACGCCAACCGCCTGCCGGCCGAGCGTCGAGCGCTCCGCCGCCACAGCCTCCCCCAACACCTCTGCGAGCCGGTCGATGTCTGCGCGCGAGCGCCGCTCGGTGATCGCGACCAGCAGCCCGCCGCAATCCTCCTCGCGGCCAGTGAGCGCGTGCAGGTCGGCGCCCGGGTTGACTCCTTGGGCGGCACAGCGCGCGCGGACGGCGGCGACGTCGGCGTCGAGGCGCACGGCAAACTCGCGCACCACCGGTTGGACGTGGGCCGCTTCGACCCCCTCCAGCGCGGTGAGCACCTCGCGCGCGTAGTGGGTGCGCGCGAGCAGCAGCTCGCCGAGCTCCACGATCCCCTGGCGTCCCAGCCAGGCGAGGTAGACGACGCCGCCGAGCGCGTTGAGCGCCTGGGCGGTGCAGATGTTGGAGGTGGCTTTCTCGCGGCGGATGTGCTGCTCGCGGGTTTGCAGCGTGAGCACGAAACCCCGCCGGCCGTCGACGTCCACGGTTTCGCCGGCGATGCGGCCGGGCATCCGCCGTAGGTAGGCCTCGCGCGCGGCGAAGAAGCCGAACGAGGGCCCGCCGAAGTCGAGCCGGTTGCCGAGCGACTGTCCCTCGCCCACGGCGACGTCCACCCCGCACTCGCCGGGCGGGGCGAGGATCCCGAGCGTGATCGGGTCGACCTGGGCGATCACCACCGGCCCGCGCCCGTCAGCTGCCACCCCTCCAGCTCCCACGGCAGCCTCGTTGCGCACCTGATCAGCTTCGGCCGGCCCGGCGGGCGCGCGAGCGGCGGCGGAGAGCGCGGCGGCGTCCTCGACGGCGCCGTAGAAGTTGGGCTGGGCGAAGATCGCCGCGCATGTTTCGCTCGTCCCGCCCACCCCGATCGCCGCGCCCCACGCGTCCAGGTCGGTGAGCCCGTCGAGCAGCGGGACCTCGACGACCTCCCCGCCGAAGCCGTGCGCGTAGGTGCGCAGGGTTGCAAGCGTGTGCGGGTGCAGGCCCGCGGAGACGACGAAGCGACGCCGGCCGTTGTGCAGCCTCGCCATGTACGCGGCGGAGGCGACCGCGGAGGGCCCCTCGTACACCGACGCGTTGGACACCGGCAGCCCGGTCAGCTCGCAGACGGCTGTCTGGTACTCGAACATCACCTGCAGCCCCCCCTGGGAGACCTCCGGCTGGTAGGGGGTGTAAGGGGTGAGAAACTCCGAGCGCTCCATCAGCATGTCGATCAAGGCCGGCACGTAGTGGTCGTACATCCCCGCGCCCAAAAAGCACAGCTCCTCCTCGGCGCTGACGTTGCGCGCCGCCAGATCGCGCAGGTGCGCGTACACCTCCTGCTCAGGCAGCCCCGCCGGCAGCTCCAACCTGCGGCCCAAGCGCACGCCCTCGGGGATCTGGCGGTCAAACAGCTCCGCCACCGAGGAGACGCCGATCGCCGCCAGCATCGCGGCGAGGTCCTCAGAGGTGGTGGAGGTGTAGCGGGTCACCTTCCTCCCAGCCTAGCCTGCGGCCCAGACCAACCGCCCTGCGACCCCAACTGGCGGCAGGGAAGCTCGCAGACAGCCACCATCCGCCCCGGCGACTACCCGCCGAGACTGGCGAGGTAGGCCGCGGCGTCCAGCAGCTCATCGCGCTCAGCCGGGTCGGTGAGCCGGATCCGCACCAGCCAGCCCTCGCCGTAGGGGTCGTCGTTGAGCTTCTCTGGTTCCTCAGTGAGCGTATCGTTGACCGCGACAATCTCCCCGGAGAGCGGGGCGATCACGTCGGAGACCGCCTTCACCGACTCGACCTCGGCGTAAGAGTCGCCTTGCGTAAGCAGCGTGCCGACGGCGGGCGGCTCGCAGAAGACGATCTCACCGAGACAGTCCTGCGCGTACCAGGTGATCCCGAGCGTCGCCTCGGGATGGGCGGGGTCGGGCGCGCCGGCATCGATCCGCGCCCAATCGTGCTCGGGGTGGTAGAGCAG
>Ga0187855_10000994_pt1 | contig 23346 bp, 21 predicted proteins | sample June2016WEW_8_10_2_FD_132969 | JGI IMG/M metagenome (GOLD analysis project Ga0187855, IMG submission 132969) | Peatland microbial communities from SPRUCE experiment site at the Marcell Experimental Forest, Minnesota, USA - June2016WEW_8_10 | ecosystem: Environmental > Terrestrial > Soil >...
AACGGCTTGCGGAAACGCAACCAGAACAGCGATCCGGAGATGCATAACAGGACCACCAGGATCGCAATTTCCAGCCAGGAAGGGTGGGCCATGCGGTAACCTTTGAATGTAGCACAGCGGTTCACGAAGTCCGCTGAAAACTTGCTCGACGGAGTGACTGTTTGCGCATTTTAGTTGCCGGAGCCGCCGGATTCATAGGCTCGCACATGTGTGACCGCCTGCTGGCGGATGGCTACGACGTGGTCGCTGTCGATAATTTCCTCACCGGGGCGCAAGAGAACCTGGCGCATCTTTCCACACATGCGCGCTTCCGCTTCGTCTTGCACGACATTACGCAGCCGCTCGCCATCGATGGTCCGCTTGATGGCGTGTTGAATTTGGCCTCGCCCGCCAGTCCCAAGGATTACTTGGAGTATCCCATCGCGACGCTCGACGTGGGGTCCGCCGGCACGCGCAATATGTTGGAGCTGGCGCGCGCCAAAGCCGCCCGCTTCCTGCTCGCTTCCACGTCCGAATGTTACGGCGACCCGCTGGTGCATCCGCAGGTGGAAACCTATTGGGGCAATGTGAACCCGGTCGGACCGCGCTCCTGTTACGACGAGAGCAAACGCTTCGGCGAGGCGCTCACCATGGCCTACCATCGCACGTACGGCCTGCGTACAAATATCGCGCGCATCTTCAATACCTATGGGCCACGCATGAAGCTGGATGACGGCCGCGTAGTGCCCGCCTTCATCGATCAGGCGCTCGGTGGCGCGCCTCTCACCATCTTCGGAGACGGATCGCAGACGCGGAGCTTTTGCTATGTCAGCGATTTGGTGGACGGGATCTGCAAGCTGATGCACTCCGCCGAAAACTATCCGGTCAACCTGGGCAATCCCGAGGAAATGACCGTACGCGAGTTCGCCGAGCGGATCCTGCGCATCACCGCCAGTCCGTCCCACATCGTGACTCTCCCGTTGCCAGAGGACGACCCCAGGCAGCGCCGGCCGGATATCTCCAAGGCGCGGCGTCTGCTGGACTGGGATCCGCGCGTGCCGCTGGACGAGGGGCTACGCCGCACCATCGACTATTTTCGCGGCGTCCGCGACGCGCGTTCCAGCGCATAGTGGCGCAGGCTCTCAGCCTGCCGTGCCGGCACTCCTGCCGGCACAAGCGAGCCCTGCTCGCTCCCGGCCGTTAGCACACAATCCGATTAGCCCGGAATCACCGTAGAATAATCCAGAGGTCCTCATGTTGAGAGCATCACTGAATCGGATATTCCTTGGTCTGCTAATCGCCGCGTCGGCATTGGGCGGCAATTCCGCCTCGCTCGATTGGGACAAGTGGTCCGACGAGACCTTCGCGCAGGCCAAGCGGGAGAACCGCTTCGTCCTGCTCGATCTTGAGGCGGTCTGGTGCCATTGGTGCCATGTGATGGATGCCACCACTTACAAAGATCCGGCAACCATCGCGCTGCTGAAGTCCAAATACATCACGGTGCGCGTCGATCAGGATTCGCGCCCCGATCTTGCCAGCCGCTACGAGGATTACGGCTGGCCGGCCACCATCGTGTTCGATGGTAACGGCCATGAGATCGTGAAGCGCCAGGGCTACATTCCGCCGGATGAGATGGTTGCCATGCTGCGCGCGATCATCGCCGATCCGTCGCCCGGTCCCTCTGTGACGCCGGAAAAACCGATCCAGTTCGCGGCGAGTCCATTCCTGTCCGCCGATCTGCGGAAACAACTGCAGGAGAATTATCGCAAACGATACGACGCCAAGAACGGCAGTTGGGGCGACACGCAGAAGTTCCTGGACTGGGACGGCGTGGAATACGCCATGGTGCTGGCGCGCAAGGGCGACGCGGAGGCTGAGAAGATGGCGCTCCAGACGCTGGCGGGGCAGCTTAACCTGATCGATCCGGCATGGGGCGGCGTGTATCAATATTCCACCGATGGCGACTGGAAGCATCCGCACTTCGAGAAGATCATGCAGTTTCAGGCCGAGAATCTGCGGATCTACGCGCTGGCTTACCAGCAGTGGCACAAGCCCGAACATCTGCAGGCGGCGCTCGCCATACGCCGGTTCTTGAAGACGTTCCTGACCTCGCCCGACGGCGCATTCTACACCAGCCAAAACGCCGACCTGGTCGATGGCCAGCATAGCGCGAAATATTTCCAGTTGAGCGATGCCGCGCGTCGGCGCCTGGGGGTGCCTCGCGTGGACAAGCACATCTATGCGCGCGAAAACGGATGGGCCATCGGCGCGCTCGCGGTGCTGTATCAGGCTACGGCCGATGAGGCGTGTCTGTCCGACGCCAAACGCGCCGCGCAGTGGATCATCCAACATCGCGCGCTGGATGGCGGCGGATTCCGGCACGATGAGACTAACGCGTCCGGCCCCTATCTTGGCGACACGCTCGCGATGACCCGCGCCTTCCTGAATCTCTACGCTTCCACTGGAGACCGCGACTGGTTGCAGCGCGCCGAGAGCGGCCTGCGCTTTATCGCTGCGAATTTCAGAAACACGTCCGGCGCCGGCTACGTGGCTTCCCGCACGGCCACGGACGCCGCCTACCGCCCGCATCCCGAGCGGGACGAAAACGTGGCGCTGGCCCGCACGGCGAACCTGCTCTCCTACTACTCCGGCGACGCGCAATTCCGGAAGATGGCGGAGGAGGCCATGCGCTTCGTGGTCACCCCGGATATCGCGCGCGTCTATTCCGCGGCGCCAACTCTGCTGGCCGATACGGAGCTGACTTCTCCGCCGGTGCATCTGACGATCGTCGGACGCAAGGACGATCCCGATGCGGGGGCGCTCTTTCACACCGCGCTGCAGTATCCGTCCGGCTACAAGCGCATCGAGTGGTGGGACGCGCGCGAAGGCCGCTTACCCAATCCCGACGTGCAATATCCGCAACTGAAGCGCGCCGCCGCCTTTGTCTGCACCGAGCGCAGTTGCTCGTCGCCTATTCTGCAGGCCGACCAGTTGCTGGCGAAGGCGGAAAAGCTGTCGCGATAGTGGGTGGGGCAGGCGCTTTTGCCTGCCGACCGAGGTCCCTCCCGGCATTTTCCGACAGAGCGAGGATCCTGAAGTTTTCCGACCGCCCAGGCGCAGTCGAGCAGCTCGCCGCGCGGCTCCACCGTCGCGCCGCCGCGTCTCAGGTGCTGCTAACCTGCGCTGTATGCCAAGCGCCACTCGTATGTGCCGGTGACAGATATGCCAGCGGGGCCCTGGCTGCAAAGTAATGTACGCCGTCTAACTCCGGATTACCAATACCGGGCGCGAGCCGGTGTATACTCGCAACATTAGTCGGTCGGACGGATAGGCCATGGCACCAGAAGGAGAGCGCGCACCATCCCCGGCGGGTTCGGCGGATCCGACTGCCCCGTCTAGTTCCCCCGATTTCTACCCCGCTACCTTCACCCCCGGCGAAGTGGTCGCCGGCCGATTCCGGATCGTACGGCTGCTCGGCTGGGGCGGCATGGGAGAAGTCTGGGAGGCAGAGGACCAGGAACTCAACGAGAACATCGCGCTGAAGACCGTCCGCGCCGAAATTGCCTCCGACGGCCGGGCGGTCGCGCGCTTCAAGAAAGAAATCCAACTGGGACGCAAGGTCACCCACCCGAACGTCTGCCGCGTGTTCGATCTTTTCGTACACCATGGGGTGCGGGGCCCCGTAACGTTTCTCACGATGGAGTTGCTGAGCGGCGAAACGTTGCGTTCCCGCTTGCGGCGCGAGGGGCGAATGAGCACCGCCGAAGCACTGCCGATCATCGAGCAAATAGCGGCGGGGCTGTCCGCGGCCCACCGGGCCGGCATTACGCACCGGGATTTCAAAACCGCGAATGTGATGCTCGTGCCGTCGCCTGAAGGCGGCGAACCGCGCGCCGTGATCACGGATTTCGGCCTGGCGCAAACCAGGCTGGCGAGTAGCGGAGATCGGACGAAGTCGCTCGAGGGCATCCTGGCCGGCACGCCCGAATACATGTCGCCGGAGCAGTTGCAGGGCGGCGAGGCCAACCCCGCGAGCGATATCTACGCCCTCGGCCTGTCGATCTACGAAATCGTGACCGGCGCAAATCCGTTCCCCTCCGATTCGCGGCAGCTCGGTCGTGAAACGGCTCAAAGACCCCCCCGTGCCGCCGCGCCAGTACGTGCCCGGCCTGGATTCCCAATGGGAGGCTGCCATTCTCCGCTGCCTCGAGATACAACCGGAGAAACGGTTTGCGAGTGCTACCGAGGTGGCGGCGGCTTTCGGAGCCAGACCGGATGTGCGGCGCCGGAGCAAGAGATGGGCGGTGCTGGCGCTCTCGCTCGCGGCGCTGGCAGGGGCCGCAACCTACCTGACAGTCCGGCGGCCGGAGTCCGCAAATTCCGGGGCACGATCCTCGGTTCGTGCGCGCCGCTCGCTCGCCGTTCTGGGATTCCAGAATCTCTCGGGCCGGCCCGATGCCGCCTGGCTTTCCACCGCACTCGCCGAAATGTTTGCCACGGAAATGGAGGCCGGCGGCGGCTTGCGCATCATTCCTGGCGAGAATGTCGCACGCGCGAGCAGCGACCTGGCGTTGGTACACGCAGTCACTTACAGCCAGGACACTCTGCGCAAGATCCGCCGAAACCTTGGCACGGACCTGGTGGTATCCGGATCATACATGGCAGTGGGCGGCGAGGCCGGTAAGATCCGCCTCGACCTGCACCTGCAGGATGCCCGGGATGGCGAGATTATTACCTCCGTCAGCGAGACGGGATCACAGGCGGATCTGCTGGATTTGGTTGCGCGCACCGGCGCTCGCTTGCGGGAAAAGCTGTCCGAGGGCGCCATGCCCAGTGGAAGCGCAGCCGATACTCACCCACCGAAGCCGCAAGCTACGCCGCGCAAGCTCTTCGCGACATCCAACGAAGAAGCCATGCGCTTTTATGCAGAAGGGCTGAACCGGCTGCGGAAGTACGATTCAGTTGCCGCCCGTGAGCTGCTGGAGAAGGCCGTCGCCGCGGACCCGCAAAATGCCCTCATGCACGTCGCGCTGGCAAATGCGTGGAACTCCCTGGGTCACACCGACAAGGCCCGGGCCGAGGCAAAACTCGCCCTGGATCTGAGCGCCGGTCTTCCGTGGGAGCAACGGCTACGAGTCGAAGGCAACTATGATGAGCAGTCGGCCGCTTGGGAGAAAGCCTTGAAGGCTTATCGCGCTTTGTTTGACGCCTATCCGGACAACGTGGACTACGGGTTCAAAGTAGCGGTCATGCAGATCATGGACCAGAAGTATCCGGATGCACTGGCAACCATTGGAGGGCTGCGAAAGCTGCCGCCGCCCGCAAACGGGGACCCTCGTGTCGACCTCGCGGAGTCCATGGCATCCATGTACTCGGGAGATCTCCAGCACGGCCTGGACTTGGCCTCGCGCGCGTTGGCCAAGGCTACCGCGGCCAGCGCGCAATCTCAGGCGGCTCGCGCCCAGACATTTCGCGGGTTTGCACTCCGCAAGCTGGGCCGGCTGTCGGAGTCCGAAGCAGCCCTTGAGGCGGCCAGGCGTGTATTTGAAGTGACCGGGGACCGCGGGAACCTGGCCTCGGCCTTGGGCAGTCTCGGTGAAATCGCCAGGGAGCGAGGGGACTTGGAGGAAGCCCGCAATGATGCCCTCGCCAGGCTGGCTATCATGCGGGACATCGGAAACCGGGCAGGCACGGCCGGCGCCCTGGTGGGCCTGGGCGGGGCTGAAATAAATCTCGGCGATCCCGTGGCCAGCAAGCATTTGGAGGAAGCCCTGCAGATATACCGCGAGCTCGGCGATAAGAGCATGGAAGCGGAGACGCTGAACAACCTGGCGGTTGCGCGTCAGTTAACGGGCGATCTGCCGGGCGCCCGGCGGCTCTTCCAACAGGCGTTGGAGTTGTGCCGCGCGGCCGGGGATCAATTTGGGGCCGCATTGCACCTGACGAACCTTGCAGATGTACTGCTCGACCAGGGGAATCTGACGCAGGCCAGGCAGTTCGTCGAGCAGGCCGCGTCGATTTGTACTCGAATCGGCGCCGGGCCGCAGCTTTCCGAAGCGCACATCGTCCTCTCCGAGATCCTGCTGGAGATGGGTCACGCCGCCGAGGGCGAAGCTACCGCAAGACAAGCTTTGGTGGACTTGCAGGCCCGCAAACAGATTGCCGAACAGGGCCTGGCCCTTGCCCTTGTCACGCGCGCGTTGCTCGTACAGGGGAAACGGTCCGAGGCTGGCCAGACGGCGGAGCAAGCCGCAAAACTGCTGCCCGCCATCCAAGATCCCGGGATGCGGCTGGCGCTGCGGATTAGCGGCGCCGAGGCACACGCCGCCCTGGGCCAGCCGGCCGAAAGCGAAGCCGCCGAGGCGCTGTTGGAAGCGACGAAACTCGGATACGTGGGATATCAATTTGAAGCGAGGTTGGTACTCGCTAAAGCGGAGTTGGCGGCGGGCCAAGCGAGCGCCAGCCGCGCGCATTTGGCGGCGCTTGAGAAGGATGCTAAGGCGAAAGGCTACGGCCTGATCGCGCGCAAGGCCGCCGCGGGGCAGGCGCTTTCGCGTGCCAACCGGGCAGCTAGCTCTTCGGCACCGAGACCGTGATGTTCCGGAATTTCAATCCACCGGTGTGGTCGCCCTGAATGTAGAAGGGGCCCGGCTGCCCCTCATTGGCATCCAGCGCGCCGCCCGTGATTCCCTCGATCTCCTGGTGGTCGATCGTCGTGACGCCGTTGCGTACCACCGTCACCATGCGGCCTACCAGCGTGACGTCGAACGTCTCCCACTGGCCCGGCGTGCGCGGCAGCTCTGGCTTGGGCGCGATCCTCCCGTAGACGGATCCGATCCGGCGCTCCGGCGGATTTTCGCTCAATGGCTCATATTCAATCTGAACCTCATACCGGCCCCGCAGGTAGAAGCCGCTGTTGCCGCCGTCGGGACAGTTCACTTCGTAGTGCACCTTGAAATCGTCGAACGTGCGCGTCGATTTTAAGTTCGCGCCGTGAGCTTCGTTCACCAGCAGCCCGTCTTTCACCGTCCAGTGGCTATTCGCCGGATTGCCGATCGGCTCCCAACCGTCCAGGTTCTTGCCGTTGAAGAGCGGCTCCGGGTCGGTCCACGCTTCTGGAGCGCTGCGCTTGAGCTCCGGTGTGCGCACCCCCGTCAGCTCGATCGAGTAGTCGCCCCGCTTCTGCACGCCGGTAAGTTTGTCGCCGTTGGCGTTGAGTTCCCAGGTCAGCGCCGGACGGTTGCCGGCCGCCGCGGTCAGAGTGAGGATCAGGTGCGAGCCCTCCACCTTGAAATCCTTGACTTCGTAAACGTTGCCGCCGGTCGGTTGATACCACACTTCCAGATTGCCGTCCTTCTCGGTCACGCCCAGCCAACTGGCGCGCGTGCCGCCGGGAGTGGTGATATTAAAATCCCACCGTCCGACGAAGGGGCTGCCCTTCTGAGCAAACGCCGGCGCGAGGAGCGCGGCAAGAATTATCAAACCGATCGTGAATCTTCGCATGATTAGCAGTTTAGTACACAGCGCCGTCATCGCGGCTTCACTGCCGCCCGCCGCAGCGCCTCGATGTCCCGCAACATCCCCTCCACCATCGCGCGCGCCATAATTTCGCCCTTCTCCCGTGTCGCCAGCGTGGCATCGCCGTAGACCCCGCTGGCCGAATACACACCCGGCTTGTGCGGATCGCGCGTCAGTCCGCCGGTCTCGGAAGGATGGTAATCCTTGACCGCCTTGCTCATATCCACCGACGCCGGATCGATGTAAAGCGTGAGCGATGTCTCGATCTCATCGGCATGCGTCCCGCCCTCTTGCTTACTAACCTGCTTCTCCGCCTCCGCGCCAACTTCGAGAATATTCGTGTAGCGGAGCTCGATCCCCTCTGCCGCGAGTATCCCGGCCGCCGGCTTGAGCGCGCGCAGCGTGGAAACCCCCGTGTTGAGCGCATAGAATCGCTTGGGACCGTAGTTCGACAATACGCGGCAAATATCCACCAGCATGTCGCGCGCGGTCTCCAGCCGCAGCGTTGTCGAGCCGGGGTACTCCACAAACGCCGGGTAGAAGCTGTAATTTATGGTCGGCGCCACCACCACGTCGGCGCGCTCCAAAATCTGCCGCTTGAAATACTCCGCAAGAATGTAGTCGTTCTTCAGTTTCAGGTGCGGACCGTGCTCCTTCGCTTCCGCGCCGATGGGGATCACCACTACCGTTTCTGGCCGCAGCGCCTTTTCCGCTTCTATCCACGTCAGGTCCGCCAGAACGATCCCCCGTTGCTGGGCGCAACACGCGCCCGCCGCGATGATTGCAAGCAACAACCTCTGGAACATGCGCGGATGTCCTCCTCGACTGTGCTAACGTAGCATGCTATGACTCGCCGCCTCCGGCTGCTCCCCTTCCTGCTACTGGCGCCGCTGGCCTGCACCGCAGCCGACCAGGTCAGTTCCCTCGAAGTGCGTCTTCTCTCTACCATGCTGACCGCCGATGAGGGCTACGGCGAATGGGGCTTCGCGGCGCTCGTCGTGGCGGACGGCCACCGCATTCTCTTCGATACGGGCGCGCATCCGGACACCGTGTTGCGGAATGCCCGCGAGCTGCATGTCGATCTTTCCAATGTTCCGGATGTTATCCTCTCGCACCATCATCTCGATCACACCGCGGGACTGGTGACGCTCCGCCGGGAATATGCGAAGTCGAATCCCGCCGCTCTTTCCCGCGCGCACGTCGCCACCGGCATTTTCATCAGCCGGACGGTGAGCGATGGACGCGAGGCGAATTCCATGATCGCCACCAAGAGCGAATACGAGAGTGCGGGCGGGTCTTTCATAGAGTACAGTCAGGTCCGCGAGCTGTTTCCCGGCGTCTGGCTCACTGGCCCTGTGCCGCGCAAGTATCCGGAAAGAAATTGGAGCGGAAAGGCTACGCTGCGGCTTGGCGACGGAAAAACCGCCGAAGACAATCTGCCCGAAGATCAATCGCTGGTCATCGACACAGCTAAAGGTCTGGTGTTGATTTCCGGCTGCGGCCACTCTGGAATCATCAATACGCTAGATTATGCGCGCGCCAAGATCCGGCCCGCGCCGGTCTACGCCGCGCTCGGCGGCTTCCACTTGTATGAGGCCAGCGATGAGACCCTGGCCTGGACCTCGGCCAAGCTGAAGGAGTTTGGCTTGCAGAATCTGCTGGGTGCGCATTGTACCGGCATCGAAGCCGTCTACCGCTTGCGGCAGCTCACTGGACTGGATCGCAAGACGGCCGCGGTCGGCGCCGTTGGCGGCGGCTTCACGCTCGATAAGGGCCTCGATCCCGGGTCCATCGCGCGATAGCCGCCAGGCGTCGAATGCGCAAGTTCCTGCTCTGGTCGGCCGTCATCGTTTTCGCCGTCGTGGCCGGTGCTTTCCTTTGGCTGCCCGGCTACGTCGAACGTTCCATGAACGGCGTGCGCCACAAGCCGCCCTACCAGATCTCCGCGCGCGCCCGCGACCTCCAGCGCCGCATCCCCATCGTGGATCTGCACGCCGATAGCCTGCTTTGGTCGCGCGACCTGCTGAGCCGCGGCTCACGGGGACAGGTCGATATCCCGCGCCTGATCGAAGGCCACGTCGCGCTCCAGGCTTTTACCGTAGTCACCAAAACGCCGCGTGGTCTGAACTTTCAGCGCAACACCGGCGATTCGGACAACATCCTGCCGCTCGCGCTGGTCGAGCGATGGCCCATTGCCACGTGGGGCAGCCTCACCGAGCGCGCTCTCTATCAGGCCTCGCGGTTGCGCGACTTCGCCTCCCGCTCGCAGGGCAAGTTAACGATAATCCGTTCCGCGGACGACCTGCGCGCCTACCTTGACCGCCGCCGCACAGACCCCGCCATCGCCGCCGGTTTCCTGGGCATCGAAGGCGCACACGCGCTCGACGGTAACCTCGCCAACATCGACCGGCTCTACGACGCCGGCTTCCGCATGATGGCGCCGACCCACTTTTTCGATAACGACATCGGCGGCTCGTCGGCTGGCGCGGAGAAAACGAGCCTCACCGATAAGGGTCGCGAGATGATCCGGCGCATGGAGGCCCGTCACATGCTCGTCGACCTGGCGCACGCCTCGCCCCGAACGATTCAAGACGTGCTCGCCATGGCGACGCGTCCCGTAATCGTCTCGCACACGGGTGTACGGGCCACCTGTGACAACCAGCGGAATCTCAGCGACGACCAACTCCGCGGTGTCGCCCGCACCGGCGGCGTAATCGGGATCGCCTACTTCGATGTGGCAGTCTGCGGAACCGATGCTGCGGCCATCGCCCGCGCCATACGTCACGCCGCGGACACCGTTGGCGTGGACGCCGTGGCGCTCGGCTCGGATTTCGACGGAGCCGTGCTCGCGCCCTTCGACACCACCGGGCTCGGCCTGCTGATCGACGCCTTGTTCCAGACGGGGTTCACCGAGGATGAGATCGCCAGGATCATGGGCGGCAATGCACTGCGAGTGTTACTCGCTAGCCTCTGAAGAAAACCCACGCCGTGGCGCGGGCACTTTTGCCTGCCGCGCCGGCACTCCTGCCGGCGCCGGCAGCTTTGCTCGCTCTGCAAGGTCCCCACATTCGCGACGGACGACCCCGTTCCAGCTCACGTTCTGAAACTAAGTCGCGATATGTGATATTATATTGCTTGTTGCTAATGATATGTTATCGCATCTCAAGCCGCCTCGCTCGAATGGTTTGCCTGAAGCGCTCCGCCATGAACTGATCGAGGCGCGGCACAAACGCGGCTGGAGCCAGGCCGAGTTGGGCCAACGTCTGGGTTTGCCTCAGATGCACATATCCGGCATCGAGACCGGCAAAATCGTGCCGCGATTCGACACTCTCCTCGAACTGGTCCGCGTGCTCGACCGCGACTTTCTGCTGGTTCCCCGGGCGCTCGTGCCCGCCGTGCAGGCCCTGATACGGGATCATCGCCGTCCTCCTCGCGATGCCGGCACTGATGCGGGCGAGCGCCCACTCTACGCCGCGGACGACGAAGAAGAAAATGACGAGCTGTGATGAACCCCGATCCAAAAATCAATGCTCTAGCCGTTCAGTTACACGGCCGGCAGATCGGCATCGTCAACCGTCTCGCCGGCGACCGCCATCTGTTTTCATTCGAACAGGAATATGTCGACGACCCGAACCGGCCCACATTGAGCCTGTCCTTTAAGGGACAGTCCGGAGGCCTGGTCACGGCGGTGCGTCCGGTAAGCCGCCGTGTGCCCCCGTTCTTTTCAAACCTGCTGCCCGAGGGACACCTGCGAACGTATCTGGCCGCACAGGCCGGCGTGAAGCCGGAGCGGGAATTCTTTCTGTTAGCGGCCCTCGGCGCCGATCTTCCCGGCGCTGTGACTGTCGCACCGCTTGCCACCGGCGAGCATGCAGGCGAACTGCTGAAGGACGATGAGCGGAATCGCGGCCGCCGCGAAGATGGCGTCCTGCGTTTTTCGCTTGCCGGGGTGCAATTGAAATTCTCCTCGGTCATGGAAGCATCCGGTGGTCTCACGATTCCGGCTCATGGCGTCGGCGGGTCCTGGATCGTCAAACTGCCCTCCTCGCAGTTCCCGGCGGTACCCGAGAACGAATACGTCATGCTTGAGTTGGCGCGCGCCGTTGGCATCACCGTGCCGGAGATCCGCCTCGTTCCCATCCATGACATCCGCGGCCTGCCGGAAGCCGCCGCGCGAATGAAAGGGAAGGCCCTTGTCGTGCAGCGCTTTGATCGTGCGGCCGGAGGACGGCGCATCCATATGGAGGACTTCGCGCAGCTCTTCGGTCTCTTCCCCGATGACAAGTACGGGCATCGAAGCTACGCTAACATCGCCTCCGTGCTGTGGGCCGAAACGGGCGAAGTGGGCACATATGAATTCGTGCGGCGGCTCGTTTTCTCCGGGTTGATCGGAAACGGCGACATGCACCTGAAGAATTGGTCTTTGCTGTATCCGGACGGGCGCACGCCGGTTCTCTCGCCGGCCTATGATTTCGTTGCGACCTTGCCTTATATCCCCGGTGACAAGCTGGTGCTGAGCTTTGGCGGAAGCCGGTGTCTCAGCGAGATCACAGTTGACCAGATCCGGCGTTTCACCGACACAGCGCGTATCCCGGCAAGGCCGGTGTGGAGCATCGTTCGCGAAGTCGCCGAGCGCACCGCTGCTGCGTGGAAAGCTGTCGGCCAAAAAGACCTTTTACCGGCAGCGATGCGAAAGGCAATCAACAAGCAGATTCATAGCGCGATTGCGAATATCGGTTAGGGCCGTTCTTTCCCTACCCTTCCCTCACCAATTCATACACCGTGATCTCCGGCGGAGCGCCGATGCGCATGGGTACCCCGATCGTGCCGATGCCCCGGTTCACATAAAGCTGGCCGCCGGGTTTCCCGAACCAGCCGGCGACGTAGGGTGTCACCAGGCGGCTGGGCGCAATTTCCGGGCTGACGAATTCCAATGCCACCTGGCCGCCGTGCGTGTGTCCCGCCAGGCTCAGGCCGATGCCCAATTCGGCGGCCCGATCGAATGTATCAGGATTGTGGCTCATCAGGATGTTCGCGGTGTCCGGCACGACCAGGCTCTCCACGCCCATCAGATACTGACGCACGAAATGCTCCCGGCCGGGCATCATGTGCCGGCGCGTCGCAAAATCTACTCCGATCAGATTGAAGCTTTCCCCGCTCGTCGTAACCGCCACACGCTGTTGGCGCAGAATCCGGATACCCACCTGTCCAAAAAGCTGCGTGATGGAATCCTCAGTGTTGGACCAGGCCTCGTGGTTCCCCAGGCAGCCGAAGATACCGAAGGGAGCTTTCAGGTCGGCCAGCGCATCGACCACCGCGCGCTGTGTGGATGGGTCCCAGGTGATGAAGTCCCCCGTCAATGCGATCATGTCCGGCTTCAGTGCGTTGGTGATCCGAACGTACTTGCGCACCTCGTCCACACTCATGAAGGGGCCGATGTGAATGTCGGAAAGTTGCGCGATGCGGAACCCTCCAAACGCCTTGGGCAGACGCGCCAGGCGGATGCGTTGCTGGGTGGTTTGCAGGTTGAGGCGGCCATAAAACAATCCGTAGGCGCCGGCCACGAATGGCGCCGCGACGACCGCTGTTGCGGTGCGCTCCAGGAACTGCCGCCTGCCGGATGATGCCAGATCGTTCGCGGATCGCCGGCTGTTCAGCCCGGTGAACAAGCGCGCGACCCGCCGTGCCAGCCAAAACAGCACGACGATCAGGAAAGCGACCATCGAACTGGCGGCCCACCACGCGAAGGGCGCGGAAATCAGCGCGTCATAGGCCGTCATATGCGTGGGGCTGGTGCGGCGTGCGAACAACCCGAAGTTGCCGGCCAACAGGACAAGATATACGGCCAGACCGATCCCCGCCAGAAGGATGCGCGCGGTCCTCGGGAGCGCCAGTCGCCTGACGAACAAGCGCGCCTTCAGAAGCCAGTAGAGTTGGCTGCAGAAAAAGATGAATAGGAAGCCGGCGATGATCGACCCGAAAGCCATACCTAAGACTGCGAGTGCTCTTCTATGGGCACCATTATGCCACATGCTAATATGGCGTAAACTTTCAGGGCCGCAGCATGCCAGCACATCGCAACAGAACCTTACGGACCTATTCCCTGCTGCTCCTGTTTATCTTCCTGAGGCCGCTTGGCAATCTCTCTCTGGCGTGGGGCACAAAACATTTCCCACAGTCGCTTTCCGTCGATCCCACAGTTTATCTGCGTGCCATGCTGGATCCGTTCGTCGCGCTGGGAATCGCGATGCTGATTCTGGCCTTGCTCACCCGCATGGCTTTGCTGAGTCTGGCCGACTTGAGCTTCGTGCTGCCTGTCACGGCGGTCGGATATATCTTAGCCACGCTGTTCGGCCAGGTGTTTCTTCACGAACAGGTGACCGCCCAACAATGGCTGGGCACCGTCCTGATTTTCCTGGGCACGGCGCTGGTAGGCTCGACCGCCCAAAACACTACGAACTACGGGAATGCATCGGAATGAAGTGGATCCTGCTGAGCATCGTGGTTTGCGCGACCGCGGTAAGCGACATCCTGCAGAGCCACGAAATGAAGAGGGCGGGGGAGCAGTCCGTAGGCGCGCGTGGCTTGGTGCGGCTCCTCAAAACGATCGCCCGTCGCAGGATGTTGATCCTTTCGATCGTATGCCTGGCGATTTCGTTCTTTGCGTTCATGGCTCTCGTACAGGCCGCGCCGCTCAGCTTTGCCGTCCCCGCCTCGGCGGCAAGCTTCATCATTGAGACCCTGCTGGCCAAGCTGGTGCTGAAGGAACAAGTGCGCGCGCGCAGGGCGACAGGCGCCCTGCTGGTGCTCTGCGGCGTGTTATTGCTCGCGCGGTAAGCTCCGTGGCGCAGGCACTCCTGCCTGCCGCGCCGGCACTCCTGCCGGCGCAAACTAGCCTGGGCGGGAAGTCACTCATCCCCGGAAACCGGCACCAGCCGTCCGTCGCGAATGCGATAGTCGCTGCCGCGCCATCGTATGCTCTTCCGCCCGAAGCTGGCCAGCCAGATGAAAAAAGCCATGGCATCCCACACAGCAATGAGCGGCATCTTCTTCCACAGCCCCGGCTGCTTCAGACCCCACACGCCGATCAGATATGTCATCGCGAAACGCAGACCCAGATACGTGCCGAGATATCCAAGCGCCACGGGCACAGACGGATGCACCGCAATGGCAGCCAGAGACCAGGGCAAGCCCTGCGTCAGCAGCAGCCCGAGATGACCCCAGGGACGCATGTGCCGCATGACCACGATCCACCGCAGACGCTTGTCGAAGAGTTCTCGCAGCGATCCAAAATCGGCCACCGCATCCACGGTGTACGGAAGAAACGCCACTTCGTAGCCTTGATCCGCAATCAATCGCCCGACCAGAAGATCGTCCGCCGGCCGGTTCTCCAACGCTTCGTAGCCGCCGAATCCAGCCAGATGTCCGCGCGTGGTGGCGATCGTCGGACCAAGCGCGAACTTGACTCCATCCAACTGCCACGCCACCAGGATGCCGGCGTAGAAATCGGAAAACATCCCCATGGACTGCAGATTCTCGGCGAACGTCTTCTCCCCGATCGGCACATAGAAGCAGGTGACGGCGCCGATCTTCGGATCGGCCAGCGGCGCCACCACAGTGCGTAAATAATCGGGCCGCACGCGCACATCGCTGTCGCTCACCACCACCACTTCGTGTTGCGCCTCGCTCGCCAGGCGGGCCAGCTTCGCCACTTTGTCGTTGGCGGCGTTGCGGCCCGAACCGAACAGCACCCGAATGCGGCGCTCCGGAAAATCCTCGACCAGCTTCTCGATCACCGGGAGCACGGGGTCGTCCCGGTCGCCCACGCAGAAAAGAATTTCGTAATCCGGATAGTCTTGCCGGCAGAAGCTGGCAAAATTCTCGTAGGCGTCCGGGTCCAGCCCACGGATCGGTTTCAGGTTGCTGACCGGCGGAGTGAAGCCGCGGTCCGGCGCGCTGCTTTTGCGCGACTGTCGGAAGAACCGCCAGGTGCTGTAGAGAACAATCACGTAATAGATGAAGGGAATCGCTGCCACCCCCAGGAAAACGGCCGTCAGTGTCATTGCGCCTCTCCTATACTAGGACACTCGCGCAACGACGCGCTGTCGCGGGGCCTGGCGCGTCAGGCGGTATGATACAGGTGTCGCTCAATGTGTGGAGTCGCCGGCTTTACCAAACTCAAGTTCCGCCCAGCCCCAGGCCGCATCCAGAGCGCGGTCCATACACTCATTCACCGCGGGCCCGATCAGCAGGGCGTTTTCGAATCGGATTCCGTTGCGCTCGGCGCCGCCCGGCTTAAGATCATCGATCTGGAATCCGGCGACCAGCCAATCCTCTCCGAAAGCGGCGACACCGTCATCGTCTTCAACGGCGAAATCTACAATCACGCGGAGCTGCGCGCCGAACTGGAGCAGCGCGGTCATCGCTTTCGCACGCGCACCGACACCGAGACCGTCCTTGCGGCGTTCCTGGAGTGGGATACCGATTGCTTCTCCCGGCTGCGCGGCATGTTCGCGTTGGCGCTGTGGAGCGAGCCGGAGAAACGCCTGGTGCTGGCCCGCGATCGCATGGGAATTAAACCGCTCTATATCGCGCGCCACGGTGCGGATCTCATCTTCGGCTCCGAGCTGAAAGCCATTTTCGCCCATCCGGAGATCGACCGGCGCCTGAGCCTCGACGGACTCGATTGCTACCTGTCTCTGAACTACGTGCCAGCTCCGTGGACGCTAGTGGATGGCATCGAAAAGCTGCGTCCCGGGCATTGGTTGGAATGGCGGAACGGCGCGCAGCGTTCGGAATCATACTGGCGTCTGCCGTTAGGCTCGCAACAGCACTGGACTCTCGACACCGCCCAGCAGGAGCTCGATTCGCTGCTGCGGCAATCCGTGCGCGAGCACCTGCTCTCCGACGTTCCGTTGGGTGTCTGGCTGAGCGGAGGCGTCGATTCTTCCACTCTTGTGCACTACGCGGCGGCCGCGTCCAGCGCGCGCCTGAAGACTTTTTCCATCTCCTTCCGCGGGCACAGTTTCGATGAAAGGACCTACATCCGCGAAGTGGCCGCGCAGTATGGCACCGATCACGAAGAATTCGACGTGAACCCCGAAACCGGCCTGGCCGATGCCATCGAGGAATTCGCATACTACTTCGATGAGCCGGATGCGGATGCCGGCGCCTTGCCGGTCTGGTTCCTATCCAAGCTGACAAAGCGGCATGTGACCGTCGCGCTCAGCGGAGAAGGCGGCGACGAGTTGTTTGCCGGCTATCTCACGTACCGCGCAGATCGCATGGCGCGACTCGCACGGAGGTTGCCCGCCGGCTTCCTGCAACTCGCACTCAGCGTCGCGCGGCGCTGGCCCGTTTCTGACCAGAAGATCGGCTTCGAATATATGTTGAAGCGCTTCCTCGAGGGCTGCCAAATGCGGCCCGAGCGGGCGCACGTCTACTGGAACGGAACGTTTTCCGACGCCGAAAAGAGGGCGCTCGTCGCCGCGCCAAGCCCCGGCGCACTCGACGCCATTCTGGACCCGTTGCGGCAGGCGGGAGACAACCTGGCCGCGTATCTTTGGTTCGATCAAGGCTGCTACCTTCCCGACGATCTCCTCGTGAAGGTGGACCGCATGAGTATGGCGCATTCGCTCGAAGTGCGTCCGCCCTACCTGGATCACCGCATCGTGGAATTCGCCGCCAGCCTGCCCGCGCCGCTCAAGATGCGCGGTTCCCGGCAAAAAATCCTGCTGAAGGAGATGATGAAAGGAAAGCTGCCTCCCTCGATCCTGCGGCGGAAGAAAATCGGGCTCGATATCCCCGCCCACCAATGGCTGCGCGGTCCGCTGCGGCAGTTGCTTCTGGACACGCTCTCCGGCGGCGCCGCCGAGCATGCCGGCTTGTTCCACGCCGGCGCCGTCGAAGCCTGCGTGCGCCGCCACCTGGAACGGCGCTCCAATCTCGGTTACCATCTTTGGGGATTGATGATCCTGTTCATGTGGATGAGGCGATGGCGAATTCAAACGACGCCGGTGGCGACGCCGGCTCGGCAGGCCGCCGGCATACCTACGTCTATTTAACCGTCCTGCTGTTTGCGGGCGCCGTCTATCTCGGCTGCATCGTTTCCCCCCCATCGCTGATGGACGACGTGGATGCCGTGCAGGCGCAGATCGCCCGCACCATGCTCACGTCCGGTGATTTTGTGACGGCGCGGCTGGATGGCGTCGCATATCTGGAGAAGTCGCCGCTCATCTATTGGACCATCGCCGGCGCCTATCGAATTCTGGGCGTCCACGACTGGGTCGCGCGCCTTTCCGTGGCGCTCTCCACCATGGCGCTCTGCTGGCTCACCGCAGCTTTCGGTGTCTGGGCTTTTGGAAAACGCGCCGGACTCTACGCCGGCTTGTGCATGTCTACCTGCGTAGGTCTGTTCCTCTTCACCCGGGTTTTGATCCCCGACGTGATGCTGACTTTCACCGTAGCCTTGGCCATGTGGGCATTCCTGCGAGCCCTCGATGAAGAAGAGCCGCACCCGCGTTTCTGGGCTTTCGTCCTGGCCGCCAGTCTGGGCACGGGCTTGCTGCTGAAGAGCACGGTCGGCGTTCTGTTCCCGGTAGCGGCCGGCGTGATCTATCTTCTCCTCACGGGCCAACTGTTTTCGCGAAAAGTGTGGAAGCGCCTGCACCCTTTCAGCGGATTCCTGATCGCCCTGCTGATCGCGGCGCCCTGGCACATTCTGGCGACCCTGCGCAATCCGCCTTATTTCTCTTTCGCATTCCGCAGCGTTCCCGGCGAATACCACGGATTTCTCTGGTTCTATTTCATGAACGAGCAGGTGCTGCGCTTTCTGAACCTGCGCTATCCGCGCGATTACAACACCGTGCCGCGCGTGTATTTCTGGCTGCTGCATCTCCTTTGGCTGTTTCCCTGGAGCGTCTATTTTCCGGCCGTAGCCCAGCTCTCGTTCAAGCCGGCCGATCGCGCGGGACGAACCCGTCTGCTGGCGCTTTGCTGGACGGGCTTCATGCTGCTCTTCTTCACGTTTTCGACGACCCAGGAATACTACACGATGCCCTGTTACCCCGCGCTGGCGCTGCTGCTCGGATCGGCGATGGCGCTAGGTGGCGACTGGGTGCGGCGCGGCACGCGCGTGCTGGCGGCTATTGCCGGATGCGCGGCCGTCACGGTGATCGTTCTGTTCCTTCTGGTACGCAATGTGCCGGCGCCCGGCGATATCTCGAACGCGCTCACTCAGAAGCCCGGCACTTACACCCTCGCTCTTAGCCACATGGGCGATCTCACGATCCAGGCTTTTGCGTATCTGCGCCTCCCGCTTCTGGTAGCCGCCGCGGCATTTCTGATCGGAGCGCTGGGAACCTTGCGCGCCACCGGCCAGCGCGCATTCCTGGCCGCCGCTTGCATGATGGTGTTGTTCTTCCATGCCGCCCGGCTGGCGCTGGTGGTCTTCGACCCCTACATGTCGTCGCGCCCGCTCGCCGAAGCGTTGTTGCGAGCCCCCGCAGGCAAGCTGATTGTGGATCATCACTATTACACCTTCTCTTCCGTGTTCTTCTACACGAATCGCTCCGCGCTACTGCTGAACGGCAGGTTCAACAACCTCGTGTACGGTTCCTACGCACCTGGCGCACCGGATGTGTTCATCGACGATCAGCAGTGGAAGAACATGTGGCTCGGTCCGGAGCGGTGTTACCTGGTCGCCAGCGAGCCTGCGCTGCCGCGCCTGGAGAAACTGGTGGGGAGCGCCCTGCTCAATAAAGTCGCGATAAGCGGCGGCAAAGTAGTCCTGACCAACCATCCGTAGGCGTGGCGCAGGCACTCCTGCCTGCCGGGGTACCCTCTGGGTCGGGCACTCTTGCCGGCGCAAGTTTCTTCAAATCCTGTGGAACGCCTTCAAAATCTCCCGCGTGGAGTACCGCAGCGCAATAGGCCTCCCGTGCGGGCAACTCATCGGGCAATCCGTCGCCGCCAGAGCCCGCAACAGCCACTCCATCTTGGCATGGTCGAGTCGCGTGTTGATCTTGATCGCAGCCTGGCAGGCGATGGATGCCGCAATCGCGCGCCGCACATCCTCCAGCGACAAGCCGCGCAGCTCCGTCTCCGCGGTCTCCAGAATCTCGTTGAGCACCCTTTCCAGATCCCCTGGCCCCACCGCCGCCGGCGCCGCCTTCACCGCGATCGTTCGATTGCCGAACGGCTCGGTCTCAAACCCGGTGGCGTTCAACTCATCCGCGATGCGCGCGTACTCGATCTGCTGCCCCGGAGTCAGTTGCACGATCAGCGGCATCAGCAGCCGCTGCGTCTCCACGTTGCCGGATGCGCGCTGCTTGAGCACTCTCTCGAACAAAATGCGCTCGTGAGCTACATGCTGGTCGATGATCCATAGCCCGTCCCGTCCGGCCGCGATGATGAAGCTCTCGTGCATCTGCCCCAATGGCCGCAGATCCGACAGCGCCCCCAGCGAAGCGTCCGAAACCGGCAGGGCATCCGCCGGGAAGCCGCCGTGAGTGTCCGGCATTCGAAGTCGCGGCGCCGCAGCCGGTTCGGACGTCAGTGCCAGCGGAGTGCCGCCGAAATCGAGCCGCAGCGCGGGCCCCGCGGCGGGCCGCAAGGCAAAATCCGGCAGGGACGTCTCGGCACCCAGTGCGTCCGGCGCAGCGTCTACGGATGCGCCGGGTCCCGCAGCCGCCTCAGGCGCCGCGGACTCCGCAGGCGCAGCTTCGTTCTCCAGCATCTGCGAAAACTCGGAGTACGGCATCCGCGCTCCCGGCTGCGCGCTGGCCGCCGGAGAAAACGCCGGCGCGGGCCGCGACTCGATCAGCCGCTCGCGAATCGCATCCCGCACGAAATCGTGCACGAACGACTGGTGCCGGAAGCGCACCTCCGTTTTGGACGGATGCACATTCACGTCCACCTCGTCGCAGTCGCATTCCAGAAACAGAAGCGCGAACGGATACGCGGCCGCCGGCATCAAGTTGTGATACGCCGATGAGATCGCGTGCAGCAGCAGCCGGTCGCGGATCAAACGTTGGTTCACGAAAATGAAAATCGAGTTGCGGTTGCCCTTCTGCACCTGGGGACGCGACACGAAGCCCGACAGGCGAAACGTCTTGCTGGATGGCTCCTCCGGCTCCCTGCGAAACTCCGCGATGGCCTCGGAAGGCGGCACATACGGCGGCGGCAGCATCAACTGCTGCTCCCGCGTGCCCAGCTCCACCAGTTCCTCCAGCGTATGGCCGCCGAACACCTGAAACACGCGCTCGCGCAGCGTGCCCACCGGCGTCACCGCCAGCAACTCGCCGGCGCCGCTGGTGAGCCGGAACGTCTTGTCCGGATGCGCCAGGCTGTAGTGCGTCACCAGCGAAGCGATGTGCGCCAGCTCGGTCTGCTCCGAGCGAAGAAATTTCTTGCGCGCCGGCACGTTGAAGAACAGGTCGCGCACCGTGATGGCCGTGCCCGGCGCCTGCGCCACCTCGTCGCAATGCAGCATCTTGCCGCCCGCGATCTCCACGCGCGTGCCGGTGACCTCGTCGCCCGAGCGCGTCTCCAGAACGAGGCGCGATACCGACGCGATGGATGGCAGCGCCTCGCCGCGAAATCCCAGCGTGGCGATCGAGAGCAGATCCTTCACGTCGCGCAGTTTGCTGGTGGCGTGCCGCTCGAATGCCAGCAGCGCATCGTCGCGCAGCATGCCGCAGCCATCGTCCGACACCCGGATCAGCCGCCGCCCGCCGCTCTCGACTTCCACGCGCAGCACCGTGGAGCCTGCATCCAGCGAGTTTTCGAGAAGCTCTTTGACGACTGAAGCAGGCCGCTCCACCACCTCTCCCGCCGCAATCTTGTTGGCCACCTGATCCGGAAGAACGCGAATGCGGCCCATATAGTACGGAACCAATATAACAGGGGGGAGAGCCGATCTCCGTTCGCGTCACGCAGTGCTGCGGGGTTCCTGCCGCAGGCAATGTAGCGGAACCGATTCCTGAGATGCGATTTACCCCGCCTGTGGCCGGAACGCCTTCACTTCCAGCCCCGCAATTGACTTGAAGTGACGCGCATTGGCGGTCGCGAGTGGCACGGCTGTTTCGCGGGCGGTGGCGGCAATCAGCGCATCCGCCACTCGCAACCCTGCTGAAAGGGCGTACGCTTCGATTAAGCTGAGCGCCACGTGACTGATGGACTCAGTAACCGGAACCAGCCGTATGCCACTCTGCTGCATGAATTGGTGAATGGTCCTGATCTCGTCTCGCGATCGCGCGCCTTGCAGCAGTTCCATAGCGGAAACGACGGAAATGGCACGGTCGGATTGCGCCTCGATGAGGCGAGCCGCTGCGACGTCTCCCCGAAGGAACCAGATCAGTACGTCGGTATCAAAGATCATCGAATCGCCCGCGCCGTAACTGCCGGACATAAGCAGGCACATCCTTCAGATCGGCCCGGTCCTTCCACATGCCGAACGCCCGCTGGCACACGAGACGCTCCTTTATCTCCCCAGCGATGGGCGTGAGGCGCGCCTTTTCTTTGCCCCGGTAGAGCACTGTCACGGTCTCGCCGCGATCCAGCGCTTTCAGCACGTCCTTCATTCGGTAACGAAGATCCACCACACTGGCTTTCATGTCTACTCTGCATTATACAGTATGATGAAGGTCCGGCTTATGAATGCGCCGGTAATTCTCCGCTTGGTAGGTCTGCGTTACCAGCCGCTGTGGTCCCAACGCGCAACGGCCGGATCGCCTTGTTCCTCGCAGGCTGGTTGTTCGCCGTCCTCAATCCGATCCTGGTCACCCGCCGCGATCTTGTTGGCCACCTGATCCGGAAGAACGCGAATGCGGCCCATATGATGTATTGTGGCAGCCTTCGCCGTCGATGGCGACCTCGGCCCCGCGCTACACTGAAAGGGAAATCCCATTCGGGTTGTATTCACTGCATATGACCGTCACCGTCAAAAACAAAACACCGCTCGTGGTTCCGGACCAAGTCCGGCGTCGCGCCGGCTTCAAGAGTGGCGACGAGTTGGAATTCAAGGTGTCCGCTGGCGTGGTCACTATCCATCCGAAAGCGGCCGTCGCCGAGGACGAGTACACCGCGGCCGAGCGGCGCGCCATCGACCGCGGCATCGCCAAGAGCGAAAAGGAGTACCGCGAGGGTCGCTCTTTCGGGCCTTTCGACACGCACGATGCGTTTATCGCGGCGCTGCATCGGGAATCCGCCAAGCTGCGCGCTAGAAAAACCAAGCGCGCGCCCAGATGAGGCATCTCGACTTTACGCCGCATTTCCTGCGGAGCTATAACAAGGCGCCCGCTGAAATCCGGCGCGCATTTGACAAGCAGGCACTCCTCCTCCGGGAGAACCTCAACCATCCATCGCTCCACGCCAATAAATACAACGAAGGCCAAGACGTCTGGCAGGCCCGAGTGACCAAAGGGTGGCGCTTCTACTTCAAGATCGTTGGCGATACCTACCGGCTGGAAGAAATACGGAATCATCCCAAATGACGTGTGGTTACCAAAGAAAGCCGGCCCCACCGGACCCAACGGGAATGGGACCCCGCATTCCGGCGAATTCCACATTCCGGTGAATTCTGAGGCAGCGCTTTGACGATCGCGAGCGCAGCACGCCCTATTCCTTGACCAGCACAACGGGCGCCTGCTCCGCCCCCGCCACCTGTTCAAAGAAAGCCTTCAGCGCTCCATACTGCTCCACCGGAATCACCCCCGCTTTAATCTCCAGCTTGCGCGCAAACGTGAGATCCTCGCCCTTGGCCGCGTACGAACAGGTGAAGCTCCCAAACGGCGTGTCCAGGTGGCCGCCCTCCGGCATCTCGTCGATCTTGAAGCCTGCCGGCAGCTT
>Ga0187855_10001002_pt1 | contig 23202 bp, 19 predicted proteins | sample June2016WEW_8_10_2_FD_132969 | JGI IMG/M metagenome (GOLD analysis project Ga0187855, IMG submission 132969) | Peatland microbial communities from SPRUCE experiment site at the Marcell Experimental Forest, Minnesota, USA - June2016WEW_8_10 | ecosystem: Environmental > Terrestrial > Soil >...
CGCCAGCCACAAACTGGCCGAGGTGCTCTACAAGGCGAACGCGGCTTCGGCTACGGCCGGTGCAGCGCCCGCTGGAGAGCCGCCCGCAGCGGAGCAGAAGAAAGACGAAGGCGTGATCGACGCGGAATACGTGGACGTGGACGAGAAGAAATAAGCGGAGTTCACTCAACCTCCCCGGTCCCCAAAGGCGAGGGACCGGGGGCACCCTCTTTTTGGATAAAAATTGCGGTATGAGATCGGGGCCACCCGCCATCGCCTAAGGGATCGCGTGTGGAATACTACCAGGCGCGAAGACGACATTAATCGTGGTATTTACTTCTGCTGGTTCGCCATTCAGGAGATAGGGCTTATAGGTCCAGGTTTGTACAGCATCGCGTGCTGCCTGTTGCAACATCGCGGGGCCACTGATGATGCTCAAATCTATGACTCGACCATTCGTACCAATGATTGCCTTTAGAACCACAGTTCCTTCCACACGCGCTGCCTGAGCAATGGGTGGATATATGGGGGCGCTTTGCTTAAGGCGTTGCTCCTGAGCCTTAGTCGAATCGATTCTAACCTGTATTGGGGCCGGTATTGCATCAGCCGGTGGAGTAAAGTCGGATTCATTGAAGGACTTCAGCGCATCAACGCTTTCCAGATGCGCTCTGAAGGCCGGTGCGCCGCCGACGGTCGATAAGCTACGATTGCCCTCTAAATCCAGGGGTAGGTTTCGCCCTTGAAAACTTACGTCGCCTTTATGTACAATCTGGAACATTTCTCCTCCTCGCATACTGATTCGGAGTAAGGGGATATTCAGATCAAGGCAATAGGTAGGCCCCGTGAACGTATGGGGTAGAGTTGAATCCGTAGATCCCGTAATCGTTAGACATTGGCACTTATTCCCGACTACCTTCCGCTTTTGCAGGTCGAAGGTCAAATGCTCGATCAGTTTTTCATCGACCGGCAACGGAGAGACAAATTCATTGCTGATTTGTGTCAAGAGTATTGGCGCTGAGTATTGAGTGCCGGTACGCAGGGCACCGTGCTCCGTGCCGTAGTCGGTCTGTGAAAATGTCTTGCTTGTATAGGCGGTTTTGTATTTATGCGCGCTAGCCCAGAACTCCTCAAAGGTACCCTTGTTAGAAGCATTTCCCCATCCGTCGAACACTGTGAACGAGACTTTCAGATGCCATGGTTTCACATCGTCGCCGGTCAGGCCGTTGATCTTGGCAGCCAGCAGCATTAATTCCTTGGGGTCGCTGGGCATGGTTGCAGCGACTGAAGAGTCATTGGCAGGAGCAGCGGTAGGGCTAGCGTTTTGGGCGATGGCCGGTTGGCAAACCTTGCCGAATGCAATCAGACAGAAGAGAATGAAGTAGCTGGAAAGCGTTCTCACGAAGGTCGTTTTTCGCATGACGGAACGATAGCACACGGTTCGATTATTTTGCTGTGATAAGGCTGAGCCAATTCTGACGAAGGCTTGCAGTAGGTAGTCCAATGCACTACAATCACTTTTGGCAAGTACAGGCCCCATCACGGTCGTTGAGGTGGAAGAGTTCCTCGCCGCCACGCGCAAACTGATGGACGACGAGGAACGGATAGAGCTGGTCAACTATCTGGCTTATCACCCCACGGCGGGAGTGATTGTTCCAGGAAGCGGAGGAGTTCGCAAGCTGCGATGGGGGCTGGAGGGGCGTGGCAAGCGAGGTGGAGCGCGCGTAATCTACTTTTATCACGATGTGGACATGCCGCTCTTTCTTCTTGAGGCTTATGCCAAGAACGAGCGGCAGAACCTGAGCCAGGCAGCTTGTCGTAGGTATCAGTTCGTCACGAAGCAGATAGTGGAAGCGCACAAGCGACGGAGGTCAAAGGAATGAGCAAGAGAGTTGCAGACGGTATTCTGCGAGGGCTTGAGCAAGCCCTTGCCTTCGTTGAGGGAACCGCCAAGAAAGGCTCATACGTCGTTCATATTCCGCCGGCGATCGACGTGAAGGCGATCCGCGGGCGGCTGGGAATGACACAGCGGGAGTTTGCAATCCGGTTCGGATTCAGCGTGAATACGGTGCGCCATTGGGAGCAGGGCCGGCGCGTCCCCGAAGGGCCGACGCGCGCCTATCTGCTTGTAATTGACCGCGAACCGAAGGCAGTGCAGAAAGCGCTTCGCATTGCATGAGTCTTTGCCGATGAGCATATGAGATTATTGGCATGAATCATGCAATTAAGGCGGAAACGAATCCCGTAGGATCAACTGAGATAAGAAAACACACATGGCGACGACCCAAAACAAAGATTATTACGGCTTGCTCGGCGTGAAGAAGACGGCTACGGCGGATGAGATCCGCAAGGCGTTCAGGAAGGCTGCGCGGCGCTACCATCCGGACGTGAATCCCGGCGACAAGAAAGCCGAGGAGAAGTTCAAGGAGATCTCCGAGGCCAACGACGTTCTGAGCGACGAGAAGAAGCGCAAAGTCTACGACCAGGTGGGGTTCTACTCCGATCAGATCGATCCGGCGACGGCCGAGGCCTACGCGCGGCAGCAGGGCGCGGGCGGGCGGCCTCCGGTGGACTTCGAGGGCTTCGACTTCTCCGGCTTCGGTGGGCCGGGGCACCAGACGGCGCAGCAGACGGGTGCGGGTTCGCAGTCGTGGGGCAGCTTCAAGGACATTTTTTCCGGAATGTTTTCAGGAGCCCAGCAACCGCAGCGGCCCCGTGGACCGCAGCCGGGAACGGATATCGAATACCAGGCCACGGTGGAGTTCTGGACGGCGATTCGCGGCGGGCAGGCGCGCATCCAGGTGAACCGCCAGGAGACCTGCCCCACCTGTCACGGGCAGGCGCACACCGGCGGGCAGATGCAGTGCCCGGAGTGCAACGGGACCGGGCAGGTTTCGCAGATGGGCGGGCGGATGAAGTTCAATATCACCTGTCCGAGCTGCAATGGTACGGGACGGACTTCAAACGACTGCCCCACCTGCCACGGTGAAGGCGTGGTGAACAAGACTGAGACGGTCGATTTCCGCATGAAGCCGGGAACGCGAGACGGGCAGCGGATACGGCTGCCGGGCAAGGGCAACGCAGGGTTGAACGGCGGTCCGGCGGGGGACCTGTATATCATCGTGCGCACCGGGACGAACCCGGTGTTTACGCGGGTGGGCGACGATATTCAGTTGACCGTGCCGGTCACGATTTCCGAGGCCTCACTGGGCGCAAAGGTCGACGTGCCGACCATCGACGGACGCGCACAGTTGAAGATTCCTCCCGGCACGCAGAGCGGGCAAAAGTTGCGCATGCGGGAGCGCGGCGTGGAGAACGCGCAGCGGCCGGGGACGCGCGGCGACCAGATCGTGACTGTGGAAGTGGTGGTGCCCACGCTGCAGGACGAGCGCAGCAAGGAGATCATGCGCGAGCTGGCCAGGCTGAATCCCAAGGATCCGCGTACGGCGCTGTTTGAAAGAGAGAGGGAGTAGGGAATAGGGCCAGGTGTTGAGTTCAGGCAGATGATCGCTGCTGACAAAACGAACACGGTAAGCTGATTCGAGAAAAGACGATGGCTGCAAAACGCAAGACGAAAGGCGCGTACATGATCTCGGCGGTGGCCGAGATGTACGAGATTCATCCGCAGACGCTGCGGCTCTATGAGCGCGAGGGGCTGCTGAAGCCGTCGCGCACCGAGGGCAACACGCGGCTCTATACCGACGAAGACCTGGAGCGGCTGGAGTTCATCCTCAACCTGGCGCGAGACCTGGGAGTGAACATCGCGGGCATCGCCATCGTCCTGCAGATGCGGGAGCGGATGGAGGAGATGAACCGGCAGATGCAGAGCTTTGTGGAGTACGTGCGCACGGAGATGCTGGAGCGGTTTCAAGCTGCGGCTTCTGGCTCCGCTGGGGCGATTGTGCCCATGCGCAAGCCGACCGTGGTGGCCAGGACTGCCTCGCCGCGTAAACCATAAACCCTCATCGCGCCGGCCTTCCCGGGTGTGTGTTTTCAATGGGAGCTGGCTGAATTTTTCACGTTCGCCACGAACCGGTATTCTTATTCCTGTATGTTGTACGTTCTTCTCGTATTGGCCGTCTTCGGCCTGATTACTTCCACGGTGTTTGCGGGCATGGTGCTTTCCGCTGTGCCGGGCTACCTGCGCGAACGGCGGAAGGCGCTGGCCGAGCTTGAGGTGCGGCCGGGTTTTACGCCGCCGCTGACCCTGCTGAAGCCGCTGCACGGAGACGAGCCCGGTCTTGATGCTCACCTGGCTACATTTTTTGAGCAGGATTATCCCGAGTACGAGATTTTGTTTTGCACGCGCTCGGCCGAGGATGCCGGTTTGAAGACGGCGCGGAGGGTAGCGGCGCAGTATCCGAAGATTCCGGCGAAATTTCTCTCGACCGGCGGCCAACCCGACTACATCAATGCCAAAGTAGCTTCGATGGAGCGGATGGAGGCTGAGGCGGCGCACGAGATTCTGGTGATCAGCGATAGCGACGTGCGCGTGACGCCGGATTATCTGCGCGCCGTGGCGCTGCCTTTTGCCGACCCACGGGTGGGCGGGATGTGCTGCATTTATCGTGGTGTTGCGGCTGAAGGCGGATTGTGGGCGCGGATTGAGGCCGTGGGCATGAGTGTGGAGATGACCTCCGGCGTGCTGGTGGCGCGGGGGATGGAGGGGATGCAGTTTGTGCTGGGGCCGACGATGGCTTTCCGGCGAGAAACGATCCGCGCAATGGGCGGATTCAAAGTTACGGCCGACTACTGCGCGGACGATTTCGTGCTGGGGCACGAGACCTTCAAGCTGGGACAGACGGTGGCGCTGAGCCATCACGCCATCGACCACATGGTGATCAATTCGAGCTTTGCGGCTTCAATGAAGCACCAGGTGCGGTGGATGAAGTCCACGCGGTTTTCGCGGCCTAAAGGGCACTTCGGCACGGCGTTGACTTTCAGCCTTCCGTTTGGGCTGCTGGCGTGGGGAACGGCGATCCTGCTGGGCCACGCATGGTGGGGTTTGGCGCTCTTTGGCTGGAGCGTGGCTACGCGGCTGGCGCTCTCGATTGCGGTGGGCCGTTTCGTGGTGCGCGATAAAAGCTGGTTTGGATTGCTGGCGTTTTACCCGGTGCGCGATTTGATGGGGATGGGCTTCTGGGCTGCAAGTTATTTTGGCAGCCGAATTCTCTGGCGGGGGCGAGTCTTCGAACTTCTGCCGGGTGGGAAGATGCGGGCGGCTGAATAAGTTTGTGCTTGAAGTTTACGGCAATCAATTCAATACAAAAAGGGCGTCCGCGCAAAGCGGGCGCCCTTCGTGTTATTGAATCGGTCTGATTTAGAAATCGAGGCGCAGCGCCATTTGCACCTGGCGCGGGCTGCCGATTGCGTGCAGCGTGATGCCCAGACCGGCCGGGCAGTTATAGAAGCCGGCATTCGTGTTGTCGCAAGCGGTGGGCAACGGCGGTGTGCCTGTCAACGGGTAGCCGTTGTAGTTCACGTTCTGCGAAACCTGGTCTCCGGTGACGTCGAAGCTGGTTGTATTCGTTAGATTAAATACGTCCAGGGAGTAGCGCAGTTTGGTCCGGTCGCCGATGGGGGTGACCTTTACCAGTGAAGCGTCAGCGCGTCTTTGCGGCGTTTGGCGGAAGATGTTGCGCTCTCCGTGGGAGACAAAGGTAGTCTCGTAAGGATCGTTGGATGGAATGGCTCCGCCGAGGTCTCCGGGGTTCAACAGTGGAAGGGTGAAGCAGCTTGCTTTGAGCGCCGGTTGCCCTCCGGCTTCGACCCACGCGCCGTTTGAGCCGGTGGAGGCGGACTTTGCCGTGCAGCCGGGAGCCAGCGGAACGATGGGATCGTTGATGCCGTCGGATACGCTGTAATAAATGCTGCCCACGGCGCCGGTGAAGTCGATCACGCTGAAAGGCTGCCCGCTCTGCAGAATTGTGAGTCCGTTCAGGCTCCAGCCGTTGGTGAACGCCCCTCTGAGCGAGCCTTCGGGTTCGAAGTTGTGCAGTTGGTAGGTGTAAGTGAAGTTGAGCACGTGTTTGCGGTCGAAGTCGGCCAGTCCGTAGCCGGAGCGCAGGTTGTCAGGATTGTCGCCGGTATAGAAGAGTCCCAGAGCGCTTTGTTCATCGGTAGTGTGGGAGAAGGTATAAGACGCGCCTGCCGTAATGCCGTGGCCCATGCGCTTGTCCACATGGATTTGTCCCGCGTTGTACATTGAAACGCCCGCTGCTCTGTAATCGATGGACTCAGCCGAATACCCGATATAAGGGACGCGCAGATCAACGTTGCCACCTTCGTAATTGGCCAGATACGGGGTTCCATCCGGGAGGTTGATGGGGACGGAACCACACTGGGTGGGAGTGGGATTCGTGCACTGTGAGACGGTGTATCCGTAAGTGTAGTTCTGCCCGCGGATGGGGCTCGATGGGCTGGCGATCTGGGACTGATTAAAGGGAGTCGGAATTACTTGGTGCCGCCCAAGGTTGCCCACGTAGCCGATCTCGACCACGATGTCGTTGCGCGGCTGCCATTGAACGTCAAGAGTGTAGTTGATGGAATAGGGCAGCTTGTTTTTGCGGTCGTATGTGCCCATGGAGAAAGGTTCCGCTGCGTAGTTGAGAATGTCGTAAGCGTTGGGTAGGAATTGTGTGATGTCGGAGGCCTTGCCCGTGGGAGGCGCTCCAAGCGTCGCGCCCCAGGGTTGAGCCAGGTTGGCGTCGGCGGGATTGCAGGTGGGAATGTAACCCTGGTAATAGCTGAGATCGGCGGTGTTGCAAACCTGCGAGTTGACGAAGGGTGGCGCCTGGGCCACGCCGAAGGGTCCGCCCTCGACCAGGCCGGCAGCATAGCCGGGCGAGAAATAAGTGAACAGCTCGCCGCGGTCGTAATAAAAACCAGAACCGCTGCGGACCACAATCTTGTTGTTGAATTTGGTAGGCGTCCAGGCAAAGCCGAGCCGCGGAGCGATGCCCCATTGGCGGCCGGTCAGCGTAGTGTCGTGATTGTTCTGGGCGATGACGTAGCCGTTGTTGGTGATGGTTCCATTGGGATTGGTGGGGTCGCCGGCCGAACCGGCATCGAAGAGGCTGGGATCGAAGTTATACAGACGATCGTACTTCTCGCTGAATCCTCCATTCAAGTCGTAGCGGACACCGGCCGTCACGCTCAAGTTCGGGCGCAACTGGTACTTGTCCTGTAGGTAGAGCCCGGTCTGGTCGGCGCGATAGTAGCGGTCGCCGTTGCCCTGGAGGAATGTGGTGGTGCTGAAGTCGTAGTTGGTGGTGACCAGGCCCTGAACGAACTGGCTGAAGTCCGCCGAGGTGGTGGTGCCGGCGGTTCCGGGACGGCGGTCACGGGGATTCAACTGTGTGTGCGACCAGCTTCCGCCAAAGTTCACTGTATGTTTCCCGTGTAGCCATGTGGCATTACCTGACGGCATCCAGCGATTCTGAAAGATTCCAGTCAGCGAGCCCTGGTTGGTTCCGGGGCCGATGTTGAGGGATTGCAGCGTAGTGGGTGTGTTAACGCCCAGAATGTCAACGATGGTGACTCCGGCGTAATACTGAGACCCTAGGTTGTTCACGCCCAGGCTTGTGGGGCTGAAAGGCTGCACATTGTTTGAAAAGATCTTTTCGCGGATGAAGCCGAAAGTCTCCGTCACGCTCAGGTTGCTCTTGAATACGTTCACGTTGTTGACTGAGAAGACCTGGCTGCCCGCGTCCAGATGCTGATCCCATCCCGGCACATTCGAGTACGCATATGGAGCGATCGTCGGATCATGCTGGTAGTAGTACTTCAGGGCCAGCGTGTCCTTGGCGCTGACGTTCCAATCCAGATTGGCTACCGCCTGGTCGCCGAGAAAGTAAGCCGTGCCGGGAAGCGAGACGTCGTAGGGATGGGTGGTCGTTGGGATACTGCTTGGATTGGGAATGAGCCACTTGCCCGGCTCGCCGGGAAGGGAAGGCTCATTGAACAAACTGGCCGCCACAGTACTACCCGGATTCACTGTGTTGTTATTCAGATTGGCTCCAATCAGAGGAGACCCGGTCGTGCAGTAGTAATTGGGCAGGCTCGGGTTAGGCTGAGGACACCATCCGGCATTGGATACCTGGGCAAATGTACTGGCAATATCGGTCCCGCGGTCGTCTGTGAGTCCCAATGGAACCGAGAAGCGCGAATAGCCAATCTCCTGATCGGAGACGTGCAGATGCTGATAGCTCACGAAACCGAAAAGCTTGTTCTTGATGATAGGACCGCCCGCCGTTCCGCCCGCGGTGTAGCGATGCAATTGGGGAACTTTCTGGTTCGCGGGAATGTCCGGGTCGTTATTGAAGAAGAACGGGGCGGCATTGAGCCAGCTTGTGCCGCGATGGATGTAGGCGTTGCCATGGAATGCGTTGGTTCCCGACTTGGTGCTCATATCAATGTGCGCGCCGGCGGTTGCGCCCTGCTGCGCATCGTACATTGAGGCGTTCACGCGCACTTCTTCAAGAGTCTCGGGGGCAGGGCTGGGGATGGAGTTGCCGATGGAAAGATAGATTGAGGCGCTGCTCTGAATGATGCCGCCGGCGGTGCTGTTGCCTACGCCGGTATTGTCTGTAACGCGAAACGAGGGCACCTGGCTGGTGCTCTTGCCGTTAAAGAGATTGCTGGCGTCCACGCCGTTGAGCAGAAATGTGTTTGAAGTGTCGCGCTGTCCGTTGGCCCAGATGGGCGCATTGCCCAGGCCGGAGTTCACGCCCGTGCCGCCGGGTAGCTCCGCGCTGACGCCGGTGGATTGAATGGCCAGCCCGGTAAAGCTGCCGGTGGCCAGCGGCGCCATTTCGATCTTTGCGTTGTCGAGCACGTAGCCGTTGGTGGTATCCACGGCATTCAGCTGCGGCGTGGCCTGCACTTCGACGGTCTCGCTGGCCTGGCCCACTTTGAGCTGGGCATTCACGGTGGTCGTGCGATCGGCCTGCACGGCAATGTGCTGCGTCTTCTGCGCCTCGAAGCCACCGGCCGTGTAGGTGAGCGTATAAGTGCCGATGGGAAGATTCACAAACGTATACTCGCCGGCACCGTTGGTTTTCACCGCGCGCTTCAGCGAGGTCTGCTCATCCACCAGCGTGACGGCGGCGTTGGGAATCATGCCGCCCTTGGCGTCTGTCACCTGGCCGGTAATGCCGCCCAGCGTTTGCTGTGCAAACAGCGGAGAGCAGCACAGCGCAACGGCCGCAGCAACAGTCAGCAGCCAGGAGATTGGAGAAGAAGAAGTGCGTATGGAATTGCTCACGTTACAGGCCTCGTAGAAAGAGTTTTTCCCAATGGTTTCTCGATGGTGATCGAGAGACACTGGGTCGAATGGTGATTCTGGCGCTCTTTGGTCAATCCCCGGCCAATGAAAAATCGGGGGGCCTTACGAGCGCGATTCGACTGTTGGAGTGGTAAGAACTGAATCGCGGAATGCAAATAGAATAACCGCTACAGCGCTGAATTCAACCGAATATTCACGGGATTTCGGTTGCAAATTGCGGGCTAGATGTGCAAAAAGCGGGACGAAATCAGGCTTTTGCGGGGAAGAAAAATTTACGAAAGCATCCAGCGGCCTGCCGTTCTCAAAAAACTGCATATACTTGAAATCATGACTGTGAAGGCCAATCCCGACTTTATGCGGCGCGCCATCTGGCTGGCCACACAGAGCGTGGCTACCGGAACCGGCGGTCCGTTTGCAGCTCTCATTGTGCGCGACGGCCGGATCGTAGGCGAAGGCATCAACACGGTGACCGCAAGCCATGACCCGACGGCCCACGGCGAGGTGAACGCCATTCGTGCCGCCGCAAAAACACTGAACACTTTCACGCTGGCCGGGTGCGAACTTTATAGCAGTTGCCAGCCTTGCCCCATGTGCCTCGCCGCGGCTTACTGGGCACACATCGATCAAATCTTCTACGCTGGCAGTTCTTCCGATGCGGCCCGTGCTGGCTTTGACGATGCGTTTCTTTACGAAGAATTCCGCAAGGAACCATCAGCACGAAAGCTTCCCGCTACGCAGTTGCTGGGCGACGAAGCATGGGAGAGCTTCGAGGCGTGGATCGCTTCGGAGACCAAGGTTAAATACTGAAGCGCTGATTCCACTCGGGGCAAGCAGAGACGCGCGCAGTCTTCGGCTGCCTGTGCCCTCCGCCCCCAGGCCTTTCAAAACAAATTCTAGAAAGCGATTCGCATCTCCGTGATCAGGATGTGATTGCAGGGGTAGAAGGCGGATGTGGCAATCTGCATGCCGCTGTCAAAAACCAGGAAAGCGTGCGTAGGCTTCCAGTCTTTGCGCCGCACCACATAGTAAACAGCCGGAGTCATGTAATTCGTCGTCCTGCGATCGAATGGTCCGCCGTAGTTATAAATTGCGTTGTCTTCGATATCCAGCCACAGATGCGCTGTTGCATGCCATTGCGGGGTTACGTTCCATTGGATTTGACGGCCCTGCGCCGCGATTTTGCCGGCGGGCAACTGGCCGCCCAGTGTGGATTGCACATTGAACCGCCCCCATACGCGGCCCGTGGCCAGGGTCGGCCAGTAGACCGATGTCAGCGCGCCATTCTGATGACTGCCGGTTGGCGCTGAGTAGGCCAACAGAGCCGTCAGTGCGTAGTTGCCGTGCTGTGCATTACCGGACGCGATGCGAAACTTGCCCTCTACCTGAATATCGCCGAAGCCGTCCTGCGCCGTGGCGGAGTTGTTCTGGATATAAGGAGGCGCCATGAAATTGAACTGAAAGCGATTGCCTGCGATCACGCCGAAGGTGTGGCCATTGCCGTAGTTCACCGTCTGCGTGCCGGTAGAGGTATAGGAGCTTGCGAACGACAGCCGCACCGATTGCGTAAGCCGCGAGTCGCACTGGATGAGCGGGCTCATCCATGTCGGCTGCACTGCGGTCATGGCATCATTGTTCGTCCTGAAACGGGCATAGAAAGATTGCTGCGCTTGTGCCGCACAGGCTCCGGGCAGGATGACCGCCGAAAGCGCCAAAGTTAACAATCTTTTATGTTTGTTCAAGGGTCGGATTACTTTATATCAGCTAAGGATCAGACAACAAGTGATTTAGGTCACAAGCGGTTTTGATCGCCAGCGGCAGAGGTGCAAAATCTCTTCTACGAGGAGCTAGAAAAGAATCCGGAGCTCGGAGATCAGGTTGTGATTGCAGGTGTGGAAGCTGGAAGTGGCAATTTGCATGCCGCCGGCGAAGACCAGGTAGGCGTGTTCCGGCTTCCAGTTTTTATTTCGCACTACGTAAAAGGCCCCCGGAGTGACAAAGTTCTGCATCCTGCCGTCGTGACTTCCCTGGAAATAGAAGGTCGCGTTGTTTTCAAGCTCGAGCCACGCATGCGTCGTAGCGTGCGCCTGCATCAGCGCATTCCAGGCGATGGAGCGGCCCTGCTCGGCCATCTTTCCAGTCGGCATGGCGCCGCCCAGCGAGGACTGCGCGTTGAAGCGTCCAAACCCGCGGCAGGCGGCCAGAGTCGGGTTCCAGGTATCGGTGGTTGCGCCGTTCCTGTAAGTTCCGGTGGCGAAGCTGTGGCTCAGCAGCGCCGCAACGGCGAAGTTGCCGTGCTGGGCGTTGCCTGAAGCGATGCGAACCTTGCCCACCACGGAAGTATCGCCCAGTCCGTCCTTTGACGAGTCCGTGTTGTGCTGAATGTAGGAGGGCGGCATGTAGTCGAACTCAAAGCGATGTCCGGCGATGACGCCCAGTCCGCGCCCGTTTCCATAACTCACCGTCTCAGTGCCCGCGGCTGTGTACTCGTTTGAGAAGGCAGCCCGCACATATTGAATGAGCCGCGGATCGGCCTCCACCATCGGCGTCACCATAGCCGGTTGCATTGCGGCCATTTGAGCGTTGCTTGCCCTGAACCGCTCATAGGCCGACTGCTGCGTTTGTGCCGCGCACGTGCCCGCCATGAAGGCCGCAGAAAAGGCCAACGTTGAGATGGTTTTCGCTCCGCTCATGAGTTGAATTCATTTATAAGCGTTTCCGTTTTCGCCGCAAGTGATCCAAGACACCTAGCAGGTTTTGCCGAAAAGCATGACTTTAGACTGCTATGAAGGCTAAATTGTCCGCCGGAAAATGAGGCATGCGCCGTCTGCAACGTTGTTCCGAGGTACCTCCGATTGCCAGCGCAAGGGCACTACGCGCGGCCTCAGGCCAAAACACGGTAAAATGGAGTTAAGCGAATGATTCAAACTTCCTCAGCGGTACCTCAGCAGGCGGCCCGCAGCGAGCGGGAGCCGGAGTTGCGGGTGCCCATCGTTCAGGTGAGCGGCCTGAGAAAGACCTACCAGACCGCGCGTGGCACGCTGAACCTTTTTGAACAGCTCAACCTCGAGGTCCAGGGTGGCGAGATGGTGGCCATCGTGGGCCAGTCCGGCGCGGGAAAAAGCACGCTTTTGCACATTCTGGGAGCGCTTGATACTCCCTCCGCGGGAACTGTATACTGCGCCTCAACCGATGTGGCCCAGCTTTCCCCACGCCAGGCCGCGGCTTTTCGCAATCGGGAGATCGGCTACGTTTGGCAGTTCCACTACCTGCTGCCAGAGTTTACGGCGCTTGAAAATGTGGCCATGCCGTTGCTGGCCTGCGGCGTAAACAAGCGGCAGGCGTTGACAGTGGCGGCAAACTGGCTGAGGGAGGTCGGCTTGGAAGATCGCAGCACCCATCGGCCGGGCGAGTTGAGCGGCGGCGAACAGCAGCGCGTGGCGCTGGCGCGTGCGTTAGTGAACAATCCTCGCCTACTGTTGGCAGACGAGCCCACCGGCGACCTGGACGAATCAACCGCAGGCATGGTCTTCGACCTGATTGAGCGGCTGCACGCAAGCCACGGCCTCACTTCTATTCTGGTAACGCACAACACTGATCTGGCGGCACGCTGTACGAGGGTTCTACGCCTTGAAGGCGGCCGGCTCACACCTTTGGCCGCCACATCTTAAGTGGGATTGCAAGCCGGCGGCCGTTGACGAGAAAATGCACCATTCCAGCACTTTTTGAGTCTTAATAAGTAACAGCCCGGTAAGGGATGGATTTTACCCAGCCGGGTTGCCAGGGCAGGATGGACGTATCCCCAGCAGTATGAACGCCGGGGATTTGCCGGGTAGCAAGCGCGCCGGCAACCATCCTAAAAGGGCCATTCGGGGCGAAAGTGCATTTTCCAAGTCGCCTCCGGTGGCGTAGTTCAAAGAAAGCACCCGCGGGTCGGGCTGAAGCCGGCAAGTTCACCGGACAGCCACTCCAGCCGATGGCTTTGTTCAAGGGAGATCAAAATGTTCGAACGCTATACGGAGAAGGCACGACGAGTGATCTTCTTCGCGCGGTATGAGGCCAGCCAGTTCGGTTCGCCCTATATCGAGACTGAGCACCTGCTGCTCGGCCTGCTGCGCGAGGACAAGGCGTTAACTAACCGTTTTTTGCGCTCGCATGCTTCGGTGGAGTCGATCCGCAAGCAGATTGAGGCGCATACCACAATTCGCGAAAAGGTCTCGACCTCTGTTGACCTGCCGCTTTCAAACGAGTGCAAACGGGTGCTGGCCTATGCGGCGGAAGAAGCCGAGCGGCTGGGCCACAAGCACATCGGTACTGAACATTTGCTTTTGGGCCTCTTGCGGGAAGAAAAGTGCTTTGCCGCGGAGATTCTGCAGGAGCGCGGATTGAAGCTGGCGCAGATTCGCGACGAGCTGGCCCGCGTGACTCAAGAAAAGGCGCCGCCTCAGCAGCGACAGCGTGAGAGCAGTCTGCTGGCCGAGTTCAGCCGCGACCTGACCCAGGCTGCCATGGACGGACAGCTTGACCCGCTAGTGGGCCGCGACAGCGAACTGGAGCGCGTAGTGCAGATTCTCTGCCGCCGCACCAAAAATAATCCGGTGCTGATCGGCGAACCGGGCGTGGGCAAGACGGCGATCGTCGAAGGCCTAGCGCAACGCATCGCCGACGGCGAGGTTCCCAGCTTTCTCGCCGACAAGCGCGTCCTAGGCCTGGACCTTTCGCTGATTGTGGCGGGAACCAAGTACCGCGGCCAATTTGAAGAGCGGCTCAAAACCATCATGAAAGAGCTGATGGAAAATCAGAACTCCATCGTCTTCATAGATGAGCTGCACACGCTGGTTGGGGCGGGCTCAGCCGAGGGTTCGCTGGACGCGGCCAATATTTTGAAACCGGCGCTTAGCCGCGGAGAAATTCAGTGCATCGGCGCCACCACTCCGGCCGAGTACCGCAAATCCATCGAGAAAGATCGCTCGCTGGAACGGCGCTTCCAGGCCGTCAAGGTACCGCCGCCCAACGAGGCCGACGCCATCAAGATCATCCACGGCATCAAGGACCGCTATGAGAAATTCCACGCGGTCAGCTATACCGATGATGCGGTCGAGTTCGCCGTCTCGCATTCGAACCGCTATATCCCCGACCGCTTCCTGCCCGATAAGGCCATCGACTTGATCGACGAGGCCGGCGCGCGTGTAAAGTTGCGCCAGACCTCGCTGCCCGAGGAGATCACCGAGGTGCAGAAGCGCATCAAGTTCATCGTGCACCGCATGGACTCGGCCATCGCCAATCATGAGTTCGAGAAGGCGCGATTCTACTCCGACGAGGAGCGTAAGGAGCGCGAAAGCCTGCGCGCACTGCGCGACAAGTATCACCTCGACGATTCGGCCGCCGGCATCGTGGGCCGCGAAGATATTGAGGACGTGGTCAGCCGCTGGACCGGCGTGCCCGTTACCAGCATCAAGGAAGAAGAGACGCAAAAGCTGCTGCGCGTAGAAGAAGAACTCCACAAGCGCATCATCTCGCAGGAGAAGGCCATCGGCGCTCTGGCTCGCGCCATCCGGCGTTCGAGAGCAGGTCTCAAATCTCCGCATCGGCCCATCGGAAGTTTCCTTTTCCTCGGCCCCACCGGCGTAGGCAAAACGGAGATGGCGCGCACCCTGGCCAACTTCCTCTTCGGCTCCGATAAAGCGCTCATCCGCTTCGATATGTCGGAGTTCATGGAGAAGCACTCCGTCTCCAAGCTTATCGGCTCGCCTCCGGGCTACGTGGGCTACGAGGAGGGCGGCCAGTTGACGGAACGCGTCAAGCGCTCGCCTTATTCAGTCGTGCTGCTCGACGAAATCGAGAAGGCGCATCCCGATGTCTTCAATATTTTGCTCCAGGTCTTTGAGGACGGTCAGTTGACTGACGGCCTTGGCAACACGGTCGACTTCAAGAACGTGATCCTCATCATGACCTCGAACATCGGCGCGCGGCACCTGCAAAAGAAGCAGGGACTCGGCTTCCAGAGCGAGCGCGAAGACCTTGTCACCGAGAAGGTGGAGGAGCTGGTCAAGGGCGAGGTGAAGAAGACCTTCAACCCCGAGTTCCTCAACCGCCTCGACGAGATCATCCTCTTCCAGTCGTTGTCTGACAGCGACCTGATCCAGATCGTCGAACTGCTTGTGCAGCAGTTGAATGCCAACCTGGCGCAGAAGTCGATCACGATCTCGGTCACTGAAGAGGCCAAGAAGTGGATTCTCGACAAGACCCTCACGGACCGCAGTTACGGCGCGCGGCCGCTTCGGAGGGCATTGCAGCGCTACGTCGAGGACCCCTTGTCTGAAGCGTTGATCGCCGGAAAGATCTCTGAGCGCCCAGCCTTCCTTGAGGTCTATCTCGATGCCAACCAGCTCTTCTACCGGCCGGTCAGTGCAGATGAAACGGTGAGCGAAGAAAAAGCCGCAGGCATTCTGCTCTTCAGCAACTGAGACCGGCTCAAGGATGGAAGGAAAGCCCCCGGCAAACCAGCCGGGGGTTTTTTATCGAGCGAACTCCTGCCATCGCCGATTGATTCGGAGAGCCTGCCGTAGACTATCTTCGTATGCGGCTTTTTATTGGAATTCCTCTGGCGGCAGCAGTTATCGGCGAGCTTGCGGCGGTCTCTGCGCGGCTCAAGGCCAAAGAGGATGGGTTACGTTGGACGGCGCCCGAATCGTGGCACATTACGCTCGAATTCCTTGGAAATACTTCCGAGGAGAAATACGCGTTCCTGGTCGAGCATCTTCTCCAAGTACATTCGCCGCCGGTTCCAGTGCGGCTTGAGGAACTGGGCTTCTTTGATCGCGCCGGAGTTTTCTTTGCCGGCGTTGGGCTTACCCCTGAATTGCTTGCGCTCGAAAAGCGCGTTGCTGCCGCCACTGAACTTTGCGGTTTCGCGCACGACGCGCGCCCCTACCATCCGCACATCACGCTGGCGCGCAGTAAAGGTGAACGCCGAGGACTCCGCGAACTGAAGTCCCACATTCAGAGCAACCCCCCTTTCACACGATTCGTGGTCGAGGAATTTCTTCTCTACGAAACCCATCTTTCGCCCAGTGGCGCACGCTACGAGATTCGCGAGCGGTTCAAGTTAGCCCGGTAGAACTCCCTGGGATGATGCAGGATGCGATTCGAACGGAGGGAGCAGGGGCCTTCAGGCTCCTGAATCGCGTGGGGAAATCATGTGGGCTTTAGCCCCGGGCCTGAAGGCAATCTGATTTTACGATCGAATTTCGTGGGGCTAAAGCCCCACGCTCCCTCCGCTCAACGGCTTACCAAGCTCCTCGATATCATGAGGAAAATTGCTTTAGGCGCCGGCTTTTGCTGGGGCCGGCGGCTCGGTCGGCTGGCTGCGCGCAACCTTCACCATCTTGTTGCGCTGCGCGCGAAGTTTGAGGAAGGCTTTGGCTTCGACGTAGAGCCGGGGCAGATCACGATTCACAAACGCCTTCCACACCACGCGGAATGCAGCTTTCGGACGGAAGTAGTACTCGTCGTAGAAGCGGTGGACCATTTCCATAACGTAGTCGGTGGGCAGGCCGGGGTATTCAATGTGCGCCATCTGGTGGCCGCCTTCATCCATCATGGCCGTAGCATTCTTGATAAATCCGTTGGCCTTGGCGTAGTCGTAGAATTCGGTGCCGGGATAGGCGTGGGCGATGGAGACCTGGATGGTTTCGCAATCAAGGGACTTGGCGAAGTTGATGGTATTCCTGATCGACTCCTTGGTTTCGCCGGGAAGCCCGAGGATGAAGTCGGCATGGACGGTGAGGCCGAGCTTGTGGCAGTCGCGCGCAAAATCGCGGGCCCGCTCGACGGTAGCGCCCTTCTTCACGTTTTTCAGAATCTGCGGGTCGCCGGACTCGAAGCCCACGATCAGCAGCCGGCAGCCGGCTTCGCGCATGGCCTTCAGCGTCTCATAATCTGTGGTCACGCGGGAGGTGCAACTCCAGGTCAGTCCCAGAGGCTTGAGCTTTTCGCACAACTCGATAGTGCGGACTTTCTGAATGTTAAAGGTGTCATCGTCGAAGAAGAACTCCTTGACATTGGGGAAGTTCTCCTTCGCCCAGGCCAGTTCCGCGGCAACGTCGTCCGTGGACCGCTTGCGCCAGGCGTGCCCGCTCAACGTCTGCGGCCACAGGCAGAAGGTGCACTGTGCGGGGCAGCCGCGCGTGGAGTAGAGAGCGATAAAAGGATGCAGCAGGAAGGGAACGCTATAGCGGGTAACGTCCATATCCCGCTTGTAGATTTTGGTGGCCCAGGGCATGGCGTCCAGGTCTTCCACTTGAGGCCGGTCGGGATTATGGACGATGTTGCCGTCGAGCTTGTAGCTGATTCCTAAAATCTCATTCAGCGGCTTTCCTTGTGCGAACTCCACCACGGAGTAGTCGAACTCGCGGCGGCAGATGAAGTCCAGCGCGGAGCACTCGTTGAGTGCGCGGTCCGGGTCGGTGGTCACCGGGGGGCCGACGAAGGCGATTCGGATGGAGGGATTTGCGGCCTTGATAGCCTCAGCAAGCCGCTGGTCGCCCGCCCACCCCACGGTCGAGGTGAAGAGCACCAGGAACTCGTAATCTTTGCAGATCTTGATGGTTTCATCGGCGGAGACGTGATGCGGAGGGGCATCGAGCAGGCGCGAACCCTCGAGCAGACCGGCCGGGTAGGTGAGCCAGACGGGGTACCAGTAAGATTCAATCTCGCGCGTTGCGGGCCAGCGCGAGCTCGCTCCACCGTCGAAGTTCTCAAACGAGGGCGGGTTCAGGAGTAGTGTTTTCAGGGGCATAGGCATCTTATCAATTCTAACATTTTGACGGATTTTTAGCCGTTTCGTTTCGATTTCCCGTAGGTGGTTGAATCTAAGGGTAATTGCAGAACGGGGGCAAGGGCAGGTTCCCCAAGCTAAGTCGAACCGCTCTATCGAATCGCAATCAGCAGACCTGCGGAAACACTCATGGATTGCTGATGCCCACTGCCGAAGTCGTATCCATAGCTTGGTTCCAAATACCAGCCCAGTCTTCGCTTCTTCCAGGGCCAGAACATGAAGTCGAGAGCTCCTTCCGCCCCAATGGAATCAGTACTCTTGCCGGCTTTCGTTGTGTGCGCCCATTCCGGGCCGGCGCCAAACATGAATTCAGCGGTCTTGGAAAGAGTGTAGGGTTTCTTGAACAGGAGGTCGGTGTCCCACTCCTTCTGGCCGCGGCTGAAGAAGGGCGTTGTCCCCGCTTCGATCTCCAGTCGCTCCTTGATGGGGGTTACCTCGACCGCGAAATTGGGGCCGTAGGCGGGAACTCCATGGTTAAGTGCCCACTCGCCGGCGGCGCCGACTTCGAGGATCGCCGCCGGCTCTTTTTCTTCGACCTGACCATAGGCTCTCGATGCAACAAGCAGAGCGGCCATCAAGGCTATTTTTTGAGCTCTCATTGGCGTTCTACACATCAGCGTTTATTTTGTTCCGTGCAGTTCGTTCAGCCAGTCTTCCATGTGGCCGAGGGCGCGGAGCAGACTGAGACGGGCCTTGGCCAGATCGAATCCGGCGTCCAGCGACTCTACATATTTTTGGCGCTCGTCAATGCGGGCTAATTGCTCGGCTTTGGGGGTCAGTTGCGGTTGAGCGGCGGGACCGCTTTCAGTGCCGTTTCCCAGTTCTAATTGGGCCAGCACAGACTGCAACTGCTCTTTTGCAATTTGCTGCTTGAGGCTGGCGATTTCGGCCTGAGCATCTAACTCGCGCAGGCTGCTGGTGAGCGAGGTAATCTGGAGGTCGTTTTGTTGCCTGGCCTGTTCGGCTTCAACCGTGGCTCGCAACGCTTCAGCCGCAGACTGCCTCGTTTTGTCATGAAGCCCAAGATCAAAGATCGGTATCTGAATCGAGAATCCCGAACTGAAGTTGTTAATCGGAATGGGCTTGGCGTAGTAAGCGTTGAAGTAGTTCAGAATCGTTGTGCTGCGACTGTAAAGCGCGTTAAAGCTTAGTTGTGGAAGGTACTCACTCAATCGGTCTCCATGCGCTGTCTCTTGCTTGGCGATCGCGAGCATCTGAGCCGATTGAAGGGCGCCGGTGTTCTGTTCAGCGTTATCCGCCTTCACTGCCGGAATCTCCGGGATGCTGGCATGATCGGGCGTAATGGAGCCCACAGGCAAGCCCGTAAGCGTTGCAAGCTGCTTGGCGAGTGTTGCGGCGCGGGCTTCCAGATGGAGGCGTTTCAGTTTGAGCTGGGCCGCAGTGAGACGAGCCTCCAACAAATCGCTCAGCGAGTCGATCCCAGCCTCGCCGCGTTGCTGCTCGATCTCAACCAACCTTCCTGCAAAGTCTTCCTGCTGGCGTGCACTTTCAAGTTCTGTATCTACGGTATCGAGTTCGATATAAGCCGTTGAGGCGTCAAGCGCCACCTGCTCGCGAGCGTCATCGAGATTGAGAGTGGCGGCCTTGAGTCCCGAGCGTGCCGCGGCGATGTACTGCTTCTGCGGAAAGCTGAAGACCAGCGACTGTGCGGTTAGGTCCAGGATCGATGGTATGCCCCCGGTAAATCCGACCTCGGGCACGGCAGGAAGTCCCGAGTGAAGATTCAGGCTCGGAACATAAGCATCATGGGTCTGCGCCAGAACTGCCTGGGCCTTATCAACATCTGTCTGGGCCAACCTGACAGATGTTGAATTACGCTGCGCCAGGGCCACCACCGTGCCCAGCGAAACCTGCGCCGGCAGCAAAGCGGGTGCGGCCGTCAGCCCCATGATCACGAGCCATGCCATGCGCGGATTGTGAGAGATATTCAGGTGCATATTTCCAGTCAATTCCTGGTTTCGTGTGAACTTGCTCCCTGTGTGGGTTTGTATTCACTAGCCAGGGCGAGGGCCGCCGCGCGCTCGCGCGTTGCCGCCGCAGAGTCTCCGAGCTGCTCCTTCAAGTTTGCCAGCCGATAGTGAGCCACAAACGCCGGCGCTTCCTCAGTTTTTCCCGGGCTGGCCAGGTAATCTTCCAGCATTTTGGCTGCGAGTGCCGGGTCACGTTTGGAATCTATCAGCACGCCAGCACCGTCATAGAGCGCAACGGCCGCGTGCTTATCGCCTCGCGCTGCAACCAGCGCACTGTGAAGCGCCGACTCCATCTCCGTCCAGCGCTGCTGGCGGGAATAGAAGGCCGCCAGGTTCGTCCATTCCGTTGCAGGATGCGCACCGGTCGCGACGGCCTGCTTGAACTCGCGTTCGGCCGCGTCATAATCCTTGCGGCTTTCGGCCATGTTGCCGCGCAATTCATGGGCGCGCGATGGATCCACTTTATCCAGCTTTGCGGCGACGCCTTCCGCCTTATCCACGCCACCGCCCACGACTCCGGGTGCCTGCCGGTAAAACTCGCCCAGATCAAACAGCGCTTCAGCATTGCGGGGATTCAGCCTTACCGCCTCTTCAAACTCTACCGGCACTCGCTTGGCAATCGAATATGCTTTTATGAACGAGGCCCGGTCAGCTTTCTCGCCCAGGGCTTGGCCCAGCCACAGATGATAATCGGAGTTCTGCCCGTCGAGCCGGACCGCCTGTTCGCACTGGTCGACGGCTTCATTCCACTCCTCCAACGTGTAGCGCACGCGACATTCGAGGTTGTGGGCCTCGGCCTGGCCCGCATCTGACGAGGGCAGGGAATGGAGCAGCTCCAGCGCATGGTCCGCCTCGCCGGCCTGCAAAGCCGCTCTTGACTGGGCAAGCAAGTCCTGCGCATTGGCAGGAACCGTCAAGGCCGCCGCCAGAAAAACTGACAGTAGCATCGTAGCCGCTCTTTTGAGCCCAGTCACTGCACAACCTTGATCGGAACGCCCTCCTGAAGGGGCAGTCCATTGGCTGTACCGGTTGCCACCGTTTCTCCGTCATTGAGTCCGGAGAGAATGGCAACCTGAGTGAGGTTGATGGTTCCAATGGTTACAGAGGTTCGCACCAGTCTGTCGTTGACCACCTTGTAGACGTAGGGCTTGCCGTTCTCAGAGTGCAGCGCCTCGCGAGGAACGCTCAGGGTGTTTGGCTCGCTTGAAGTGGTTACCGTTACGGTGACGTTGGTATCCGGCAGCAGATCGCGGTCCGCATCGTCTATCTGGACCACCACTTCGCCCACGTTGCGCGTGCCGTAGATAATTACGGCTACAGGAATGCGGACAATGTGCCCGTGCCACTGCCGGCCCGGCTTGGCGTCCCACTTGATCTCTATAGGCTGGCCGATAGCCAGGCGGCCGATCTCGGGCTCATCGAAATAGGCGCGCACGCGTTCACGACGCAGGTCGGCCAACTGCAACAACAGCTTTCCCTGTTCAACAAAATCCGTGGGACTGGCATTGAGGCTGTAGACCGTACCGGCAACAGGCGCATGGATTGAGGTTTGCGCCATCACCTGGTGAGCCGCCTCCAGATTGGTCTCCGCGTCGGTCAACCCAGCCCGCGCCCGCTCCACCTCTGCCGGCGAATAGCGATTTTTGGCGCCCTGTTCGGATGCATGCAGGGCAGCTTCAGCCGCATCCAGCCGCTGCTGTGCGTCCGAGACCTCACTGGCTGAAGCCGCACCCGCGTTCTTTAGTTTGACGAGCGCATCCAGATCGTGGCGTGCCTGATCGCGGCTCAACCGGTCGCGGGCAGTCTCTGCTTCCGCCGCCTGACGTTCCTGCTGGCTTCCATTGTGCGTAGCCGCCTCCACCGCCGCCTGGGCCGTCTTCACGCCACTCTCGGCAGTTGCCACCCGTGCGCGCGCCTGCACATCGTCCAGCACCATCAGCAGTTTGCCGGCCGGTACCTCGTCGCCGGGCTGCACGTAGACGGCCTTCACCGTTGTGGGAACGGGGCTGTAGAACTCGAAATTGTTCTCCGGCTCTACGCGGCCGTTGGTGCTGATGGTATTCGTCAACTCCTGGCGGACCGCCTTCGCTGCGTGCACCGGCAACTGATCGCGCATCAGGAAGCGCGCCGTAAAGAACACGATAACGGTAAGGATTGCCGCGCCGCGCCAAAACCAGAGCCGGCGACGGTCCGATTGCTTTCTCTCTTCAGTCATTCCGGTAACCAGAGTCAGTATATAGGACTCAATTGCCGGACTTTAGAAGCAAAAATATGGCTGGACAGCAGGAAGCCGGCCCATCTTCCGGCTCGTACAATAAAAAGATGGCCCAGCAACCGCGCTATACTGACGAACACGCCAAGGCCGGCCTCGATTTCGCCTTCCCCACCATCGAGACCTGGCAGAACCAGTTTCCCGGCTACGAGATTCTGATTGACGATCCGGAGCTTACCTCGGTCTGCCCCAAGACCGGCCTGCCCGACTTCGGCGTGCTCACCATCCGCTACATGCCCCGCGAACGCTGCCTCGAGCTCAAATCGCTGAAGGAATATCTCTTCAGCTACCGCAACCTGGGCATCTTCCAGGAAAACATTGTGAACCAGGTACTTGAAGACGTAGTGAAAGCCTGCGACCCGGTCTGGGCCGTAGTTCGCGGCGAGTTCCGCCCCCGCGGCGGCATCGGAACCACGGTAGAAGCGCGCTGGCCCCGGCCCGCTGCCTGAAACCGTTGGGCCATCAACAGCCGATTATGATATTCGTGTAAACTCTCGTTTCAATTCCGAGATCAAATCTTTTGTCCACCTCAACCCATCCTCTTCGCCCCCGCATCAGCCCCGCCCTGGGGACGCTGCTGCTGCTCATCAGCCTCAACCTCTTCAACTACATTGACCGCTACATTCTCCCCGGCGAGGTCTCGCTCATCCAGCGCGAATTCCACTCCACCGACCAGCAGATGGGCGCGCTCACTACGGCGCTGTTTGTCTTTTACATGCTCGCCGCCCCGCTCACCGGCTGGCTGGGAGACCATTTCCGCCGCAAGCCTCTCATCATCGCCGGCGCGGTTTTGTGGAGCGTAGCCACTCTGGGCACCGCCTGGGTCCACGACTATCGCACC